>WNFR01006932.1_pt1 | contig 18799 bp, 18 predicted proteins | sample 5400221 | NCBI WGS metagenome assembly WNFR01 (sample SAMN13153357, study PRJNA577476) | soil metagenome | isolation source: 40 cm soil under Madrone tree | place: USA:California | collected 2016-06-14 | reverse complement strand
CCCGGACGCGCTGGAGTTGAAAGACTACGACGTGATCTTCGAGCGCGACGGCGTGCGCCTCTTGCGCGCGCGCTCGCTGACGGCCGCGGACGGCGTCGCGTCGCCGGGAGCCGCGGGATGAGGCGCCGATGACGGAGCCGATGCTCGCATCCGCCGTGGAGCCGCCGACCCGGCCGCGACGCCGCGCCGTCGCGTTCGACGCGAACACCGTGGTGCTGGTCCTCGCCGCGACGATCGTCATCGCCGCGCTCGCCGTTTATCGGCTGCGCACGTACCCCTACCACCTCGACCTGCGCGCGGCGATTCACGGCGCCGCAACGACGGCGAGCGCGACCGCGCCCGCGGCGGCGCGCACGTGGACGCTCGTCGGCGTGATGGTCGCGGCGCTCGCGGGCTGGTTGCGGCGCCGTGCGCCCGACCTCGCGCGCAGCGAGGCCGTCGCCGCCGCCGTGATTGTGCTGTGGAGCGGCACGTACCTCTGTCTGCTCGTGCTGGGACCGTTCAACCTCTACCGTCCGGCCGTGCTGCGCGCGCTCGTCGTCGCGCTGCTCCTCGCGACGGTGCGGCGCCGCAGCCGCGGCGCCGGGGAGTCACAGCTCGATAGTTCGCGCCTGCGGCCCCGCCGGCGGCGCTGGCCGGCGGGCGCATGGATCGCCGTCCTCGCGCTCGCGCTCGCGGTGGTCCCGCTCTTCCTGCTGCAGCTCGGATCGCCGGTGTCGCCGTTCATGGACACGTTGCCGCAGGCGGCGTCGCCCGAGCGCATCGTCACATTCCGCTTCTATGATCCGTACCACAACGATCCGGCGGGGCTGTGGGCGCAGACGCGGCAGATGAGCGGGCACGACGCGCTCTTCTCGTTCGTCGCGCTCACCGCCGGCACGAACGCGCAGCTCGCGATGACGTCATTGATCGTGCCCTTCGCCGCGCTGCAAGTGCTCGCGCTGTATCTCCTCGGCAGCGCCGTCGGCGGTTCGTTGACCGGCGGCTTCGCGACGCTCTTCCTGCTGCAAACGTTCGTTTGGCGGCGCAACTCCGACATCCGCGGCACCGCGATCGCCTTCACGACGGTCGCGATCGGACTCGCCTTTCTCCTGAGTCGCCGCCGTACGCCGCTCCGGACCGCGCTCGGCGGGCTCGCGCTCGGCGTCTCGATTCCCGTGAACCCGCTCATCGGCGTGCAAGGGATGGAGGTCGCGAGCCTGATGTCGGTCATCGAATGGATCGACGTCGGAAGGCCGCTCATCCCCGCGATCCTCGCGCTCGCGGGCGGGTCGCTCTTCGCGGGACCGCAAGTGACGATCGGTCTCGGCATGGAGCTGCCGCCGCTCATCCTGCCGCTCGCCGCTTTCGCCGGCGCGGCGCTGCTCGGGTTCGTCGCGCGGTTCGCGTTGCGTGACGGAGCGCGGAGGTGGAGCGCCGCGCGGCTCGTGGCGATCGTCGGCATCTCGACGTACGTGCTCTACCAGCACGCGACGCGGCAGTCGGAGATCGTCGGCGACCAGTGGTCGGGCTACTACATCCTCGCGCTCATCGCTCTGGGCGGCGCTCTCGTCGCCGCGCACGCGGTGTGGCGGCGGCCCGCAGCACGCACGGTGCTGGCGCTGCCGTTCATCATGCTGCTCGTCGGCCTCGTGAATCACGACATCGCATCGCCGTACCGTTTCATGGGCGAGACCCTCGAGATCCGCTCGCTCGCCTCCGAGTTCACGACGAAGAACGTCGTGTACTGGTGGCCGTACGCGATGACCCTGCTCGCAGGCCTCTGGTTCGCGATGCTCGCGCGCCGCTGGGCGCTCGGTCCGACGCTCGTCCTCGCCCTCATCCTCGTCATCTACCCGCTCCGCCACGTGCCGGAGCCCGTCGAGTACGACGGCGCCGAGCTCTCGGTCGCCGAGACGTGGGGCATTCATCTCTGGATCGCGGCGAACGGCTACCACGGCGGCCGTGCCGACCGCCGCTGGGTCCTCGACGAGGACTGGCGCGCGATCGAACGCTCACTCCGCGGCGAGATCGCCGCCGGGCGTCTCGACTACTCGACGCACGTGCTGCACATCTCGCCGTCGATCAGCAGCGTGGAGGTTGCCCTCGGCTCTGGCGTCGCCGTCGATCTGATAACCCCACAATACGACCCGAAGAGCATCTGGAGCGGCAACGGCCGCGCCCGCGGCATGGATGCGCTCCCCGCCGCGTTCGCCAAGCACCCGCGTTACGTCGTCGTCGAGAGCTATCCACCGACCCAGTTTCCACAGCTCGCGGACTACGACGAGCTCGTCGGCACGCGTGCCGCGCACCTCTTCCGGCGTCGCGACGCGAGCTGAGCGTCGCCGCCGGCGCGGATTCCGTTGCGGCGCAAAGTCGAGGAGATCGCAATGGCATCGTTGAACATCGGCCACTACGTTCTTGGAATGGAGGGCCTCGCACTGCTGCGCATGTGGCTGCGAGGCGCGGACGCGTCGATCGATGACCGTATCCGAGAGATCGCCCGCTTCGTCGGTCGTCCGGACCAAGGTCCGCTCGCGATCCGAGTCGACGTGCCCGAGAAGACCGTTCGCGAAGGATACGCCGCGTGGTCGGAGACCTACGACGCGCTGCCGAACCCCCTCGTCATGCAAGAGGAACCCGTCGTGCATGCTCTGATCGACGGTGCGACGCCCGGCCGCGCCGTTGACGCTGCCTGCGGCACGGGTCGCCACGCCGCCTATCTCGTTTCGCGCGGGCATCACGTGGTGGGCATCGATACGAGCCCCGAGATGCTGGAGAAGGCGCGGGCGCGCGTGCCCGCTGTGGAATTTCGCGCCGGAGAGCTCACGGAATTACCGGTAGAAGCCGGGAGCGCCGATCTCGCTGTCTGCTCCCTCGCGCTCACACACTGCGCCGATCTGGGCGCGCCCATTCGCGAGCTGGCGCGCGTCGTGCGTGGCAATGGGCGCGTCATCCTCTCGGATCAGCATCCCGTCATGGCTCTGATCGGAGGGAGCGCGTTCTTCACGGCCGCCGACGGAAGCTTCGCGCACGTCACGAGCTACTTTCACCCGCATAGCGCGTACATCGATGCCTTCAACGCCGCCGGGCTATCGATCCGGCAGTGCGCGGAGCCGAAGTGGACGGAGGAAACCGTGTCCGTCGTGCTGCGGTACGGAGGCCTCGGCGGTCTCGCCGACGACGCGCTTCGGACGGCACTGCTCGGCGTGCCGGGCGCCCTCGTCTGGGAGCTCACGCGCGAACCGTGAAGGCCCATGGCGGCGCCGACCCTCGTAACGTCGCGGCTGGCGCTCGTCGAGTCCGCGCGCGTCCTGGTACGTCTCAGGACGACAGAAAGCGTTTCCGAGGGGCGTCTGGCCGACGCGGAGCGCGAGATCGATGCCGTGTGGGCGCGTTGTGAGATCTGGGAGCTGACACGGGCCGTTTGCGACCTTGCGCGCCATGTCGCACCGACGAAACCACTGCGTTCGCTCGACGCCTTACACCTCGCAACGTTCGTCCTCGTTCGTCGCAAGCTGGAAGGGCTGGAACTCATGAGCGTCGACACTCGACTGGTCGACGCCGCAATGACGGCGTAGATTTCGCCGCCCGCAATTACGCGAGAATCGCCCGCAGCGACGCCGCGTGGGCGCGCATCCAATCGTACGTGTCGGCGACGATGCGCTCGAGGTCGCGCGTCGGCGACCAGCCGAGCGTCACCTCGACCTTTGCCGTGTCGGTGACGTAGAGCGGCACGTCGGCGGTGCGCGTCGCGGCGACCGCATCGATCGCGATCGTCTTCCCGGTCACGCGGCGGCAGAGCTCGGTCAGCTCACAGAGCGATGTCGACACGCGGCGGCCGCCGCCGACGTTGAAGACCTGCCCGGCCACGTCGTCGAGGCGCGCGATCTGGCGCGTGACGAGATCGCAGAGGTCGTCGACGTGCAGCACGTCGCGCACCTGCTTGCCGCTGCCGCCGAAGCCGATGTAGCTGAGGCGTCCTTCGAAGAGGTGGCGCGCGACCCAGAGCGCGACGAACCCTTGATCCACCTTGCCCATCTGCCACGGCCCGGCGAGGACGCCGCAGCGGTCGACGACGGCGCGCAGGCCGTAGGCGTACGCGTACTCCTCGATGAAGAGCTCCGACGCGAGCTTGGTCGCGCCGTAGAGCGAGCGCGCTCCGGAGAGCGGAAACTCCTCGCTGATGCCGCGCGCGGAGATACCCGCCAACGTTTGCGCGCCGGCGATCTCGAAGCGGGTCGGCGTCTCGTCGAGACGGATCGCCGCGAGCGCGCGCATCGGGTACACGCGGCTCGTCGAGAGAAAGATCATCGCGGCGCCGCGGCGGCGGCAGTGCTCGAGCAGGTTGATCGTCCCGCCGAGATTCGTGTTGAGCAGGTACTCCGGCGACGAGTCGTAGCCGGCGAGGACCGAGGGCTCGGCCGAGCACTCGAGGAGGAGATCGTTCACGGCGACGTCGAGGTCTTCGGGACAGCGGATGTCGCCGTGCACGAACTCGACGCCGCCCGCCTGGAGCCGTGGCACGTTCAGCTCGGAGCCGCGCCGCTTCAGGTTGTCGAGCGCGAGCACCCGCCGCGCGACATCGTACCGCTTCAGGTGCAGCGCCAGCGTCGAACCGACGAAGCCGGCGCCGCCGGTCACGAGTACCGTCGTCGGTGTCATCGGGCGACCTCGCCGGACATGCGTAGAACCAGCGGGGCTGGAATGTCATGAGCGACGGTCACGGCGGCGGTCGTCATTTCCGCGCGACGATCACGAACTGCTTGCCGACGAGCCGCCAGAGCGGCGGGCAGCGCACGAAGAGTCGCACCAGGAGCGGGTGCTGCGGAATGCGGCTCTTCGTCGTGTACGGGACGAAGCGCGGGATCATCGTCTCGATCGTGTATCCGCAATGCTCGAGCAGCTCGGCGCAGCTCACGTGGCTGAGCGGGATCATGTGGTCGTAGAAGTCCCGGTAATCGTCGCCGACGTACTTGATGTTGGGCTGCATCATGATGAAGCGGCCGCCGGGACGGAGAACCCGCCGCACCTCGCGCACGACGCGCGTCAGCGTCTCCTTGCTCGGCAGGTGCTCGAACATGTTCGACTCGAACACGACGTCGAGTGAGCCGTCGGCGAGAACGCTCAGATCCTCGCACGAGCGATGGAAGAACTCGACCTCGGGCAGGAGATGCGACCGCGCATCGGCGTTGATGTCCATTGCGAGTCGCCGCCCGCACGGAATGAAGTTGATGAACTCGCCGTAGCCGCACGCGAGGTCGAGGACGGTGTCGGTCGCGCGGACGAAGCGACTGAAGAAGTCCTCGCAGAGGACGCGCCAGATGCGCTCTTTCGACGCTTGCTCCGCCGGCGAGAAGCGTGTGCGGTAGAGCTGCTCGATGTCGGCGACGGCGGACTCAGTCACGCGAGAGCCTCGGCGCCGCCACCGGTATGCCCGCCGTCGTCACCGGCGAGCCGGCAGTGGTCGATGCACCGGCCGGTGACGCGACCGACGCGGCGGCGGGCGGCGGCACCACCGATGCGCCACCGGCGGCGGACGCGAGCGCCGACGCGGCGGCCGCGGCAGCGGACGAGCCGCTCGCCGACGTCGATCCGAGCGTACGCGCGTGCCGCGCGCTTTCCACCATCACGTCGTCGGCGATCAGCAACCGCTCGAACCAGATCTTGATCAGCGTCGCGAGGTAGCGGCGCCCCATCTCGCTGAGCTTCAGGTTCGACACGCCCCACGTGCGGCCGTACCAGTTGATCGGGATCTCGGCGATGCGGTAGCCGCGGATGACGCACGACAGCGAGAGCTCGATCGTGATGTTGAAGTGCGACGCCTGCAGCGGGCCGAGTCCTTCGATCGCCGAGCGGCGATAGACTTTAAAGGCGTTGGTGAGATCGTTCCACGGGACCATGAACAGGAGGCGCAGCAGCGTGTTCACGGCGCGGTTCACGGCGAGCTTGAGCGGCGGGTACGACGTCACCGTGCTCGCCTCGCGGAAGCGCGAGCCGAAGACGCAGTCGTAGCCCTCGCCGAGCTTGCGAAAGCAGCGCACCAGGTCCTCGGGGTCGTCGGAGTGATCGGCCATCATGATCGCGACCGCGTCGCCGCGAAACGCGTGCAGACCGGTGCGAATCGCGCGCCCGAACCCGCCCGGCGGCGGGTTGTCGACGACGACGAGCTCGGGATCGGCCCCGATGCGGTCGACGATCAGCTGGCGCGTGCGGTCGCGGCTGTTGTCGTTGACGATGACGATCTCGCAGCTGATGCGCTCGCGGCGGAGCGTCGCGAGGATGTCGTCGATCGTCCGCGGCAGATTCTGCTCTTCGTTGTACGCGGGAATGATGACCGAGAGATCCATGACGGTCGAGGTCGCCGTCGGCCGACGGCTCAGCCGCGGACGAGCTCCTCGAGGATCTGCGGCAAGCTGCGCGTGAGCCGCCAGCGGGGGTAGTGGCGCTGCAGCTTCGTCAGGTCGGAGATGTAGCAGACGTGATCGCCTTTACGCGCCGTCTCGACGTACGTCGTCTCGAGCGTCTTCCCAACCAGCGCTTCCACCGCGGCGACACACTCCATCAAGCTGCCGCTGTTCGCGCGCCCGCCGCCGAGGTTGTAGACCTCGCCCGGCCGCGGGTTCTGCGCGAACGCCCACAGCGCCTGGATGACGTCGTAGCTGTGGATCTGGTCGCGGACCTGCTTCCCCTTGTAGCCGAAGATCGTGTACGGCTCGCCCGCCTTCGCGACCTTCACGAGGTAATTCAAAAAGCCGTGCAGCTCGACGCCGGAGTGGCTCGGGCCGGTGAGACAGCCGCCGCGAAAGATCCCGGTGCGGAGCCCGTAGTAGCGCCCGTACTCCTGCGCCATGACGTCGGCCGCGACCTTGCTCGCGCCGAAGACGCTGTGCAGGTTTTGATCGATCGACAGCGTCTCCTTGATGCCGTCGTGATCGGCGGGGTCGGCGTAGTCCCAGCGCGTATCCAGCTCGACGAGTGGCAGATGATTCGGCGCGTCGCCGTAGACCTTGTTCGTGCTCATCAAGAGAAACACGGCCTCGGGTGCGAACCGGCGGGTCGCCTCGAGGAGGTTCATCGTGCCGACGGCGTTGACGTCGAAGTCGTCGAGCGGGCGCGCCGCGGCGAGGTCGTGGCTCGGCTGCGCCGCGCAGTGGACGATGAGCTCGGGGCGGTAGTCCTCCCACAGCTTGAACATCGTCGCTCGGTCGCGGATGTCGTCGCCGGAGTGCTGGAAGCGCTCCGTGCGCTCGCGCAAACGCTGCAGCGAGGCCGCTCGAGCCGGTGACGATGACCTTCATTGGTTTCGTCCCGATGTATCAATCGCGTCGCAGCCTTGCCAACCCGCGAACGACGCGGACTCCCCGTCACCGTTTGCCGTGACCGGCTGGGTCGAGTTGCGAGCCAGAAGTTTGCCGCGTGGTGACTGGGTCGAGTTGCGAGCGAGACGAGGCGCGAGGGAAGTGACCAGCGCAGGCGTAGCGGAGCTACGCCGAGCAGCGGAACGACCGAGCAACGAAGTATCGCGACGCAAATCGGCCCAGTCACCCCGCCATCGTGAGGCCGCCGCTGACACTCAGCACCTGCCCGGTGACGTAGCGCGCCTCGGGCGAGGCGAAGAACGCGACCGCCGCAGCGACGTCCTCCGGCGTCCCGAGCCGACGAAAGGGGATCGCGCGTGACATCCCCTCGACGACTTTCGCCCCCGCCTCGGTCTCGGCCATCGACTTGAAGAGCGCCGTATCGACGGGGCCGGGACAGACGACGTTCACCGTGACCTTGTCGCGCGCCAACTCGCGCGCGAGCGCCTTGGAGAAGCCGATGATCGCCGCCTTGCAGCCCGAGTAGACCGCCTCGCCGGAGCTGCCGACGCGTCCCGCGTCGGACGCGATGCTGATCACGCGGCCGCGCTCACCCGCCGCGCAGACGTCGGCGAGCGCCGCGTGCGTGCAGCTGAGGAGCCCGCGGAAGTTGATCGCGATGACACGGTCCCAGAGCTCGGCCGTGCTGTCGCGAAATCGCGCGAACGAATCCCATCCGGCGTTGTTCACCAGCACCCGCGGGGGGCCGAGGCGCTCGCGCAATTGGACGAACGCGCGCTGCACTTGCGCCTCGTCCGTGATGTCCGCGTCTGCCGCGGCGCTTTCTACGCCGAGCTCACGAACGGCCGCGCACGCCGACTCCGCGCCGGCGAGATCACGGTCGAGGATCCCGACCGCGAACCCGGCGCGCGCCAGCCGCCGGGCAATCCCGCCGCCGATTCCGCCGGCGCCGCCGGTCACGATCGCGACGGTTCGTTCTTCCGCCATTCGCAAGCGTCTCGCGCGATCACGAACGAATTGTCAAGTCGACGGTGATCCGGCGAAGCGCTCACAGCTCGTGCCATGCCTTCCGCAGGTCAGCGCGGAAGTCCGGGTGCGCGACGGCAATGAGCGCGTCGGCACGAGCGCGATCGGAGCGGTCCTCGAGCTCGGCGATACCCCACTCGGTGACGACGTAGTGCACTTGGTGGCGCGGCGTGGTGACGACGCTGCCCGCGGGCAGCGCGGCGACGATCGACGAGCGGCGCTCGCCCGCGGTCGTGAACGTCGAACGCACGCAGATGATCGATTTCCCGCCCGGGGCTTCCCGGCCGCCCATCGTGAACGTCTCGTGACCGCCAATGCCGGAGTACTGCCGCCCGTTGACGGCATCGGCGACGACTTGTCCGTGCAAGTCGATCCCGAGCGCGGCGTTGATCGCCGTGAATTTTCGCATGCGCGCGAGCTGCGGCGGATCGTTCACGGCCGCGACCGGCAGCATGCGCACGTTCGGGTTCCGATCGAGCCAGTGATACAGGCGCTCGCTGCCGCCGGCGAAGGTCGCGATGGAATAGCCGTCGTGCACGCCCTTGCGGTTGACGACTTTCCCCGCCTGGTGGAGGCGCATGATGCCGTCGACGAACATCTCGCTGTGGACGCCGAAGTCGCCCTTCTGCGCTTCGCAGAGCAGCTCCGCGACCGCGTTCGGAATGCCGCCGATGCCGAACTGCAGCGTCGCGCCGTCCTCGACGAGCTCGCCGACGAAACCGGCGATCGCACGCTCCTCCGCCAGCGGCTGCGCGTAGGGGATCGTGACCAGCGGCGTGTCATCCTCGACGATGACGTCGAGGTCGCGGACGTGCACACGGTGGCCGCCGAACTCCGCGAGGCCGAGCACGCACGGCAGGTGCGGGTTCACCTCCGCGATCGCGAGCCGCGTCGGATCGCGCGCGGCCTCGAGGAACGGCCCGAAGATTGCCCCCGCGTGCAGGCCGAACGAGCAGAAGCCCGCGTCGTCCGGCGGCGACACCGGCGCCGCGACCGCACGTGGCCGGAGCGCGAACGTCAGGCGCTCGAAACCGTGAAAGTCCGACGGCAGAAACTCGACCCCGAGCCCCGCCGCACGCGCCATCCGCTCGATCGGCCCAAAAAACCCGCTCACGACCCGCACCGCCGGATCGCGTAGACAGGGATACGGCTCGACGAGGAGTCCGACGTACAGCGCCAGCGGCCGCGCCGGATCGCGCGGCCCGATCGCCCGCAGCACCGCCCGCGCCTGCCCGGTGATGAGGCCCGTCACCAGCGACTCGACGCCGTCGAGCCGCGCCGTCAGGTCCGCGACGGAGACGCGTTTCGACTCGTACAATGCGCGGTCGGACGGCGTCATCGCCGCGCATCTCAGCGCATCGGGCCGCGAAAGGGAACCCGGCTAGCTCATGTCCGCGGCAGGCGTCGTCGTCACGGTCGGTGTCGCGATCGCCGTTGGTCCGGAGGCACAATCGCCACCGCCATCTCCGCATCCGTAGACGGTACCACCAAGCGCGAGCAGGACTCCGAGCCACGCGACGCGTGTCACGGTATGCACGCTTCTCCACCACCAGTGGCGGCTGATCGCCATGCGATCCACATTCTGCCTTTTCGTGTGTTGGTCAAGCGCGATCAGATCTCCATGATATCGACCCGTTTGGCTGCTCGCCCGCATCTGCCTTTCGGGCAATAATGGGCGGAACGTGAACACGGAACCGATACGGTGCCCGCTGCCCGCGCGGATCGAAAACGACAGCCTCGCGCAGATTCGGCGCACGGTGTTGCACCAGCATCGCGGCACGACCGTCGTCCTCGATTGCGCCGCGCTCGGTGCCCTCGACCCGCTCGGCGCGGCGCGTCTCCTGCGCGTGATCGCCGAGGCGCGTGCCGCCGGGATCGATGTACGACTCGCGAACCTCAGCGACGGGGCGCGGCGGACTCTCACCGACGTCGACCCGGCGATCCTCGGCGAGGGAGCGCCGCGGCCGCGGCGCCATCCGATCGAGGTGATCGGCGAGCGCGCGCTCGACGCCGCCGACGCGCTCGGCGAGGTCGGCACCCTCCTCACCGAGACGGCGGCGGAACTGGTGCGGCCGTTCGGGCGGCGCGGCATCAAATGGGGCCGCACGGTGCAGCAGATGGCGCTCGTCGGCACCGAGGCGGTGCCGATCGTCGCGTTCATGTCGATTCTGCTCGGCATCGTCTTGGCGTTGAACGGCGCGCAGCAGCTGCGGCAATTCGGCGCGCAGATCTTCATCGCCAACCTCGTCGGCATCTCGATGACGCGCGAGATGGGGCCGCTCATCACCGCGATCATCGTCGCCGGCCGGACGGGCTCGGCCATCGCGGCCGAGATCGGCACGATGGTGATTTCCGAGGAGATCGACGCGATGCGGACGATGGCGCTCAGCCCGATCCGCTTTTTGGTCGTGCCGAAAGTCCTGGCGCTGCTCTGCATGATGCCGCTCCTCACGGTGATCAGTAACGTCGCCGGCATCGGCGGCGGCTACCTCATCGGCGTCTTCGGCTTGAACCTCGGGGACAGCGCCTATCGGATGCAGACCGTGCAGGCGCTCCTCATCTCCGACGTCGTGACCGGGCTCGTGAAGAGCGTCGTCTTCGGGCTGCTGATCGGCCTGATCGGCGTCTACCGCGGCTTCTCCGTCCGCGGCGGCCCCGAGGCCGTCGGGCGCGCGACGACGTCCGCCGTCGTCACCTCGATCATCGCCTGCATCGCCGCCAACGCGTGCTTCACCGCGTTCTTCTACGTGACCGATTGAGCCGCCGGAATGACGCCCGAGAAGAGCACGCACCCGCTCGTCGTCGAGAATCTCGTCGCTGGCTACGGCGAGGCGACGATCCTCGACGGCGTCTCGCTCACGGTCGACGCCGGTGAGATCCTGGTAGTGCTGGGCGCCACCGGGTCGGGCAAGAGCACGCTCCTCCGTTGCATCGTCGGGCTGGTCGCGGCGCGGAAGGGCCGCGTACTGATCGGCAACCGCGACATCAACGCGGCAAACGACGTCGAGCGCGAGGACATCCTGCGCGACGTCGGCCTCGCGTTCCAGGAGGCGGCGCTCCTCAACTCGATGACGACCGCGGAAAACGTCGCGCTGCCGATCATCGAGCATTGGCGGCTCGACGAGGCGACCGCGCTCATGCTCGCGCGCATGCGGCTCGCGCGTGTCGGCCTCGCGGGCGCGGGAAGCAAGATGCCGTCGGAGCTCTCGGGCGGTATGCGCAAGCGCGCGGGTATCGCGCGCGCGATCGCGCTCGAGCCCAGGCTCCTTCTCCTCGACGAGCCCACGGCCGGTCTCGACCCGACGACCGCGCGCGCGATCGACGAGCTCGTCCTCAGTCTCAAGGCGCGCGGCGACATGGCGATCGTCTGCGTCACGCACGAGCTCGGCAGCATCAACACGATCACCGATCGCGCCGTCATGCTCGCCAAGGGCACGGTGATCGCGAGCGGCACGCTCGACGAGGTGCGCGCCAATCCCGACGTCCGCGTCCAAGCGTTTTTCCGCCGCGAGCTCTTGCCGCAAGGCGAGCGGCAGAGCCTGGTCGACGTGCTGGAGTGGCGCGGGTGAGGACGGTGGGAGAGCGATGGCCCGACTGACGGCACCTGGTGTGGTGGAGCGGCGATGGTCGAGGTGACGAGCGGCGAGGCGCGGACGCGCCGCGATACCATGCGCGTCGGCATCTTCGTCCTCGTCGCCGGCGCGCTGCTCATCGGTGGCATCCTCTGGATCGCCGGCGCCCGGATCTTCCGCCCCGTCGACACCTACACGGTGCTCTTCACCGATTCCGTGAGTGGCCTCAATCGCAGCGCCAACGTCGAGTATCAGGGCGTCGTCGTCGGCCGTGTCCGCGACATCTATCTCACCCGCGACCTGCCGCCGCAGGTCGCCGTCATCGTCGACGTCGAGCCCGGGACGCCCGTCCGCACCGACACGGTCGCGGTGCTGCTCGGGTCGCTCGTGACCGGCATCCAGTACATCCAGTTCCAGGGCGGCACCGGGAATCTATTGGAGCCGGGCGGGACCATTCGCGGCGACGTCACGTCGCTCGCGCAGTTCCGCAATCAGCTGTCCGACATCGCCGACCGCGCGGGCCGGATCATGAAGACGCTCGACGAGCAGGTCTTCACCCCCGAGAACAGCACCAAGGTGACCGCGTTCGTCAGCGACCTGCAGGGCGTCGCGCAGAGCCTCAACACCACGATGGCGACCTTCCGCGCCGAGGACACGGGCAAGCAGCTCGCGCAGCTGGTGCGCGATCTGTCGGCGACGACGCAGAACCTGAACCGCTTGATCGCCGACGTGTACGGACGTCGCGAGGCGATCTTCGGCGGCGTCGAGACGACGCTGCGCCACCTCGACGAGACCGTCACCGCGACCCGTGGCCTGGTGCAGACGACGCAGTCGCAGATCTCCGGCACCGGCGGCTCGCTCGGATCGCTCATGGCCGACTTGAACGCCACCACCACGCGTTTGCAGGAGACCCTCGACATCATTCGCAGCGATCCGTCGGTGCTCTTCTGGGGGCGCAAGGTGCCGGAGCGGGAGTTCGACAAAAAATGAGACGTGCCTTCCCTGCTCTTTTCGTCGCGGCGACGCTCGCGGGCTGCTCGCTCGCGCGCTCGATCCCGAACGTCCGCTACTACACGCTCGCGATCACCGCGCCGCCGTCGACGACGATCGGTGCGCCGATCCACGTCGGCACCATCTCCAGCGATCAGCCCTACGCGACCGAGCGCATCGCGTTTCGCACGTCGCCGTACCAGCTCGACTACTATACGTACCACCGCTGGGCCGCCGACCCGCGCAACCTGATCCGTACGGTCGCCCGCGACTACTTCGAGCGTGCCGGCGGCACGTCCGGCGTTCCCTTCGAGCTCGACGGCAACATCCGCCGTCTCGAGGAAGTCGACGAGCCTGGGGGATGGCGCGGCGCGCTCGCGCTCGACGTGCGCCTCGCCCGCGGCGGGCGCGTCGTGCTCGAGCGCGCGTACAGCGAAAGTGAGCCTGCCGAGTCGCACCGCCCGGAAGCCGTCGCGGCGGCGCTCAGCCGCGCGCTGCAACGCATTCTCGACCAGATCCTCGCCGAGGCGGCACGCGCCGACGCCGAGCCGGCGCGTGCCGACGCCGCGGCGGGAGCGCCGGCGCGTGCCGACGCGCCTCCGGCGGTGGCGCCGGCCGGCGCCGGTCGCTAATCTCCGGGGGCCGGTATAATCCCGGCGCTCCCGGAGGTCCGATGTCCGCAACGAACGATCCCGACCGCGCTTCCACGCCCGTGGGCACCGACCCATCGCCGGCGGGTGGTCCGTCCGAGCCGGCGACCGGCGCCGACGACGATTTCGCGGCGCTCCTCGCGGCGAGCGAGGCGGAGCAGCCGGCGACGCGTGTCCAGACCGGCGACGTCGTCCGCGGCCGCGTCGTCGCGCTCGGCCCGGCGACGGCGTTCGTCGCGATCGGCGCGAAAGCGGAGGCGATCATCGACCTCGCGGAGTTTCGCGACCCGACGACGGGCGAGCTCGGCATCAATGTCGGCGATCAGCTGACCGCGACCGTCACCGACGACGGCAGCCGCTCGGGATCGATCGTCCTCAAGCACACACTCGGCCGCGGCGGTCATCTGCCCGGCGAGCTCGAGCAGGCGCACGCCCACGGCCTCGCCGTCGAGGGCCTGGTCACCGGACAAAACAAGGGCGGGTTCGACGTCCAGGTGCTCGGCGTGCGCGCGTTCTGTCCGGCGTCGCAGATCGATCTCCGGCGCGCCGACCCGGGGCAGTACGTCGGCCAGCGGCTGCGCTTTCGCGTCACGCAGATCGGCGCCGGCGGCCGCAACGTCGTCGTCTCGCGGCGGCAGCTCCTCGAGGAGGAGGCCGCGGCGCAGGCGGCAACGGTATGGGAGCGTCTCGCCGTCGGCGCGGTCGTGCGCGGCACGGTGACATCGCTGCGCGAATTCGGCGCCTTCGTCGACCTCGGCGGCGTCGAGGGGCTGATCCACGTCACCGAGCTCGGCTACGGCCGGCCGAGTCATCCGTCCGAGGTCGTGCAGGTCGGCCAAGAGGTCGAGGCGCAGGTGGTGAAGCTCGAGCGCGCCGCCGAGGGTGGTCGCGATCGCATCAGCCTCTCGCTGCGCGCGCTCGCCGCCGATCCGTGGCTGAGCGCGGCGGAGCGCTTCCCGGTCGGCACGAGCATCCGCGGGACGGTGCGCCGGCTCGAGCCGTTCGGCGCCTTCGTCGAGCTCGCGCCCGGGCTCGACGGCCTCGTCCACGTGTCGCGCATGTCGCTCCAGGGCCGGGTGGCGCATCCGAAGAACGTCGTGAAGATCGCTGACGAGGTCGAGGTCACCGTCATCACGCTCGAGCCCGAGAAGCGGCGCATCTCGCTGTCCATGGTCGAGGGCGCGCGGCGCGCGCGCGACGACGCCGAAGCCGCCGCGCGTCGCGAGGAGCGCGCAGCGATCACCGAGAAGACGTCCGAAGGCAAGAGCCTCGGCACCCTCGCCGATCTCCTGGCGACGTCGGCGAAGAAGCGACGGTGAGGCGCCGCGCGCGCCGGCGCGTCGAGGCGTTCCCGCGCGCGTCGGTCGCTGCGGCCACCCGCGTCGTACCCGCGCTGGTCACGCATACGCTCGTCGCGGCGGCGCTGATCGCGCTGGCGCTCGTCCTCGGCGCGTCGGGCGCGATGGCGGAGACGACGCCGACGCCCACCGCCGCCACGCCGGCGTGCGACTGTCATCGCTTCGCCGACGAGCTCGCGGCGGCGCGCGCCGTCTACGCGAGTCGCGGCGAGGGCGCGACGAGCCCGCCGTCGCAAGCGGCGCGCACGCGCTTTCGCGAGCGCATCCTCGACGCGTATGCGCGCGCGAGCTCTCTCGTCGCGTGCGACGGCGTCGCCGACGCCGACCGCGACGAGGCGCGCGTCCTCCTCGCGACGACCGCGTTCAAGAGCCGGCGCTTCGGGCCGACGGACGCGGAAGCGGCGGCGCGGATGACGCGCGGCCTCGAGGAGAGCGAGCGTTGCCTCGCCCACACGCCGCACCTTCCGGCGTGCGATCTTTGGCATGGCAGCATCCGCGGCATCCAAGCGAGCGGCTCGTGGAACCCGATGCAGCTCGGGCTCCCGAAGCAGCTCCTCGCCGAGTTTCGCGCCGCGCGCGCCGGGGCCCCGCCGGGCGCCGATCCGCCGGACGGGGCCGCGACGCGAGCCGAGGCCTCGGTGCTGATGCGCGCGCCGAGCGTCGCCGGCGGCGACCTCGAGGCGGCACGCCAGCTGATGCAGGCCGCGTCGGCGGCGCCGATCTTCGCCTGCACCGTCGACAACCGCATTCTCTTGGCCGAGACGGTGGCACGCACCGGCGACGGCACTCGCGCCGTCACCGAGCTGCGCGCGGCGCTCGCGGCGGGGCTCCCGACGTGCGGCGACAACCGCTATGAGAACGCCTCCGACCTCGAGGACGCGGCGCGCTGCCTCGCGCGGCTCGAGGAGCACCCCGACCAAGATCCCGGCTGGGACGACGACTGCGGCTGAGAAGGACGCGATGATGGACCTCGAGCTGAACGACACCGAGCGCATGCTGCGCGACACGTTTCGCGACTTCTTCACCCGCGAGATCGAGCCGCACGTCCCGGCAATGGAGCACGGCGAGCTCCTGCCGTACGATCTCATGCGCCACATGCACCGCACGCTCGGCCTCGACGCGCTCCTGCAGTCGTTCGGCGGCCGCAGCGCTCGCGGGGCAGACGCCGCGGCGTCGCAGTCGGAGGCGATGCCCGCGCTCGACGCCAACGTCGCGCGCTACGCGCGGACCACGTTCACCGTCGAGATGACGCGCATCAGCCCATCCTTCGCGCTCAGCTACGGCGCGAGCACCGGGCTCTTCGCAGGGAACGTCCTCGGCAAAGGCTCCCCCGAGCAGATCGAGCGCTTCGCGCGACCCGTGCTGCGCACCGAGAAGATCGGTGCCTGGGGCCTCACCGAGCCGGGCGCCGGCAGTGACGCGCTCCGCGGCATGCGGACGACGGCGCGGCGCGACGGCGACCACTACGTCCTGAACGGCAGCAAGACCTTCATCACCAACGCGCCCTATGCCGACGTGTTTCTGATCTACGCCCGCACCGACGAGGGTGCGATCCAGCCGTTCATCGTCGAGCGCGGCACGGCCGGCCTGTCGACGGGCCCGGCGATGCAGAAGATGGGCATGCGCGGCTCGCCGACGGGCGAGGTGTTTCTCGACGACGTCCGGGTCGCCGCCGACCAGCTCCTCGGCGGCGGCGTGCGCGAGCGCGATCACGTGAAGTCGAGCCTCGCGGTCGAGCGCGGCGGCCTGTCGGTCATGTCCTACGGCATCGCCGAGCGCTGCTTCGAGATCGCCCGCGACTACGCGCGCGAGCGCCGGCAGTTCGGCCAGCCGATCGCCAACTTCCAACTCGTGCAGGGACGGCTCGCGCGTATGTACGTCGCGGTCTCGAACTGCCGGCGCATCGTGTACGCGGATTGGCTCGCGCGGCGCACGTTGAAGGAGTCGCTCGCCGACGTCTGTGCCGCGAAGCTCTACTGCGCCGAGATGGGAACGTTCGTCGCCTTCGAGGCGATCCACATCCTCGCCGGTAACGGCTACATGGAGGAGTACGTCGTCGAGCGCCTGGCGCGCGACGCCAAGCTGATCGAGCTCGGCGGCGGCACGACCGAGATGCAGATCCTGACGATCGCGCGCGATCTCCTGGGGACGAGCGACCTATGAAGCGGGTCACGATCTTCACCGACGGCGCCTGCCACGGGAATCCCGGTTCGGGCGGGTGGGCGGCCGTGCTGATCGCCGGCAATCATCGGCGCGAGATCAGCGGTTACGAGCCGCACACGACCAACAACCGCATGGAGCTGCGCGCCGCGATCGAGGCGCTGTGCGCGCTGCGCGAGCCCGCCGAGGTCGACCTCCATACCGACTCGCAGTATCTGCGGAACGGCATGGAGCAGTGGCTGCCGAAGTGGAAGCGCAACGCGTGGCGCACCGCCGATCGGAAGCCGGTGAAGAACGTCGATCTCTGGCAGCTCCTCGAGGCGGCGGCGAACGGCCACGTCGTGCGCTGGCACTGGGTTCGCGGCCACGACGGCCACGTCGAGAACGAGCGCTGCGATTTCCTCGCCAACGAGGCGATCCACGCGCGCCACGGCATCGGCACCTCGGTGCTCGGGAGCGAGCCCACGTGAACCAGTCGAGCGAGTGGCGCCGCGGCGAGTACGTGATCAGCACCGATCCGGCGCGTCTCGATCGGCGCGTGATCCACGAGTACCTGTCGCGGTCGTCGTACTGGGCGGCCGAGATTCCCGAGCAGGTCGTCGCGCGCGCCCTCGAGCACTCGCTCTGCTTCGGGCTCTACGCACCCGACGGGCAAGTCGGTCTCGCGCGCGTCGTGACCGACCACGCGACGGTCGCATACCTCGCGGACGTGTTCGTCCTGCCGGCGCATCGCGGACGCGGCGTCGGCAAATGGCTGATGGAGGTCGTGGTCGCGCACCCTGCGTTGCAAGGGCTGCGGCGCTTCCTCCTCAACACGCGCGACGCGCACGGCCTCTACCGGCAGTTCGGCTTCACCAGCCTCGCGAGCGCCGACTGGGCGATGGAGCGCTTCGATCCCGACGTGTACCGGCGCTGAGCCGAGCGGCGCACCGCCGCCGGCGACGTCGGCGAAGGTTATCTGGCGCCGTCGCGCACGGGCGTGCTACGCCGTCCGGACTTGACGCGCCCGACGATCACACGCGGCTACGCGCGCTACGTCCTCGCGCTGCTCTTCGTCGCCTACGTCTTCAACTTCATCGACCGGCAGATCCTCGCGATCCTGCTGCAGCCGATCAAGAACGAGCTGCAGGTCTCCGACTCCGCGATGGGACTCCTCACTGGGATCGCGTTCGCGCTCTTCTATACCGTCGCCGGCATCCCGATCGCGCGCCTCGCCGATCGGCGGTCGCGACGCACGATCATCGCCGTCGGGCTAACCGCATGGAGCGCGCTCACGGCGGCGTCGGGGCTCGCGCGCTCCTTCGCGGAGCTCGCGCTGTTGCGGGTCGGCGTCGGCGTCGGCGAGGCCGCGTTCGTTCCGCCCTCGCACTCGCTCCTCGCGGACTATTTCCCGATCGAGCGCCGCGCGACCGCGATGGCGATCTTCTCGATGGGCGTCCACGTCGGGCTCGCCTTCGGGTTCCTCGTCGGCGGGTGGGTCGGACAGCTCTTCGGGTGGCGCGCCGCGTTCATGGTGGTCGGCGTCCCGGGACTCCTCGTGTCGCTGGCGGTCCGCATGACGGTGCAGGAGCCGACGCGCGGTCACGCCGACGCCGCGCATCCGGCGCGCGCCGCACAGAACGCACACGACGTCGAGCGGATCGGCGCGGCGATGCGCGTGCTCTGGTCGCTGCGCTCGTTTCGTCATCTCGCCCTCGCCGCCGCGTTCACCGCGTTCGGCGGCTACGCCAACGCGATCTGGG
>WNFR01004299.1_pt1 | contig 18801 bp, 16 predicted proteins | sample 5400221 | NCBI WGS metagenome assembly WNFR01 (sample SAMN13153357, study PRJNA577476) | soil metagenome | isolation source: 40 cm soil under Madrone tree | place: USA:California | collected 2016-06-14 | reverse complement strand
CCTGAAATTACTGCTTATCTAAAAACGTATTGTGGCTGGAGCGCCGGCGTGCGCGCCGTTCTGGCAAAATATAATCTTCCCTACACAGAGAAGGATATTATTCAAAATCCGGCGTTTCGCTGGGAAATGGAAACCAAGAGCGGTCAGCCACTTTCTCCTTGTGTTGAAATTAATGGCAAAATGCTCGCGGATGTGAGCGGCGAGGAAGTCGAGCAGTACTTGATCGACAATAAAATTGTCCGGGCAAGCGACGCAGCAACGGACGTCCCGACGAATGCGCCGTGCCCGACCGAGCAGCACGAAGGTGCGGTGAAGCTCAATTTCTGATTGTTAAAAGCATTTCAACGCTAAAAGGGTTGAATCGTTGAGCCGTTGAGAGGTCAAAGAGTCAAAAGGTTGAACCGTTTTAACCTTGTAACTCTTCTAACTTTTTTAACCTTTCAGCGATGAAATTCTTCGCGCGTCTCCGACCCGGAAAGAAGAAAAGCGGAAACCGCCTTTTCCGCTACGGCTGGAAGATCACGCTGCTGGCTGTAGTCGTCGCGGGCGGTTTCGCTGTTTTTTTGTTTTACGGAGCCTGGGCCCAGACGTTCGACATGAAAAAGGTCGGCGAAATGCCGGAGCGAAACACCGTCTTTGATGTCGATGGAAAAATCTACAGTCGTCTCGCCGGTGCGAACCGTCTGAAGGTCTCGCTTAACGAGGTCTCGCCGCTTTTTATTGCTGCGGTGCTAACGCGTGAAGACGCTCGTTTCTACGAGCACAAAGGAATCGATTGGAAGGGAATCCTGCGTGCTCTTGTTCACGATGTCCTGAGCGGCTCGGCCAAGGAAGGCGCCAGCAGCATCACCCAGCAGCTCGCGCGTAACAGTCTTCCACTCGGTGGCCGCACCATCAGCCGAAAATTGCTGGAGGCAATGGTCGCGCTCCGGGTCGAGCATCAATTTACCAAGCAGCAAATTCTCGAGCTCTACGTCAATCGGATCTATTTCGGCACTGGCTGTTATGGGGTTGAGACCGCCTCACAAGCTTACTTTGGCAAAAACGCATCGAAGCTGAATCTTTCTGAAGCCGCAATCCTCGCAGGATTGATCCGCAGTCCAAATCGTTTTTCACCGCTGAGAAATCCGCAAGGCGCAACGATGCAGGGCAACGCCGTGTTGGATCGCATGGTCGCCTTGAAAAAAATTACGCCGGCGCAAGCCGAACAGGCAAAGATCGCGAAAATTACTCCGCATCCCAAACGTCTGCCTTTCATCCAGGAGAATTACGCAATGGACGCAGTGCAACGCGATTTGAATCAGCTGTTGACACAAGATCAGATCGATCACGGCGGACTTTCGATTTACACGACGCTCGATCCGGCCGTCCAAAACGCCGCGCAACAGGTGCTGGAGACGCAGCTCACAAAAATCGAACATCAATCCAACTTCCATCATCCACTGAAGGCGAGTTATCAGCCGCCGGAGACCGGGGAAGGGGACTCGTCCATGCCGTATTTGGAAGGCGCGGTCGTTACGATCGACAATGCAACCGGCGGCATTCGGGCGCTGGTGGGTGGCCGCGATTACGCGCAAAGCAAATTCAATCGCGCGCTCGCTCCCACCAATCGGCAGCTCGGTTCTGCGTTTAAACCATTCGTTTACACAATCGCTTTCACCCACGGCCTTCTGCCGGGTGCTGCGATTAGTGACGGTCCGATTCAGCCTGGTGAAATTGAAGGCGCCGGAAACTGGTCACCCGGGAACTCCGATGGAACTTATGGTGGTGTCCTGCCATGCTCCTACGGTCTCATCCATTCGCGCAACACCATGAGTGTGCGTGTTGGTCAATTCGCCGGGCTTGATTCCGTAAAAAAAATCGCCAATACACTCGGTGTCTCGCAAAATGTTCCGCACGGGCCCGCGATTTACATCGGTTCATTCGAGACAAACCTGAAGGATCTTACCGCGGCTTACTCCGTTTTTCCGAACGCCGGAGTGCGCAAGCAGGCTTACATCATCGAGCGCATCGACGATCAGAGGCACAAACCGATTTATCGCGCGGCGCACATATCCACGCCGGCGCTCGATCCAAGCGCGGCTTGGATGACCTCGCAATTAATGGAGCAAGTCTTAACAAGCGGCACTGCCGCGAGTGCACGATCATTGGGTTTCAGATTACCGGCAGCCGGCAAAACCGGCACGACTAACGATTACAAAGATGCTTGGTTTCTCGGTTATACCAGCACGCTCACGTGTGGGGTTTGGGTCGGGTTTGATCAGCCGACCACGATTATTCCGCACGGTTACGGCGCCGCACTCGCGCTGCCGGTCTGGACACAGGTGATGAACAGAGCGGCAGACCATTATCCCGCCGGGCCGTTGCAACCGACGATGTCGATCCAACACGCCACCGTCTGTTCGATTTCCAATCAGCTCGCCACGACTGGCTGCCAGGCGGCGGGGACTGCTTATGATATCGACTTGCCAGTCGACAAAGTGCCGACCGCTCCGTGTCAGATACATGGCGGAGAGCAATGGCCTTTTGCCCAAAGATTCGAACCTTTCCCACAAAAAGCGGCAACCTTCCCCGGTCGTTTCTTTAGATCATTCCGAAGACTTTTCGGCGGAAGATAGGAGCACCGATTCAATTTAATCTCGCCCCACCGTCGCCGAGACTCGTCGGCTACGCGTAATTCACGGTGTCACCGCGTTGCTTCACCCAAGCCGAGGTCGAGATCGTTGAGCCGCCAGCCCGTGCCTGTAAAACGGAATCGGAGTTTGATTCCTCCCCGATCGACCACAAACGTGCGCGGACCTGTAAAGAACGCGTATTTTACTTTTAGCCAGTTTACATTTTTGCCCGTAGAGAACTGGAACTCGTGCGGAGCTTGGAGGTTCTTTAACGCGCCCGGATTGGAGAGGATCGCGGCGATACCGTCCGGCGTTGCATAAGCATCAACGATCGCATCGATCAGCGTAGGACCGAGTTTACTCCATCGCTTGTGGCCGGACGCGACATGAGCGAACCGCGCGACGAGTTGTTTCTTCAGCGATGTCCGAATCGCTGGAAAATCGACTCGCGAACTGATTGCCGCGCGATCGCCGGATCGCAGCGCCACTGTGAATCGCCAGAATGAAAAGTACGGCGATACGCCATAGAGCAGGAGAAGTAGAACGCAAAGGAGCGTAAGCCTGCGGATCAGTTTCACTGACGGTCGCATAGCACAAAGATGACGCAAAAGCGACGCGAAGATGCGTGCGCACTTCAAAAGCTTTCGCGAAACAGAGCAAGGTTCTCGCGTATAATTTCGCACGAAGTGCTTTGGGAGCAGGATACGTCCTCGCGTCGCTTTCATTCTGACGACGCCTTGCTGCCGAGAGCTCGAACGCTTACTGCGAAGGCACCGGTCCGATTTTCTTCCAGTATTGAAGAATCCGCCCGCTGCCCGAAGGAGATTTGAACTCTGTCGGCCGCGGGCCACCGCGCGGGCCCCAGCAGGCACGCTTGTGATTCGCATCCAGAATCTCGTATATGCCGGGCGTCAATTGGCCGGCATTCGCTCCACCCTCTGCAATCGAGTCCACCTGTTTGGGCCGCGTATCCGGATTCACAGTGAAACGCCCAGCAGGATGCGTCCCGACGCCGCTTGCCTTTGGGAACCGGAATGTATTGCGATCCGTGATGAGGACTGTATTTCGCAGCACATTTGGAGGCACAGGTTTTCCATCCACGACAGCACGAGTCAGTTGCCAGGTTCCCGACAACCGTTCGTAATCCCTTAGAGCGGCCCCGAAAGCTTTTTGGGTTGATCCGCCGAGGTTGCCGCTAGCATATCCGGTGCTGATTGCCGCTACAACGCTAACAACCAGGATCGATGTTGCTTTAATCATACTTGTTTATCAGCAATGGCTACTTGTCGAGTCAAGCGCCCGTATGGCGAGAACATTCTCCGACCCGTCGATTTCGTGATCTTTTGGCTTGCTGCTTCCGCATGCAGAAATACAGTAGCGCCCCGTTGAAGACTAAATACGTAGTGATCGTAATGATCGTTCTCGCTGGGAGCACGGTTCAGGTGCGCTCGTCGAGCAACGTTTTCAACAGTGCAAGAACCGGCAAACTCATCAACCAAGGAAACCAATTCTTGGACAAGCGCGATTACGAGAAGGCCCGTCAGTACTACGCCGCCGCAATTGCTCAAGATCCAACAGCATGGGGTCCATACATTAACCGCGCTGTTGTTTTCATAGATCAGCAGAAGTGGAATTTGGCTCTCCAGGACTTGAATAGTGTAATTCGCCTCAAACCAGGCCATCTAGTCGCAGCCCTTCTGCGGGGCGATGTTAACCAGCACTTGGGCAATTATAGCCGCGCCCTCGATGATTATGACAAGCTTGCAAGCATTACCGCCTCACAACTTCCATTGACGTGCGCTTGGGCACTGAACGGTCGGGCGTGGGTTCGGGCGACCTGTCCCGACGCTTCCTTCCGTAATGGGAAGCAGGCGGTGGCGGACGCGAAAACCGCTTGCACCAGCATGAGCTGGCGAGATTCCAATTGCGTTGATACCTTGGCAGCAGCATACGCCGAGACAGGAGACTTCGAGTCAGCGATTCGATACGAACAACAAGCGATTAGGCAAGCGGACCAAGACGAGCTAATCAGGTTAAAAAAGGACCCTGAGCGCCGACGTGCTGCCACCCAAAGTGTTCTCGCTTCATACCAACACCACCTCGGTGCCTACGAACGTCATCAGCCGTGGCGGTCGAATTTAAACTAAGAAACTAACCAAGCCGGCTCCCGCGATTCGCTCTATTTGCTCAGCTTGTCAGGAAATCTGACGCGATTAAACTAAGCGGTGCAAAGCCGATGGATCATGGCTCCGCCCGAGGAGCTAAATCCCGACGAGTCGGGAATTTCATGGTCTGAAATATGCGGCTCGCCCTGCATCGCGCGGTTGTTGATGCGCAAAGGCTTTGCGAACGCGAAGGAAGTGGAAACGTTCTTGCGCCCGCGTCTCAGCTCGTTGAGCGATCCGTTTTTGCTTCCTAGCATGCGAGCAGCGGTGGAGCGGCTTCTCGCCGCGCTTGATCGACATGAGCGCATCGTGCTCTTTGGAGATTATGACGTCGATGGCGTGACCTCGATTGCGCTCCTCGCAGAAATGCTGCGCGCTTACGGCGCAAATCCGCAGTCATTTTTACCATTGCGGATGGAGGAAGGCTACGGCTTGAGCCGCGAAAGCGTGGAGCGTTGTCTGGAGCAGCATCATCCTCAGCTTTTGATTGCGGTGGACTGCGGCACGTCGTCGATAAGCGAGATTGTCGATCTTGAGCGACGCGGCGTGGACGTAATCGTGCTGGATCATCATGAACCGAAATCGGCGCTGCCGGAGTGCATCGCGATTGTGAATCCGAAAGTCGATCCGGAGTCGCCGTTTCATTATCTGTGCAGTGTCGGGATCGCCTTCAAACTCTGTCACGCGCTTTTGAAAACGAGGCCACTCCCCGATTTCGATCTCAAATCGAAACTTGACCTTGTTGCACTTGGCACAGTGGCAGACATCGTGCCGTTGCAGGGGGAAAACCGGACTTTCGTCCATCGCGGCGCCATCGAAATTGCCAGATCGTCCAGGCCCGGTTTGAGAAAATTAATCGAGGTCAGCGGAACCCGGTTGCCGATTTTACCGGAAGATATCGGATTCCGGCTTGGACCTCGATTGAACGCAGCGGGACGGCTAAGCACAGCTGAGAAGTCATTGCAGCTTCTTCTCACAAAGGATAAAATAAAAGCTGCCGCGCTCGCTGATTTTCTCGACAAGCAAAATCGGGAACGGCAGGAAATTGAAAAGCAAGTCTTGCTTGCCGCCGAGGAGCAGATCAGCCGCGAGTTTGATCCGATGCGCGATGTGGCAATTGTCGTGGGGGCACGCGAGTGGCATGCGGGCGTGCTGGGAATTGTGGCATCACGAATTTCCCGGAAATATCATCGGCCGGCGATTGTGATCGGGTTCGAGGCGAACGGCATCGGAAAGGGCAGTGGGCGCAGTATCGAAGGTCTTAACTTGGTTGAAGCGTTGAACCGCTGCAGTGGAGCTTTGCAGAAGTTCGGCGGACATGAAATGGCAGCTGGCCTAACGATGCAAGAGAAAGATATCGACCTTTTTTCGAAAGCTTTCCGTTGCGCGGCGCGCGAACTTTTGTCGGATGAGGATTTGTCCGCCGCGGCAAATTTGCGCATCGATCATGAGCTCGCGTTTTCTGAACTCAATGGCGATTTTCTCCACTGGCACGAAATGCTCCAGCCATTCGGCAATGGAAATCCGGCGCCGCTTTTTTTTGCGCGCGAAGTCGAGCCGGTCGCGCCGCCGCAGACGGTAAAGGAGAAGCATCTCATTTTGCGGCTGCGCCAGCGCAATCATCATCGGCGCGCGGTCTACTTCGATTCGGCAAAGACGCCGCTGCCGCCTGCGCCGTGGGACATCGCATTTCGGATCCGAGCGGATGAATATGAAGGCGAAATTACGTTGGGCATGCAGATTCAGGCGGTGCGGACGGCGGAGCCAAATTGAAGCACCAAGTTCCAGAGAAACATCATCGCTAGAATTCAAAACGAGCAGTGTGATTTCCATTGATTATTGGAGCTTGGAATCTCTGGGGGTGTTGGAGCTTGGCGCTTCGAGGTTGTGACGTGATGTACATTCAAGGCTAAAGCTGTGCTGTTCGATGATCGACATCTCAGAAAAACTTGAGGAATTAGGTTGGATTCCGCGCCCGAAAATTCTGGCGCTACGTCGTCTCGGCATCGAGACCGTAGAGGATTTGCTCACGCATTTTCCACGTCGTCACGAAGACCGAACGGAGTTTCCCAAATTTCCGCACGAGGAAAGCGACGTTCCCATTTGTCTTTGCGGCGAAGTAATCAAAACTTCGTTGCGCCGTTTTGGCGGATGGAAAAAAATCTTCGAGGCAACTCTGCAAGAGTCTCACGCAAACGCCCTGAGCGAACCGCTCGTGTGCCGTTGGTTCAACCTGCATTACGTGCAAAAGATGATCGCGACGGGCCAGCGTCTTGTTGTCTTTGGCAAACCGCGCCTCCGTGGAAAGCGAATCTGCATGGATCACCCGGAGTTCGAAGTGATCGAAAACGACGCGGAAATCTCGATCCATTTCCGGCGCATCACACCGATTTATCCTGCCACCGAAGGTCTTTCGCAGCGCACACTGCGCAGCATCATCTACCGACTGTTAAATGAGCTTTCCGATGGACCGATAAAAACGCCCGCCCCAGCCAGTCTAGTTGATGGAGAAAGACGTGACGCGATCCGCGCGTTTCACTTCCCCGAGAACTGGAAAGCGCGAGACGCCGCGCGCGAGCATTTGGTTCTCTCCGAATTCTTCGCAATGCAAATGTTAATCGGGTCGCGACGAACGGAATCGTCCATTCGCCTTGGTGGGTCGCACTGCGGCACTGGTGCGCTGCTGGAAAAATTTCTAGCTGGACTCCCGTTCGAGCTGACCGGTGCGCAGACAAAAGTTATCGCGGAAATTCGGCGCGATCTGGCGGCGAGTCATGCGATGAACCGTTTGTTGCAGGGGGACGTGGGTTCGGGCAAAACGGTCGTCGCAATAGCAGCGATCTTGCTCGCGATCGAAGCCGGGTATCAGGCCACGTTCATGGCGCCGACACAGATTTTGGCTGAGCAGCATTACGATGTGTTGCGGCGCTGGCTCGAGCCGCTGGGAGTACACATGGCGCTCCGAACAGCAGCGCGGCAGGAGGAAAGTTTTCTTCCATTGATGGTCGCTGACGAAAATCCGAACGTGCTCATTGGCACGCACGCGCTGCTTTACGACACTGTCTCATTCTCGAATCTGGGACTCGTTGTCATTGACGAGCAACACAAGTTCGGCGTCGCCCAGCGCGCTCGACTGACAGCGCGTGAGCCAGCGCCGGACGTGCTGGTGATGACAGCTACGCCGATTCCACGGACGCTCACTATGACTGTTTACGGTGACCTTGATGTTTCGATTATCGATGAGATGCCGCGCAATCGAGGAAAAATAGTCACTGCTGTGCGGGATGAGTCGAAGCTAGGCGAGGTTCTAAGTTTTTTGCGGAAGCAATTAGAGGCTGGGCGGCAGCTCTACGTGATCTATCCGTTAATCGATGAGAGTGAAAAATTGGATGTGAAAGCCGCGGCCGCGGAGTACGAGTTGTGGCGAGAACGGTTGCGTCCGTATCCCTGTGAATTGATCCATGGCCGTATCCCGCCGGAGGAAAAGCAAAAGATCATGGAACGCTTTCGCCGCGGCGATTCGAGCGCATTAATCAGTACGACGGTGATTGAAGTCGGTGTCGATATTCCAAACGCAACGGTGATGCTGGTCGAAAACGCCGAACGTTTTGGTTTGGCGCAGCTTCATCAACTCCGCGGGCGAATCGGCCGTGGCGAGCATAAATCATACTGTATTTTGTTAACGTCCGATCAATCGAAGGAGACGGCGGCGAAGCTCGCTGTTTTGGAAAAAACGAGTAATGGATTTGAAGTGGCCGAAGCGGATTGGGAATTACGCGGTCCGGGTGATCTGCTTGGCACGGCGCAAAGCGGGTTGCCCGCGCTTAGGATCGGAGATTTGAAAACAGACGCAGGCCTGATGCGACAAGCGCGCACGGCGGCGATGTCGATCTTTAAAGCTGATCCGCGCCTGGAATCGCCTGAGAATCAACGTTTCCAGCGTTTGATTGTCGAACAACAGGGACGAACTTTTTCAAACGTTAGCTAATGAAGAATCTCGTAAAGTTTTTGATTTTTGTCCTGCTGATCAGCGCGGGAATTTCCCTCCTCTACGATTACCGCCTTAAGCACGGAGGCTTGGCACTGCCTTCAGCGCGCACTCCGGAGAAATACACGCTGGCGTCATCACCGAACGTCGATCCAAAGCAAATCGCATCCCTGGAAGCGTTGAACCAGGAACGGCGCGCGCTCGTAAGCAGCGTGATTCCATCGGTCGTGGCGGTGAAAACATCGAAGAAGATCGGCATCCGCCGCGAATATGGACTCGATCCCTTTGAATTTTTCTTTCGCAACCAACGCCAATTCCGCAATCCGAACGACGAGGCATTGGTGCAAAATGCGCTGGGCTCCGGCGTCATCGTGACGAATGAAGGCCATATCATCACGAACAATCACGTAGTCGATCAAGTGGACGAGATTGAAGTCCAGCTGAGCGATGGGCGAATGAAAAAGGCTCGGTTAGTAGGCGCGGACTCTCAGGTCGATCTGGCTGTGCTCAAGATCGATGATCCCGGTGTCAAGCCGCTCAAGCTGGCTGATTCGGACACCGTGCAGGCCGGGGACTTCGTTTTGGCCATTGGCAATCCGTTCGGATTCGAGGAAACCGTAACCGAGGGAATCATCAGTTCCAAGGGACGGCCCAATCGCACAGATGCCTTCGGCGATCTGCTGCAAACCGATGCGGCAATTAATCCGGGGAACAGCGGCGGCCCGTTGATCAATTTGCGAGGCGAAGTAATCGGCATCAATACGGCCATCATTTCACGCACTGGCGGTTCGCAGGGAATTGGTTTTGCCATTCCGTCAAACACCATTCGCACTGCGCTGGAGAGTTTGTTGAAACAGGGACGAATCATTCGGGGTTACCTCGGAATCCAGACGCGCGCCTTGCAGCCCGGCCAGAACGGAACAGAAAACGAAGGCGTGATTGTCGATCAAGTAGTGCCGGGATCGCCCGCGGCCCAGGCACAATTGCAAAGAGGCGATGTGATTCGCAAATTCAACGGGCATGAGATCAAGAATTTTCCGGCGTTGAGAAGTCTGGTTGCACAGGCCCAGTTGAACAAAAACGTTGAGCTCGACATCGTGCGTGACGGTAAGCCGCTAAAAGTGACGACACAGATTAAAGAGCAGCCGGTTGATTATCAAAGCGCCGGCGTCGTGCCTGGGCGCGGTCAGCCGCAGCCGCAAGTGCCGGGCCAGCCGAACGATCAAGAATCGCCGAGCACTCCCCTTAGGTCGATCCACGTTGACGAGCTGACTCCAGAGATGGCGCGCCAGCTCGATCTACCAGGTAATGTGCGAGGCGTGGTGGTTGGCAATGTCGATCCTGATAGCGGCGTGGCCGAGTTGCAAAAGGGCGATGTGATCGAGGAAATTAATCAACAACCAGTCACATCGGTCGCGGACTACAACAAAATCGCCGGCTCGCTTGATCCCAGCCAGCCGCAGGTCCTATCCGTTTGCCGGCATCGGATGCGTTCGTTTCTTGTCCTGCGGCCGCGTTAAACCCGCGTTTGCCATCGCCGCGACCAGTGCGGATCGTTTAGAATTCGTGATGGATTTGACGACGTGCGAAAATCCCATTTTTATCATTGGATCTCCTCGTTCGGGAACCAGCATTTTGGCGTGGTCGCTGGCGGAACACAGGCAACTGGAGGTCTTTGCTGAGTCGAATTTTCTGGACCTACCGGATTAACAGCAGCTTTCGGGAAGCTCCACAGGAGGCCAACGCTGATGATAGGGTGATCGATTCATGGCAACAGTGGAGCGATAAGCAGCGCGAGACCTTCGTGAGAGAAGCTGCGCCCACGATGCTCAAACATGGACTCGCTCAGGTTCGAACCAGGTGACGAGGTCTTTGCGGCTGGGGGCAGCTGTCTCTACAGTGAATCAGCACGCGATCGCGTGACGCCGGCAGACGCCAGAGAGCATTTCCCAGAGCGCGTCCAGAACCCGATCCACTGAGGCTCTCACAGAATCGAAATTGCGGTTGTTGACGTACGCGTTGAGCATTTTTCGTTCGACGGCGGAATGTTCGCGATCGGCCTCGAGGTGGACGCTGAAATATTCATAGTGCTCCGGATTCTTAAAGCCGTAATGTTTCTTTAATCCGTCGATCTTCGATTCGCAGATCGCGGGGATCTGGCTTTCGTAGGCGTAGAGCGCGGCCAAACCCTGCGCTGTCGATCCCTTGCCGCAAACCGATCGAAAAGTGTCGATTAAATTTTGCGTCTCCGGTTGTTTGGGCGTGTTTTCAAGATCGACATCGTCAACGCCAAGACTTTCGGCGAATCTCTTCCACAAGTCCGGATGATTCGGCGACCCGGCTTCTTCATCGATCAAATTGGATAAGACTTGTTTCCGCGTCGGTTGGGCTTCGCATTTCGAGTGCACCGCCGAGAGATACGTGGGAAACGCTGCAACATGATGATAGTACTGCTGCGCGTAATCCGTCAGCGCCTCTCTGCTCAATTTCCCGCGTGTCCACGCAAGATAAAAAGGATGCTTTAATAGATGCTTTGCTTCGATCTCGCTGTCGATCTTCTCGATGTATTGATTCATGATGTTTCTCCGGTGTTTTTATCAGCCATAGATTGCCACAGATTTTCATAGATGTGGAAACAGAATTCTTCATCTCTTTCGTATCTGTGGCTAAATCTCACGCCGATTTCAAAATGTGTTTGATGCCGCGGATGGGGATGACGACCCAGTCGGGGCGATGGTTTAGTTCATAACCGATTTCGTAAACGGCTTTGTCGAGCAAGTAGGCTTCGAGCATGATTTGGAAGTCTTCGCTGTTTTGCGGGACGAAGATGGCGCTGGTGGCGGTGCTTAAATAACTTTGCAGAAAGACGCTGCCCATTTGGCGATACCAAAGATCGGCCCAGCGCTCCAGGAACGGCACATCTTCGCTGCGCATGGCGGGTTGCCAAAGGGCGCTGTAGGCTGCGTATTGAAACGAACGCATCATGCCGGCGACGTCGCGCAGGGCCGAGCGTTTCAGTTTGCGTTCGCTAAGCGCACGCGCCGGTTCGCCTTCAAAATCCAGAATGACAAAATCTTTTCCGGTGTAAAGCAATTGACCGAGATGATAGTCGCCGTGAATTCGGATTTTCGCGGCATTGGTGCGACGGTCGAGAAGCCGTTTTTCGCGCGCAAGTATCTCTTGTTCCGCGGCGAGCACTTCCCTGGCTTCATCCCGGAACGCCGCAGGCAAGTCAGTGATTTTCTTTTCCAGAAGAGTAAATGCGCGCCGCAATGATGCGCGCATGGTTTGGTAAACGGAGCGTTGCGCCATGGCATTGAATGGCTCCGGCCGGAACGCGGGATTATCCGGGCATGAAGCGAGCGCCAGATGCAGTTCGCTGGTGCGTTGCCCGAGCAGTTTTGCTTTCTCAGGGTAAACGCCGCCGATCAGTTCATCGAGAAGTGCACCGGGTGGTGTGGTTTCATTCTGGAGATCGGCTTTTTGTCCCAGCACCCGTTCGTAATAACGGCCTACGGCATCCAGCGTGAGCGTCCAGCCGTCGGCTTCGTTTGCGACAGCACCTTGTAAGAGGCAAACAACGGTCGGTTCGCTTTTCGCCCGGCGATATTCGATTGCGCCGATGAACGGCGGCACGTTTGCAAAATTGGACTGCTCAGTGAGAAACCGGTTTATTTCGACATCGGGATTCACGCCGTCCTCGAGTTTGCGATAGAGTTTAAGGAAGAACTTGTTATCAAAGAGCATTGAGGAGTTGCTCTGCTCTCCCGCCAAAACCTGTGATTTACCGGAGATGGTGGCAGGATCGGTTTCGAGCGTTTTCCCGCCGATGGCGACAAGATTGCCGGCACCTCCTTTCATGACTTCATGTCGTGCGATTGCCTCGAATAATTTAGCGCGAAACTTCGCATCCCAGATCGCATCAAACAGGATGGTTTCCTCGTTACCAGCGAAACGCGCGATGACCGCGTGGGGTGCGCTCTGAAATACAGCGCGTGCCGCGGCACCGGACGCGATCTTTACCGGGAGGGCATAAGTTTCCGTCGGACCATCCAGATAGTTCACCTCGACGAACCAGAGTTGTGCAGCGTCGGCATCCGATAAGATGGCAGGCTGCTCGATTACCTTAAGATGGCGAAAGGTTCGCGCTTTGGATCCAAACCAGCGGCAGGATTGGATGTAATTGGGCAGAATCTCGCGTTCGAGCAGTCCTCGCGGAGCGTCAGCAAGCAAGGTCTGCAGCTCGGCCGAGGCATTAATCGCTGGCACAACTCGCTTTTTCGACGCCCGGCGGCCTTCGGCTGGCGCTTGCAGGGCGAACCAGTAATGGGCATGCGGACCGAGCGTGATGACGTAGCGGGATTTCTTGATTGGGCGAAACAGATTGCGGCTAAAAACTTCCATCGGCACACAACCGGCAAAGCGCGAAAGATCCAACTCCGCCGATTGCGCAAACCGCGAAAGATTCACCGCCACTACGATAGTCTCGTTTTCGTAACGCCGGAGAAACGCGAGTACTTTTGCGTTATCCGGAAAGAGAAATTCGAGGGAACCGCGTGAGAACGCCTTGAAATTTTTCCGCATCGCAATAACGCGGCGCATCCACCAGAGCAGGGATGAGAGATTTTTTTGCTGGTTCTCGACGTTGACCGCTTCGTAGTGGTATTCGGGGTCGATCGTAACCGGCAGGTAGAGCTGCTGCGGGTTTGCTCTTGAAAATCCCGCGTTGCGGTCGGGACTCCACTGCATGGGGGTGCGGCAGCCGTTGCGATCGCCAAGATAAAAGTTGTCCCCCATGCCAATCTCATCTCCGTAATAAATGATTGGGGTGCCCGGCATGGAGAAGAGCAGAGTGTTGAGCAACTCGATTTTGCGACGGCTGTTTGCGAGGAGCGGCGCGAGCCGGCGGCGAATGCCAAGATTAATGCGCGCGTGAGGGTCGCTGGCGTAAACCCGATACATGTAATCGCGTTCCTCATCGGTCACCATTTCCAGCGTTAGCTCGTCATGATTTCGCAGGAACATCGCCCACTGACAATTGTCGGGAATCGGTGGAGTTTGCTCGAGAATGTCGATGATCGGAAACCGATCCTCCATTTGCAGGGCCATGAACATGCGCGGCATGAGCGGAAAGTGGAAGTTCATGTGCGATTCGTCTCCTCTGCCGAAGTAAGCAGTCGCATCCTCTGGCCATTGATTGGCCTCCGCGAGCAGCATTCGATTTGGAAATTTTGCCTCGATATGAGCACGCAGCCCGCGGAGATACTCATGCGTTTCGGGTAAATTTTCGCAGCTGGTGCCCTCGCGTTCGTAAAGGTAGGGGATGGCATCAAGACGAAGTCCGTTGACGCCCATGGCCAACCAAAAATCGCAGACCTTCTCGATCGCTTCATGGACGGCCGGATTATCGAAATTCAAGTCCGGCTGATGCGAATAGAAGCGATGCCAATAGTAAGCTTTTGCGACCGGGTCCCAGGCCCAGTTCGACGTCTCGAAATCTTTGAAGATGATCCGTGCATCGCCGTATTTCTCTGGTGTGTCGCTCCAGACGTAAAAATCGCGTTCAGGTGAACCTGTCGTATCCGTCATCCCGCAGCGGCGACGGATAGAAGGGGAGGAGCCAAATGGCGGTAATGCCGAGCTCTTGGAGATAATCCAGCTTTTCCATCAGGCCGCGGAAGTCGCCCATCCCGTCGCCGTCGCTGTCGCAAAATGTTTTGACGTGCAACTCGTAGATGACCGCGTCCTTGTACCAAAGGGGATCGCTAGCGGTATCGTTCAAATCTTGCACCATGCGGCTAACCTTTGTCGCACAAACGCCGCCGCGCAATCATCCGATTTAGATAAACTCGGCCAAATCGGCTTTGCTTCAAAACCGGTGGACGAAAGCCTCGGTACGGACTAAGAGACCCGATCACTAGCTGGGGCTTTCTATTTTCTTTCATTTGATGGCTTTGCCCTGATCGATCAAGCCTGATTTTCCCGCATGCATCGCAAAGCGAATAAACGAGTGCGCACCGCAAAACCAAAAAGGCGGCATTTCTCAGCTCCTCCGCAGCTCGAACCGGGAGCGCCAACTGATCTGGATTTAATGCGGGCGATCCAAGCGTCGGATTCTGAGGCACTTTCTCAGCTTTACGATCGATACAATGGCATTTTGAAAGCGCTTATTCTTCGCGTGATTCACAACGAAGCTGAGGCCGACGATCTCCTGCAGGAAATTTTCATGGAGATATGGAACCAGGCGAAAAATTTTTCTGCCCAAAAGGGTAAACCACTCGGCTGGATGGTAACACTGGCGCGTCGGCGCGCGATTGATGGTTTGCGCAAGAAGCAAGCCTACGCTCGCGCGGAAGAGCGTCTGCAGAATGAGACCGAACAGCAGCCAGATGCGTGGGTGCATAACGCCACCGAAGAAGAAATTGTCCTGAGCGATACGCGCATTCTTATCCGCAAAGTGATCAACGGGCTTCCACCAGCCCAACAGCAGGCAATCGATCTCGCATTTTTTCGTGGCATGAGCCAGCGCGAAATCGCCGCAAAAACGAATACACCATTAGGGACGGTGAAAACCAGGCTGGAATTGGGATTAAAAAAAATCTATGACGGACTCAAGGAGCTGAGAGATGAACTTTGAGGAATTCCAAAATCAGTCGCGGCTCTACGTTATCGGCTCACTGGAGCCGGAAGAGCTGGAGGAATTCGAAAAAGCGCGAAAACAATTCGGCAAGAAGGCCGAGGACTTCATCACGGCATGTTATGGATTGCATGAAGCATTCGCGCTGAGTCTGCGCCCAGCGAAAGCCTCTACCGCGATCAAAGAACGGCTCATGTCGATGGTGCGGGCAAGGAAGCAGCCCTAATCTTCAGGAGCCTTCTGCGAACCATCCGATTCGCGCAGGATAAATTCTTGCAGGAAACCATAGAAGTTTACCTGGAATAAGCTCAAGTCCCGGCGCGATCCGATCGGTGAACGAAAGTGGTCGCCCAGCTCTCGATCGGTGAAATTATATTTGGCGGCAATGACCAGCCGGGCCTGATTAAGCGTACTCAGCCAGGCGTCGGCGTGTTTCGACGGAATGCGCAAGGTGCGATTGGCGAAACTTTTTTCGCTGCCGTTCAGTTGCTCGAGGTCACCTGCCACGGTTTCCGTCGCTGTTTGAAAGAGGCGCCGCAACTCCGGCTCGACATACAGCTTCCATTCTGCGCAAATCTTCGCTCCCTTATCATTTGCTGGCGGGCTGAAGAGACGTTGCTCGGCGGCTGCCACGCCCTCTGGATTAGCGCTCGGCGGGATCTGGCGAAGAAGTTCGGCAAGAAACGGATCCAGCTCGGATATCTCAATCTCGTCCTTGCGTCGGCAAATTTCCATATCAACCGGCCTTTTCGAGTGTGGCGAGCAAAAGATACCCGTGCAATTGCTGCACATAAAGTTCGGCGCGCTCCCGCATGCCGCTCCACAAAACCGAACGTCCTTTTTGATGCACCTCCAACATATGTCTCTCCGCTTTCTCGCGTGGATAGCCGAAGACCCGTTGGAAAACCATCGTTACATAGGTCATTAGATTCACCGGATCGTTGTGCACCACCACTTGCCATGGAAGATCGAGGTCTTCTTCCGGACGGGTTTCGTGTTCGATCGTGGGCTGATCAACAGTCGCGGGTCCCGCATTTTTCGTAACTGGAAACGGCGTAATCGCTGCGCTTTGCGCCATTGCCACCTCCTCCCACAGTGGCCTTGCACTCATAACAGCAAAAACGCTAACATACGCCGCCTTTAGTTCAAACTGCAGCGGCGGTCTATGATCGCCGATCATGGCTTTAATTCCGGCGGCCAGCTACTTGCCGGAGAATTTGTTCCTGCATCGTCTCCATCTTTCGCGCGTCGGTTTCGGTTCGATCTTCAAAGCCGTGCAGATGAAGCAGCCCATGCACAATGTACAAGCGCAGCTCGCGTGCGAGCGAATTCCCGAAGATGCGCGCATTTCGTCGTGCGGTCTCAACGCTGAGAAAAATTTCGCCATGTTCAAATGTCAGCACGTCCGTCGGTCCGGGTTTGTGAAGAAAGCGCCGATGCAACGCGGTCATCCGCCGATCGGAGACAAGCAGGACGAAAAACTCGCGCAGTTTGGTTAAATCCGTCGCTTCGTTTTTGCGCAGTTGCAGACACATGCGCAACGCTTTCGCGGCGAATTCTTCAAGATCGACAGTGTCAACACGAACAGTTCTTTGAAGATTGCGCACGCTGATTTCCGGAGCCGCCCGAGATTTTGAATTGCCAACAGCAGCAATCTTGGTTGCAATCATTAAATCACTAAGTCTTTTTTCACGCTGGCGGGCGTGTTTCGGATTGAAAATTTCTAGTGATCAAGCGCGCGCCCGCATTGAATGTGAGATAGGCCCATGCCCACTGAAATAGCACGAGCAACCGATTCCGGAAACCGACCAGGAAGATGAGATGCACGAATAACCAAGCCAGCCACGCCGGAAGGCCGCTAAGATGGACGAGTTTGAGGTCGGCAACGGCTTTGTGCCGTCCAATTGTTGCCATGTTTCCTTTGTCCCAATAGTAGAAACGCTGCGGCTTGTGCCCGTCAATCATCGCCAGAATATTGCGCGCGGCGAGGCGGCCTTGCTGCATGGCTACCGGTGAGACTCCTGGTAAAGGTTGTCCAGTCTGATGCGAAAAATTTGCGAGGTCACCAATCACCTGGACTTCAGGATGACCAGGAATCGTGAGATCATCGTTCACCATCACGCGGCCGACTCGATCGATCGGCACGCCGAGCGTTTTGCCGACAAATGAAGCGTTGTTGCCTGCCGCCCAGATTTTCACGCGACATGGAATAAATTCGTCGCCCACTTGCACTCCAGTTTCAGTGAGATCGGTGGCGCGTGCGCCGGTGCGCACCTCCACGCCAAGATCGACAAGTTGTTTCAAGGCGCTTGCCGATAAATCTTCCGGAAAAGCCGCCAGCAAACGCGGATCGCCTTCGACGAGAATCACGCGCGCCTGCGAAGGATCGATGTGGCAAAAATCTTTCGCCAACGTATGGCGCGCGATCTCTGCGATGGCGCCAGCCATTTCTACTCCCGTTGGCCCTCCGCCGATTATTACAAAAGTCATCGCCGCCCTGCGCGCTGCTTCATCGGTGATCCTTTCTGCGTACTCAAATGCCGTCAGTAAACGACGGCGCACCTCGATCGCATCCTCCAGACTTTTTAGTCCGGGTGCCAATTTTTCCCACTCATCGTGTCCAAAGTAGGAGTGCCGCGCACCAGTGGCGAGAACGAGAAAATCGTAATCAAGCTCGGTGCCGTCCGACATTTTCACTTTTCTTGCATCGACATCGACGGAACGAACTTCGGCGAGTATCACCTCCATGTTTTTACATTTGCTCAGAACAGCACGTATCGGCGCCGCGATGTCGGCTGGGGAGAGTGCGGCGGTCGCAACTTGATAGAGTAACGGCTGAAAGAGATGGTAATTGGTGCGGTCGATCACGGTGACATGCACATCTTTGCAGGCCAATTTCTTTGCCGCCTCAAGCCCGCCAAAACCCGCCCCCACAATGACGACGCGTGGCTTCTGTCGAGGCAGATTTTCCACGCCACAATCTTGCAGTAACAGGACCGGATGAAAGCTTCAAATTCCAAGCTCCAAATCCCAGGGAAGCTCCAAACTTCAATGGCCAAAGAAAGAAAAGTCCCGCGGTTTTCCTTTTGGAATTTGACGATTGGAATTTCTTTGGAGCTTGGTCATTGGGGCTTGGAACCTTGCCGCCGCCGCGTGCCGGGAAAAGCGGTCCCCTGCGGGAGAGGAAGCAAAAAGAATTTGTTGTCGCGGCGGCAGCGGCTATCTTTCGCGCCTTATGCCGAAGCCAATTGCTCGCAGCAAAACGCGCAAATCAGTAGCAAAACGCTTCAAGATCACCGCACGCGGCAAAGTGCTAAGAGCGCATTCTTCGCGTCGGCATTTGCTTTCCTCGAAGAACGCAAAACGCAAACGCCGGCTAAGTAAGGCGGCACGCGT
>WNFR01002717.1_pt1 | contig 18801 bp, 18 predicted proteins | sample 5400221 | NCBI WGS metagenome assembly WNFR01 (sample SAMN13153357, study PRJNA577476) | soil metagenome | isolation source: 40 cm soil under Madrone tree | place: USA:California | collected 2016-06-14 | reverse complement strand
CCCCGAGCGCGAGGTGCGCTTCCGGACGCACTACTTCCCGTTCACCGAGCCGTCGATGGAGCCCGACGTGTCGTGCCCGATCTGCGGCGGCACGGGCTGCGGGACCTGCAAGCACTCGGGCTGGATCGAGATGGGCGGCTCCGGGATGGTCGACCCGTACCTCTACGAATTCGTCGGCTGGGACCCGGAGGAGTACACCGGCTTCGCATTCGGGATGGGGATCGAGCGCACTGCGCAGCTCCGCAACGGCATCCCCGGCATCCGGCCGTTCTGGGAAAACGACCTGCGCTTCTTGCGCCAGTTCTGATGAAAGTCCCGATGTCATGGCTGCGCGAGTATGTGCGCACCGACGCCACGACCGAGCAGATCGCGAACGCGCTTTCGATCTCGACGGCCGAGGTCAACGGCGTCGAACACCGCGGCGTGCAGGGCGACCTGTCGCTCTTCCGCGTCGGGCTCGTGCTCGAAGCGGAGAAGCATCCGAACGCCGACCGCTTGCAGCTGACGAAGGTCGACGTCGGCGAGGCCGAGCCGTACCAGATCGTCTGCGGTGCGTGGAACTTCGGCGCCGGCGCGAAGGTCGCGGTCGCGCTCCCGGGCGCGACGCTTCCGAACGGCCTGACGCTCGAGCGACGCAAGCTCCGTGGCGAGCTGTCCGAAGGAATGATCCTCGCCGAGGACGAGGTCGACCTCGGCTCGGATCACGCCGGGATCATGGTGCTCGACGACGCGCTCGTGCCGGGCACACTGCTCGCCGAGGTGCTGCCGATCGTCGAGGAGGTGCTCGAGGTCGAGCCGACGGGCAACCGCCCCGACCTCTTCGCGATCTACGGCATCGCGCGAGAGGTGGCGGCGCTCGTCGACGGCGAGCTCGTCCCGCTCGATCCGACCGAGCCGCCGCGCAGCGGCGACGAGCGGGTCGACATCACCGTCGACGATCTCGAGGGCTGCCCGCGGTACATCGGCCGGCTCTTCCGCGACGTCCAGATCGCGGCGTCGCCGGTCTGGCTGCGCGCCCGGCTGAAAGCCGCCGGCGTGCGCTCGATCTCGAACGTCGTCGACGTGACGAACTACGTGATGCTCGCGCTCGGAAGCCCACTTCACGTTTTCGACTTCGACACGCTGCACGGCGGACGCGTGATCGTGCGCCGCGCGCGCAAGGGCGAACCGCTCCGGACGCTCGACGGCACGCTGCGTGCGCTCGATCCCGGCGACCTCGTGATCGCCGACGGCGAGCGATCGATCGCGCTCGCCGGGATCATGGGCGGCGAGGAGACCGAGGTCGCGGCGCACACGACGTCCGTTCTGCTCGAGGCCGCGAACTTCGAACCTGTCGGGATCCTGCGCTCATCCGAGCGCCACACGTTGCGCACCGAAGGCTCGAACCGCTGGGAAAAGGGCGTCGACCCGCACGTTGCCGGCCCCGCGGCGACCCTCGCGACGCGGCTGATCGCCGAGCTCTCCGGAGCGCGCTGGACTGGTCACGTCGACGTGCAGGGAACGTTGCCCGAGCGCGCGGTGATCGAGCTTCGGCCCGAGCGCGCCGACGCGGTGATCGGACTCGACGTGGCCGCGGCCGAGCAAGCGGCCATCCTCGCGAAGATCGGCTTCGAGCGCGCGGACGGCGGCTTCCGGGTTCCGACGTGGCGCGCCCGCGACGTCACGCGCGAGATCGACCTCGTCGAGGAGGTCGCTCGGTTCAAGATGGAAGAGATCCCGTTCACGCTGCCCGAGCGCGACACGACGTTCGGCCGCCTAACGCGGTGGCAGCGGATGCGACGCGTCGTCGAGGAAGTGCTCGTCGGCTGCGGCTTCTCCGAGGCGTACACGTCGTCCTTCGTCGCCGAGGGGGAGCTTCGCCTGCCCGAACCGATGTCGAGCGAAGCGGCCGCGCTGCGCACGGCGCTCGTCTTCAGCCTCGTCGAGGCTGCACGGCACAACGTGTCCGTCGGAACGACGGAGGTCGCGCTGTTCGAGATCGCGCGCACCTACCGCGCCGGCGGCGATCTGCCGGACGAGCGCTGGCACGTTGCCGGGATCGTCGACGGCGGCATCGCCGACGCGAAGTGGGCTGTCGAGCAGCTCTACGGCGCACTGAAGATCCGGCCCGCGTACGAGCGCGCATCGGAGTCGTTCTTGCACCCCGGCAAGGGGGCGCGCACCGCAGAAGGGTGGGTCGGCGAGCTGCACCCGTCGCTCCTCGACGGGACCTGGGGCGCATTCGAGCTCGACCTCGACGCCCTCGTCGCCGCCGCGCCGCAGGCACTCGCAGTCGAGGAGGTCAGCGCCTATCCCGAGGTACGCCAGGATCTCGCCTTCGTCGTCGGCGAGGACGTACCCGCCGCCGCGCTGATCGCCGCCATGCGCGAGGCCGCAGGCCCGGAGCTGCACGAGGTCTCGGTCTTCGACGAGTACCGCGGCGAGCAGACCGGCGCCGGCAAGCGCTCGCTCGCATTCCGCGTCGCCTTCGGCTCATCCGAGCGCACGCTCACCGACGAGGACGCCGCGGCGCTGCGGTCACGCATCGTTGCGGCGCTCGCCGAGCGGTTCGACGCCGAGCTGCGCGGGTAAATCCGATTCGCCTCCCGGCGCGTACAGTCACGACGTGAGAGTCGGGGTCTCTATTGCCGCGCTCGTGGCCGGTCTTGCGCTCCTCGCAGGAGCCGCCGCTGCTTCGCGCGCCGACAATCCGGTGCTGACGGGCGACGTCGGGATCGGCGACTCGTTCGCGATCCAGCTGAAGGACGCGTCGGGCCAGCCCGTCACGCATCTCGACCCGGGCACGTACACGCTGCTCGTCCACGACCACTCCGCGTTCCACGACTTCCACCTCTTCGGTCCCGGCGGCGTCGACGTCTCCACCAACGTCGAGAGCACGGGCGACTCGACCTTCACGATCGCGCTCACGGACGGGACGTACTTCTTCCAGTGCGACCCACACTCCGGGCAGATGAAGGGGAAGTTCACGGTCGGCACCGTCACGACGACCACGACGCCGGCGCCGGCGCCGGCACCGCCGCCTACGGCGGTCGCGGCAGCGATCGGCCCTGGTGCGAAGGTCTCGCTCGTGCCTGCGTCCGGCCTCTCGGCGGGCCGCTTCGCGATCAAGGTCGCGGACCGGAGCGCGACGGACGGCTTCCGGCTCGCCGGCCCGGGCGTCGTGAAGGCCACCGGCATCGCCTTCAAGGGCACGGTCACCTGGCGCGTCACGCTCAAGGCGGGCCGCTACACGTTCGGGTCGGCACGCCATGCCGGGCTGCGCCACAGCTTCGTCGTCGGCCCGTGACCGCCCGGCTTTCGTGTGTTTGCGTCATATGAACATTATTTGTAAGCAGTAACTAAGAACGCCGGTCGCCCGTTATCTCGTCGTTCAGGGAACGAACGAGACGACAACGAGGTGACCACATGAGACGTCCAGTGACGCTCTGGCTTGCGGGTGCACTTCTCGTCCTGACCGCCGTCTTCGCCGCGTCGGCCGCCGCAGGCGCCGGCAAGGGCCACGACGGCCATCCGGATGGCCAGGATGCACAAGCCTCGCAGCAGCCACAACAAGAACAACAAGAACAGCAGCAGGCCGGCACGAAGCCGGGCAACGACACATCGAAGTGGACGACGACGCATGTCGGCGCCAAGCCCGACGTGTCCAAGCGGTACGGCAACGGCACCACCGCGGCGGAGATCGCGAAGATCCGCCACGCGCCCGACGACACCGTCCTCACGGGACCCGGGAACAGCCAGCCGCACAAGGTGACGGCGTGCGGCAAGCCGAGCAACCGGAGCGGCGGCGTGGACGTCCACGCGGTCAAGAGCTACTTGAGCGCCGACTGCCAGAGCAACGCGCAGCAGCCCGCGCAGCAGCAGCCCGCGCAGCAGCAGCCCGAGCAGCAGGCGCAGCAGGTCGCGCCGACGGCGTCCAGCGCTTCGGTGCAGAACCAGCAGGCCCCGGCGCAGGTCGCGGCACCCGTGACGCCCGCGCCGATCGTCGCGTCGAATGCACAGCCCGCGGCGCAGAGTCAGGGCCAGGTGCTCGGTGCCATGACGCACCTGTCGAAGCCGAACTCGCACGCGCGCGGCGGCGTGCTCGGCGCGGTCGGCAACATCGCCGGCGGGACGCTGCCGTTCACCGGCTTCCCGGTGTGGCTGGCGCTGATCGTCGCGTTCTGCTTCCTCGGGGCGGGACTCCTGCTCCGGCGCGGCGGAAGCGAGCCGACGCGGACCTAGCCCGGCGGCAGCACTCGACCGAACGCGAAGGCGGCCTCCGGGCCGCCTTCGCTCGTTCCCCTCAGCGGCGCAGCAGCCGCGCGAGCGCGCGCGTGCTGCGCGACACGACGACAACGAGACCGATCGCGCCCGCCGCGGCGATCGGCGCGCGCGAACGCAGCTTTCCCTTCACGTCGGCGGCCTCGCCGCGCAGCGTCTGGACCGCCTCCGCGAGCTTCTCGCGCTCGGCGCCGAGCTCGCGGCGGATCTCCTGGTCAGTGCCTGCCATTCTTCACCGCTTCCGCGGTCAGCCGGGCTTCCTCGAGCGCCTGCTCCGGGACCGGCGGCGACCCCTTCCGGATCAGCACGATGCCGATCGCAGCGAGGACGCCGACGAGCAGGACGAGCGCGCCGGTCACGATCAGCAGCGCGAGCCAGACCGACATCGCAGTGGCGATCGCCGCGGCAATGGCGGCGAGCGCGAACGTGAACGCGAAGACGCCGAAGATCGCGGCGCCCGCGAGCAGGCCGATGCCGACGCCGAGCGCGCGGAGCTTCTGCTTCACCTCGGCGGCCGCGAGCTGGAGCTCGAGCCGGACGAGCGAGCGCGCGCGGTCGGCGACGAGCTTCGCAGCGCCGCCCAGCCCGGGCCTGTCACCTGAGCGAATCGCCATGACGTCGCAATCTACCCGGTGGGACGCCGGCCGGCCCAGGGTCGCGCTTCCTCGAGCTGGGCGGCGAGGCGGAGCAGCGTCGCTTCCGCGTACGGACGTGCGACGAACTGGACGCCGATCGGCAGGCCGGTGTCGCTCGTGTGCAGCGGAACCGACATCGCAGGCTGCCCGGTCACGTTGAAGACGGCGGTAAACGGGGTGAAGAGCCATTGCCGCGAGAACGCGAGCGCGGCGTCGCCGCCGGTGTCCTCGAACGTCCAGCCGACCGGGACGGGCGGGAGTGCGAGCGTCGGTGTCAGCAGGACGTCGACGTCGTTCCAGAATGCGATCACCTGTCGCGAGACTCGTTGCAGCTCCATGATCGCGAGCACGTGCTCGGGGCTCGACGTCGCGCGGGCCTGCTCGGCAAGCATCCGGTTGATCGGCTCCAGGAGCGCGAGGTCCGCGATCCCGGCCGTCGCGGGCCCGACCTGCCAGATGCGGACGAAGCTGGGGACGAGCTCGTCGAAGGTCCACGCCGGCGTGGCGTCGCGCACGTCGTGCCCGAGCTCGGTGAGGAGCTCGGCGGCGGACCGCACTGCGGCGACGCACTCCGGGTCGACCGGGACGTCGACCGGCGGCGTGGTCGTCACGGCAATGCGCAGAGCGCCGGGCGCGCTGCTCGCCTCGACGAGGAACGGCTGCTCGGGCTCCGGCGCGAAGTACGCGTCACCCGTCTCGGTGCCTGCCATCGCGTCGAGGAGCGCGGCCGCGTCGCGCACCGTTCGTGCGATCGGTCCCGACGTGCTGAGACCGAGCGTTCCGGAGCCGTACGGCGCCGGCGACACGCGTCCGCGCGAAGGCTTGAGTCCGAACAAGCCGCAGCACGACGCCGGAATGCGAATCGAGCCGCCGCCGTCGGTTCCGTGCGCGATCGGGCAGAGTCCGGCGGCGGTCGCAGCCGCTGCGCCGCCGCTCGAGCCGCCCGGCGTGCGCGACGTGTCCCACGGATTGCGGCAGACGCCGTTGAGCTCGGACTCCGTCATCGCGATCGTTCCGAACTCCGGTGTGTTCGTCTTGCCGAGCACGACGAAGCCGGCCGCGCGGATGCGCCGGACCACGGCCGCGTCGAACTGCGGCACGTTGTGCTCGAACGCCTTCGTCGAGTAGGTCGTGCGGAGATCTGCGGTCTCGGTGAGATCCTTGATCGGGATCGGCACGCCGTGGAACGGCGACTCCGGCTCGGCCGCATCCGCCGCGCGTGCGGCGGCGAGCGCACCGTCCGCGTCGACGGTCACGTATGCGTTGAGCTCTGGGTCGAGCCGTGCGATGCGGTCGAGGTACAGCTCGACGAGCTCGACCGATGACAGCTCGCGGGCACGTACGCGCGCCGCCAGCTCGAGCGCGGGCGCGAAGGCGAGCTCGTCCCAGCTCCGCTCGCTCAGACGGCCTTGCCGCCGACGTACCAGACCGGGCCTTGCGTCCCGACCGGATGCGTGTCGGAGAGCGCCCGGATGATGCGCACCTGGCCCGGCACGCCGGCTGCGTCGACTCGTTCGAGACAGCGTCGCACCATGCCGGCCGATGCGCCGTAGCCGAACGTGTGCGCGACGCGGAACTCGAGCGTGGTCGACCCGCGCGCGTGCAGCGGATTGAGCGGGCTGAGCTGCAGCGCGGCGATGTCGACGTGATCGCTCGACGTGAGCCGAAGGTCGCAGAGCAGGTCGCTCCAGTCGGCGGGGAGCAGGGCGATCGCGGCGTCCCATTCGGCTGCCAGCGTCGGCCGCGCGTCGGCGGGCGCGACGACCAGCGTGCTCGTCGCGACGAGCTCGAGCGTGCCCGAGATGCCCTCGGCGTCGATTCTGCGCAAAAGTCGTCGAACCGCTTCGGGTCCGACACCCGCGCCGGCGCGCACGAGCTGAAAGCGGAGGGTCCTGCCGGTCCGTCCTGGGCCGGCCGGAGCGAGCAGCGCAGCGGTGCGCTCGCCGCGGGCCGCGTCGTCCACCGTGAGGACGAGCTGTGCGTCGCGCCACCTCGGATCCAGGCCGCGTTCGATGGTTTCCCACTGGTCGACGAACGTCATCGCACGCACCATAAACTGCGCGCCGTGGCAAAGGTCGAGGCAAAGACATCGCTCGCGAAGAGCGATCTCGCGGATGTGCTCCGCGAGATGCTCCTCATCCGCCGGTTCGAGGAGAAGGTGGAGGAGCGATTCCGCGCGGGCGACCTGCCCGGGTTCCTCCACGTCACGATCGGCGAGGAGGCGTGCGCCGTCGGCGTCTGCCGCGCGCTCGAGGAGGGCGACGTGATCGCGTCGACGCACCGCGCGCACGGTCACACGCTGGCGAAGGGCACGCACCCGAACGAACTGATGGCCGAGCTCTACGGCAAGCAGGAAGGCTGCTCGCACGGCTACGGCGGTTCGATGCACCTGTACGACGTCGAGCGGGGCAACCTCGGAGCAAACGCCGTCATCGGCGGCGGCCTGCCGCAGATCACGGGCGCTGCGCTTGCGTTCCAGATGCGCGGCGAGCCCCGCGTGGCGGTTGCGTTCTTCGGCGACGGCGCCACGAACATCGGCACGTTCCACGAGGCGCTCAACATGGCGCAGCTCTGGAAGGTGCCCGCGCTCTTCGTGCTCGAGGACAACCACTGGGCGGAGTCGACGCCGGAGTCGCAGCATTCGCCGATCCGCGATCTCTCGGATCGCGCGAAGGCCTTCGGCATGAAGGCGATCAAGGCCGACGGCCAGGACGTCGAGGCGGTCTACAAGGCCACGCGGCAGGGCCTCGACCACGCGCGCTCGGGCAAGGGCCCGGTGTACCTCCATCTCGACACGCTGCGTTTCGCCGGGCACTACATCGGCGACCCGCAGGTGTACCGCGACAAGGACGAGGCCAAGAAGCTCCGCGAGACGCGCGACCCGATCACGCTGCTGCGCGCGAAGATCGCGCTGCCGGACGCAGAGTTCGAGGAGATGGACGCCGAGGTGACCGAGATCGTCGAGGCGTCGGTCGAGTTCGCGAAGAACGGCACCGATCCCGCGCCCGAGGACGCGCTGAAGAACGTCTATGCCTGAGATCTCCTACCGGGAGGCGGTACGCGACGCGCTGTCGACGGCGATGCGCCAGGACGACGACGTCTTCATCATGGGCGAGGACATCGCCGAGATGGGCGGCTCGATGGGCGTCACGGCCGGGATGCTCGACGAGTTCGGGCCCGAGCGCGTGCGCAACACGCCGATCTCCGAGATGGCGCTCGCCGGCGCTGCGATCGGCGCAGCGATGCAGGGCATGCGTCCGATCGCGGAGATCATGTACGAGGACTTCATGACGCTCGCGGCCGAACAGGTCGTGAACCAGGCCGCGAAGCACCGCTACATGTCAGGCGGGCAGCTCAAGGTTCCGGTCGTCTTCCGCACACAGGGCGGCGCAGGCTGGTCACCGGGCGCACAACATGCGCAGCAGCTCGAAGCCTGGTTCGTACACATCCCGGGTCTCAAGGTCGTGTTCGCGTCGACTCCCGAGGACGTGCGCGGGCTCCTGTGGTCGTCGATCTACGACGACAATCCGGTGGTCTTCTTCGAGCACCGCACGCTGTACGGCATCAAGGGTGACGTGCCGGAGAAGATCGAGCCGATTCCGATCGGCAAGGCGCGCGTGCACCGCGAGGGCGAAGACGTCACGGTGATCGCGACGGGACGCCTCGTCCACGAGTCGCTCGCCGCCGCCGTGGAGGCCGAGAAGGAAGGTATCTCCGTCGAGGTCGTCGACCCTCGCACGCTGCAGCCGCTCGACGAAGAGACGCTCGTCGCCTCCGTGAAGAAGACGAACCGCGCGGTCGTCGCGCACGAGGCCGTCACGCGCATGGGCTTCGGCGCCGAGGTTGCTGCGGTCTTGCAATACCAGGCGTTCGACTGGCTCGACGCTCCGGTCGAGCGCGTCGGCGCGCGGTTCACGCCGCTGCCGTTCGCCCCGGTGATGGAGTCGTTCGTGATTCCGCACATGGAGACCGTCCTCGAGGCGATCTACCGCACCGTCAACAAGAAGGCCTGACGCGTGGCCACCGAAGTGAAGCTCCCACGGCTCGGCCAAGGCATGGAGTCCGGAACGATCGTCAAGTGGCTCAAGTCCGAAGGCGAGTCGGTGCAGAAGGGCGACGCCCTGTACGAGCTCGACACCGACAAGGTGACGCAGGAGGTCGAGGCGGAGGCGAGCGGCGTCCTGCTGAAGATCGCCGTACCGGAGGGCGAGGTCGAGGTCGGGCGCACGATCGGCTTCATCGGCGCTCAGGGCGAAGAGGTCGCAGCTGCAAGCGACGGCGGCGCAGCGCCTGCACCCGCCGCCGCCGCGAAGCCAGCGGAGGCGCCGAAGTCTTCGACGAACGGCGCGCCGCCGAAGGCGCCCGAGCCGACGCAGCCCGGCGGACGCATCAAGGCGTCGCCGCTCGCGCGCCGGATCGCGCGCGAGCGCGGCATCGAGCTCTCCGGGGTAAGCGGCACCGGGCCGGACGGGCGCATCGTCGCGGAGGACGTCGAGCGCGGCGCTGCGCAGCCCGCGGCCGCCGTCGCCGCGGTGCCGAGCGGCGAGGTCGAGTCGCGGCCGCTGACGAGCATTCGCAAGACGATCGCGCGCCGATTGACGGAGGCGTGGACGGTGCCGGCGTTCCAGCTCACCGTCGACGTGGAGATGACTCGCGCGAACGAGGTCGTCGCCGGCCAGCGCGAGCTCAACCCGGACGTGCGCGTCACCGTCACCGACTTTCTCACGAAGATCTGCGCACAGGCGCTCATGCGCCATCGCGACATGAACGTGCAGTACAGCGACGACTCGTTGCTCGTGTTCCCGAACGCGGACGTCGGCATCGCTGTCGCCGCGCCGCAAGGGCTCGTCGTACCGGTCGTGCACAGCGCCGAGCAGCTGTCGATGACGCAGATCGCGGCGGTGCGCGGCGACCTCGTGTCCCGCGCGCGCGACGGCAAGCTGCGCAGCGAGGATCTCGCCGGCGGCACGTTCACGATCTCGAACCTCGGCATGTACGACGTCGACCAGTTCATCGCCGTGCTGAACCCGCCGCAGGCGTCGATCCTCGCGGTCGGCGCGACGCGCGACCAGGTCGTTCCCCGCGACGGCGAGTTGCACGTTCTGCCCGTGATGACGATGACCCTCACCTGCGACCACCGTGCCGTCGACGGCGCGACCGGCGCAGACTTCCTGCGCACGATCAAGAAGTTCATCGAGGATCCGGGCCTGGCGCTCTGACGAGCGTTCGATGGAGCCGGCCGTCTGGTACCACGTGCGCGATCTCAGCCGGGCGCGGCGCTTCTACCGCGAGACGCTCGGCTTCGAGGAGACCGCGGTCGACTTCGACCAGCACTGGGCGCATCTGAGGCACGGCGAGATGGAAATCGGTCTCGCGCAAGGCGAGCCGCAGGAGGACGGGCCGGTCGCGCACGTCGACGTTCCCGACCTGAAGGTGGAAGCGGAGCGGCTGCGCGCAGCCGGTGTCCGGGTCGGCATCGTCTTCGAGCTGCAGGGCGAGATGCGCCTCGTCGACGTCTACGACCCGGACGGCAACCGAGTCCAATTCGCGCAAGAGCTTTAGGAGGGTCTGACGGAACAGTGACTGTGTCGTCACGCTCCGCTGGACGCCGCGATGCGGCGTCCTCGGTCGCCCCGATAGAACCGCTATCGGGGCTCCCTCGATCCTTGCCTTGCGACGTCCAGCGAACCGTGCCGACGAGTACCGTTCCGTCAGACCCTCCTCATGCTTCGCCCGGTGGACATTCACGACGTGCGGTTCCTGCGCGACATGCTTCGGCACGCGTATCACTGGCGCGTCGCGGAGGACGCGGAGCGGCCCGTCTACCGCTACGTCGCGAACTGGGGGCGGCCCGGCGACGCCGGCGTGCTGGCACTCGAAGGGCCGCACGCGTACGGCGCGGCGTGGTACCGGCTCTTCAGCGCCGACGAGCCGGGCTTCGGGTTCGTCGACGAGCAGACGCCTGAGCTCACGATCGCCGTCGTGCCGAGCCGGCGCGGCAAGGGCGCGGGCGCCGAGCTGCTGAACGCGCTGCTCGACAAGGCCCGTGCCGACGGCTACGCCGCCGTCAGCCTCAGCACCGCCAAGGAGCAGGCGAGCTTCTACGAGCGCTACGGATTCGAGACGGTCGCCGAGACGCCCCACGCCGTGACGATGGTCGCACGCCTGTGAGTACCATCGATTTCACGACTTTTCGATCACGAGGGAGAGCTGAAAATGGACGTTGACGTCGCAGTCCTCGGGGGCGGGCCGGGTGGTTACACGGCCGCAATCCGTGCTGCACAGCTGGGCGCGAAGGTGGCCTGCATCGAGCAGGAGCCCGAGCTCGGCGGCACCTGCCTGCGCGTCGGCTGCATTCCGACGAAGGCCTGGGTGCAGACCGCGTACGCGCTGCGCGAGGCCGAAGAGAGCTTCGCGAAGTTCGGCGTCAACGTCGGCGAGACCACGCTCGACTTCGCCGTGTCGAACGCCTGGAAGGCGGGCGTCGTCAAGCAGATGACGTCGGGCGTCGCGGGGCTCTTCAAGGCGAACGGCGTCGAGTGGGTCAAGGGACACGGTCGCTTCGTGAGTGCGAACACGCTTCGCGTCGAGGGCGGGGACGACGTCAACTTCAAGACGGCTGTCGTCGCGACCGGCTCGTTCCCGCTGCGGCCGCCGATCGACGGGCTCGACTCGCCGCGCTGCGTCGACTCGACCGGGTTGCTCGCGCAGACCGAGGTGCCGACACGTCTCGTCGTACTCGGCGGCGGGATCATCGGCAGCGAGTTCGCGTCGATCTTCAACCGCTTCGGCACCGAAGTGACGATCATCGAGATGCTCGACACGCTCATCCCGCAGGAGGACGTCGACGCGGCGAAGGAGCTCGCGAAGCAGTTCGGCAAGCGCGGCATCACGCTCCAGCTCGGCAAGCAGTGCACGAAGGTCGAAGACGACGGGCGGCAGCTCACGGTGTATTTCGGCGACGGCGAGACCGTGCAGGCCGACCTGATGCTCGTCGCCGTCGGGCGCGGACCGCTCGTCGAAGGTCTCGGCCTCGAGGAGATCGGCGTGCAGCTCGACCGGCGCAAGGGCATCGCCGCCGACGAGCACCGGCGCACGACCGTCCCTCACATCTACGCCGTCGGCGACTGCGCCGGCTACTGGCAGCTCGCGCACACCGCGTTCCGCGAGGGCGAGGTCGCAGCCGAGAACGCGTGCGGCCACGACGCGATCGTCGACAACCGGGCGGTGCCGCGGCCGATCTACACCGATCCGGAGATCGCCGGCGTCGGTCTCACCGAGGCGGAGGCGCGCGAGCAGTACGGCGACGACGTCGCGGTCGGCCAGTTCCCGTGGATCGCCAACGCGCGCGCCGTCATGCAGGACGAGAACGTCGGCTGGGTCAAGTCGATCCACGAGACCCGCTACGGCGAGCTGCTCGGGGTCGTGATGGTCGGACCGCACGTCACCGACCTGATCGAGGCGGGCGTCGTGGCCATCGATGCGGAGGCGACGGTCGAGACGGTCGCCGACGGGATGGCGCCTCACCCGACGCTCTCGGAGGCGATCAAGGAGGCCGGCCTCGTCGCGCTCGGGCGGGCGATCCACATTCCGAACCGCAAGCCGCGCGCCAAGACGCCGGTTTGAGCAGACTTTCCCGGGCGGCGCAAGTTTTTCGCCGCCCAGGAGTCTTAGGTGTCAGGACGTGCCCTCGTCCCTATCCTCCGGGGCCATGCCGCCCGCGGGCCCCGGAGGAGACATCTTTCTTTCCAGGTCGTACCCGAGCCGCCCAGCCGCAGGGCGGTTCGGCCGTTTTCGGGGCCGTCCCGATCGGGTAGCGTGCCTTCGACCAAGGGAGGTCGGCACATGAGTATCGTCAACAGGCGGAATGCGGTAGTCGGCTGGCTCGTCTTGAAGGCCGGCAAGCGCGCGGCAAAGCGAAAGGCGCAGCAGGTCTCGGTTCCGGTTCCGGACAAGCGCGCGGGAGGCGTGGCGGCCGGTGCGCTTGCAGCGGCCGGCGGTGCACTGCTCTTCTGGAAGAAGAAGAAGAGCGGCGGCGCCGCAGCGTGACAGACGGTCTGTTTCGTCGCTCGATCGCGGATCTCGTTCCGTACGAGCCGGGCAAGCCCGTCGAGGAGGTGCAGCGCGAGCTCGGGCTCGACCGGGTCGTGAAGCTCGCGTCGAACGAAGGCCCGTTCCCGCCGTTCCCGGCGGCGCTCGAGGCGATCGCGCGCGCGGCCGGCGAGCTCAACCGGTATCCCGACGGCGGGGCGTACGCGCTGCGCGCGGCGCTCGCCGAGCGGCACGGCGTCGAGGTGGACGAGATCGTCGTCGGAGCCGGCGCCGACGCCGTGATCGACCTGCTCTCGCAGGCGACTCTCGATCCGGGCGACGAGATCGTCTGCGGCTGGCCGTCGTTCCCGAGCTACGTCCTCGACGCGGCAAAGCTCGGCGCCGTCTCGCGGACGGTGCCGCTGCGCGACCACAGGTACGACCTCGACGGGCTGCTCGCCGCGATCGGCCCGCGCACCAAGCTCGTGTACGTCTGCCATCCGAACAACCCGACCGGCACGGCGAACACCCGTGACGAGCTCGAGCGCTTCCTCGAGGACGTTCCGGAGCATGTGCTCGTCGTGCTCGACCAGGCGTACTTCGAGTACATCGACGACCCCGACTACGCGGACGGGATCGAGGAGACCTTCAAAGCGGGGCGGCGAGTCGTCGTCCTCCGCACGTTCTCGAAGATCTACGGCCTCGCCGGGCTGCGGGTCGGCTACGGCGTCGCGCCCGCCGACGTCGTCGTCGCGACGAGCAAGGTGCGGCGCGCGTTCGACGTCGGCGCGACGGCGCAGGCCGCCGCGCTCGCGAGCATCGGCGACGACGCCGAGCTGGCGCGCCGGCGCACGCTCAACGCCGCGGGCCGGACACAGCTCGAGCAGGTGCTGCGCGGGCACGGCCTCGAGCCCGTCGGCCCCTCGCTCGGGAACTTCGTCTACGTCGAGGTCGGCGACGGCCGAGCGCTCTTCGACGAGCTGCTCCGGCAGGGCGTGATCGTGCGGCCGCTCGCGGGCTTCGGTGCGCCTCAGGCGATCCGCGTCTCCGTCGGAACCCCAGAGGAGAACGCGATCTTCGCCGAGGCGCTCGGTCACGTCCTCTCGAGCGTCTCGTCCTAGTCTGATGACCCTGTTACCGTGCGGCAGCAGTGCTGCGGCGTCCTTCCGCTAGGCAACTGGCGCCGCTCGGCGTCGCCGGTTTCCGACTCCTCTTTCTCTCGACGCTCGGCTCGAGCCTAGGGACGCTGCTCGCCTCGATCGCGCTCGCGATCGACGTGAAAGACCGGACGAACTCCGGGCTCTGGGTCGGCGCGGTGCTGATCGTCGAGTTTCTGCCGACGATCTTCGTCGGGCTCACGCTCGGCCCGCTGCTCGACCGGCTCGAGCGCCGGTCACTGATGGTGGGCGCCGACCTGGTACGAGCCGCGGTGTTCTGCGCCCTGCCGTTCACATCGAGTGCGGCCGGCATCGTCGGGCTCGCGCTCGTCGCCGGGCTTGCGACCGGATTCTTCCGTCCCGCCGTCTACGCCGGCGTTCCGAACCTCGTCCCCGAAGTGCAGCTGCCCGAGGCGAACGCGCTGCTGCAGACGGTCGAGAACGTGAGCTGGGCGGTCGGCCCCTTGCTCGGCGGCATCCTCACCGCGGCCGCCGGACCGCATGCCGCCTACTGGATCAACGCCGTCTCGTTCCTCGTCTCGGCGGCGCTCGTCGTGCGGATCCCGCGGCGCTTGCTCCAGAGCAAGACCGCGCTCACGCGCGGCCACTGGCGCGACCTCACCGACGGCTTCGTCGCGGTGCTGCGCTCCCGGCCGTTGCTCGCGGTGCTGATCGGCTGGGGCATCGCGTCGCTCGGCATCGGGGCGATCAGCCTCAGCGAGGTGTTCCTCGCCAAGAACACGCTCCACGCGGGGGACTTCGGCTACGGGCTCCTCTACGGCGGGATCGGCACGGGCCTCGTGATCGGCAGCTGGTGGAGCAGCGCCGTGGTCGAGCGCTTCGGTACGGGTCGCGCGTACGTCGGCGCCCTCGCAGTGATGGCGGTCGGATTCGGTGCAGGAGCTGCAAGCCCGAACGTATGGATCACGGCGGTGTGCTGCCTCGTGGGCGGCGTCGGCGACGGCGTGGCGATCGTCTGCAACGCGCTGCTCGTGCAGCGCGGTGCGGCCGATCGGATTCGCGGCCGCGCGCTCACGCTCGTGATGAGCGCCACCTACACGCTCAACGGTGCGGGCGTCGTGATCGCCGGCGCCGTCGTGCACGTGACCGGCTCGCGTTGGATCTGGACAGGCGGCGCCGTCTCGTTCGCGCTCGGAGCGGTCGCGGCGTACGCGCTCGTGCGCCAGGCAGAGTCGCTCGAACCGGCTGCCGAGGCAGCAGCGCATTAGAGTTGGCCGCGGTGGCCGGCCGGCGCGACTGGACCCGTGAGACCCTCGCTGCCGGCGTTCGCAGCGGCGACCGGCGTGCGCTCGCGCGCGCGATCACGCTCGTCGAGAACGGCGACCCGCTCGCGTACGACCTCGTCGCCGAGCTTTACCCGCAGACCGGCAACGCGTATTCGGTCGGCCTGACCGGGCCACCGGGCGTCGGGAAGTCGAGCCTCATCTCAGCGCTCATCCGCCTCGTCCGCGACCGCGAGACGAACGTCGGCGTCGTGTCCGTCGATCCGTCGAGCCCGTTCTCGCACGGCGCGCTGCTCGGCGACCGGATCCGGCTCTCCGATCACTTCCTCGATCCCGGGGTGTTCATCCGCTCGATGGGCACGCGGGGCCATCTCGGAGGGCTTGCAGAGGCGACGCTCCAAGCGCTGCTCGTGCTCGACGCCGCCGGCAAGGAGCTCGTGTTCCTCGAGACCGTAGGCACAGGGCAGAGCGAGGTCGAGGTGATCGGCATTGCCGACACGGTGCTGCTCGTGCTGATGCCGGGGTCGGGCGACTCGGTGCAGGCGCTGAAGGCCGGGATCATGGAGATCCCCGACGTGATCGCGATCAACAAGATGGATCACCCCGCGGCGAAGACGATGCTGAACGAGGTGCGCTCGATCCTCGCGCTCGGCGGCGACCGCGACTGGCGTCCCGCGATCGTGCTCACTGAGGCCACGCGCGGCGAGGGCGTACCGGAGCTTTGGGAGAAGATCGAGGCGCACCGTGCGTATCTCGTCGAGTCGGGGCAGCTCGAAGAACGGCGGGCGCGCAACCTGGCGGGTGAGGTGTTCTCCGTCGCGTCGGCGCGCGCGAAGGTGCATCTCGAGCAGGCGGTCGCCCAGGATCCGGAGCTGCTGCGGCTGCTCGACGAGGTGCGACGGCGCGAGCTCGATCCACTCAGTGCCGTCCGCGAGATACTGGAGAAGGTCTTCCACATTGACAGCGACGCAGCCACCCGGGCTTCCTGAGATCGAGAGCGCACGCGCGCGGCTCGACGGCGTCGCGCGCGTCACGCCCGTCTATCGCTCCGCGACGTTCTCCGAGCTCGCGGGCCGCGACGTCCAGCTCAAGGCGGAGAACCTGCAGCGCACCGGCTCGTTCAAGGTGCGCGGCGCGTACAACCGCATCTCGACGCTCAGTGACATGGAGCGAGCAGCCGGCGTCGTCGCCGCGAGCGCCGGCAACCACGGCCAGGCGGTCGCATGGGCGGCGCGCGAAGTCGGCGCGCGGGCGCGCATCTTCATGCCGCAGGACGCGCCGATGGCCAAAGTCGATGCGACACGACACTACGGCGCGGAGATCGAGTTGGCCGGCGCGACGCTCGAGGACGCACTTGCCGGAGCGAAGGCGCACGTCGCGCAGACCGGCGCGACGTTCATCCATCCGTTCGAGGATCCGGTCGTGATCGCGGGGCAGGGCACGATCGGCCTCGAGCTCGCTGAGCAGGTGCCGGACGCGGGCACCGTGGTGATCCCGATCGGTGGCGGTGGACTCGCCTCGGGGATCGCAATCGCGTTGCGTTCGCTGAGTCCCGGCGTCCGCATCGTCGGCGTGCAGGCCGCCGGCACGCTCCCGGGCGGCTCGGGCTTCACGATCGCCGACGGCGTCGCGGTGAAGAAGCCCGGCGAGCTGACGATGAGCATCCTCGACCGCCTGCTCGACGATGTCGTCTCGGTGACGGACGAGCAGATCACCGAGTCGATCGTGCTGCTGCTGGAGCGGACGAAGCTCGTCGTCGAGGGCGCCGGCGCCGTCGGCGTGGCCGCGCTGCTGCACGGCAAGGTCGGAGGCGAGGGGCGTGTCGCACTGTTGCTCTCGGGTGGAAACATCGACGCATCGATGCTCATCTCCGTGATGCGGCGCGGCCTCGCCGTCGCGGGCCGGTACCTCGTCCTGCGGACGCGCGTGCCCGACCGTCCAGGCGAGCTGGCGACGCTGCTCACGCTGCTCGCGAACGAGCGGGTCAACGTCGTCGAGGTGGAGCACCAGCGCGAGACGATCGACGTGCCGGTGGGTGAGACAGGCGTTGAGCTGACGCTCCTCACCCGAGACGCCGCGCATTGCCAAGAGATCCTCGCGACGCTCGAGCGCTGGGGCTACCCGGCCGAGCGCCTCGCGTAGCCGGCGTGGGCGACACTGCCGCCTGGAGGCTGCCGGAGTACGGGACCCGCTCGTTCGATCTGCTGCCCGCGACGGTCGAGCGTTTATTCGGCGGCGGCGACGGCGGGCTTGCGCTCGACACGCCGTTACTCGGCGGCCGCTACGACCATGTCGTCCTCGTCTATCTCGACGCCTTCGGCTGGCTCTTCGCCGAGCGGCACGCCGATCATCCGTTGCTCCGCCGCGCCGACGCGATCGAGCGGCTGACGAGCCAGTTTCCGTCGACGACGACGGTGCACACGCCGACGATCCACAGCGGCGCCGCGGTTGCAGAGCACGGTCTCTACGAGTGGCACGTGTACGAACCCTCGCTGAACCGGCTGATCACGCCGCTCCTCTTTTGCCTTGCAGGCGACGATGTGCGCGATTCACTCGTCGGCTCGGGTCTTCGGCCGGAGGCGGTGTTCCCGGACGGCTCGCTGTACGAGCGTCTCGCGGCGCAGGGCGTCGCGGCTCACGTTGCCCAGCCGGCGCCGATCGCGCATACGGCCGCGAGCTCGAGCATGCTGCGCGGCTCGCGCGTGCACCCGTTCTCCGCGACGGCAGACGGGTTGGCCGCGCTCGGCGCTGCGCTCGAGGCGGAGGAGCGCGCGTACGGCTTCGTGTACCTGGCGGAGGTCGATTCCCTCATGCACACGGTCGGCCCCGACGGGGAGGGCGTCGCGCAGCTGTTCGACGCCAACCTCACGGCGATCGACGCTGCCAGAGGCGGCGCGTTCCCACCGGGCACGCTCGTGCTCGTCACGGCCGACCACGGGATGGCGCCGGTGTCCCCGGAACGCACCGCGTATGTGAACGTCGTCTGGCCCGAGATCGTCGACCACCTCGCGTTCGGCGCCGACGGGAAGCCGCTTGCGCCCGCCGGCTCGTGCCGGGATCTCTTCCTGCACGTCCGCCCGGGCGAGACCGAGCACGTGACCGCGACGCTCGCAACGCTGCTCGAAGACGTGGCGGAGGTCCATCCCGTGGAGCACCTGATCGAGCGCGGCGCCTTTGGCAACCCCTCGCCGGCGCTCCGCAGCCGGCTCGCCGACGTCGTCTGCCTCCCCTATCCGGGCGAAGCCGTCTACTGGCTCGAGCAAGGACGCTTCGACCAGCATTTCCTCGGCCAGCACGGCGGCCTCTCTCCCGCAGAGATGGAGATTCCGCTCATAGCGCTCGTGATCTAAGAGCCGCAGCGACGGAAATTCGTCGTGTCGCCGCCGCGGTCACGCCAGGCGGCCAGCCCGCCGTCGAGCACCGGGCGCGCGTCGAGGCCCGCCGCGTGCAGCACGCTGGCGGCGATCGCAGCGC
>WNFR01010474.1_pt1 | contig 18813 bp, 28 predicted proteins | sample 5400221 | NCBI WGS metagenome assembly WNFR01 (sample SAMN13153357, study PRJNA577476) | soil metagenome | isolation source: 40 cm soil under Madrone tree | place: USA:California | collected 2016-06-14 | reverse complement strand
CTCCGCCACGCTTAGTAAAGAGCTCCAGCATAACCTGAAAAAACGTTGGCAACCCAAAGGAGTCAATAAGAACCACGGACCAGCCTCTACTCTTGATGACCTGCTCCTGCGACTCGACTTTCGAGACTCTCAACCCGAAATCATCGACATAAGCCCTAAGGGCGGAGTGGTGTCGACACTAAAGGAAAGCAGGATCGAGTGCCTTTCCACTGACAAGGTTTGTGTAATCAACGGGGAGTATCATATCATTGAGTCACCCTGCATAGGATTTCTATCTTTACCATTTCCTTCTGCGATATCCCGGGCGCACGCTCGTGTTTCTATCATCAATAGATGGTATTCGCAGACTGACGCCTCTTCTTGAGCTGCTCGGATTGCCGACTTTCCCCCTTCACTCGCAACTTGAGCAGCGTCAGCGCCTTAACAATCTCGACCGGTGCGTGTTCAGACGTTGCCTTGGATGCAAATAAGTCATTGTCTTAGCTTCAAGTCACATGCGCACTCTATCCTTCTCGCAACGGACATTGCTGCTCGTGGACTTGACATCCCATCAGTATCTCATGTCGTCCATTATCAATTTCCTCGGACTGTGGACACTTACATCCACCGTAACGGGCGTACAGCACGAGCGCAGCGGCATGGGTTCAGCTTATTGATATGCGCACCAGATGAGCGACGAGTCGCGCGTGCGTTGTTTGGAAGTCTGGGTCGCCGTGCGTGTTGTCTCGCACTTCCCTGGTTTGAGCTTACGCGCATATAGAGGTCACCGATGTTGCGGAAATGAACGTCGAGCATCACCTTTTGGACAAGCTGAAACAACGCCTACGGGTCGCCAAAGAGATCGATACCATGCAACACCGCGCGAATAAGGCAAATCATGAAAAGAAATGGATGCGTGCGACAGCAGACGCTCTGGATATAGAACTGGATTCCGATTATTCGTCCGGGTGCCTTTTCATCCTCTCCAGGTTATCTCTCGTTGATCCGACTAAATAAATCAGCGACGATGAAGGCCGTTTAAGTAAGACTCGCAAGTCGCGATTGGTTCGGCTCAAGGCCGAGCTTAAAGAGCTGCTAAACCGACCACTTGTCGCGAGAGGCTTCTCCACCCGGTATGTTACATACGGCACTCGGCCCATTGCTCCTGCCATGTTGGCTGGTGAATGTGAGTGCTTTCGTTTTCTTAGCTCTGCCTGTGTTTTCCTAACTATGTGCAGACCAAGAGGGTATGGTAGGCATAGAGAAGACAGAAGCTGGCGCCAACGCTGTTCCTCGGACGGTAAAAGAGGTGACCAAACGAAAAACTGCTGAATATGAGGAGTGGACGGGGATTCAACGAAGCATGAGTACATGAGTGCTACGGGCGTGCTTTCGAACTGTCCCAACACTGCCCTATCACCAGACCATTTGTTGTTACGTTCCCGTCCAGGACAACGTACTTTATTTGTAACACGGGCTGTGCTCTCTTGGACCTCTATAGGAAGTTACCAAATGCTGTGTGATCGGATACTCCCCGAGTGGTCGTTGAACGACCTTAACTCGATAGACCCCGAATCTGCATGCACACCATGCCTTCTCCACACCCCAGAGTATAAAGCCCACCTCGACGGCCACACACCTCACGCCGCTTTTGTCATGTCTACCTCTAGCCAGTACTTGAGCGTGCCCCAGTCGATTCATCGGCCCTCTCAGCACCGCAAAGACCGCGGACTCAGGCACCAAGCACAGTCACAGGAGCATCATCAATCTGTCGTGGCCGATGCCGCGTCTTCCTCCAAAGTGAAGCTCGAAGATACCCCCCTCGGAATTCATGCGGCTCCCCCCGCTCCCACCCGGGCTTCTCCAGTCCAAACCGCTCGCACACTATCCCCCACCCCCGCCTCGTCCTCCCCGACGCCTCCAAGCCATACCCTACCGTCACCTCCTTCCGCTAGCAGTACTACGGTACCGTATCATCCTCTCCACAAAAAACTTCCCACATGACTAACAACGACAAACAGCTCCAACTATTCCCACGACGCATCTTTTCTGTCATGCCGTTTCTCGTGCGGCTACGCTCTCCACGGTCAGACTCGTTGAGCCTGTCGTGCACTTCGGGAGTTCCGCGTACGCACACAGCCCTCTGCAAGAATCAGTTACACAAAGCCACCCAGCCGCTCACGTACAGCAGGACCCTCGTGTGCGCGGATGCAGTCAACGCGGAAGTTCTACTGCGCTTCGCGCGCAATGAACTATTGGAACGTGCCCAACTGGCAAATCGACACGTCACAGCGCTTGTAGATGAGGAGTATGTGTTCGCTTGCTCCGTCCGTGGATCGATCCGCACGAAGCCGATTTTATCACAGGTGGCAGTATACCATTCAGCAGATCAAGAGCGGATACTACAACGTTCAGGTTTGTGACAACTATCTCCTCCATATCGCCGTTTTTGAAAACTTGATGAAATAGGTTTCCTACTCGGCATGTCCAGCACAGTACAAGAAAACGACGACAGATCCTCGGAAGCCGATTGCGCTGAGTCACGTCACGAATATTCCAGGTCTTATGCGTATCGTTCAGAGCGAATAAATGTATGTATCGTTGACCGTGTACTCATTACCCACCAATTCCTTTACTTTGTTTCTCTTCTGTATTGCCCCCACACTCGGATGAAAGAAATCTTAATTGTTATTCTGACCATATACAATCTCAAGCACTTCATGGTAAGGCTGCCAACCCGACCCGTATCAAATAAATCATCATACAGAACACTCCAACCAATTGAGATTCCGATTAGTATGGACCTTGTCCATACCTGCCGTAGCCCGACGATCCGTACCCAGACCCAGATTGTGGGTTTGGTGTATCTGGGAACCCAGGACCGCTCTGCGGGAAGCTGGGCGCCGCTGCGGGAAAGCTCGATGGCGGATTGGGGGATGGATCATACGCACTGAAACCGCCGCCTAAGTTCGACATTCCCAAATATCCAGTCTCCTGTTGACCTGGATACGACGACTGTCCGGGGAAGGGTGGTCCTGTGTACGGCAGTTCCTGTTGAGGAAGGGAGGGGGGATCTATGTACGGAGGCTGCGATCCAGAACCGGGGAATCCTGGGCCAGAAGGTAAGTAAGTTGGTGGCGGACCTGGCACACCTGGGAAGCCAAGCTGAGAGGGGGAATGAGATCCGTGGCCGATGGTCCCATGAGACGGACCGTGGCCGACGGCCCCATGAGGTGGACCCGAGGTCCGCGCAGGGTGCGGAGATTGCGATTGTGATGGATGATAACCAGTATATGACGGGGGCATGTGCGGCTGGGAAGCGAAAGGCGAGGGACCGTCCCCAAAGTAGCCAGCCGCTGTTCCCCCAACGGGTCTTGGCGAAACTGGGACCTGAGGCGGGGCTGATTCAGGAACTGGCACTGTACCTATGGCCGTGCTGAATTCATCGCGTCGTCCACCAGCTCCACCACTGAGCTGATTAAACAATCCTTGAGCTTGCGAAATTCCCGGAATGCTGGAGAGACTTCCTTGCCCAGGAAATCCTGCGTTGCCAGAGAAAGCACCCTGGCTGTGATTCACAGCCCCACTCCCTTCGCCACCTAGACGTACGTTTTGATGATTGCGCACGGCGTCCTTAGATAAACGGGCAAGAACGGCGCTTTGCTTGTGCCCAAGTGACTGTAGCCAGTTTCTGACGCAAGCCAGCATTTCGCGCTGAATCTGGGAAGAATGGTTGTGGAAGTCAGGATGAAATCTGCAACTAGTAAGCAACACATCCCGAGCTTGACCCAAGCAATGTACGAACAAGCATTGCAATATTTCATCTGTCACCGACTTCACGTTCATAGAATTGTCATCCCATGCCTTGACGACTCCTATCACTGTGTGTTTCTGGCCAGGAATTCAACATGATGTCTACATATTATGGAGAGCGAACTCACCACAATAACTTTGGCTACGTTTCCCGCTGCTTCATTGAGAATCAAATTCTGGACGAGACACCGTCAGTCTGGCGTAGGTTCTCGTACGTACGCGTGAACGTACAAAATGATCTTTGCTCAAGAATGAATGGGTCGGATCCGACTACGCAATATGGGTTGCACAGTCTGATTGCAATGTAAGCTTAGCTCACCGCTTGTGGATCGTTAAAGACCTGCGGCAACGAGTGCGTTAATGAAACTACTGTATACTCGGAAACCCACCCACCTCATACTGGTCATTGGTATTGATGACTTCGCTTGAAGCTGCCATCAACTGGGTGCTCGCCGTTGATAAGATAGGTTTCAGGTAGGGCTAGAAAAATGAGGAAGAAGAATTAAACCAAAATAAACTCGACACTAACCTCCAGTATATTAAAAACCATAGCTCGGGGACAGTCAACCCTGGCCTTACCTTGAAACTTATCCCACTCACCTGAGATGGACTCGGAAATCTTCTCAATTAATGACCCGAGTCCTGGAATTTTTTCTGAAAACACAAATATTCACCATTGTCCCGATATACAACGAAGCGACGCTGTCATACCGATCGTTTTCTCAATCTTCTTTGCCACTGACGTTAAAATATTCATTGGACACTATATCTGGAGACCGACACAACAAACTCACCTGAATCTCGGAAGCTCAACACCTGCCAAAGCACGGAATGTAGTTCTTGGGGGCTCATTTGTTCCGGAGGTTTGCCACCTTGAGCAGGAGCATCACGAAGACGCTCTATTCCTTCCATGTCACGAGTAATCTCGGTGCCCACCCCTCCAGGTAATTTGAATAGTAGATCCCGAAGAGTATCTGTGGGTGACCGCTCAGCAGAGGCTGAACGTGAGCGTGCAGAACTTATAGCTTTGTTGAGGTCAGAAACAGAAGCCTCGCTCTGGCCGATGTGTAGGTTAGAAGCCCTCCGAGTCCAAAGTCAAACATGCAACACATACGATGTGATCGGTGGCCTCTGATTGTTACGTCAGAACGTGTTTTCGGCGAGTATCGAGAACTCACCGCCCAGAAGGCTGTGCATAAAATCGCTGGACCCGAAAGTGCCGGTAACCAAAGGAGAGACCCATCTACCGTTGGGGGCTTGTATGCGCACATTATCGCCGACATGTGTGAACACGTTGGAGTGACCCATCGAGACAAGCACGAGTTCACAAAAGTTCGAGTGTGCACTGAAATCTTCGAGAGTGTGCATCTGCAATCAAAATATGTATCCATGAGCCAGCCATGTAAGGGTGCCGAGTCGCTAGTACGGACGGCTTGCCCAAGGAGACGATAAGCTTCATATTCGTCCTGTTTCCGCCCCTGCGCGCGATGCTGCCGGCCTATATGTATGCAACGCTCGAGAGTACGGCGAACGAGGGATTTTGAATTATCCCATGGACCGATTTCTACATAGATAAGGGTCAGTAGAGAATGGAATCAAAGGCCATGGCCACTACCATTGGCAATATAGTTTTTCATGCCTGTGCGTGGGTCGACCTCTAGTTCTCTAGGCTGTGATAAATAGATCGAGGTAAACAGGCAACATGACAAAACGCTCATCCACGTACATCGACGGGTCCACGTAGTCTCGGATCGTATTTGCGCGCATCTTCACCGTTGCCGTAGCCCTTGGGGTTATCGATATGTTCCGTCTAAAGAACGAAGAATGGGTATTCTCTCTCTCGGAGGGTTTCAGAAAGTTCATACAGGGAGATAAACGCCAAGTCTTTCCACAGTTACCTCGAACTCGTTCGTCGCGTAACCGTGTGCCTAGGATGAAAATAAACAAATGGAAACATGTACTATACTTCAGCTTACGCACTAGAAATCCAAGAGCCATGCACAAATTGATGATCGTCTAAAATGAGGCATATATCACTGAGAGTAATAGTCTCAAGGACGGCTGGTCTTCACCTGAAGCGGAAGCTTCTGTAAACCTGTTATATCCACAGCCTTGCATTACAGATGTCAATATAAAATAGCACCAGCACATGGTTGTACAAACCTGACTGTAATCTCTGAGCCAATTTCTGCACAATAGGGGTCAATCTCTTAAACGAAGACCTGCGAGATTTATGCGCACCCGAAGTATACGCGTTTGATGTCCAACCCACTGAACTTCCCCTTTCCAATTAGGGCACCAAGAGCAAATCCACCACCCTTCTTAGCCAGGTCAGACAGTGTGTCTTCCTATATTATGGACATTATGAAGGGAAGCACTACTCGTATGTGACCACGTACTATATCGCCGTGGCGGAAAGCACGACCCTCCATAAACGCAAATCTGACGCGCCAATCTCGTGTAGGTGACACGAAAAGCATAATAGCACAGAATGTTACGCACGAAGGGATATTGCCAGCGCCGAATGCGTGGACGCCATTTCCGGGCAGACATACAATCAAAATCGTTAACAAGAGCAAAAAAACGGATCTGTTGAAGGACATCTGTGAGGGAAACTGATAGATGAATAACTTGTGCGTGTGATAACGAGGGAAGAAGGAAGGAAGGAAGCTGTGATCTGATGATCACTTATTTGTGACTTATCTTATTATCATCATCCTTATCCAGGGTTGACATCCTTATCCACCCAGGGTTGATTTGATTATGTAATTATTATGTATTGTTTAGACTTGGTCTGAGACAGAGATGAGACTCTCTTTATGTCTAGGCTCAGGCTCGAACCGTTGGACGCTGCATCATTGATCGAGAAATACACGCACCACAGCAAGCGCGTTCAATAAGTGTGTCAACCCTTCCATTCACAGAATTGGGTTGGGAGAATTTGCTGTCCTTTTCCAATAGCGTGCACGGCAAAGATTGGGTTAGGGTTGCCTGGTACGCGCGTTGGTCGACCAACTTTGATTATAGTTTGCACACTGTTTCCGTTGTCAAAATGGTATAACATTCATAACAGCCTTTCGAGTCTCCAGGGGACTCACGACTTCTCATAGTTACCGTTATCCCTTCTCAACGCCGCGCAAAACAAGCCTATGGTCCGCCTGTTGTCTGCATCTCGCAAATTTTCGCTCGTTGACTTTGATAGTTGGTCGAGCTCAAGAATGGGGAGACATTCAACGGGCATCTCGTGAACTGCGATAACTTTATGAACATCACGCTCCGCGAGGTATATCAGACGAACGCAGACGGAGACCGCTTCTGGAAGGTCAAAGAGTGCTACATCCGAGGCAGCACTGTGCGTTTGGCGCCCCTTTGTCCCTTTAAGGAATTCCGTCCGACCTCTGATTCGTTGTGGATGCAGATAAAGTACCTGCGAGTTCCTGATATGCTCCTGGACGTGGTCAAGGAGGAGCAGACACGCGCACGAGAAGCAGGGAAAAGCGCGCGAGGCGGCCCACATGCTGGTGGTGTCGGCCGAGGTGCGCAGCTCGTACATCCCATTTCTTTCATGCTGCTGGCTCATTACACTTCCCCTTTTACAGGTCGTAGTGGAGCGCCACAGCGAGGTCTCTTTTTCTTTCATTTTTTCTCCCAGTTGCTGATGCGCATACATTTGTTCGTTCCAGGTCGCGGTGGCGCACGCGGTGGGCCACCGCGTGGGGGCCGTGCACGCGGGCGCGGTATATAACCCGGTCGTTCTCAATCATTTGGATGTCATCTGTAGAGGTACATTCTTTATCACGAACGTAATGGTGTCGTCATGGCGAGTGGAGCAGTCGCCGATCGAATACAGGGTGGTGAAGATGCGACGATTGCGATTGGTGAGTGACAGCAGGTTAGCGTACAACTAATCAGAAACGACGGCCCATAAATATATGTGCTTTCCATCAAAGGAAATCCGATGGTTTTCTACGAGGTCCCTCGCTCGATAGGTTCTCTTCCACCACCTCAAAAGATAACACTTCCACCCCATCAGATCCTCGCTTCTGAACCCACGATCCCTGGAACATGTGCAAACCTATTGACAGTGTATGTAAGCACGAACCCGGTCGACGCATTATTGCTTCAGCATCTGCCAACCCAAAGCGCGCAACAGGAGAATTGGGGGAATGTAGTGTATCCTCCGCGTCATGCGAAGTAGGGATCCAGTATACGTGCAACTTGAGTGAACGGAGGAACTTTCGGGGGGACGAACTTACGGCATCACGACTTGCGACAGCACAGGAGAGCTCCTCGAGCTGCGGAAAAAGCTCGCACACACACTGGACATCTGCCAGGGTAAGCTGTGTCATGTTGAGTAATATCCGGCGCAATGTATCCGAATGTTTACGAGCGAGGGAGAGCAGAAATCCCCGAGGGATGCTCATCTGGCCTGCCGTCGAAAACGCATACAAAGTAAAGGATTTGAGCGACGGATGTGGTGTGAGTGCACGTAGCCATGCCCAAAGCTGCACGGGACCTTGCAGATCGACGGAGGATGTGCGTACAGTTAGTCGTTCCAAGAGCGGTAATAGCTCGTCGCGACCTAGAGGACGGAGCAATCCTAGACGGAGATACTCGGTATCGAGCGCAACGAGGGCAGGCAATGAGGTTAGGATATCTAGGATAGCACTGCTTGGTGCGCCCTTTAATCGCAGGTCGCGCAGAAGCGGAAGCTGTGAGAGCACGGCAATCAAGACGGTCGCGGGAACACCGGCGCAACGCTATGTTTTAAATCCTTGGTAAATATACCGTGGTCTAGCTCACGAACGAATGGAATCCATACCCCAAGTTCCAGTTCCGTGAGTGTGCTCCCGAGGAAAGGAGCCCACCCTTGTAGTACACGCGGTGGTCCATTCATGCACCATATTGCCACCTTCTGCAAGTTAGTGACAGTGTTGAGCAAGGTCCAGGCATCCTCTCCGAGGTCGCTGTATGTGCGGAGAGTGATGGCGCGCAAAGGGAGACCACGAAGGGCGTCGAGGAGGGATAGGAAAGTGGTTGGTGATGCAGACGTATCGTCGATCCATGTGAACGAGTACAAGTTGTCGCAAAGGCGGAGAGCCTTGAGGACAGATTCCGTCACTGGCGGGCAGTTTGCATGCAGGACACCTGGGAAAGAAAACAAAAGCGAGGTATGTGAACAACGATCCGCCGATATGGAAGGAATCACAAGATGAGAGCAAAAGGATCAACACCAGATCCATGCATTATCAGCACATCTGGTGAGGGGCGACCGGCTTAATCGAGCCAAGAAAGGAAAAAGACTCGACCTGTTTCGCGGACATGCCTTACATGACGAGCGAGTTCGGGCCTCTGCAGGAGAGTGAATGCTGGGTGAACCACACCGCTGGCCTGACATAGAGGTGATCTATGATGACACAGTCATCTCAGGGAGCTGTGACCAGCTTACCGACTTATGGTCCCATAATCTAGCGCGCGTATCCGTGTCGAGTGTGCGATACAAGAGTGGAGTAGCAGCTTTGTTGAAATCTCTGCTGGCGAGCGCGGCTGTATACAAGTCGCGTCTATCGGTGAGATGTTCGAGAATGGTGTGAAAAATGTCTGTGGGGATGAAAGGATGATTGTGTGAGAGATCCATACCTGGAACCAACGCTCGTTTGTCATGTTCTATATAATTGGTCTCGGTCTCTTCGATGAAAAAGATATCACTTTCCGTGACACCAGCATTCTCGCTGTTCAAAAGGAGCGCTTGGTACGTCTCATCTCCGATTTGCTCGCATGTCCGAGAGTTCACCCTCTCTCCCATAAAGGAGGTCTTCTATGGCAAGCCCCTCATTCTTGCCGACCGTGACATGGTCGAGACAGAAAGTGACGAGATCTTGAAAGATGCTCACACCCAGGACGTTTCTCTTCTCGTCGTTGGCGATCCCTTCGGTGCCACCACCCACACCGACATCCTCCTCCGCGCCCGCGCGCTCGGTATACCGACATGCGTCATACATAACGCGTCCATAATGAACGCGGTCGGAGCGTGTGGCCTGCAATTGTACAACTTTGGCCAGGCTGTCTCCCTGGTCTTTTTCACCGACACCTGGCGGCCAGACAGCTTCTACGATCGCGTGCGCGAGAACGCTGATCTTGGGATGCATACACTCATCTTGCTTGATATCAAAGTCAAGGAGCAAAGCGAAGAGAATCTTGCCCGGTGCGTTTGCATCTCTTTCGCGTTGTGCCCGACCTCGTTGTGGAGGGGTTGTACCAAAAATGACGAGCAGGGGACGTAAGATTTACGAGCCGCCACGATACATGTCCATTCCTCAGGCAGTGACTCAACTCGCTGAAGTCGAGGACGCACGACGTGGCGGGGTGCTCGTGCCAGAACGGACGCTCGCAGTTGCACTTTCACGTGTTGGTGGCGGCCCAGATAACGAGCGCATTGTCTGCGGAACACTTGCGCAGCTCCGAGAGCAACCTCCAGAAGTATTCGGTGAACCGCTTCACAGCCTGGTAATTATAGGTCGGCGACTACACCACCTGGAGGCCGAGTACGCCACGGCGTTTGCTGTGGACGCAACGTCGTGGAGAGAGGTAGCGAGAGAAGAGTATGGCTGCAATTTTGATTGAGATCACACATTTGTTGCACTATACGAAGCTCGAGTCACGCTAGATGACTGTCTGGTACAAGACGTGTTTGGTTTACAGGAAGCTGGGACAAAACTATTAAGGCGTCCTGAGGTATTTGGACAGCAAACCGCGCATATCCCGACGTAGCTCTTGGCCCGTTGACGCCATGTGGTCATACAGCCGTGCTTTCCGTCTCTCCTCTTCTGCCAGCATTTCCTCGAACCCGCACAACTGCCTTCTTGACGTCGAACGCAGGGATATATATGGAAATTTTTGCGTGATCCGTTGTATTGCTTCGTCCACTGACAAGCGATCGGACATGACCAACAATGCCGTCGCAAAGTCAACGCCCTCGCCCGTTCCGTCGCAGTGCACGAGCACGGGATGACCAGAGCGACGTAAATCCGCCAGTGCGAACAGAGTCGTGGGCTCATCCACATATGCACACTCCGCGTCGTGTGGGTAGGAGCCCTCGCAGTTCCTCGCAAGAGCAATGTTGTAAATGCCTCGCGCACGTAGCACGGCAGGGTCGACGAGTGAGAAGAGGTCCGCAAAGTAGAGACGCGGCGCAATCTCTTCAGGTGGAAGTGGAGATGTAGGGGGTTCGAGACCAACAGGGTTGTAGAAAGCAATTTTTTCTGGCATGGCGATTAAGAATGAATGAGTGATGCGTGATGGCGACAGACCCGAACGGTGGTCCACATATAATTACACGACGGACTAGCCGGCGGCGAAAAGGCGAAAGTAGAGTTATGACCAAGTAGTCGAGCTGGGACTCTGAATGGTGGGAGTATGGGCTAGCGACAGTCCAGACTCGAAAGAACGACTTGACTTGCACATGAAACCGATCGTGACATGCATGATACACCAATCGACAGTTATGCCAGCGAGATCTGAGTAGACTCAGAGACGATGGTAGCCTGTCTAGTACCACGAGTTAGACGTTTCACTAATGTAGCCAGTAGACTTGTCCGACTTTTGAAGGTGATCTCATCCGTCACTAGCAAACCATCTGAATCACCTCGAATATCGCAGGGCACAATGTCTTCCACGGCTGTCTCCTTATTAAATAACACATTCACGTCTCTTGTGAAGCGTAACGTAGAGCGCGTAGGATAGCATAGACAGATGGTGTCGTTACCAAATAGTATGTTTAAGACAAAGGCGTACCTCCTCTCTTTCTTGATGTAAACACAACATTCCTTGGCGCGTTTCACACGTCTTCAATTACTGTAATTCAGGACTTGGTGGGCAACACCGATTTGTGTTCGAAGCGTGGTAATATAAATACCTGGTCTGGGTGAATTATTAATGCTTTCTCATAGCCTTCCACGAGCATGCGAACACCCGAATACCATCAAAACTGTAACGGAGAAACGAGAGAATTGGGTCAGGAACCGACAGTGGTGGCCCTTATATACCTCATTCTTGGCAGTGCTCGTACATGCACGCGAGTCGTGAGAAACAATCCCTACCTGTTTTCCCTTGGGTTCAAGTTGATACTGACACTTATCATTTGACCCTCTCGATTGGTTATGAATTGCAGGCGGCGCAGTGGATAAGTTGGCCTTTCTTTTTTGCCTACGATGAAAATGAGGCTTTAATGAGTTAGTTGGAGTTTATGTTGTGGCGGTGTTGTATCTAATCATATCATATCGATTGATTTACCAGATCGAGAGCACGAGATATAAAAATAACAGCAAAGATTCGAGTCATCATCACACCATGACCTCTATCTACATTGACGAAGCAGCTGGCTCAGACCTCACAGGTTCTGGCTCCCAGGCAGCTCCATACCAAACACTCGCGCACGCTCTCTTCACACACGGGCACGCAGCCGATGTATTCGTGCGAAAGGATCCAGGCGCCGAATACGAGCAGCCGACCCAGAGCGCACTCAAGAAGGCGAAGAAAGGGGCTGATGGCCTCGAGAAAAAGCGCAGGAAAGCCGAAGAGCTCGCGGAGGCTGCCGCCGAGGAACGAGAGAAGCGAGAACGCCTTCTGGAGGAGAGCAAGAAACTCCAGCTAGTCGAGGACGCCACTCTCCCCACGGCGATAAAGGCACGCAGAATGGCGATCCTGCGGCACGGGTGGCCCATTTTGATGATGATCCACAGGCAAAGATTCTGAACCTCGAATCCTACCGCGGCAAGCGCGTCCGTGTCTTTGGTTGGGTACACCGCCTACGCTCTCAGAAAGATATCATCTTCATCGTCCTTCGTGACGGTACCGGGTATCTACAAGCTATACTATCCGGCATTCCGGTGCGTGATCTTGTACGACCTTCGCACAACCTGGGCTTCCACTCATGCACACACAGGCGCAGACGTATGAAGCGCTAACATTGACCCTCGAGTCCACTGTAGAGCTTGTCGGAACCTTGCAGCCAATGCCCGAAGGTAAGACCGCTCCGGGGGGCCACGAGCTAATTGTCGATTTCTGGCGGACTGTCGGCGCGGCCCCTGGTGGAGACGACGCGTTTACCAACCGTCTCAACGAGGTGCACGTCCCGCTTATTCAACCGAGTCCCTGGCTAAGCCAGTGTCATACAGAAATCGGATCCTTCTATCCTAGCTGATCTTCGGCATCTCGTGTTGCGCGGCGAGAACGCGAGCAGCGTGCTCCGACTCCGCTCGGCTACTCTCTCTGCGTTTCGCGCCACGTTTGTCGAGCAGCACATCCTCGAAGTTACCCCGCCTTGTCTTGTACAGACACAGGTCGAAGGCGGCGCGACTCTTTTCAAACTAGATTATTATGGACAGCCGACGTTCCTGACCCAAAGTTCGCAACTATACCTTGAGACGTGTCTACCCTCGTTAGGTGATGTGTTTTGCGTGCAAGAGAGTTTCAGAGCGGAGAACAGGTAAGATTGACTCTTGGGCACTTGCACGGGTGCTCACTCTAGCCAAGTCATACCCGTCGGCATCTGAGTGAATACACGCACCTCGAAGCCGAGCTTGCGTTCATCACGTTTGACGACCTGATGGATCACATCGAAGCAGTTGTGAGTTCAATTCCACAATCGGGCCATTCCCCTCCCTCCAACAAACAAAAACTGGCTGGGCCACCTCGCATTGACGCCCAGACATACAGATATGTGAAGTCGTAGACAAGCTTTGGAAGAACGAATCCACCGTTGCACTGATTAAGCAACTAAACCCTTCCTTCACGCCGCCTGCGCGCCCGTTCAAGCGCCTAGCCTACGTCGACGCTATCGCATGGTTGAACGAACACGGCGTCCTGCACGAGGCTGAAGACGCGGACGGCAACGTGATCACAGACGCGGAGGGGAAGCCAAAGATGGTGCCACACGCGGTCGGCGACGACATCGCGGAGGCAGCGGAGCGCCAGATGACGGATGCCATCGGCACGCCCGTCTTCCTGCACAGCTTCCCCGCGGGGCTCAAGGCTTTCTACATGAAGAAGGGGCCCCGCAACGCCGGCGGCGGCGAGCTCGTCCTCACGGAGAGCTGCGACCTGCTCATGCCCGGCGTCGGCGAGATCGTCGGCGGCTCGATGAGGATCGCGGATATGGACGAGCTCCTCGAGGGGTACAAGCGTGAGGGCATCGACCCCGCGCCTTATTACTGGTTCACGGACCAGCGCAAGTATGGGACATGCGAGCACGGCGGATACGGTCTCGGCGTCGAGGTAATGACCGGTCCAATAACTGGTCGCTGCCCCGTGCTGATGGTCGTACTTTCCCCTTCGTTCCGCGTAACTGATTCAGCGGTTCCTGGCCTGGCTGGCGAAGAGGTATACCGTCAGGGAATGTTCTCTGTACCCAAGGTCCATTTTTTCTTCTCACACCTTGTACGGTCCTCACATTGGCATCAGATGGCCTGGACGCGCAACTCCTTAAAGTGTATTGATAATTTAATTGTTGATAGCGGTCGATTTGAAATGACACTTGAAAGGTGTGCCATGGGAACAACCACTGGAAGAGCAAGCAATCGACTCTTTTTCATTTATTCAATAAGATCGCAGACAGCATCCGAATTGGTTGAACGTCGCACGCTATAGCTACTCTTGGCCCAAAAGATCACAAACAGACAGACAGTACGACAGTAGTACTAGAGTACGATGATAGATAAATATATTCACAAACGGTGTGGGGCCGCTCCTCGCCCTCTCCCCGTTATCAACACCCAAACGCCACTAGCCGACGGGCCAAGGGGGGGGAAGATATCGATAACGCTATCCCCGCTATCCCCGAATAGTCGCGGAATTACTTGGGAAGTGGGTGATCAGGCGGCGTCGAGAGCAGTGGCTGGGCATTCCAGTCAACATCTATGCACGAGGGAAGAGTGGTGGGTCAGAAAAAATGAGATAAGGAAAAATGAGAGGACTGACTGTTCGTGAAGACTGTGTTTCCCCACCAGTTGATGTCAAAGCCCCCCTTCGGTAGTTGGAGTGTGAAGAAGATGGTCAAAAGGGAGAGTACTGTGCCTGTTCGATCACCAGGATATGGTACCGTCAGTGCCCGCTTACCTTGCTTGTACAGATATAAAGGCACATACCGCAATCCAACGCGGCACCAGTGACGTAATTATACTTCATCCACCACTGGAAGTTGCGCTTGCGGATAAGAAATTGGAATATGAACCCAACCGCAAACCAGGACGAATAGTTGATACCCGTCGCTGGAGGAATGAAGGATACACCGATTAGCACGATCGGCGTGCTCACGAACTTGGCCCACGAATGCGGCCATCGCCGTTGCATAATCCAGAAAGGGAAGGGGAGTAATGCGCCAAAGATGATCGCGTACATATGGGGCTTGTATATCGAGTGCGGACCAAATTGTCTACTGGGTCCGATGAGACCCCTTCGCAAAAAAAAACAGTCAACAACTAAGAGAGACCCAAGACGATTGAGGGACAGAGTACCAGATAGCCGACGCGGTAAAGAACACTTGGTTGTGGGGACATGTTAGGTGGCTTTCCTGATCGCGAGAGCAGATGTTTGGGACGGTGGCAAAAAGCCATTGCTTAACCCCAACTTGCAGGAATGCGGAAAGGAATGTGGCTACAAATTGTACTGTGCCAACTTGAGCGAACTATCCTGATGAATCCCCACAGTGGAAACACCTCACCAATGAAGGTCGCACGAGGCGGTAGTTTGATGTAATGACCCAGCTTCAAGTCCTGTACGAACGACGTTGACTCGGTGAGCGTCTGTACAGAGTAAGCCTTGAAAATCATGTTTGCCAGTGGCTGACCCGGAAGTAGCGTCCCAGGAATGATTTGGGCCAGCAAATTGAGGGAAATCTGCGAATCCAAGGATATGTCACAGATATAAGGAGTAAATAGTCATGCTAGCGTACAGCTTGACCAGTCATGGCATAGATAAAGCCCGATGGGAGCACGTAAACGACTGGCAGCATCACGGAGAGTATGAGTGCCCAGACAGGCATGCCTGTATGCCAAACCTGTCTCATGTGGTTCATTGTAAGTCCCAATTAGTCACAGGTTGACGCACCTCAGCAGCAACAATTGCCAAACTAAGGAAGACTAGAAACACGGACCCGTACCACCAGTCTGGCACCTCCGGATAGTTTTGCATCAACGTGTAGTGAATGTCATCATCTTCAATGCGTATGCGCTTAAAGCCGTTGAGGAGGGTGCGTCCGTGGTAGAGTAGAGTGTGCACAATAACGCATGTGCTCAGGGCAAAGGCCACAAGATATGTGATCGCGTACGAAGCGGGCAGATAGAGTGGCGAGTACTCTTCATAAGCGGTCATATTGAACGTATCCTGTGCGGTGAGTACCCGAGACACCTTGTACCTTGCACCGAAGCGATCATAGGGCTGGTTGCCAAACATGGGAAAGTGTGCAAGATACCACGTCTACAAACTGGTGAGGATAGACAGGAGGAAGAAGAGGAGCAACTACCTACGTTGGTGTAGTACAAGATGGGACAGAGGATCCAGTAAAACAGGACAAAGCCGACAAAAATGTGAACTTCAGCCCACCAGGGAATCCAGAATGGACTCCCGATCCATGAAATAAGGGACCAGTCAAAGGTTAAGACGCTCATGCCGAGGCCAGAGTTGAAACCGAAAACTTGGTTAAGTGGGATGTTGTTCGGAGCGATCCAGCAAACCCACGAGAACACAGAGAGGGCTTGAAAGAGATAACCAGGGAGGAAGAAGAAAAAGAAGGCGGCAGTAAAGGCATACATAAAGTAGCGAAAGCGGCTGATCCCTGAGTTTTCGTCCTCTTCGGCATGGAAGGTATTTAACAATGTACAGGTCATAAGGTTCTGTGGCCACACCATACTCGCGGGCCACACCAAAAACCTCCTACAGAGGCCAGCAAGACCGAAACCGGTCAACTGGGTGGCCTGTATTAGGACAATACTGAACCAAAAGCCAAGTGGGATTTTATAGTAATCTTCGGCGACCACGACCGCGTTAAGAGCGTAAGCGGGGCCGACGGCTACATTGGTCATAATATAGACAAGAGCGTGTTCCTTGATGTTCCACGGACAAGGATTTAGCGAGAACTGCCCGCCGCCGAGTACCCGAGGAAGACTATAGGGAGTGATGGAGAGAGAATAAGCAAAAAATTTGCCAAGGGGGTGTGCGACGAGAAGGAGGACAATCGGAATAACAAGTGGTGCGGGTTGACGAAAGTTGAAAAACAGATTCATGCCACTGCGAGAAAGAGGGTTGTTCAGGTGTGAGGAGGGAATGAGAAAGAAAGGGAAGGAACCTTCCGACAAAGCAGAGGAAAAGGCCAACAATCCACATGCGTACAGTGAGCGTTGGCATGTCGGGATCATCGGTGTTCGAAACGGATGCTCGAACTTCTGGATAAGGACTATCCTCCTCTTGGAGGGTATCAAAGTCAAACTTCATCCTAGGTGCACGTCAAGACGAGTGGGAGACGGAAGAAGGTAGACTGACTTTATGGATACGCTGTCTGCGCCATCAAGTTCAGGGTCAACTGTGGACAAGTCCGATAGAGCAGTAGATTGGTGACGCTTTTCTTGGAATAAGAAGGTATGGTGTTTATCATCCAAGGGAATTTGAGAACTGCTGGTGGTGGTGGGTGCACTTCCGAGTTTGCGGAGACGGAAGGTATCATCAGCAAAGGATTGAGAGTCACGGGGCTCGCCAGTGGAGGGAGGTGAGGGGGAATCGACGATGCCGACAAAGTGAATGGAAGTTGCAGGTGGACCGGCCGGTGCGCGAGGATCGAAGATTGGGGGAGGATAAGCGAAGGGATCTGCTACAGGAGAAAATGGAGGGAGAGGAGAAGCTTGGGATGGGACGGTGGCGTTGGAGTGATGGTGTGGGAAAGAAAGTTGGGAAGGTGGCGGTTGAGAGAGTGGAAGGACCTGTGCCGGGGATGGCATAGAAGGAGATTGTGAAGCCTGAGCTGTAGACGGAGGGAGGAAAGCAAAGACATCCTCATCGTCGGACTCGTCGGACTCGTCTTGATCCTCGAGGGAATATTCTTGGGAGTAGGCGGTATACTGAGGATCACGGTCGATATATGAGTCAGCTGATGGATCAAAAAGACCAGAACCACCAGAGGTGGTTGGACGAGCGGTATGAGAAGTGGGTGGCCTATCGGCCATTTCGAAGAAAGGAAGGACAAGAAGGAAGAGAGAAAGAAAAAGGGAGGGAGAGGGAGGGAGAGGGAGGGGGAAGGAGGGAGAGGATGGGGTAACGCGTCAGGTCAAAGTGAGAGTACAAGTGGGCGAAGAGAGGCCGTTGAATCTCCGCCTTTGTCGGCCAATCTCATCGCTCAGTGGCACTCTCAGGCACACATGCCGTTCAACCTGCCAGGTACCCTCGTTCCTTTCTACGCCCTCTTCAACCCCCGTATTCTCCTTCCTACAATCAGAGTGGTGCGTCTTTACCCCAACATCAAACTATATTTATGTCATCTCTCTTTCTAGCCCGACATCCGCTATCTCGACTTTGTTGCCCTCCGCGATGCTGGCTATCGGGGCATAGTATTCGATAAGGACAATTGTCTGGTACCTGCCACGTCCAGCGTCCCTTTTTCTAGCCCCGCTCATCACCTTCAGACCCTTCCGAAAAATGACAAGCTCGTACCGCAGTTGGAGGTCACTACAACACCCTTTCAAATTCACCCAAATCTTACCCGTTCTTCGTGTTCAGGTTGCCTGGTCAACTGCACTACGCGTCTTTGGTCCCTCTCACGTCCTGATCGTCTCCAACTCGGCTGGAACCCGCGACGACCCTGCTCAACTCCAAGCTGAATCTGTCGCCTACCATTTACGTACCCCGGTCCTACTCCACGCCGCAGTCAAACCCTCCTATGCTTGCGCTACTGCTACACTTTCCGCCCTCCCAGACCTCGCCCCGCACGAGATTGTCGTCGTCGGAGACCGCGTATTCACAGACGTTGTTCTTGCA
>WNFR01004509.1_pt1 | contig 18813 bp, 25 predicted proteins | sample 5400221 | NCBI WGS metagenome assembly WNFR01 (sample SAMN13153357, study PRJNA577476) | soil metagenome | isolation source: 40 cm soil under Madrone tree | place: USA:California | collected 2016-06-14 | reverse complement strand
ATCACCGGTCGTTGACCACCCGTTGTCACCTATATCGATTCCCTTGCCGGTCTCCCCTCCCCCGCACAACCGTGACAGCCGCGACCATGACCTTCCGTTCGATGCTATTTATTCGCCGTCTGATCCGTCGTCTCCACCGTTGCTCAATGCACCAGTCAATTCAACCCCTGTGGATTCCGGGACCGGGATCAGCGCGGCGTCTGTGTCAGCTTCCTCTGACCAGAATTCTCTCCCACTCCCAGATAGCCCAGCCATAGCCCAGCCATCGGAAAACCCGATAGTGTCCGAAGAAGGCCTTGAGATGGACGGTTCAACTGAGTCGTTGAGTCCAACGGGTTGCCCTCACGACCCAGTCGATACCGTTTCGGATGTCCAGTCTATCGCAGAGTCGACTCAGACTGGTGGTCATGAACCGGAAGTTGTGTCTGTTGTCGAAAACAGTTCCGAACCAGACCATCCTGCATCTGCTAACGTCGAGGTTCTGCAAGAGCGGTTAAAATCAATGGAGCAACAATTTGTCGGTAGGTATCAACTAATACCCTCCCCGAACGTGTTCCTCAAACTGAATAGACGTTTCTGCGTCGTTTTCGAAGCTGCAGGCCGAAAATACGGCCACCGATGAAGTTCTTCAAGATCTGACTTCTGTACAAAGCTGTCAAGATGCTGATGGATTGCGTGATTATCTGCAAAATGCCCAACTCAAGGTAGAGGTAAGAACGCGGATGTTTGCTATAACCTTTTAGCTCACGGGAACTAGATGTCACAGGATGAAATCAAACGCTTGACTGGGAAGCTTACTCGTTCGTACCGTCACCGTTTCCGATTTGACCTGGCATTAAGGCACGGACAGGTCAAGAGGAACGGATCGAAGAACTGCGCGAGACCCATCGTTTAGAATCGAAGTCTCAGATCGAGCTTGTGGACGAGCTACGTAGTCAAATCCAACGAAATGAGGCCCTATTCAAAGCGACTCAAAGCTCGAAAGCTCAATTAGAGGCAGATATCGCGAAACGGAAAGCCGAAACGGATCAGTTGCGCGCTGAAGTTGAAAAGCTTAACAGTTTTGCGAAGGACGAAGAAGAAAAGCGTAGCAAAGCTGTCAGCTTACTGAAAACCGTTCGCCAAAAACTGGTGAAAGCGGAGAAAGACCGCGAGGATGTCCTCAAAGACATGGCCGCGCTTAAGGAAAGTCAAAAGACCGAGCACGACAAAGAACAACTTGACCGCGAAAGGCTACAGGGCGAGCTCAACAAGCTAAAGATCGAGAAAGAAGTATCTCTTATTGATCACAGGGCCCAGTTTGAAAAAGATTTAGCGGCATTAAAACAGCGAAGCGAGAAAGAACTTTCCGCTTTACGAAGCCAGTTCGAGCTCGAAACCCTTGCCGCCAAGGTATGACCAACATTCCTTTTTTATGCACATTGCTGACGGCCACACAGTCTAACCAGGAGCAGGCCATGGGTCTCAAGGATGTTCAAATTGGTCACCTCGAGAGATCCGTTCAGTCTTTATCTACAGAAAAGAATAATTTGTTCGACCAACTCCAGATGCGTCAGGCAGAAGTGGAATCCGCTCAATCGTTGCTCGAAGTTCTTCAGAGCCAGAACACTGAACTCCAGTATCAAATTCGAGAGAAAGGTGGTCGCATAGCCCTTCTCAACGAAGAGCTCAATGACGCCCGCCAAGAACAGCACGCTGCTGTTTCGGACCCCTCTACGTCCCCTGAAGAAATGGCGAAGCTCCTTGCTGCGGCAGAGTCTAGGCACGAAGCTAAATTGTCCTCCTTGAAGCAGAAGCTTGCAGCAATGGAAGCTGAGAGAGTGGAGGTGGAGTCTGAGTGGAGAGGAAAAGTCGAGGCGAAAGTACAGGAATCCCACACATGGAAAGCAATGGTCGATTCTGCCTCTCGGAGTCGACAAGACGACGATGACCATACCCAGGAGCTGCAAGCGGAGGTGGAAAGGCTTCAATCGGCAGCGCGTGCACATGACCATGAGGTCACCCAACTTAAGCGACAGATTGAGCGTTCTGCTCACGATCAGGTAAGTATTTCTATTTTCTCTCGGATTAAGTACTGAATACCGAAATGTGCAGGAAATTGTCAGACAGCAGCTTTCGGATCAGATCAAAAATATTTCCAACTTGGATCAACAACTGGAAGAAATCAATGCAAAGGAACTCCAAGCTCGGACACATAACAAGGCATGTTTGCTGTTTATGAACGGATAGGGTTTATCTTACATGAGCTACGATCAGACCTTGCGTGAGGAACTGCGTAAAGTGCAATCTTCCGCCGCGATACTGAATCGCCAGGGCCCCGGAGTTGGCTTTTGGAACCCCGCTAGTAATTCGGATATTAGCACACCTCCTTCACCCGCACCTTCACAGACAGCAAGTACTCCGAGACCAGATTCTACTATCACCAAACGCAATGATGAGGATGTCAACGTCGAGTATCTCAGAAACGTTATCCTTCAATTTCTTGAACACAAAGATATGAGGGTACGCCGTTCTCAGCCGGCTGATTATACGTACTGACACATTCCTTCCAGCCGAATCTGGTTCGGGTTTTGTCAACAATTCTGCGATTCACACCGCAAGAGACTCGTAGGCTCATCGCCAAAGTATAACCACGTCTTTCTCGATGTTTCTTGGATACAATAGGTCCCATCATTTTGAAACCCTTCTTTACCTACGCTGCAATAATATTATTTAGTTCAGTGGCGGTCCAACCTTCTAACTGTGTTGGTCCAAAAAAAAAAACCCCTTCTAACTGTGACCTGCCTTCATGTCAGCAATGTCCAGCAGTCCCCCTCAATATTTTCTGTTGAAAACTTAATGAAAATCATGGAAGACTGATAACTATACAAATAAATAAGGACAACTACTCGAGTCGTAATCTTCGATTTAAGGCATGCCTACTTGATTGTTTTTCTATTTAATTCTGCGTTGTATCCCTCCTAGCTCCCTGTCATCCATATCGATTGACACGAGAGAACGACCGGCGCCGACGGGAAAATCAAACAAACGCGGTTAGTCGTCCGAGTTCGGGGTATACGTTATGAAGTCGCTGAAAGTCTTGTATCTGATGCCGGACCGTAGTTTCAAAACTTGCTCATGCCCACTTCCATTTCACGCCCGTAAGGCGACCGACGGAGAGGTCAGCGAGGTCTGAGAAAGCCGCAGGGCTGAAGTCTAGATCGGTCTCTTTGCAAGCGTCACAGCGGTCCGTGACGGTGATGGTCACATTCTTCCCTTGGTCTGTGAAAACGACGCTGCGATGTGCACAGATGGATTGGGATAAATAAAGTTATCTTACGTGTAGCAGTGATCTTCTGACCACAAACAGGGTTATCGTTGGGATTAGCGCTGTCAGCAGCACCACTGCGTGTGACTTGAGCAAGTCAATAAAGACGACTAGAAGAGCGGAACTTACGGGTAGCTGTCATAGAGAATATGAGACACGGCTGCAATATAGTCCGAGTCTGTATTCGTTATGCCACACGAGCCCAGCCCGGTAGAGTACCAGGTACCTGTGATAACCATGGTGTGTTAAGGTCTTTGAACTTCTATGGACAGCCAACCCACCTTGGCCCACTTGCGTCCCAGCAAGAAAGCCAGAAGCAGCGTTGCGTGCAGCGATCCTAGCGCGAAGGGCTGCGTGTGATGAAGCTAAAGTGGAAGCCACGAGGGTGAAGATCTACAAAAAAAAAGGCAGGAGAGTCGCTCAAAGGCTGGAGTTTCTGCAGGCAAATCCGAGCTGTTTTATAGCAGAGTGGATGTGCCATGCTGACAGACACAACACGCAGTAACAGTAAGCGCGCCAAACTGCGGCGGTTTGAGGGTGGAGAAAAATTTGGGTCACCAGACATGAGAGAAGGCTGTGTACGAAGCACTCAAAAGCGAACGCCGCTGTCAGGGTGATGTAAGTCAACTCCAAAGAAAAAAAAAAGAGGTTGAAAAAAAAACTAGGTTGATAACGAAAGGCCAGCATCTCTTGAACCAGGATTCGATCTGAGGCGTCTGTCATCTGAAACGAGACGGGAATGAGGCTGTACCGTCAACCTCATCGCCACATCCCTCAATTAACTCGCACATCTTCATCAGTATAGTTTCACGCAATCAAAGTACAATTTTTGTTCTTATTCAAGGCTCTCACGGCCGGCGTCTGCCCCAGCTCTAGCTGCGTACATTTTCACCAGGCTCAAACTGGACGTCCCTTCCAGAGTTTTGGCATAGGAATCTACTTGACCCAACAAAAGCATGCTCTCTAGGCGACTCGGCTCGTGCGGTATTTTGAACAACCGACTGACGTCCTCTTCCGGTAGAGGGGCGAGCCCTTGAGCCAGCCTGTTAGCATTTTCCTCCTTCTGCTTCGCGACATAAGTCTCAGCGCGAGCTTTCTCGCGAGATATTTGTCGGATGTGATATGCAAGGTTGCCCTCTTCGGTCTTGTAGTTGTCAATAGCTTCGACAACGTTCTCCAAATTCTTTGAAAGAGTAGGGTTGCCAAGATCCAGGGTCGAATACAACGGGGGTAGTGATGTGCGATATACCTCTGCAGGAGTTGATTCTGTCAGAGGCGAGAGATGGCGTTCGGAAAGAGTGGACACAAAAGCGCTTAAGAGCGGATTTGTCCGAATTTTCAAGGGAATCTCTTTCAGGATAGAGTTAAACGTCAGCTTATGGGCGATCATACTAGTCATGTATATTAGGTCGGAAGCGAGGGTGACGACAACAACTCACGACTTTGCACTGAAAGGAGGACGGCGGTAGGCGTCGAGAAAATCCTTTGAGAGCTTGAATACACGGAACGAGGCATTTCCTCGATTTGCCCGAGATACGTCTACCATGAATAGCCGTGAGATCTTGCATCCTCAAACAACAACAACAAAATTACCATGTAGGACGACGATGCCCCCCTGTCGAAGTTTTTCCTGGTGGATAGCCTGGGTATCAATGATGGTCTGGCTGTAAAATGCCCCCATTGTCGTGGACTGATAGAACCCTACGACACTATCATCTGCGCGCACCTCCTTGAGCGAACGAAGCATGGCCGTTTGGTACCGACCTGCGAGATGTGTGCGCTATTCTTTCATGATAGACGGGACAGGGACATACTTGTCGTTTTCGACGATTTCTCGTCCTCATCTCCCGAACTATGAGGTAAGGGGAATGAATTTGTCACTTCCAGAGTACCGTCCAAGTCCAGTCCAAGCAGTAGACCATGTACAGAGGAATGGGACTCGGAGCTATGCTTGACGATTTTTGAGACGACCTGTAGGATCAAGTTTGATATTAATCAAGATAACGAGTGGACGTATACAGACTAAACCCTCGAGCTGAACATATTTTATAGGAATCTCCGCTTCGATATCGACGAGCTTAGCCATAGAGGCGGGAATGGGTTCATGTATAGGCGCAGCTGGAGTGGATGCCGCTTGGGGTGCCGGTAAGGAGGCCGCAATTGCGGCGGCCATAGAAGTCGCCATTGTTGTCGTCGTGGTGGTCGAGTCGAACCTTCCACGTAAGGGCGTGGAATGAGCCGGTCCGTATATAGTTCGTGTTTTTCATCAACTCTTCATTCTTCATCTTTGTCATTGTCATCTTCATTGTCATCTCCCACCACAACCATCGTCGCCCATGGTCTCCCGCACCGCTCGCATATATTTCCTTCTTGTATTAGACTTGATTTTCTTTTTACTAGAAATCATCATCGGTTCATCCGCGTCATCATTTTCTCATCCCACCTCGCTCATTCTTTCTCTAGGCTATGCCGTTGGCTCTCTTGCACTCGTCGCAGATAGCTTTCACATGCTCAAGTACGCACCCACTCACTGTCCATCTCTCCTCTGGGCACTCATCAAGTTCGTTCACGTTCTTCAGCGATGTAGTTAGCTTAGTCATCGCCCTATATGCTATCAAGGTGTGAGCGTTCCTTCTCTTCCATTCATTCAGATCGCCTAACTCTCCTCAATACAGCTCACCGCCAACTCAACCCCAAACACTCGGTACTCTTATGGATGGCACAGAGCCGAGATCCTCGCCGCGCTTGTTAACGGTGTCTTTCTTTTGGCGCTTTGCTTCTCTATAACTCTCGAAGCGGTACAACGCTTCTTCAGCACACCAGGTATAGCTCCGCACAATACCTGATGTATCTCAGGCTTATTATATCAGAGGTATCCAATCCAAAGCTCGTAGTCATGGTCGGGTCTTTCGGACTGTTATCCAACATCATCGGCCTTTTTCTATTTCATGGTAAGATTTCTGTCATGTGTCATGGACGCCTTTGTCTCGCTCACCGTCACCGGATCTCAGAACATGGTCACAGCCATGATCACTCCCACTCGCCAAAGTCTTCCAAGACCCCGAGCATACATAACGTTACGTTCGAGTCCACCACACCAGTTGTGTCTCCCGTCACAATTCGCCAATCTCGTGCTTCGACACGGCATGCCGAACGTTCTGGCTCTTATTCATCACTTTATGGTCACCCTGCGGCCACAAGGGCATCTTTTGTACAGACTGCTAACCGCATTGCCCGGAGTTCTTCCCCCCCTACTGATCGCAGACATAAGCACCGTTCCCGACCCTCACTAGATCCGTGGTCTCCAGATTCGTCCATAATCAGTAACCCTCCTTATGAACGCGATACAATGAGCGTCGACCGTACTAATTCCGTGAGCGCTCCGCATGAACAGACCAGTTTACTTCAGCGTCCTCCGATCTCCTACGCTGATTCTGCTCCCTCCACCCCTCCTGAATGGCCTTCTCACGAAATACAGGGCCATTCACACGGCCACTCCCACGGAGGCTCCATGAATATGAAAGCTCTGCTCTTGCACGTGCTGGGTGATGCTCTAGGCAATGTCGGAGTTATCGCGACTGGTTTGATTATTTGGCTCACGTCCTGGAGTTTCAAGTACTATTTCGACCCCATGATTAGCTTGTTCATAACCGCTATTATTTTCCTCTCTGCACTTCCTTTAGGTAAGTCCCGATGTGTGTCGCCTAATTGTGATCTTGTCACAACTCTATCCAGTCCGCAGTACCTCCTTTATTCTCCTTCAAGCTGTTCCCTCGGAAGTCTCGTTGGAGGACGTTAGGACCGAGATTCTTACCGTCGAAGGCGTGCTCTCTGTGCACGAATTGCACATATGGCAGCTCTCAGAAACCAAGATCATTGCCTCCGTTCATGTCACAGCCTCTCGTAAAGTAGATTTCATGCCTGTTGCGTCCAATATTCGGCGAATCTTACACCAACATGGAATACATTCGAGCACCATACAACCTGAATATCATCCAATCCACTCCATTCCAGAAGAAAACCTGAAAGTATGACCCTCAGACCACATACAAAACGTGATTCACTTAATTGATCTTCAGTCTTCCCAGGACACGAACTGCCTTATATCATGTCCGCCTGATAGAGCGTGTAACATTGACCAAGCATGCTGTCGTTAAGTTTCACGCACCTTCCATCGCGCGAACGATACATTAACCGATTCTTTCAGCTTCATACGCAGGGACACCTCCGGAACCGTAGGCTACCCTACAATACCCATTTCTTGACGTGATCTTCGTTGCCTAAAGATGTATGACTGTATTCTGGCTACCACGTTAATTTGTCAACGTACATTGTCCTACTACATTACACCAATGTTGGTTCTAGCTTGGTCATACAACAAAAGGCGACTGCAACTAGCCCACTAGTGAGTTTCTAGAAACAGCATCGGTCACTTGGGCAGAGTAAGTGCGAACGCAATTATAAATACCCTGGAGATAAGCTGCCAAGCTGGGTACAGTAGATAATTTGATTGGAATCTAGAATCGACAGAACGCAGTGTATAGAAGCAAATCACGTGCGCGCGCGAATATTGAACTCATCGCGTCTTGACCCGTCAGTCCCACGCACGAAGGTGATTGTGGATATACCCCGGGTCCTAACAGGACAAACGTCAACAAAAGAACACTGTCTGGTCCAACAACTGAGCCACGAAGGTTTGCCGTTCCAATTGTAATCATAGCTCCGTCTTGAATACAGGGAAGTTCGTAACAAACGTTTGCGATGAGGTTAATCGCTGGGCGATCAGTCTCCCCTTTGGGCTACTTTTTCGATAACGCAGGTCCGTGGCCAGCCTGCGCGCCATCGAGGAGCTCGAAGAACCGAGCGGATAGACCTGTTCACCGCCGGTTGCGTATAATGCTCGCTCAAATTGCAGCGCGGCCATCAAAGACGAAGATACGATGGCGATGAGTAGCTCAAGATCACCGGTCATTGGGTTGTCGGATCTGTCCATGAGGGTGGGTAGGACGTTGTGTAGAAAGATGGGCAAGAGTGGTGGCGAGTGCGTGCCGTGGGGTGTGGCAAGGATGAAGATGGCCAACGGTTTGACGGCGTCTACAGTCATACCCGTTTTGATGGATAGGTTGAGTTCCGACCAGAGGGTTTGAAGAAAGTCAGTGGCGGAGGTTTCGGCAAGACACGCTGCGACGTTGAGGGACGGCGCTTTGCCCGATTGAATGAGTGCAAGCGCAGTCTGAATGGCTTTGCGAGGTTGGTCACCCCAATGCAGGGAAGGGTCGTTCATTATCGGCTCTGCAGATTCCAGTAAGTGGAAGCCTAGCACGGTCTGAATGGAGACCGCCGAACCTGTAATGGTGATTCCCATCACCTTGGTAACTTCGATTCGCAGAACGTTGATGTCAAAAGGTTGGGAGATCCCCTGCCCTTCAGATAACAACCTCACGACGCCGGGTCCACAAAGAGACAACACAGGTCGCGGGAGTTGTGGTGACAACATGAGCGTGCGTAGAGCATTCAGATGCTGCGGCGATTGGAACCTTGCATACCGCCGCGTTATTATGACTGCACGTATTAAAAAACAGCGGCTACCACCTTCCCAGTCTGATCTCTCTCACGAGTGCGAGAACGATCCCAGGAAGAGTCCACGAAAGGAGCGGTCCCAGAAAGTAGAGTATTCCATTGCCAAGCACGTCTTGATCGATTTTGCGCTCTGCGGCACACTTGACGGCAGTCATAAAGACAGTTGCAGCTACTGCTAGCAGAGTCTTCGGACGCGTTGAACTGAAGAAGGGGCCTCACAACATAGAAACTAGAGAATAGTGCAGGCGGCTTACCGTAAAACTCCGTCCTCGATACCCTCGCTATTCTTATCAAACAGTGCCTTCAACCAGGTCTTTAAAGCTCTGGCCTCCTCTGCTGTGGCCGCTGTAGGCACCAGCATCAGGACAGTATCCGTCTTTCGAAGATAGCTCATGTCAAGAGGCTTGTTCTTGTGTTTCAGAGTGTCCGATATCTGGAGACATTGAATACACTTGGAATACCAAATCAATCGGATCATCACCTTGAACCGAGCTGTCGCAAGCTGCACGAATAAGACGATATCTCCGAGATTACCAACGGCGCTCTGGGGATCACCTGGGATACCATGAACTATAGATATAATAGAATAGGGTAGAACTTACCGACAACCTCGAAATCATACTCCTCTACAACAGACAAGGCACCTGATACCAGCGCAGATAATTCGACATGCAAGGAAACCAGATCCAGAGCCGTCTCATTCGCTGTGAGGACCCTCGACATGTGGCCCAGAGTCTCTACGTCAAAACTACTAGACGAAGCAGTATCAAAGCGCTTGCAACCAAAGTTAGTGCGTACGACATTAAAATGGTCCGAGAAGGCTCACTTTGCGGACTATCTCGGCGAAGGGTGCATGAGAAACAGGATCAGAGTAAATCCTTTGCAGAAGCGCTTGTGCGTCCATCGCAGGCAAATCAGAAGAGAATCTTTGGTTAAGGTATTGCTTTCATTCATAGTCAGACTATGATCAATCACTGAATGCATGCGTGACTCACCCCTAAGTCAGAACCAACTTCTCGCGCCTCCGCTAGTAAACGAGAAGGGCTTTCGCCCGTAAGACCAGGATCGATCCTAACAACGAAGGTTTGATCAAGGAGACCCAAAGAAAACAGCTGATATGTAAAGACCCATGAAAAGGGTACTGTTCTATGTACACAGAATCAGACGTAAGGATGAATAACGTGAGGGTGGCTTACTTGTCTGCACTCTCGAGTGAAGGAGTAGTTCCTACGAGGGACCACATATTCTCGTAGTGCGCCAATGGGGATGATAGAGGGTCGTCGAAGCAAAGTGTACCCCAGGCTTCATGTAGAGCGGCGCGCTGAGCGGAAGATGTGAATTCGTAGAAATATAAAAGTTAAACGGGAAACGAACGAATTCAGTTGCAGGGATCCCGTCCATTCCTAAAGCTCGTTCAAATGAAACCAACAATCGAGGAAGCTGACATAGCCTTTCGTTTGCAATGTGACAAATGAGACTACCAAGATACGTACACGACCAGTAATAAAGGCACTCCATAGAGAAAGTGGTCGTTTACTCGTCATATGAGACAAGTCCATCGACAGGAAAGCAACAGCTGACTGAAATAGCTGGGTCAAAAACCTCTGCAACGGCCACGCCGTCGTTCGGAAAGTTGCGACCAGCAACGCGGTGGCATGCGTCTCATGTCCAGAACCATAACTTTTAGCTCGATCGACGATCTAGGTGCGGGAAAAGACACCTCCTGAAAAGCCCAAGTAAACCCCGAGAGTTAACTTACTAGTTGGAATAGGAGAAGGCCGCATGTTGCAATGTCATTTTCGAGTCCTGGACCAAGAATGTCGACTTGGCCGAGAGATGATCGTATTCTAGGTGCTGACCCCCGTGATGTCAAGTCAGCATTTTCGCCCAAGAAAAGGCTCAAGGAAAGTGCAAGATTCTCAAGAGGTTGCCTTAGGTTCTGGTCTAGTGCAAAAGTGTGGAGTAGTATGTCTTTGATAATCTGAATGCACTCTAATGCCAAGGCACCAGAAGCATTGACAAAGTTGGGAGTAGGATTGGTTAGCGATAGGACAAGATTCCCAACCGGTCTTACTATTCGCTGGAAATGATGGGCTGGAAGCAAGGGATCGTAAGTAACCCTTAGCAGTTCTAGTGCGTCTCGAATTGTCCCTAAGGCGAGATCGGGATCCTCTGGGAGCAATGTTCCCGGAGTTGCGGAGGGGTCTGAGAAGAGATGGGCTTCCTGGATGGTCTTGCATAGAAGATTGAGAGTTCCTGGCTCGCGCAGCGTTCTCGACCGAGCGGCGAGAAGAAAAGTGGAGGTGAAGGTAGGGAGAGACACGAGCCCGTGCTGTATGGCTTCCTTCAGGTACGCTTGTAGGACTGCATCCCCAGGATAATATTCGAAGAGCATCAGCACTGAACCTACATATATTTCAGTATATTGGACGGCTTATTCGGCACAGACTACGGACTACTGATCTCTGCTTCCGATCCCGTCAGTGCGAGAGAGTGGGGGGCTTTACCGCGCCACAGAAACTTCTGGCACAAACTAACCCACTAATTGAATTATCAGGAGGAAAATTTGCAGGGATAGACTCGGTTGAAAACTTGCCTTGGCAGGCGGTATGCCACTCTGAAAGGCATTTCGAGTCAGGTCGGTAAGTGACATTCGGGGGTGACAATGGCGTGTCGAGTCAAAGTGCAAACGGACACTCAGGAGATTTATAGCGTAGGATAATAAAAACTACGGTAGTAATGTGTGTAACTTGGTAGTAAGTTCCAGTTCCAGATATCCGTGGGAAGCAATCACAAAAGGAAACTCTGTAGAGACGTGATCGTGAGATAAAGAAAATGGGACAGCGCATCGCTTGAACGTACCATCCAGATACGTAGTGGGACAAGGGGCGATATCTTCTCACAGTGACACCTGTTCTAGGCGTCAAAGGTGTTATGGTTTGATAGTTGGGGGGAAGCGTCAGAGGCATTATATCTGACATATTAGTTGGCGTATCCACACCAATCTTGGCCCTATTTGGGAATCTTCTGTTAAATAGTGGCAAGGGAACCTTTCACATCGGGACATACGAAAAACCAGCCTCGACACCGTGATGACGGACACAGTAATAATAGGTCAAATTGGCACTCTGCATGAACGCCACCCTATCCTGCGGTCTCAGGATGAGCATCACCCCATTACTACGCCCATGAGGGTCGGGACCCCAGGCTTCCAAGGTGGCAGTCCACTCGGTGTCGTTTACGAACCGAAAGGCAACGTCGTAATTGCTAGACATGAGAATGGCTGATGGGATTGGAGGGAAAGAAATACGATGCAAGGCGTCGTGTCAAGTTCTTGTTCTTCGAAGAACGAAACGATTACATATTGTATGTAAAATTCCCCTGATGGGGCAGTGGTTTCTTGTCCAAAGCGTTGTGTCACTTTGTCCGGGGAGGTGGCGCGTTCAAACACAGCTTGCTAGAGGCAACGTTGTCTATTAAACGGACAATGACGAGCAGGCCAAGGTGCGAAGCAAGACTTATTGTGAAGACCATCCAGTGATGTATACTGGGGACAAGCAAGGTCATTACATGTAGGAGAGTAACATCGCCCGTCGGTCACCAGCCAAGAGAAAACTTGGGGAACGGCCTCTTCATAAAGTTAACACTCAATTCGACGCAAAACAAGTTTTCGTCATCAAAGGTATATGCTTGTACGAGAACATTGAACTTGGCTGACCAAAAGGCGTCAGAAGGATAGCCGCATGCAAAGGCGACAACTTACCCCTCGGGATCTCCCTCGGAAGTGCGACAGTTTGCTCGACCTCATACTTGCCTTCTTCGATAGGACACTGGACGCTAGCGTTCGCGTTGCGCCTGAGGGACCTCAGTAAAGGCATTTCAGACAGCCAAGATGACATACGCTTCCTCGCAAAGGTCAAACTGTTTTTGCAATATCTTGATTCGGCCGAGTTTTACTAAGACATCAGCGTATGCTCCATCCTGAGAGTTTTGCGCTCATCGATAAGCAAAGGAAAACAAACAGGTTTACGCAGACACACCTCAACCCGATCCTGTGCACGAGCTTTAACCTTGACCGTCAAGTCTTCGCCGGGTTTCGGAGGGTCGGGATACACGGCGATTGAATCAATCTGGATGGGATCAGAAAGATCGCCTAAAAGAGGGGAAAAGATGAATAACAAGTGACATATATGGTGCAAGTGACTGACCGCAGTCGACGTAACTCCAACCTTCAGTTGCGTGAACGGGGCCTCCCTGGTTGGTGGTAACTAGTTGTTGTTGCTGAGGGGCGGAAAGAAGACTTGCATCACTGGCGGCATACAGGGAAATGAAAATGAGAGCCAAAAGTCGAACCATGGATGAAGTAAAGGACGAGAGACGTCAGCTTAGAGCTCAGTATAGCTGACCCTCAGTGAGGCGTGATGTGACAGGTCGCAGGTTACAAGTCACGGCGGCCTGCGGATGGCTGTGAAGGAGGGAACAGGCTTAAGACTCTGGAACAAACGGCCCGTCTCCTTTCTACCTTTCTACTCTCTACTCCTCATAACGATGAAGCCACGAGACTACTGTTGCTGCGCGATACCTGTCATCAACGTTGGAATCTACTCCACTCTTGCGGAGCAATTTGCGCTTGGTATAATAGCCGGTACACTTAGCGTTGCCACACCACAGAGTAGTATTCTCCCCTTTCTCCCCTAGTTCTTTGCTCACACTTGCTATGTAGTTGTTGGCGCTGCAACCCCTTCATTCGCACGTTGGCTTTTTGCCATCATTTGTTATGTAGGTTCTGTGATTCAAATAGCCGGCTTTTTTGGCGTTGCCCAGGTTCATATTCACATTTATCCCCTCAATATCTTATCCATTCACCACAATTATTACAGGAAAAACCCGTGCTGTTTAGAAGATACTCCACTCTACACATCCTTATCACTACAGCCGCGTTCTCCGTTGCAGCCGTTTGGATTATTATATCTGCTACCCGGCACAACACTGCCAAAAGCAGATGTGAACAGAAGTTTTTCACCACAGCTTCCGATCTTACGTCTGAAGGTGAAACGATGTGCGAAATCTTTCCTTGGGTAGATATTGGCCTAATGGGGGGTCTGTGGGTTTTCCTAGCGATATCTCAGGTGTGTCAATACATCACTATTGTTGCTGGTGTTGTCTAAACCGGTTCAGTTCTACTTCTACACCGTCATCTCCGGCTACGGCGTTGGCCAACGTGGTGACCATGAAAAATACAATTCCGTCTATTCCATGACAGGTCTCACCAGTGACATTCCTTTGGCGACTCGTTCGGATCCATGGGATTCGCGAATGGATCCTGTGGCAAGAGAGCGCGATTATGGACACGTCAGACAGGATAGCACATCAACCGACGGAGCGGTGCCGGACGATTTGCCTAAAAATCATTCCGCGGTGGCTGTCCCTCATGAACAGTACAGTGATCCGTACTACCGCGGTGCTGAGCGCTGAACATCCACATTGAGCGGTTCCCTCTCGTATATTTAATGATCCTTGTAATCATGATCACGGACATGTACATTACTGTTCTTTGGACGTGAATGGACAGCATACCGTATCGACTGGTAATTGAGGCGCTGTCGTGTGAATGGTTTGGGGCGAAAATGGAAAGGGGGCCGTCGCTGCCTTCGGCCTCGATGTTGGCGCGTGTTTTCGATTCACCTTTGGTTGCAAGATTGCTCGGGGTCAGTCGAACACGAGGCCCTTCCCTTCTATCTCTTTCCCATATGTCGACTTCTGCGCGCCAAGTTGATTGTCTGCTTAGAACAATAGGGACGTCTCACAACGTGGCCACCACCTCCGTGTCTCTTCCGTCCCTTCCTCGATCAACACTCGCTAGTCCTGACAACAGCTCGCCTACCTCCTCTCAGACACCGAGCCCATCATCCCCTTGTGTGCAATTGGCAGGATCCATTGCCACTCCCCGCGACCTGTTATTAGTTAGCTCTTTGCCGTAAACCCCGCAGTGGTCGACGGTTTGTGTGTCCCGCGGCACTCTGTTTGTCTTCTCGTGCTCTTTTCTTTTTCATATCTAATTCGCTCTTCCCGCGCGCATCTTCACTCCCTAGTTAGCCCCAGCGTGCCCTTTCCAGTTAACATTCTCCCCTACCGCCCTCAATGCCCGCCATTACTCAAAATTACGAGGTACTACTCGTGATCACAAACGACTCCCATGATTGTGCAACGGTTCAGCTATTGCGTGACTACGGGAGGAACACTGGTGCAATAGTCCTACTTCAGCCGACAGAAGCCGTGACATTAGTATTGGAGGCCGGGTCAATATATAAATACGTTCTCAAGACGCAGTCGAAGCTTGTCAGTGTATCGTGAGTAATACTTCCCTCGTCGTCACTTCAGTGCTGACCTCGTTTGCACTTAGCGTGCGCACATGGCGAGATGTCCAATGCACGGTCTCGCAGCTCTTCTCGAGTTCAGTAACGACATCACAACCCCATGCCATCAGCCCAGTCAGCGGAATCACGGTGGACAGGATTTGGCGAGATTACCGATTCAGCTTATGGACTGAGACTTGACATTTGGTCAGTTTTGATTGTCTCTTTCCCCCGACACGCGTAACATATACCCATACCAGTGTCGTTGTCTTAAGATTGATCAGCCTTCCCGTCACCCCTTTAGGGAGCAATCAGACTGTCATTCCATCACCGATACATCTGGACCCCGGACTGTCGTCGCACGCTCCAACTGATACCGTACAATATTTAATGATTCATTGATTTATTCTGCTTTCAATCCACCATTCTTCTTGGTACACTCTCACTTCTGTTACTTTCTTTACATTCCTGCCCGTCGATGTCTTTGTGACGCCCTTCTGCGCAATCCATTCGGTTGACTCTGACCGTGCACGGATTGAGATGCTGACGGCACGCTGCTGATATATCTGAATTGAGGTTCCTGGCTCACGTTAACTTCCCTGGTTCGGGAATTCGAATGTCGATGGGTGTGTCATTGATATCATTGTCTGAGCTGAAAACAGCTTTGCATGACCTGCAGCGTGTCAAACACGCCTTTGCAGCCCTTGCAGCTTCCTGCCTGACTCGTACGATGGCCAGCATGCTCAGCCAAATTCTCTCCCTGACCCTCCTTGTTGGCTACATCCGGCTTGCTTCTACCACTCCCGGAGTGTTCCAATGGATTGCCAACCTGGAGGCCTCGAACTCTAGCCTTTTGCGGTATCCCACACAACTCACCCAGGGCATCGTTCCAAAGCAAATTCACTCTCACAACGACTGTCTGTGTGCACTTTATTGGTCTTGAGGATGTATGTGACCGCCGTCCCCTCGCACCCAGACTGGCGAGATGTCCCACTTTTGACGGCCTTGAGCTTTGGGGTTGCGAGCGTAGAAGCCGACGTATGGCTAGTCAATGAGACGTTGTTTGTAGGTCCCAGGACAGGTCCTACGGTTAACCGACTTTTTCTAATCATACGCGGCCATAGGTGGGTCATGAGGTGGCCGCCCTCACGCCCGATCGCACATTCGACACACTCTACGTTCAGCCGCTGTTGAACGTCTTAGCTGCACAGAACCCCAAAAGCCCATTTACCATCAACCAGACGGTTGCGAAGTAAGTTGACGTGTGATTAGATCACCTCGGCCCTATCTGACGTCCTGTAAGTGGTATTTTTGATACATCGCCATCTACCTCCTTGCAGTTGCTCGTCGATATCAAAACCAATGGCTCCGAGTGCGTGGGCATTTGGTTTTTTAGAGTCTTATGACTAAACTTTCTATCGTAAGCCAGAGCCCTCCCGTTCATCCTAAAGGCATTGCAACCACTACGCAGTGCTGGCTATCTGACAACTTCAAGAAATGGTGACCTCACTCCCTCGGTCGTGACTGTGGTTGGGACTGGCAATTCACCACTGGATGGAGTCAAAGCACTGGAGCCACGTGACTATTTCTTCGACGCACCTCTTACCCAGCTCAATGACACGTCTTTGAATACGACGTGGGTTGCGACACTTTCTCCGCTTGCGAGCGCTGACTATGGCACCGTGGTTGGGTGGAGCGGACTAACAAAGATCGGGGACGCACAACGTAATATCATTCTCACTCTTGTCAACGACGCTCACTCCAGGGGTATCAAGGCAAGGTTCTGGGATACCCCTGGGTGGCCAATTGTTGCACGCAATGCCGTTTGGAAGGAGTTGTTGAACGATGGTGTGGACTGGCTAAACGCCGATGATTTGAAGGCTGCGAGCAATTTCTAGTTTATTTTGTTTTCTGTCTGCAATTACAATCAGGGACCCGGCTCTGGTTCTTCCTTGTAACATCCATAGATAATTTAGATAATTTCTGCATCTCATTGATCAGCGCTATGGTTTCACATTGGGGGATCCCCAACAAGATTATGCCTACGTGGCAGTAGGCGCTATTCTATGCTAACGAAGTCTCTCGAGTCGGTTTCAAAGCCTGCAGTTCAATGTGTATTATATGCACAACTAGGACGTACTCACGGCGCACTAGTAGTAATGCTGGGCTGGGCAACTCAAAGATCCTTTCACCATTGAAAGCACACATTTATGTTTCGTGCTGATTTTTCATTGCCTATGGTGGCGATACGGCGATACACCAGTCAAAATCGTTAAGGGGCAAGTAGACAACGGCACGCGTGACATCCAGATAATAAATGAGAACAAACGAAGTGATCAGCGGGCTATAGGAAATAAATTATTCATTCTGTGTGGATGGATACTGTAAATTTGAACGCACCTTCCGGAGTTTTCGCGATATAATCAATAGCTGGGGAAACCAGGTCAGGTGGTTATCTTCCCACGGAAGACCTATGTTACCTTGTTGCACTGTTTGAATAGAATCTGCCTCGGCATCGGGAATTTCGACAGAAAACTCCTACAAAGTGACGTGGCAATGAGTATAGTGACAAGAAGCGAGAGGTGTGTCAGGCCCGACCTCCTCTACGGCCATCACGACTTCGACTGCGTCCAAACTGTCCAGGCCCAAATCTTCCGTAAAAGAAGCGGAAGGCTTGGGTCTTGAGAACGTCGAGTACACGCGCCTCGATTTGTGACTTGTCAAGAGCACTGGCAGCGGAGAAAGCAGCACGTTGTTGGAAACGATTCATGTGTAGTCTGGAAAGTGAAGCAGAGGCGACATGGCGCGAAGTCACGCTACGGAAAGCAAGGTGAAGGAATGACATGAAGGACAGCTTATACGCCCGACTGTTTACGCTTTACCGAGGACCGCACCTTGCCGAGGCATTTCATTTTCCGAGCGGGCTATTCCGACACGGTATCGGAAAGCGCCGAAAATAACTGTATAGTTTGCGTTACGGTGGCTGTCACAAAGCTGACAGTGTCGTCGAGTCGAGGTAATACGACCGAAACGCGCTACCTTAGCCTCAGCCCTTCAACTCACAGGTTAGCGTCGGGACACTTGTCACTTCCAACACGCCTCCTTCCTCATACCCCACAGATTTGCAATGGCCACTATTTCTTCTAACCCCATCGTCATCGACGGCAAGGGCCACCTGCTTGGTCGGCTGGCCTCAATTATATCCAAGCAAATCCTTAACGGCCAGAAGATCGTTGTTGTACGATGTGAGGAGATCAACATCTCCGGTAGCTTCTTCCGCAACAAAGTGTGTCGTATCCGTCTCGACCTGCGCGAGACTGTATCACTTACTCGTTCATGCCACCCAAGCTCCGTTATCACAACTTCCTTCATAAACGCCACATTGTCAACCCCAAAAAATCTGGCCCTTTCCATCACCGCGCTCCTTCCAAAATCCTCTTCCGTGCCATCAGAGGCATGGTGCCCCACAAGACCGCTCGCGGCACTGCTGCCCTCGATCGTTTGAAACTCTTTGAGGGCGTTCCCCCTCCTTATGACAGGAAGAAACGGATGGTTGTGCCAGAGGCATTG
>WNFR01008084.1_pt1 | contig 18817 bp, 16 predicted proteins | sample 5400221 | NCBI WGS metagenome assembly WNFR01 (sample SAMN13153357, study PRJNA577476) | soil metagenome | isolation source: 40 cm soil under Madrone tree | place: USA:California | collected 2016-06-14 | reverse complement strand
GTACCGCGCGCCATGCTTAACAGCCTTGTACGCGAGCATCGCACGGAAGCTCGACCAAGAAGCATCGAGAACGGATTTGGCCATCCTGGTCCTGGCCAATCCTGCGGCATTGACATTGCCCACTGCGATGTAGTCAAACTCCCGCACGATGCGGTGCGACAGCTTGTGCAGGAAATCCCTGCGCGAATGGGCGATCCTGGCGTGGATCTTAGCGACCAGGCGCTTCTTGACGGCTCGCTGCGCCTGGCCAAGACGCCTTTCGAGGTTTCGATACCGACAGGGATTCCCAACCTTCTCACCTGTCGAGAGAGCAGCAAATTCCTTGAGCCCCAAATCGATTCCGACGCCGCGTTCAAGAACTCTGACTGGTGTGTCGGCAAGCTCGACCGCAATGTTAAGAAACCAGCGACCGCGCCGATCACGGCTAAAGTTCGTGCCGTCCCTGATCTTGCCTTCGGGAAGCGGGCGCGAATGAAACACGCGGAAAGTGTTACCCGCAAACCGAAGTGCCTCACCCTCGCGCTTGAGGTTACGGCCTTTCAGCGGAACCCACGCCAGAGACTTTTTGCCACGATAGCGCAGGTAGGGACGCCGGTGCTGCGTCCGAGATTTGGCGTATTGCTCACACACGGCGTTGACGGTACCCGAGTGCAGTCCAAGTTCCTTGGCACATCCGGTGGTCAGAACATTGAGGTCAAACCCACTCGGCCAATGCTTATTCCATTTCAGCGCGTGTTTTTGGGCGTCGTTGCAATAGTTCCAGACGTCGTTAACGGCGCGGCTTTGCTGGTTCAGCAGCCCCCTGAGAGACTTCACTCGATAGCGGTAAACCAGGACCACTGGATAATTATACAGGAGCAACGTTTCCTCTCGGGCATCAATGGCGGATTCCCCACGCTGAAAATCGGATGACTTGGCTCCGCGCGCCCTGGCTCCTCGTCGCCGCCGCCGTTTGCGCGGCGCTCGGCGGCTTTTGGCTTGCCACACAACTTGACAGGGGAACCGGTCGGGGACTTCAGTCTCACCGACACGAGCGGCCGGGCCTTCACGCGGCGCGACCTCGGCGGCGGGCCGACGCTGGTGTTTTTCGGTTTCACCCACTGCCCCGACGTGTGCCCGACGACGCTGATGAAACTCGCGCAGGTCAGGAAACGCGCCGGGCTCAAGGGGCTGCGGGTGCTGTTCGTCAGCATCGACCCGCAGCGTGACAGCCCGCCGGTGCTCGGCATGTACGTGCACGCATTCGATCCCGCATTCCTCGGGCTCAGCGGCGAGCCGGCGTCGATCCTGGCGGTCGCTGCCAACTTCGGCGTGGCCGTCAACCGCTTGGAGCTGCCCGGGGGCGACTACACCATGGACCACTCCGCGGTGGTGTTCCTGCTCGACGCCCGCGCGCGCATCGCCGCGATTTTCACGCCGCCCTTCGAGGTAGCGGCGCTGGCGGCGGACCTGCGCCGGGCCGCGCCCTATCTTGGCGTGCGCGACACCGGGTCGGCGACATGAGCGCGCTCGATGCCGATAGCGTGCGGGCGCGGCTGTTCGTCGCCCTGCAGTACCTGCTGCCGCAGCATTTTATCTCGCGCCTCGCGTACCGGATCACGCGCAGCCGCGTGCCGCTCGTCAAGAGCGCACTCATCAGGGGCTTCGTGAGCCACTTCCACCCGGACATGAGCGAGGCCGAGCAGTCCGAGCCGCTGCGGTACGAAAGCTTCAACGCCTTCTTCACGCGCGCGCTGCGCGCGCAGGCGCGCCCATCCGATCCCGACCTGGCGGTGCTCGTCTCCCCGGTCGACGGTACCGTGAGCCAGCTCGGTCGCCTGGACGGCTCCTGGCTGGTGCAGGCCAAGGGGCATGCTTACACGCTCGAGTCGCTGCTGGCGGCGGACCTGTCCTGGGCGGCGCGCTTCCGGGGCGGTGCCTTCGCCACGCTGTATCTTGCGCCGTTCAACTATCACCGCGTCCATCTGCCGCTGCGCGGCGCCCTGCGCGCCGCGTGGTACGTGCCCGGGGCTCTGTTCAGCGTCAATGCCACCACCACCGCCGGCGTCCCCGGCCTCTTTGCCCGCAACGAGCGCGTGGTGTGCGTGTTCGGGCATGAGGCGCTGACATTCGCCGTGGTGCTGGTGGGCGCGCTGTTGGTGGGCAGCATCGCCACCGTGTGGCACGGCGAGGTGACGCCGCGCGCCGCGCGCGGCTGTGCCGATCTGCCGCTCGACGCCAGTCGCGCGGCGCTGGATCTCGAAAAGGGAGCGGAGCTGGGCCGCTTCAACATGGGCTCCACGGTCATCCTGCTGCTGCCGCCCGGCAGTAGCGAGTGGCTGCCCGGACTCGCGCCGGGCAGCAGCGTTCGGGTGGGTCAGGCGCTGGCGCGGCTCACATGACAGGCGGGGGCGATGACTGGCGGCCGAGCGCTTCACGCGCGCGGCTCGCCGAGCGCGCGGCGCTGCTCGCGCGCACGCGGGAATTCTTTGCCGCGCGCGGTGTGCTCGAGGTCGACACGCCGCTACTGGTGAATGCGCCCGTGAGTGACGTGCATATCCACTGCGCCTCGGTGCAGCTTGCGCCGGCGCCGGGAGCTGCGCCGCAGCCGGCAGTGGCACCGCTGCTGTTCCTGCATTGCTCGCCCGAGTACGCCATGAAGCGTCTGCTCGCCGCCGGCAGCGGCGACATCTACCAGGTCTGTCACGTCGTGCGCGGCCTGGAAAGCGGCCGGCTGCACAATCCGGAATTCACGCTGATCGAGTGGTACCGTCTCGGGTTCTCGCTGGAGGCGCTGATGGACGAGGTGGAGGCGCTGGTGCGCGAGCTGCTGGGGCGGGTGAGCGCGCAGCGCCCGAGTGAGCGCATCAGTTACCGGGACGCCTTCGCGCGCGAGTTGGGGCTGGATCCGTTCAGCGCGCCCGAAGCCGCGCTCGCGCAAGCGGCGCAGCCGCTCGGGTTCGCAGGAGCCGGCGCCGACCGCGACGTGTGGCTGGAGCTGCTCATGGGTTCGCTGGTCGGCCCGCGGCTCGGCCGCGAGGCGCTGACTTTCGTCCACGGGTATCCCGCGACCCAGGCGGCGCTGGCGCGCCTGGATCCGCGCGAGCCGCGCACGGCGCGGCGCTTCGAGCTGTACTGCGATGGCATCGAGCTCGCCAATGGCTTTCACGAACTGGCCGCGCCGAACGAACAGCGCGCACGCTTCGAGCGCGACAACGCGCAGCGGCGGCGGCTCGGCCTGCCGGTTTTCCCACCCGATGAGCGGCTGCTCGCCGCGCTTAGCAGCGGCTTTCCGGACTGCGCCGGTGTGGCGCTTGGCTTCGACCGCACGCTGATGCTCGCCACGGGAGCCACGCATATCGACGAGGTCGTGGCATTCCCGACCGCGCGGGCGTGATCCCAAGCATGAGCCACACCGGCAGCCGTTACGACGCCCGGGGCCTCGAGTCGCTTGCGGACCTGTTCCTGCAGAGCATCCGGGAGAGCTCCGGGCGCGCGTGCCGCGAATGACTGCGGCGCGGCTCTCGCCCCGGGGGCTCGCGGCGGCGACCGCGGCCTTCAGCATCTGGGGACTGTTCCCGGTCTACCTGCACCCCTTGAGCGGCGTGCCGGCGCTGCAGGTGATCGCGCACCGCGTGACTTGGGGCTGCCTGTTCATCTGCGGGTGGATGCTGCTGCGGGGTGAGCTGGCGGGACTGTCCGCTACGCTGACCAACAGCAGGCTCGTGGCGCGACTCATGCTCACGGCGCTGCTCGTCAGCTGCAACTGGCTGGTGTACGTCTGGAGCGTGACCCACGCGCACATCGTCGACACCAGTCTCGGCTACTACATCAGCCCGCTCATGAACGTCGTGTTGGGAGTGTTCGTGCTGCGCGAGCGGCTGAATCGCGCACAGTGGATCGCGGTGGCGCTCGCGGCAATCGCGGTTGCCTATCTCACCGTGCTCGCCGGGCGTCCGCCGTGGATCGCCTGCGCGCTGGCGGTGAGCTTTTCGCTCTACGGGCTGCTGCGCAAGGTGATCAGTGTCGACGCCCTGCCGGGCCTGGCGACCGAGACGCTGCTGCTGCTGCCGCTGGCGGTGGCTTATCTTGGCTGGTGCCAGGCCGCCGGCGCGGGAGCGCTGAGCCTCGCCCGCCCCGGCATCGGCGCACTGCTGATCGGCAGCGGGCTGGTCACGGCGATTCCGCTGTTCCTGTTCGCCTACGGGGCTCGTGCACTCCCCTACTCGACGGTCGGCGTGCTGCAGTACATCGCGCCGAGCCTGCAGCTGCTGTGCGGCGTGCTCATCTATCATGAGAGCTTCGGGCCGGCGCTCGCCACGGGCTTCGCGCTGATCTGGCTAGCGCTCCTGATCTACGCGGCCGATGGCCTGTGGCGCGCGCGGAGCGCAGCGCGCGCCGTGCGCGCCTGAGCCCTACCCCTTGCCGCGCGAGATGTACTCGCCGGTGCGGGTGTCGATGCGGATCACTTCGCCCTCGTTGATGAACAACGGTACGCGCACCACGGCGCCGGTTTCGAGCTTGGCGGGCTTCTGGCCACCGGTGGCGGTATCGCCCCGCAGACCCGGGTCGGTCGCGACGATCTTCAGCTCGATGTGCGGTGGCGGCGTGACCACGAGCGGCACGTTGTTCCACAGGGTGACGATGCACACCACGCCGTCCTTGAGCCACTGCGCGTTCTCGCCCACCGCCGACTTGCCGGCGGTGTACTGCTCAAAGCTCTCCGGAACCATGAAATGCCAGAAGTCCCCGTCGTGGTAGAGATACTGCATCCCGGTATCGACGACGTCCGCTGCCTCCAGCGACTCCCCGGACTTGAAGGTGCGCTCGATGGTGCGGCCGGTCTTGAGGTTGCGCACCTTGATGCGGTTGAACGCCTGGCCCTTGCCCGGCTTGACGAACTCGTTCTCGATCACGGTGTAGGGATCGCCGTCGAGCAGGACTTTCAGACCCCCGCGGATCTCGTTGGTCGTGTAGCTGGCCATTGCTCGCCTCGCGCTCTGAAGGCTGCGGCCTGCGCGGCCGCTCAAAAGGGCCGCGTATGATAACGGCATCGCCCAACCCCCGCCAGCGCGCCCGCACCGTTCAGCGCTGATTTCCGCGAGTTCGCGCACACGGAACGCCGGCGTCGCGGTGCTAGAATCGACCGCCATTGCGAGCGCACCCGTGGAGGCCGCCTTGACCGAGCAGAACGCCGTTCCGCTCATCGTGCTGAGCTTCGCGCGCGAGCCGGTCGAAGCCGTCAACAGCATACTGCGGCGCGCGGGGCATCCGGCCCATTGCACCTGGATCCCGGCGCTGCGCGATCTGGGTGACGCGCTCACGCAGCTCAACCCCGAACTGCTGGTGCACGTGGCCGACAGCCACGAGGAGCTCGGATCCGTAATCCGCGTGCGCGACCGGCTGGCGCCCACCGTGCCGGTGCTGGTGCTGGCGCCGGCGGCGGACGAGACCCGCATCGCCGAGGCCATCGCGCTCGGCGCACGCGACGTCGTCACGCTGGCCAATACCGAGCGCCTGCAGGCAGTGGTGCTGCGCGAGCTGCAGGTCTTTCGCACCGCGCGCACGCTCGATGCCACGCTGAAATCCGCGCAGGACGCACGCAGCCAGCTCGGCACCGTGCTGTACCGCTCCAACGACGCGATCATTCAGGTGCAGGAGGGAATCGTGGTCGACGCGAATCCCGCCTGGCTCGAGCTGTTCGGCGTCGAAGCCGGCATCGCCGGCGAACCGGTCATGGACCTGTTCGAGGATTCGACGCACGCGGCGCTGCGCGGCGCACTGGCGGCGTGCCTGCAGGGACGCTGGAAGGCCGATCACCCGTTGCGGGCCAACGCGCTGCTTGGAGATGGCAGCGTGCTGCCCATCGAGATGACCCTGGCGCTCGGGGAGCACGAGGAGGAGCCGTGTGTGAGCCTGATGGTGCCCTCCAGGCCGCGCGAGGAGCGCGGCCGCGTCGAGCGCCCCTCATCGGCAGCTGAGACGGGCGCGGCTCTGCTGCCGCGGCCCGAGCTGCTCGAAGCGCTCGCGCGGCGTCTGGCAACCCCGGCGCCAGGAGGCATGCGCTGCCTCGCGCTGATCAAGCTCGACAAGTTCGCGGATCTGGAGCGCGTGGTCGGCGCCACGGCGAGCGAGGACATCCTGGTCGAGTTCGCGCGGCTGCTGAAGGACACGTTGCATCCGAAGGAGTTGGCCGGGCGCTTCGGCGGTGTGCGCTTCCTGGTGCTGCTCGAGCGGGGCAACGAGCACGACATCAACGCGTGGGGCGAGCGGCTGCTCTCGCGCATGCAGAAGCAGGTGATACGTATCCGCGACAAGGCGGTGTCGGTGACCTGCACCTTGGGGCTGTCGGTCGTGCCACCCGGCGAGGTCAAGGTCGACGCGGTGATCGCCGACGCGTTCGAGTGTGCCAACAAGGGCGCCGCCCGCGGCGGTAACCAGAGCATCACCTCGGACCGCGCGGACAATGACAGCCGCGTCATGGCCTATGACAAGGTGTGGGTCAAGCACATCAAGACAGCCCTGATGGAGAACCGCTTCCGGCTGGTGCGGCAGCCCATCGCGAGTCTTCAGGGCGAGCGCCCGGGCATGTTCGACGTGCTGGTGCGCATGATCGACCAGCAGGGCCGGGAAGTGCTGCCGTCGGAGTTCATGGCGGCCGCCGGGCGCAACGACCTGCTCAAGAACATCGACCGCTGGGTCGTCGGCGCATCGCTGTCGTTTGCGGCGCAGAAGAAACCCGAGTGTCTGTTCGTGCGCCTGTCTAAGGAGACCGTCCGCGACGCGGGCTTCCTCGAGTGGCTCGACAATCACCTGCGCTCGAGCCGCGCCGAGGCGCAGCGGCTGTGCTTCCAGATCACCGAGGAGAGCGCGGCGAGCTACGTGACGCAGGTCAAGGCGCTCGCCACCGCGCTGCGCGCGCGGCGCTTCCGCTTCGCGCTCGAGGGTTTCGGCTCCGGACGCGACAGCCTCGGCATGCTCGAATCTCTGCCGCTCGATTTCGTGAAAATCGACGGCACCGTCATCCAGGGACTGGCCGCGGATCCGCAGCTGCAGCTGCGCGTGCGCACGCTGGTCGAAGCCGCACGCCGGCACAGCATCCAGACCATCGGGGAGCGGGTCGAGGACGCCAACACCATGGCCGTGCTGTGGCAGGTGGGCGTGCAATACGTCCAGGGCTACTTGATCAAAGAGCCCGAGCAAGTGGTGCTCGCCGAGCCCTGAAGCACTGGAGGCCCGCTCTGCGCCGACGCTCAGAAGCTCACGCCCAGGCCCAGGTCGAAGCGCCTGAAACCCTGGTTGAGCTGGAACCACTGGTAGTCGCCCTTCAGCACCAGGTGCGCGCCGACGTAGAAGTTCGCACCGGCCGTCCAGACCCGATCGTCGCTGCGGGGCCAGTCTCCCACCAGCCCCGAAGGGATCACCGGCCCGCGGATCCCGGCGTAACTGGCTCCCAGGTCGTAGCGCTCCCAGCGAACGAACGGCGTCGCCCGATAATCGCCCTGCTCCCACAGCCGGTAGGCGCCCTGCAGGAAGTATCCATAGAACGATGACGGCAACGGGTTCGGAGAGTTCGGATGGGCCGCGTTCAGGGGCCCGGCATTGCTGATCGAGCCGCGCGCGTAGAGCGCGGACAGGTCGAACTTCGCGGGCGTCCAGCGCATGTGCGCCTCCCACAACGTGACCCGTGGATCGCCCGGCGCGGGCGACTCGCCGGTGCTGATCGCGCCCCCGAGGAGCCAGGCGGGGATGCCGTAGTAGCTGAGCGCGGCGTATTGCGACAGGTGGTGGGCGTTTGCCAGCGCCAGCTCCTGGTGCGTCGCTTGCAGCGGCGCCGCGCCGCTGTTGGCAAGCCCGAGCGCGCTCGTATAGGGCGGGAATGCCGGGGCGAAGTCCCACTTCGAGACATCGAAGCCGGTGGTCAGCCCGAGGTTCCAGCCAAATCCCGCGCGGGTGTCGCCGTGGAGGTTGAAGCCACCTTCGCGCCAGGTGCTGGGGATGATCAGGGTTTCGACGAAGTTGCGCTGCACGCCGTAGAAGCGCGTGGGCTCGTGATGCTCGTTGAGCAACCCGAAGGGCATCAGGTAGAGACCGCCGCGGGCACTCACCGCCTCGCTCAGGCGGCGGTCGACGTAGAACTGCTCGACCTCGAACTCCCCCACGTCGCTCGCCGAGGCCACCGCGTGCTCGACTTCGTATTCGGAGTTGAATTCCGTGCGCTCATCAAAGGAATACCCGAGGCCGAACACCGCGCGCGCCAGATCGGCCTGTGCCTTGTCTCCATCGCGCGTGGGGTGGGTGTAGTACATCTCGCCGTAACCCCACAGTCTCAGACCTGACGCAAGCGACGAACCGGAGAGCGCCGCGGGGGTCGGCGGCGCTGGCAGGGCGGATGAGTCTGCCGCGGCCGCGCCGGTGAGCTGCGCGAGCTGGCGCTCGATCTGCTGCTGGTGCTCGCGCAACGAGTGATTCTCTTGCGCCAGCTGCTGCAGCTGCGCCTGCACTTGCGCCAGTTGCTGACCGATATCGATGAACCTCGCATCCTCTGCACCGGCAGCCACACCGGTGGCGCACGGCGCAATGCCGCAAGCCCAGCTCGCGAGAACCCGCACCCGAGCTCTTCGGGTAACCCTGTTCGCCATGACGCTCCCACTCCCCATGGCCGTCCGCGCGGCCAGAGCCGGTTCAAATGCTAATGCGAATCATTCCTATTAGCAATCGCTGACGCTTGCGCTCTTTCGGCGGCTCAGCCGCTGGACGGCGCCAGCCGCGTGTCCAGCCGGTCGATGTTGCGTGGCCAGCCGCGCCGCAGCACCGCGCCGCGCTGTGCGCGCTCACCGACATAGTCCTGCAGGTCACGCCACTCGAGCACCTTGTGCTGCTCGCCGGTCCACAGGACCAGACTCGCCTTCGGCGGCACGACGGCGACCGCCGTCATGAGCTCGGCGCGCGCCGCTGCCTTTTTGCCCGGAATGTCGTAGAGCTTGTTGCCCTTGCCGCGCGGCATCTCGGGCACCTCCCCCACCGGGAAAGCGAGCAGCTTGCCTTCGCTGCTGACCACCGCGACGAGGGAGTCCGGGGATGGCACCGGCGCGGGTGCCAGCACGAGCGCGTTCTGCGGCACGTTGAGCACGGTCTTGCCGGCACGCCGGTCGCTGACGAGATCCTTCAGGCGCGCGGTGAAACCGTAGCCGGCGTCAGTTGCGAGCAGCCACAGGTCCTCGGGCTCGCCAATCATGACGCCGGCGAACTTGGCGCCGTCCGGCGGATCCAGGCGCCCGGAGAGCGGCTCGCCGTGTCCGCGGGCGGAGGGCAGCGAGTGCGCCGGCAGCGTGTAGGTGCGGCCGGTGCTGTCGATGAACAGTGCCGGCTGCAGGCTGCGTCCGCGGGCGAGCGCCTGGAACGCGTCGCCGCTCTTGTAAGACAGGGCGCCCGGTTCGATGTCGTGACCTTTCGCCGAGCGCACCCAGCCGCCGGTGGACAGCACCACCGTCACCGGCTCGTTCGGAATCAGCGTCGTCTCATCGATCGCCTGCGCCGCCTCGCGCTCGATGATCTTGGTGCGCCGCTCGTCGCCGTACTTGTCGGCATCGGCGCGAATCTCCGTGGCGATGAGCTTCTTCAGCTTCGCCTTGCTCTTGAGCAACGCCTCGAGCTCCTCGCGCTCGGCCGCGAGCGTCTTTTGCTCCTCGCGGATCTTCATCTCTTCGAGCTTCGCCAGGTGGCGCAGACGTGTGTTGAGGATCTCCTCGGTCTGCTCATCCGAGAGCCTGAAGCGCTTCATCAGCACCGGCTTCGGCTCATCCTCGCGGCGGATGATGCGGATCACCTCATCGAGGTTCAGGAATGCGACCGCGAAGCCGTCGAGAATGTGCAGCCGGCGCGTCACTTTCTCCAGGCGATGCTGCAGGCGCCGGGTGACGGTCGTGGTGCGGAACTCGAGCCACTCGCGCAGCACCTCTTTCAGGCTCATCACGCGCGGGCGTCCGTCGAGCGCGATGATGTTGAGATTGACGCGGTAGTTGCGCTCCAGGTCCGTGGTCGCGAACAGGTGGTTCATGAGCTCCAAGAGGTCGATGCGGTTGGAGCGCGGCACGATGACCAGGCGCGTCGGATTCTCATGGTCGGACTCGTCGTTGTAGCTCTCGATCATCGGCAGCTTCTTGGCGCGCCACTGCTCGTCGATCTGCTGTAACACGCGGCTGGGGGAGACCTGGTAGGGGAACGACGTGATGACCGCGTTACCCTCCTCGATCTCCCAGGTGGCGCGCGCCTTGAAGGTGCCCACCCCCTTGTCGTAGAACTCCTTGAGATCCGCGCGCGGGGAGATGATCTCAGCTCCCGTGGGCAGGTCCGGGCCCTTGACGTGCTTCATGAGCGCGGCGGTCGTGGCTTCCGGATCCTCCAGCAGATGGACGGCGGCGGCGGCCACCTCGCGCAGGTTGTGCGGCGGAATGTCAGTCGCCATGCCGACCGCTATCCCTGAGGTGCCGTTCAACAGCAGGTTCGGCAGCCGCGCCGGGAGGATGACCGGCTCCTCCAGCGTGCCGTCAAAATTCCGCGTCCAGTCGACGGTGCCGTCGGACAGCTCCGCGAGCAGCACCTCGGCGTACTTCGTGAGCTTCGCTTCCGTGTAGCGCATCGCGGCGAAGGACTTGGGGTCATCCTGCGAGCCCCAGTTGCCCTGGCCGTCGACCAGCGGATAGCGATAGGCAAAGGGCTGCGCCATGAGCACCATGGCCTCGTAGCACGCCGTGTCCCCGTGCGGGTGGAACTTGCCGAGGACATCGCCCACGGTGCGCGCGGACTTCTTGTGCTTGGAGACCGCCGAGAGCCCGAGCTCGCTCATGGCGTAAACGATGCGCCGCTGCACGGGCTTGAGCCCGTCGCCGAGCGCCGGCAGCGCCCGGTCGAGGATGACGTACATCGAGTAGTCGAGGTAGGCCTTCTCGGTGAAGGTGCGCAGCGGCTGGCGCTCGATGCCCTCGAAGTTCAGTTCCTGGTTCTCAGGCGCCATGCCTACACCTGCACTTCCGCGAGGTTGCCCTTTTCTTCGAGCCACTCGCGCCGGTCGGCGGCGCGCTTCTTGGCGAGCAGCATGTCCATGAGCTGATCGGTATTGTCCTTACCGTCGATGGTGAGCTGCACCAGGCGGCGCGTGCGCGGGTCGATGGTGGTCTCGCGCAGCTGCGTCGGGTTCATCTCGCCCAGACCCTTGAAGCGCGTGACCGTCGGCTTGGTGCGCGGGCTCTCCTTCTCGATCTTCTTCAGCAACTGGTCGCGCTCGGCGTCATCGAGCGCGTAGTGCACCTGCTTGCCCGCATCGATGCGGTACAGCGGCGGCATGGCCACGTGCACGTGCCCGTGGGCCACCAGCGGGCGAAAGTGCCGCAAGAACAGCGCGCACAGAAGCGTTGCGATGTGCTGCCCATCGGAGTCGGCGTCCGCGAGGATGCACACCTTGTGGTAGCGCAGCTGGCTCAAGTCCGTCGAGCCCGGCTCGATGCCGAGCGCCACGCAGATGTCGTGCACCTCCTGGCTGCCGGCGATCTCTCCTGGCTGCCGGCGATCTCACCCGCATCGAGCTCCCAGGTGTTCAGGATCTTGCCGCGCAGCGGCATGATGGCCTGGAAGTCCCGGTCGCGCGCCTGCTTGGCCGAGCCTCCGGCGGAATCGCCTTCCACCAGGAACAACTCGGAGCGCTTCGGCTCCTGGCTGGTGCAGTCGGCGAGCTTGCCGGGCAATGCCGGGCCGCCCGTCATGCGCTTGCGTACCACGCGCTGCGCGGCCTTGGCGCGCTCCTGTGCGTTGGCGATCGCGAACTGCGCGATGCGCTCGCCGGCATCCGGATGGCGGTTGAGCCACAACGCCAGGGAGTCGCGCACGAAGCTTTCCACGAGCGCGGCGGCGTCGCGAGAACCCAGTCGCTCCTTCATCTGTCCGGCGAACTGCGGCTCGTGGATCTTCACCGACAGCACGTAATTCGCCTTGTCCCACACGTCCTCGGGCGTGAGCTTGATGCCGCGCGGCACGAGGTTACGGAACTCGCAGAACTCGCGCACCGCCTGCGCCACGCCCGCGCGCAGCCCATTCACATGGGTGCCGCCTTCGATGGTGGGAATCAGGTTGACATAGCTCTCGCCGATGGCGGTTTCCGCATCCGGCGCCCAGCACAGCGCGTAGTTCACCGCGTCGTCATCGCCCTCGCGCGTGCCGGTGATCGGCTCGGCCGGAATGCGCTCGTGCTTGCCGAGTTCCTCGACGAGATAGGCGGCGAGGTCCCCGGTGTAGAACCACTCGTCTTTCTCGCCGCTCACCTCGTTCCTGAAGGTGATGCGCAGGCCCGGGCACAACACCGCCTTGGCCTTGAGGGTGTGCTTGAGCTGCGGGACGGAGAACTTGTCGGTGTCGAAGAACTTCGCATCCGGCCAGAAACGCAGGCGGGTGCCGGTGTTGCGCTGGCCGACGGTGCCGATCTCCTCGAGCTTGGAGCTGACCTTGCCGTCCTTGAAGCCGATGTTGTATTCCTTGCCGCCGCGCTTGATCCAGCACTCGAGGTGCTTCGAGAGCGCGTTGACGACCGAGACGCCGACGCCGTGCAGGCCGCCGGAGAACTGGTAGTTCTTGTCGGAGAATTTGGCGCCGGCGTGCAGGCGCGTGAGTATGAGCTCGGCGCCACTCACCTTCTCTTTGGGATGGATGTCGACCGGCATGCCGCGGCCGTCGTCCTCCACCTGCAGCGATCCGTCCTTGTAAAGGATGACGTCGATCTGCTTGCAGTACCCGGCGATCGCCTCGTCGACGCTGTTGTCGATGACCTCATGCGCGAGGTGATTGGGCCGCTGCGTGTGGGTGTACATGCCCGGCCGTCGCCGGACGGGCTCGAGGCCGCTCAGGACCTCGATATCGGAGGCGGTGTACGACTGACTCATCCGGCTGTGTGGATCATCCGTGGCTGGGCGCCGCGTGGGCGCGGCGCGATCTTAACAGAGGCACGACTTGCGCTAGCGGAAGTCGGCCGTCAGCGCGAGCCGCATCGCCGCGGGCACCTCGTGCACCACATACCGATAGTGCTCGTGATCGACACCGGCGGCGAGCGTCGCCCCAAGGCGCAGGCTGGCGATCATGCCGGGAGTCAGCTCGAAGCGCAGAAAATGCACCGCCGAGGTTTTCTCCTCGTTCTCCCGCTCGAGATCCTCGTCCGCAATGGCGAACACGCGCGCGTGACCGGCGACCTGCACCCAGCAGCCATCCTCGATGCCCTTCAGGCGCGCGAGCGCGCGCGCCCGCTCCTCGGGTTGCGCAAACTCGATCAGCAGCGTCACCTTCCAGTTGCTGCCGTCCGGGATCAGCGGGTTGTAGGCGCCGAGCTCATCCGCGATGGCCGGCGCCTCGAAGATACGCTCGGTGCGCAGCATCTCCTGCACCTGATACTGCACCGTGAGTCGATCCTCGAAGCACCAGGTGGCGTTCGGCCCGACCGCGAGCTGCCGCTCGCCCTTGTGCCGCATCACCCGCGTGCGAAATGCCGGCCGCTCCCGGGCGTACTGCTCGAGCGGCATGAGGTCCGTGGCCGCAAGCTTGTCCATGTCAGCCTCCTTCGGGGCGTCCGATGCCGTACGCGATCCGCAGCAGCCGCAGCGGATGCTCGGGTGCACGCGGCTGCGTGAGGCCGCTCGCGATCTGCCGCCCCGCCATGGGGCAGTCGCTGGCGTAGTGATCGGCCTGCGCGCTCTCGACCCGCTGCACCACCGGGCGCCCGATCCGGACCGAAGCGGCGCGAAACTCGCGCTTCACGCCGTAGGTGCCGTTATGCCCCGAGCAGCGCTCGATGGTGTCGAGGCTGGTGCCTGGCACGAGCTTCATGAGATCGCGCGTCTTGAGCCCGATGTTCTGCACCCGCAGGTGACAGGGGACGTGGTAGCTCACCTTGCCGAGCGCTACCTTGAAGTCGGTGCGCAGCAGCCCCGCGTCGTGGCGCAGCATGAGATATTCGAACGGGTCGAACATGCGCGCGGCGACCTGGCGCACCTGCGCATCCTCGGGGTACATCAGCGGCAGCTCCTGCTTGAACATGAGCACGCACGAGGGGATCGGCGCCACGAGGTCGTAGCCGGCGTCGACGGCCTGCGCCAGCTGCGGGATGTTGTACTCCTTGAGCCTCGCGACCGCCTGCAGGTCGCCGAGCTCGAGCCGCGGCATTCCACAACAACGCTCCTGCGCCACCAGCGTAATTTCGATGCCGTTGTGCGCGAACACCGCCACCAGGTCCTCAGCGAGCGCCGGCTCGTTGCGGTTGCCATAACAGCTCGTGAACAGGGCCACCCGCCCGGTGGTCGCCGCCGTCGCCTGCGCGCCGTGCGCGCCTGCGGCGCGCTGCGTGGTGCCAAGATGCGCGAGGCGTTTGCGCGCGCTACGCGCGTGGTACTGCGGCAGCGGCGCCGTACGGTCGACGCCGAGAGTCTTCTCCAGCAGCACACGGCCGGCCGCCGTGCGATTGATCGCGTTCACCAGCTCCACGACCACCGGGATTCCGGCGAGCCTGCCGACTGTATCGGTGGCGGCGAGTGCGCGCTCGCGCACGGTGAAGCCCGCGGTGCGCGCGCGCACCGCTTTCGCCCGCAGCATCAGATGCGGAAAATCGACGTTCCAGGGATGCGGCGGCACGTACGGGCACTTCGTCATGAAGCACATGTCGCACAGGTAGCAGTGATCCACGACCTGCCAGAACACCTGCCGGTCCACGCCGGCAACTTCCCCGTGCGCCGAGGCATCCACGGCGTCGAACAGCGTCGGAAAGGCGTTGCACAGGCTGAAGCAGCGGCGGCAGCCGTGGCAGATGTCGAACACGCGCTCGAGTTCCGTCTCGAGCGCGGTGAGGTCGTAGAACTGCGGGTCGCGCCACTGCAGCGGGTGCCGGGTGGGAGCCTCCAGGCTTCCCTCGCGTCCGCCCGTGGCGGAACCCGGCACGGCCTCCGTAGGGCTCATGCGCGCGTCAGACTCTCAGGCACAAATACCGCCGCGCTCGCGCGCGCGTGTGCGAGCTTAAATACCGTCCAGGGCCTTCTGGAAGCGATTGGCATGCGAGCGCTCGGCCTTGGCCAGCGTCTCGAACCAATCGGCGATTTCCCCGAAACCTTCCTCGCGCGCAGCTTTCGCCATGCCGGGGTACATGTCGGTGTACTCATGCGTCTCACCGGCGATAGCGGCCTTGAGATTGAGCCGGGTCTCCCCGATGGGCAGTCCCGTTGCCGGATCACCCACCGCCTCCAGGTACTCGAGGTGCCCGTGGGCGTGGCCGGTCTCGCCTTCCGCGGTGGAGCGAAACACCGCCGAAACGTCGTTGAACCCTTCGACGTCGGCCTTCTGTGCGAAATACAGATAACGCCGGTTGGCTTGCGATTCCCCGGCGAACGCATCCTTGAGATTCCTCTCCGTCTTGCTGCCTTTGAGATTCATAACGCTCCTCGCTTAGACTCGGTCTAACCTAGGCGTGCGACTGTATCGCCGCACCGCAAGCGACGTCAACCCCGCGTTGACCCTCGCACCGCGCGCTGTGTAACGTTGCGCGCCCTGGGCTTACCTCCCGCCTCAACCTTGCAGGAGCGACCCGATTTGACGCGTAACAGCAAAGGCCCCGACTTCGAGCAGGCGCTTGCGGAGCTCGAAGGCCTGGTGGAGCGTCTCGAGCGCGGCGATCTGCCGCTCGATGAGGCGCTGAAGATCTTCGAGCGCGGCGTCGCGCTCACGCGCCACTGCCAGGCATCGCTCCAGAGCGCACAGCAGAAGGTCGAGATCCTCCTGAAGCGCGGTGGTCAGGCCGGGGCCGGGATCGAGCCGTTCGAGGAGTCCGGGGACGAGGCTGCGGCCGCGGCTCCGGACCCGGAGTGATGGACGCGCAGGTAAGCGCTGCGCCGCAGGCCGCCGATTTCGCCGCGCGGGTCCTCGCCTGCCAGGCGCGTATCGAGGGTGTGCTCGAGCGCGCTCTCGCGCTGCCCGATCCGGGCACGCAACGCCTGCGCGAAGCGATGCGTTACAGCGTCCTCGGCGCGGGCAAGCGTTTGCGACCGACGCTGGTGTACCTCACCGGCGAGTCACTCGGCGCGCCGCTCGCGCGACTCGACGCGCCCGCGGCCGCCGTTGAACTGATCCATGTCTACAGCCTCGTGCACGATGACCTGCCCGCGATGGACGATGACGATCTGCGGCGCGGCCGACCGACCTGTCATCGCGCCTACGATGAAGCGACCGCGATTCTGGTGGGCGATGCGCTGCAGGCACTCGGCTTTGCGGTGCTCGCGAACGAGCCGATGGACGGCGTGAGCGCCGAAGTGCGCCTCCAGATGCTGCGCGTCCTCCTGCGCGCCACCGGCACCGGGGGCATGGCGGGCGGCCAGGCGGTCGATCTGGCCGCCGTGGGACAGAAGCTGTCGATCGGCGCCGTCGAGAACATGCACCGTCGCAAGACCGGCGCGCTCATCCAGTGCAGCGTGTTGCTCGGAGCCCTGGCGGCCGGGGTGAGCGGCGGCCGTGAGCTCGCAGCCCTGCAGCACTTCGGCGCCGAGATCGGGCTCGCGTTCCAGATCCAGGATGACATTCTCGACGTCGAAGGTGACCCGACGTTGCTCGGCAAGTCCACAGGCGCCGACGCGGCGCTCGCCAAGCCCACCTATCCCAGTACGGTGGGGCTTGCCACCTCGCGCGGGCGTGCCGACGGGTTGCGCGACGCGGCGATCGCGGCGCTCGAACCCCTGGGGGAACGCGGCGCGGCGCTCGCGCAACTGGCCGACTTCGTCGTCAATCGCGCCACTTGAGCCTGCCTGCACGCCGCGCTGTCGGCCCCGCGCGGCCGCCCGTGTACACTGATGCTGCGATGAGCCGTCCACCGGACAACCACCCGCTGCTGTGCGCGATCGAGTCGCCGGCAGACATGCGCCGCCTGCCGGTAGACAAGCTCCCGGCGCTTGCCGCTGAGCTGCGCGAGTTCCTGATCCACAGCGTCAGCACCCGCGGCGGTCACTTTGCCGCAGGTCTGGGCACGGTTCCTGATCCACAGCGTCAGCACCCGCGGCGGTCACTTTGCCGCAGGTCTGGGCACGGTCGAGCTCACCATTGCCCTGCACTACGTGTTCGACACGCCGCGCGACCGCCTGGTGTGGGATGTCGGCCATCAGGCATACCCGCACAAGGTGCTGACCGGGCGGCGCGATCGCCTGCACACCATCAAGCAGGACGGGGGCCTGGCGCCCTTTCCGGCGCGCCACGAGAGCGAGTACGACACCTTCGGAGTCGGACACTCGAGCACCTCGATCAGCGCAGCGCTGGGCATGGCGGTGGCGGCGGCGCGCGCCGGCGAGGATCGCCGCGTGGTGGCGGTGATCGGCGATGGCGCCATGACGGCGGGCATGGCGTTCGAGGCGCTGAACCACGCCGGCTCACTGCCCGCGGACCTGCTGGTGATCCTCAACGACAACGACATGTCGATCTCGGAGAACGTCGGCGCCCTTTCCAATCACTTCGCGCGCGCGCTCTCGGGCCGCGTGTACGCGCACCTGCGCGAGGGCGGCAAGAAAGTGCTGCGGCAGATGCCCACGGTGTGGGAGCTCGCGCGCCGCTCGGAGGAACACCTGAAGGGCATGGTGCTGCCCGGCACGTTGTTCGAAGAGATGGGGTTCAACTACATCGGGCCCATGGACGGTCACGACGTCAAGGCGCTGGTTAGCACGCTGCGCAACATCCGCAAGCTGCGCGGACCGCAGTTCCTGCACGTCGTGACGCGCAAGGGCAAGGGCTACGCGCCGGCCGAGGCGGACCCGATCAAGTGGCATGGGCCGGGGCCGTTCGACCCGGTGAGCGGCACGATCTTCAAGGAGAAGAGCGCCGGCCCCACTTACTCGCAGGTCTTCGGCCAATGGCTGTGCGACATGGCGGAGCGCGATCCGCGCATCATTGCCATCACGCCGGCGATGCGCGAGGGCTCCGGGCTGGTGGAGTTCTCCAAGCGCTTTCCCGATCGCTACTTCGATGTCGCCATCGCCGAACAACACGCCGTCACCTTCGCCGCCGGGCTCGCCGTGGAGGGCCTCAAGCCCGTCGTCGCGATCTACTCGACCTTCCTGCAGCGTGCGTACGATCAACTCATTCACGACGTCGCCCTGCAGAACCTGCCAGTCGTCTTCGCTCTCGATCGCGCTGGCCTCGTCGGCAGCGACGGTGCGACCCACCAGGGCAGCTACGATCTGTCATTCCTGCGCTGCATCCCCAACATGGTGATCATGGCGCCGGCGGACGAGAACGAGTGCCGGCAGATGTTGTACACGGCGAGCATGCTTCCCGGTCCCTCGGCGGTGCGCTACCCGCGCGGCACCGGCCCCGGAGTGCCGGTGATCGATGAGATGACGGCTCTACCGATCGGCCGCGCGCACGTGCGCCTTGAAGGGCGCAGCGGACTCGCGCTCTTGGCATTCGGCGCCCTGGTCGATGCTGCGCAAAAAATCGCCGAGCGCCTCGACGCCACGCTCGTCAACATGCGCTTCGTGAAACCCCTCGACGAGAGTCTTGTGATTGCCCTGGTGGCGCGCCACCGCGCCATCGTGACCATCGAGGAAAACGCGACACTCGGCGGCGCCGGCTCCGCGATCGGCGAGCTCCTTGCATCCTTGGGCTTGCAGGTGCCGCTGCTGCAGCTCGGTATTCCCGACCGCTTCATTGAGCACGGTTCGCGAGACAGCTGCCTCGTGGCCGCCGGCCTCGATACCGCAGGCTTGAGCGCGAGCATCGAGCGCTGGTGGACACCGCAATCCAGGGAATGCCTGCGTTCGGCGAGCGGCTAAAGAGT
>WNFR01004074.1_pt1 | contig 18821 bp, 19 predicted proteins | sample 5400221 | NCBI WGS metagenome assembly WNFR01 (sample SAMN13153357, study PRJNA577476) | soil metagenome | isolation source: 40 cm soil under Madrone tree | place: USA:California | collected 2016-06-14 | reverse complement strand
CCAGCACTGTCTCACATTCGCCTGCCCATTCTTTGTGCTCGGCCTGCCGTTCAACACGTGAATCAGATAGCTGTTCGTGAAGACGACTTATGGTTAGCTCGAGAGTACGTGTCAAAAGTTCATCTTTCTGCGCTTTCTGCGAAGCATCTTGTGACGCGGAGGATGGCGAGAAGGATAGGCTTGGTAATCGTGAGAATAAGGACATGTTGATATGTTGTTGTTGTTGGAACACCACCGTGACGCGGACGCGCGACGCGACGAGCGAGTGGCGGGCAAAGCCGGGCCTTGTTCTCCGGCGCCGTTTCAGAGTCGAACGGTGACTCGGACGATGTCTCCGAGCAAGAAACGCGTCAAGAATATCAAAGTACACGCACCAAGACACAACTCTCAACGCATAGGGCCTGCGCTTACTGCACAAATCGAATCCGTCGCCAAAGAGAAGCGCATACGAACGGATGTTCGTCAGCCGACAAACGAGGCCTCCAGTGTAATCGCCCACACTATCGTAAGTTCCCACCTCCAGTCGGCGTCCTTCTTGTTTATCAGTTCGGATTATAGGAAAGTGCTTCCGAGTGGAACTCGTTACTACTTACTGCCCGTGCTGAGCGTGGGCCGCAGTGGGACATAGGTACACAACAGTACGTCCTGCTCAGCCGCCTTTCCATTTCCTTGCCCTAATTCAAAACTCGCGTTTAAGGTTTCAAGTTGACGAAGGCTCGCATTTATATTTCGACCCAAGTCCATTGCTAGAGTATGAAAAGGAGGATAAACAGGGACCGTCTCATGTGGCGCCCGAGAGCCTGCCACCGTCAAATTTGCACCCTCCTCTTAATCAACGCGGACAAATCTTTCCTATGCATGGTCACCATCCAGCCAATGGCATGAGCATGTCGCCCATTGTGGCAACTCCTTCAAGGCACAGTGTTCCAGGACAGATGGGTGTACCCTACCCTGGCCCACAATTTAATACTATTCCACCAAGTCACTTTTATGGCGGTGGTGACCGTGGTTCTCCTATGGTGACACGAGGTATGATAGGGATGGGTATGGATGGGATGGGCATCACACCTGATGTGAGGAGTCTATCCAGGAGGGTTTAGTTCGATTAGAGCTTGTTGTAATTTACGACTTGTCAAACATACCGACACAACACGAACGCGTCGCCGTCCCGTTTACTCGTACCCAAATGTCGCAGTCATCATCCCCCGACGAGTTGACAGAAATTCACACCCCAAAGGCACGCGATATCCCATCTATACTCGACAAGATTGGCCCTCTCATCGCGTCATACACATATCACTCTCCAACACCTACCGCCACAGGTCCTTACATCCTCGGTGTCGACGAAGCGGGGCGTGGTCCCGTATTGGGACCTTTGGTTTATGGCGTCGCCTATTGTCCAGTAGCATTCAAGGAGCAGCTCGATGATCTAGGGTTTGCAGGTCCGTTACTTCATCCAACGAACCGTTCCCACCGTCTACTCACCTTCACTCTACGTGTTAGACTCTAAGACACTGTCGTCTGATACCCGTGCCTCTTTGTTGACTACTCTGAGTAGCGATGTCGCGAATCTTGGGTGGTCTGTGAGAGTGTTGAGGTTAGTTTCCATTCTATCATAAGGCACGACGTCAACAACTAGTTTGCAGCCCTCGGGACATTTCGAGCGGTATGCTTCGCAGACGAGCGATCAACTTAAATAAACAATCCCAGGATGCTACCATTTTACTCATCCGCGAAGTACTACAGCGAGGTATCAAGTTGACCGAGGTCGCGATCTGGAATCCACGCTTGTTTCATTCCAGCTGACCTACCCACAGGTCTATGTTGATGCCCTTGGTCCCACAAAACAATACGAACAATTATTGTCGTCTCAATTCCCCGGCATTAATTTCACGGTGACTGCCAAAGCTGATTCGAAGTACATGATAGTTGGCGCTGCGAGTGTCGCGGCGAAGGTGACGCGTGACGCTTGGATCGGAGGATGGGTATTCGAGGAGGACGCTCAACAGGATGCGTGTGTACAGATTAAACGAAATTGGTCTACAAACCTCGGGAGCGGTTATCCATCGGGTATTTCTCTTTTTCGGTTTCCTTGCTCACGCATGGGTGAACTGTGGACCGCAGACCCGAACACAAAGGCGTGGGTCAAAGAATCTCTCGAGAAGACGTTCGGATATCCCTCTATCGCGCGATTTTCGTGGACGACGATCAAAGTTGTGTTGGAAGAGAAGGCCCACGAAGTAAAATGGTATGTAATCTCCTTGCCCAACAAATCACCTTACTGAAACACTCTTAAGGATTGGCGAGGGTGATTCAGTGCTCGTGAATGCATTCAATAGTGGAGCGGGTCATGACAGAGGACGGTGTAACGTTACTAAGGACTTATGCCTTAGTAGTGTCGGTACGTTATGATAAGAATTCATGGCATTGGTGATCCCGTTCCCAGTGCCCACGAGGTATTGCATTGGTGTGACTCGGATCATCTGGCTTTCTTGCTAGCTTTCTATTTAGGTCTTGGAATCATCTGTCGCCTCGACGAGTGGACGTCCAATATACCATAGAAGTGTAAAAAGTGGTATTAAAAATAACTCTGGGACTTCATTTGCGGCAGTGGGCAGACGAGGGTCTTATCGCCATATGGTTTCGGGGCCTATGACTTGCCTTCTGATTCGAGATCAAGAATGGTGTACACTACACCGTCTTTGAGTATGCGGTCATTGGGGTGAAGCCTTCCATCGTTACCAATAGTGGCGTCTGCGAAACGACACCTTGGATCAACTAGTACTCTGGCCATTTCTTTGTCGGTAACATGATGAACAATTCCTCGCTTTGTGGTATTTGACTCCTCTGACGCATTTAAGAATATGTGGTTTTGGTTCTTTGAAGCCTCGCAACAACCCCACGACCGCTCACCTCGTCCTGCGGTACTCTAGCTGCAGTAAGTAGCATGATTGGCCACTTCCAGGAGAATGGCTCGTGTACCCTTCAACAACGTCTAGGGATCGACCCCGTATTGAACCCAGACAGTTGGAACAATTTCGCCATGCCCTACGTTGACCAGACCATTGATACTGGCTTCTCGACAGTGCAACTTCGACTGTCGCTGCTGCATTGTTTGTCTGGAATCTTCTGCAAGTATTCTACACACAATTCCGCAATTTTGACGGACACTACGGCCCCGAGTTTGCTTTCTATGGATTTAGCCCTTCCGTCGTACTGTTCACGTTTGCCTATCTTACAGTGTCCCAAAGGTTGGCTCCGGAGATTTACGTTTCTTACCTTCAGGACAGCACCATCCAAGTCTCGGATTGGTGCTCAGCAGTTATACCAAGAGCATCGTATCAGAAGTTTAGATCATTATTGACGAGGTTTGCAGTTTCCTCTCTACCCTTAGCACAGTGGTGCAAAGTACATTCGAGTACTCATATATGTGGGTGATGCGGGCAAAAAACTCCCATCTTGTCGGCTATCTCAGATGGTCGCTGACCGATTCGTGGCTCGGCTCGTCTCTTCCTTTGTCTTCTCACAGACTGGATTTGCAACTCCACCGGTGTGCAGGCTGCCATCGCCCAGCTGCAATTCGCTGAGTCGGCCCAATTCGACTCGTAGCCGCTGGTGCCATGCAATGTCAACGGCGTACAATACGGCACGTTCAAGACCGCTGGCAACCTCCCGTTCCTGAACGTTTTAATGTGGCCACAAACTCCCTGCGTACCAACCCGTTGCTGCGCTGCTTGTTAAAACGTATAGTAAAAGGATGTAGAATCAATGGTGTCAACATCGTGTTGAGGCGCAAGGTATGACCACGTGGTATTTTGTTGGTTCGGATATATAGCATGTATCTCATTGGAACAAGTCAATCACCATCAATATCGCGTGCAATGTACACGCGAAACGACCAGCAGTTGAGGATTCTCAGCTGACGAAATTTGTCGGTGAGGGACGATACCTATACTAAAAATCCTAAATCCCAAGGCAGAAGCCTAGACGTAAAAACAGCAAGGTCCCAGTGGCAGACAATCAAAAGGAGAGTTGATCGATCACTACCATACCAACGCTCACTAAGGCACGGAACTGTTTCTTATGCCGGCGGAGGCATCCCTGCGACAGTTCAAAGTCAAGAAGTTTGAGCAATGGTTTATATATCGTTGATTTGCGCGCCAGCACAATGCGGAATGCCGTCAGGCCAAGCCTGCATCGCTTCAGTGTGCCAGTTGGGGATCACGATCAAGTCCGTCGACTGACCACGTAATACAAGTCTTTTCAACTTGACACTTCCCGCCTTGCGCTGCAGAGACCTTGCCCAAAGCCTTGCTACGCATCACTGCATATGTATACCGAACCACCTGCTGTATGGTCCCTGCACAAAAGCGTTTAGCGGTACGCACACCAGGAGGATTGCTGGAACATACTATGGATGAATTTGACGTTCTTATGTATGTTGGCACCCCAACTTCGTAAGTAATGATGCATTCGCATCCCAATAACTAGGAAATTTTGATATGAATTAAGATAAACACCAGAGAGGGAGTTGAGGTCTGAATCGCAGAAGATGATGTGGCTTTTGGCTCTTCCCAACCTGAAGGGAATCGTAAAGGTCGAAAGCTTCGGCAGGGATCGGCGATGGGTGACACAGTGACGTACTGCAACATCTTGTGTAGAAAGGCAACGCCAGCTCGACGGCCCCGGTCTACGGTAAGAGAATCCACAATGACTGTGCGGTACGACTGAGCATGTGTATATCATCGAGTCGGTGTGACATACACTTATCGTGATAGCGCGTGTAGTCGGTTGAAACAGACAGGTTCTCCATGTTGATGAACAGGGCACACCATGGAAACGCTATCGCGTCATGGTTATGTTAGAAACCAGTGCCAGTTGCATTTCTGTGCATACATTTTTGCTCGGATTTCGTCACCCTCACGACATGTGGGCTGCATACGAAGTTCGTCAAGGTTTTCTCCGGGGAGATGAAACAACCGTATTCGGGGTGTCCTGCACGCCGTTAGATCCAAAAAAAGGCAAGGAAGGGGCTTCCGAACCCTCAATCATGATGTCGAGAAACTTCCTGGCTTTGGCATGGTCCGTAGTAATGAACAAATAATCGTCGATGAGTCGGAGTAAAAGCTGTTGGTTGATGATTCGACCGTTCGACGGTAGATAAGATGCACCTACGCTCGTCGGGTCTTGAGTGAAGTTCAGATGCGTTCGTTCGAGGTCCGCGTAAAAGATAGAGCAGAGCAGAGATGATAACACCGAGCCTTGGGGTATCCCCACAACTTGACGATAGTAATCTTGGCCAATCTAGTAGTGCTGTCAACATCATTCCACACTCCGGTGGTGAGATTTTACCTTCACGATATTCTCCGTGATATGTTCTTCGAGGAGCTCAAGTACTTCAGCCCTCGAAGTAAAGTGGTACACGACTCGGTCTACGAAAATGGTGTGCCGCAGCGTTGCCGCTAGTTCGGTCGCATAACGCAAGAAATGCGGGTGTTCGTCTGAAAAGGCAGTGGTTCAGCGTTGGATACGGCGGAGAATAATGTACTAGGGAACCATCTGGGAGCGCCTTCGTTGCAAATTTCCGCTTGACCTTCCTAGCGGCTTGCATAACCTGTCCGAAACGCGGGAGAACGTATTTGTCCTGAAAGCCGTCAGATGAGGTCTACCTGCCATTCCTAGGACATACCTCAGAGATAACATCTCGGAGGATTTGCAGTAGCTTCGACTGTTCGATGGTATCAAAGCACGCCTGTACGTCTACTTTTACGAAGTACAGCTTTGGTCTCAGCAAGATTCAATAGTCAGGGAGGTATAACTAGATGTAGTGTTGTATGTCTCACAAGCATCCAGATGTATTGGCAGATATAAGACGTGTCTTGAAGGCCTTCAACCGTGTGTAAATCTCGTTATGCCCAAATACCGAGGCTCCCACGAGTTCTGGCCTCGCAGCCTATCTCCCTAAGCGACAAAGGATGGAGAGCTTGCTTGATGGCTCACCTTCTCATATGTGAGAATCTGGAACGCGGCCTGGAGAATATCGTTGATAGATTGCTGGTGCATATTCGTCTTCCCCTGCAGATTACCAGATATTATAGTCAGAAACCCTTCTGAGGCACCAGATTGTAAAAGTCACCTTCGTCTCTGTTCTCTTTCGCCGAAGATTGACGATCGGTCGCACTCCTGTCTCCTTAGGCAGCAGTCGGACAAAGGAGAAACCTAACTTGCGTTGTCTCAGAATTTCTTCTGCTTCGGACTAGAATACCATCATAAGGATAGGATATAGGAACCTCACATACAGCGTACCTCTTCCAGCTTAGAAAATGTGATACTAGTGAGGCGCTCGACCAGTGGTCTGCAGAGCACGTCCCAATCATCCTGACGGAAATACAGTATTTTGTTCTTGAAAGCAGACGATTCGGTGATATAGAAGGTAGTCTGCGTTTATCAGCATGTTGGAAGACGTGAAAGACAAAGCACGGCGCTACTAACTCTCAGCAGCGGGGCAACGAAAGACCCAAAATACCAAACTATGAACTCTTCCAGTAACTCGCGTCGTTTGAGGCTATCAGAAACGGGGATGTGGGCCATGGGAGCATTGCTGGACGCGGCCCACTTGCAATCCGTCGTGCTGAGACCTTGGATAATTTCATGCAGAGATATAGTCTCATAGCGACGATATAAGATGAAGTTTTTTAGAGCTGAAGGGGGAAGTTGGATCGCTCCGGACAGAGTACAGTGTAAGGAGGGCTCACAGCTCATAAGTAGTCGGAAGTTCTCGTCACTGCCCCAGAGATCTTTTGGAATCACTGCTTTTGTGACCACAACAGCGAACCGGAAAACCTGAACCGCAAGTGCTGAGCGACGATGATATCAGTGGCAAACAACTAATTTATCACCTCGGCAGAGGAGCAGGCGAATTCGGCAAACCTAGGTTTACACTTGGAACCTCCTGTCGACGGGGAGGGTTCTAGCGACGTATTATGGGTGCTGATGGATTGCTGGGTGGACAAATGGATTGATTCCTCTGATAAGAGCTCCTGCACAACGGTTACATGCATACACCAGAGTTCGACAACGGTCATAAAAAGACATACCAAGATGATACTAGCATCAAGAGCTGTTTCTTGTTCAGGGCGTTTCAGTTTTGATGGACAAGCGATGTCCCTCAATGCATTATACGAGCAGGTTCCATGTCTATATATGATCTTTTCCAGAAAATCTAACGTAGATTTAACTCTCTTAGGCGTCTTTGACATGCCAGCTTTCTTTATGTAGCATATAAGATGATACACATACAGTGAGACGCATTCAACCCTTACCTTTATCTCGTCTTCTCGGTCTGCAAAATCCGCATACTTGTGTGCTCTGACAGAGGCGAATGCAGTTGCAAAGCCATACTCGCGCGGAAAAATATACATGGAAAGATGTCTGGCATCTCCCATTCTTTCGTGGTAATCTCGCCTCTGGCGAAAAGTACTTTTCGAATTTTGAGAAGGGGGATTTAAAGTGTTGAGGATATCTGTGCGAGAACGTGAGAGTATGCTCCACCTCATAGACGCACACGAACGCCTTGGCGGAAGACCAGCCGTTATCACATCTGTATGCGGAATGTACACTGGGCGGGCGTAACACAGATGCCCTCTGTCAAATTGTACGCTTGCCAGACTTCAGATGGAGCTGCGATTAAGCAATGTCATGCGCGATGCGTGAAGTACTCACTTGGGACCTCTTGGCAAGCGTTGAAATCGCCTTTTTGGAGAAGGCGCCTCAGGATGAGGTTTAGGCTTTCTCTTAAGTCCGTCGGTAGACTGAGACATGGCTAACACGTTGCTAGATACTTCTACGGCTGGGGACGGAAGAAAAACAAGCGGCGTTCCCGTCATTTGACAGAGACATTCATTAGGCAGTGAGGCGAATATGCTGGCTTCCGTCAGCAAATGAAGCATGGCACTACCTCCAATCCTGCCATGGTGTCAAGCATGAGATACGTGAGGACACTATATTCGAGCATACCTCCCCAATAGTCTCTCCCAGTCTGACCCTTGCAGTGCAGTAACGATCGTGTTCACGAAGAAGTTGTTGACACCGGAGCGCGTGTCTCCTGCTCTAATCTTGGTCCCAGTGGGGTAAGACTTGAGAGGACGAATCATGAACAGCTTGACGCGCCCAGAATAGAACACGAACGTACACTGCGATACCCCATAGTGATGACATTCACGGCTTTCTGCTTCGGAACAGAAAACAGCCTTTCTTGAGCACGCGTTATTATCTGTCATGATCAATGCCACTGGATTAGATATGACAAGAAAGGACCCATACGACGCGCATAGGATCAAAAGACGTCGTCGTATCGAATTTCATCAAGGGAGACGTAGAAGCGTTAGAGCCGAAAGCCACATAAGAGCTAGCCAGGAATTGGCTGTACGAAAGCGGATCTGAAGGCAATAGCAAAATATCGTTGATGTCTGTTTCTCCTGGGGGGATAAGAACGCGATTCAAATAATCCTGGAGGATGTACACGCGAGGAAAATACGCGTCGAGGATGGAAAGCGTGATTTGGTGGGACATTGACGCGGTCGTGGCTGTGCAACGAGTAAATCAACAATTACGGTTATAAACATAAACGGACTCGAAATAAAAAAGCAGGTTCTGATCGGGCTTGTGTTTATTGTGTGACTTCACTTGAGAAACAATAAAAAAAGTGAGAAAACCACAGCACCCAGGATTCCCGCGTGGTCCCCCACCGTGGTACTAACTGGGCGGCACTTTGGTTAACTGCGCAGATCGGACGGGATGCGGTGCTTTCAAAGCCCTATGGCCGTGGATACTGACACTAATGAAGAAAGGCATAAATATCATTCCTTGCCTCTATATTCACGTCGCTCTCGTCGCTCTCTACAACTGAAACGTTTTATTTGAACAATGAACATGAATCTGTGCTTAAAAGAAATATGTGGCGAGAGAACGAAATACACTGGCTTGGCTGACGAATTGAAAACACAACGAAGTTCTAGGAACAATTACACCTAGGTGGCCTCGGAAGACCTGGCGTCTTTCGTGCCTGGAGAGGATACTTCCTCGATAACTTCTGCAGCGGGTGTGTCTAACCCGCCACGGCTCAGCCATCCTGTCCATACTCTGAGCGATGGACCCTTATGCAATCGAGGTGATAGAAATACCTTTCAGCTTCTGGTTGTGTGCCTTTTGTCGCTCCTTGTCAATTGCGCGCAATCTTTTCAGCTCGGCGGAGGCTGCCGGTGCGTCTCAATTGCACAGAGTCAGAGGGGAGTTGATATGCTACCGAGACTGGAAAGGCTTACCTGCGGGACTCTGCTTTATAAGATCTTCGAGTATCTTCTCGGCGCGTTCAGAGAATCCCTGTTCACCGAGTGCCTTTGCTCGACGGAACATAGCTTTAAAGTTCTTCGGATTCTTCGCCAACGCCTTCTCTGCCGTCTCTTGTGCACGTTTCCAGTTGTCGCGCTTGATGTGGCACGCGGACATGTTTGCATAGACCTTCTCCATGAGGTCATCCGCCTACGTGGATAACTGCATTCATCCACATGATCTGCGCGAAGGTAACGCGAATTTACCTCGGTTCGTTCTTTCTGTTCCTCACCGCCATTACTAGAAATTGATTTCATGACAGATGCTACATCTCCTGCTCTGCAAAGCGGGAAGAGTTGGTAGCTACAACGTGGCGACTCCCACAATGTGCTGAGTACTTGCCTTTCTAGCCCCTCAACATAAAGCAGCGTCTCCGTGGTAGATCAGACGAAGTTCATTGACGCGTATTTATAAAAACCATACCTCATGATACGCTCTAAGGGCTGCACCGCGATGCGATCAGCGGACGGCGCAGCAATTGCGAGTCTAACACCGAGAACGAACCACCAGTCAGGTCCCCCGCTTTGAAAGCCGCGTCTCCTGTGGTCTTTTTCTCACGGGCAACTTTCAACTTGCTCTCGGTTATAGAAGGGTCTGCAGACATTGCGGTGAGATACGCGTAAGGAGGTAAGGGGAGGATTAGATGACATAATAGGCACGCTCCTGTAGCTGTAGTGCTCCTGTCGAATTATAAAGCTACAGATCCTTCTCGCATCGACTTGAGACTTGGTGTACGATTAATGGCTACATGAAATTCGCTTTTAAATTGCACATGGACCGTAACTATGCGCTAATTTTCGACAAAGGTGTCTTGAACGATGTGGTGAATGAAAATAATGAGAATCCATTCGCAAACTCCCTCGTGAACACGCCGACAATGACCTTTTCTTGACCAGTCATGACCACCTATTGTCGTTGAATAGGCCCTATTCATTATGCATAGATTCGTTTCAGTAATATGCGGTGTAAAGTGCACCTGTCTTGACTGGAATTGATTGTGGAATTGATTGGTCCGTCAACCAATTTGCTTCTGTTTGTTCGAACTCGCCACGACAGGCTCCGCTCCTTCAGCACTTCAAGTATTCGTATTCGACTGAGCTACGTCCAACCAGTCCATGGCCCTACTCAGCTCCATTCTCGGGTTTTCACTCTTCGGGCTCGGTGCCCGCATAGGCCAACTCGGCATCCAAAAGCGCAATCTTCTCGATAGTGCGCATCCTATCACCGTCACCACATCGTCGGGCATACTGACTTTTGTAATTGCTTGCGTTCCCATGTGCATTTACAACAGATCCCGGTGGGCATATCGTTTCTATGCTCGCCTTTGGTTACATTGGGTACTGGGCCCATCAGTGGGACGAGCGTGCATCCGTGCTCATCGCGGAAAAGCGTGCGGAGATTGCAGAGCGGCGCAGGCAGAGAATCGCACGAGCAGAGGAGGCGTCAGCTGCTGTGTTGGCAGCGACCTCGTAGAGTCCCTTATTTCTTTGTTTACCTTTGTCGACAGTCCTGTAAGTTGGCGTCTTTTCTTCCGATTGATGCTGAATCATGTGCGCTGTCGTAGGGAGGGGCTATTGTCACCTGCTTCTTTGGAAAATACGCACATCAGATCCCCTCGCTGTGTGATTGTTCTGCTCTAATCAAAGTTGGAATAGAAGACAGACGGCGTGCTGTCATCCCTTCTCGGTCATCCCCAATGGCCCAATGTCTTACCACTAACACAGTAGACCACTCAAAGGAGACCTAAATGAATTACAAACTCAATGGTGGAAGAAACAAAAATCGCCATGCGATTCACGACTAATAACTAAGAGGGCTGTGTGAGGCGTCGCATTACTATGCCCTACCCGTACTTCGGACAGGACCCCCACTTCGGACACTCACCCAAAGCTTAGTCAGCCATTTTCATGATTTTGCAACACAAAATCAATTCTACTTTAAAAACAATGGATTCATGTTGAGTAGTAGTAGACATAGTATACAAAAATTTGTGACGATTGACTAAGATTTGAGCGAGAAAAATAGAAGTGTCCGAAGTAGGGCCGTGAAGGCTCAGTTAGTTAACAATGGTATTACCTCGTGACCGGGATTGAGAGTAGGCCGCGATGTTCACAATTCGGAGGCCAGTTCTTCGCTCCGTGATGTCATTTCCATAGGCACAACGCCACAAACCTAACTTTCAGACGAACAATCAAATCAGTGTTCAGCACTGTGACCAATTGTTTAAAGATACGCGGGACCAGCACCGCGCACTTGTAACTACCGCCAAGTTGACAAAAGTAGCGAAGGACAGGCAAAAGAGTGGTATATACACGAAAAAAAGAATAGGGAAAGAGTGCAGTTGTGACCAGCCAATGATGCTGGCGGTAACGAGCTAGCCAAAGTATATATCCACACGTCAAAAGGTGCAAATAGACAACAATGCGAAAAAGGACATATGCGTGTATGGATTATGGCGTATGCCCGGGGCGAGTTGTACATGGCGACATAGTTGGTTTCGATATGGGTGCGGTGTTGTACAGGTGGTATGAGCCAATGAAGGATATGTGCAAAGGAGCGGTATAGGAAATGTGCCTTGATTGGAAAGAAAGCCGGATTCGAGAGAATGGAAGCAAAGGCGGCACAAATCTTGGCCGCGGAATGAGTCTGAGCTCGAGGCGCAAGGGGGACGACAAGCTGTGGGAGGATGATGTAAAATAGAAAGGAAACCGAAAGCAATGAGTGTGATGATCCCGAAGCAGATGATGAGAGGAATGAACGTGCGAATGAGCGTTGGTTCAGAAGTCATGTTAGTGAGCCAATGGAGCAATGCAAAGGAGCAATGCGGTGTTTGAGAGGAAGCCGGTCAGAAGGCCTTCCATAAGGAGGTAATGCCAATCGAACAAAGCAGGACATCAACAAGAACGCCCTTATTCGGAAATGATGCACTTTCCGCCGAAAAAGGGGAATGGGGATGAGGGCGCTGAGATCAGCGCAGTTGGAATGCACTGTCCAGCCCACGGCCAAGACCCTCACCAGGGATTATATCCACCGGTTCGCTTAAAACGCCGTTCTCACCAAGATTGCTGAAACTGATGCGGCGTGCAGCACGCGAGGGAATAGGGCGCATACGGCGGAGCGTGCGCTGAGTACAAGGAGTGCGAGGGGAGTGAGCAGGTGGTGGTGGATGAGCACCTAAAGCCGGAATCTGTACAACTAAATGAGCAGGAGCAATTTGCGAATAAACGGGAGGCGGTGAGGATCGATGAGGAAGCTCGGGACCAAACATGGAAGGGTTTCTCTGGGGATTCATACGTGAACGAACGTTGTCTGGACTCGACAACGTCTTGTCAAGGCGATAATCAACACCGCGGCGGGCCTTTTTTGTTTGTTTCATACGAAGATGCTCCTCTTCATCGGAACTCACATCTGAGCCTCTCGCGGCCACACTGAATGAAGGTGCGCGCTTTATCGACTTGCGGGTCTCGCCGAAGGAATCTGTGTGCCGCAGGGCTTCGCGAGGAAGAGATCGCAGCGAAGATGACGAGGTAGTCGACACAGTGGATACTGAACGACGGGAGGATAGACGCAAAGACTGCGTCTTCCATTGAGTTTCTGCTGTATGAGAAGAGTGCAACGTGGTGGAAGACGGAGTTGAGATGTTGAGGGCATGGGAGTCCGCGGAAGACGGGCGAGTATAGGGGTGATATACGGAGTTGGGGAGCAAGCGATCAGAGCGGTGAAGGCGACGAGAAGCTCTACACCAGAAAAAGTTGGGGTGTGAGAAAACATTGGAAGGTTTTCTTTATTTTTTTAAAAAGGGGGGAGGCAGTTGGGGTTAGAAGAACAAGCGACATACCTGGTAAAGGCGTCTGTACCACATAGCTCAAGTTGGGCAGATTGTATGAAGTCCATACTAGATTGGCGGTAGAGGGGTCGCTTTATGTTAGTCGTGTGTTGGAGGACCTCTCGAAACTGTTCGAGGTCCTGGTCCATATCCTCCTCTTCGATGATGAGCCGTTTTTGCTCTGCAGAGATTTCTTTAGCGCGAGCACGGCAAAGCTCGATAAGTTTGCTAAGAGTAGCGCGTTGCGAGTACGGCCAATCGTTAGGACCTTTGGCCTGTGCTACACCACGGGCAATCTTGTCAAGAAGGTTGGAAGGGGGGACAGGACCAATGAAAGGGGTGAGTACGTGTGCAGGAAGAGCATCAAGAGTCTGGGATGTATGATAAGTGTACGAGATGGTGGGTGATATCTTCCCAAAGACCTACCCTTGTGAGGAGAAGGACATGTTCGGATTTCCACTCAGGGTCCGGATCATCTGAGGGATCATAATTTGAGCTGTTCCAACTGTCTGAGCTCTTCCTGTTGTCAGTTGAGGGTAGGTGCAAAGGGTGTTGAACGGGAGAACACATAGATGGAGTCCTTGGGGAAGGAACGCGAGATAATGGGGCAGATCTGCGCCTTGGAGGATTAGGCATAATGATAGTAAGAGGAGGGACCGAAGTAGGAGGGGGCATATACGCGCGCGAAAGGAGAGGGAAGGGAATGGAATGGTTAGTTTAGAAGATGAGATCGAGTCAAGCGAAAAAGCAAAGCAAAGCTGATGAGTCCGAGTCCGTGCGTGATCGAAGCAACCAATTGTTTAAACTCAACTTGACGCCCGAACGTGTTAATTTGAATCTCAGCCGATCTCAGCCACTCAGTATGACTCACATGACCGCGTATATTTGAAATAACTTGGTAGTTACAGTTACACCTTCTGTGACCCCATCTTCCGCGTAAGGCTCCTCAGCCTCTCCGCGTTTCGTTTCCTCCTCTCGATGTCCATATCTACGCTAACGTTGTTCTTCATAACCCCTGTGTTCGAGCGCGGCGCCACCGTGTATGAACCAAGTTCCCTCTGAGGAATCATGACCGCATTCTTCCGCACTCTATTGCGCTCGCCCTCCTTTGCTCGTGCGAGAATGACGTTTAGACGCTCATGATGAGTACCACCGTCGCCCGTCGACACAGCCGCTGTAGGTATCGCCTTATCACGATACGATGCGGATCGTTTGATGATTGGGCGAGACCATGCAGAGACAAGTGAGTCGGCTATCCGCACGATGTCTGGTGTCACCCGCTTGCACTTTGTATAGAACATCACAATGCGGCCAAGTTTGGACTCCTTGAGAACGGCGGTGTCAATGTCCAGTGAGGGAAGAATGCCGAAAAATTCCTTTTGGATGTTCAGAGCTGGTAGAGACTTGTCTGGCAGGGGCTCCAACCACCGCCGCACACCTTCCAAAAGGTTGTTATCGACGATGGATTGCCATAAGGAACTCCTATAGTAGTACGAGCATAACAAAAATGAGCACCTTTGTAAGGATTAGCGAAGAAGGAACGTACTTCCTCAGTGCTCCCATAACCTTGGGTAAAAGCTTCAGCTTTATCGTCGCTGGCTGTTTGTCACGGTTGGCTTGTTCGTCGACTTCAGCTGCATTCAGCATCTCCTCCCGCAGCTGGGATATCTCTGCATCTGCAAATTGATCAAGATCATCCTCCTTTTTGCGTTTCTTAGGCCGTGATGCCTTGTTGCTCTTCAGAATCGTGTCGATTTCCATATCCAGACGAAGCTTCTTTGCTGTATATCCCAGCGATATTCCATTTGCCATGAGCGGTAGGCTATAACGGAAAAGGCACCGCATTTATACATACCCTCTTCAGGTGGAAGGTTCAATAGATCCTCCTCCGTCGGCCCCTTCTTCACCTTGACCTTGCGCTTACGCTGAGCTTTGCCCACGCGTGTAACCTGCCCTTCATCATCCACACGTTCGCGTCGTCGTTGCCTCCTCCGCTTCTGAGGTATGGCACGCGCCTGTCGGTACTCGTCCGCTGAGTCATCGGTTGACTCTTCGCCTGCCTCCGGTGGTGCCGAAGTCGGGCGTGAGCGCGGCGGAAGATTTTCCTCTACATGTAAATGATGACAATTCTGCAGCCGGCCAAAAATATAACTACATACCCTCCGCATCTGGAGCATCGGACAGCTCTGAATCACTGCCGAAGATATCTTTTGCAAGATATCGTTGCTGTGCCCCTGGGCGTGCCTTCCAAGAGGTATTAATTAGTTGTCCGAGAACGTTCCAATAAACATACATTATATCGCTCTTCGTCGTCAGACATAATATGCTTGAATTATGCGGGTCGAACAATGTGATGAATGTGATGGTTCTGAGTCAAGAAGCAACGCGCTCTTGCTTACAGACCCAGATTGTGACATGTAATGCGTCACGCGTCACGAGTTACATCTAGCGCGTAACGCGTAACAGCACGTGTGGCCGAGCCTGACTGGGGACGCGAGTTCAATATTTCCAAGGCGCTTGGCTTAACTGAAGATGCCAGCCTGATACAGGTACATGATATCCTGTCTACAGCAAGGTCTGCAGGCTCGGCCCGTCAGGTGTGAAAAGTGGTACAATGGGTGTGATAACGGAGTAGACAGACTTGACAGATCATCACGCCGAACGAACTCAGTATCGCGGGCGCGAGGTTTACAAACTGATCTACCCTGCTTTTATACATGCAGGTGAATATATGCGCGTTGCTACAGTACGACTGCCAAACAGTCCACTGATAATAAACTGACGATCTAACATGATGCGAAACAACAAAGTGGCCCCATGGCGGCGAAACGCAAAGCTAACTAAAGTAATGATGATACGCTTCCCTATCTTACCCTGACGATCCACGACGATCTCGATCTCGACATCAGGCGCGTCAGGGGTTGATCTCAAAGCCATGCGTGCGATGTAGAGCAATCGATGTGGGGGTCAAGATGCAGTTTGGGGGCCAAGATGCAGATAATGTTAGGAGGTTGCTCAGCGCTCAGCGCTCAGGCCTGCATCGACATTCAGTTCCCTGACTGTCAACCCCAACACCCGGGCCTGTTTCCAGTTCGGGTATCTCGAGTACTCGTAGTGTACAAGTCGGGAGATGACGGGGATTCGATTACTTGTTCGATTGCTGTAATTTAGCATAAGATGCTCACCAACCAACAAATCAGAGTACTCTGATGCTGGTAGCAAGCTGGTTGGACGCGCAAAGCTTACCCGAGCAACCATAAAGAGATTTTTAGATCGTGGGCGCACACAGTTGTCAGATCGTGGGCGCTGTGTGCACAAGTCGCATCTCTCTTACTTACTGTGACTGGTGCTGGGCGCATGAACAAAGTGCGATGAGGACTCGGAGTCGTATGTGTGTGCTGCGGCCCGATGGTCGTATGGAAGACGTGATGATCATATGAGCTGGGCATGGGGATTGCCAGTTGTATGTTAACGCTTGTGACACGCGCATCGGTCAAGGTGGCGGCCGTTGCAGTGGGCGCTCGATGATTGCTTAGATTGCTTAGTCCGATGATTACTGTAGTCTGAGTCCGCCGGGGATGCGGTGGACTCATTTATCCTAACGTTGTTTAGCCGCAAAGATGACCCCTTTAGTGCGCAGACCGTGCCTGTCGTTTCCCCTCTATTCCGAATCGCTTTTCTCTTCGCCATGTCTGCTATCGTCTTTCCTCCCCAAGGCGATCGCCGTACCTCTCGTCCCGTAACGACCTTAACTTCCATACCAAACTGGCACGATGCTGGACCTTCAAAAGGTCTTCCGTTCCCTCTGCCATCCCCCCCGTCTCTTTATCATGCGGCTCCCCACCCGGGTGCTTCAGCATTAAATACATCTTACACGTTCTCTTCTTTCATGCCCGCTCCCGCTGCCACCCTAAGCAGAACATTTCAGGAACCTCGTGTCCTTACTCATTTTCTTCGCCGTCTTCAGTGGCATGACTTCTGGTCTTTTACCTCGACCTGCACATCTTTCAGAAACATGCTGGGACACTCCAAACTTCGAGATGCTGTGCTATCCGCCTTTGTTCCTGGCTACCAATATTGCCTTCGCCATGCCGACCTCAGCGCATCGGGAGACATCGAAGTTCGATTTAGCGATCTGAACTATTTCAGTGGGTGTCGCATATATTTTGCGTCTATGTGAGATAGAGATAGATGACGATGGTGACCCTCAGTGATTTCCCAACAACTTTCATTACACCACTATCCCACCCACGCTCTCGTTACTCTTTCGGCCTTCCAGGATGAGACAGCAACTATGTACATCGCGCTCTGTCAAGCTCATTCGCGCATGGTTCTCCTGTTACAGGCACTTATACATAGTTCGTCATCACCAGCCTCAGACGAACTCGAAGATCCCTCGTTAAGATATCGCAATACGGCGCAACAAGGAGCACGGGAGTTGGTGTTTCCAGCACCCCTTTCCTTTTTCTCGGATGGGGAAAAGAATGCAAGTCGTGTGTCACAGCTCACAACTAGGAAGCACATTCGGTTCTTTTCCTTGCCCACGTCATCCGCGCGTTCTCCTCGCTCCCTGGAACACGAACCTCTCACGCGAAGCCACTCACGCATGTCATGCAAGTCCATATTAGGTAGACACAAGGTCCCTCCTCCCCCACCATCCGTAGACCCCTTTGGCTTGAAGCTCTACGCTAGCAGCTGGAGAGGTTGGAGGCGGGCGGTCGCGGCATCCGGCTCAGCCTCCGAAGATGACGAAACTCTGTTTCGGCGACCGACTCGGCACTTCGCTTCTACCACGGATTCTAGCCGCTCGTCGTCAGATAATAGCCTCGTTGGCCCCGCCTCTCATCCTTATCGTTTAACCGAGTTTATTCCGACACCTCTCTCTGTCCATGGACCTCACGACATACATGTTGCCACATTCCGTTCGCGCGCGCCGATCTTGCGCGTCTATTTTCCTTGTTCGGAGCTAGATCAGGGCGCAATCGCCGCGTGCGAAGCGCAATTGGAAGATGCTGGATTGTGGCAACATCTTTCCGTTGGAGATGTCGTTTGCAATCTTGGTTACTTACCGTCCGAAGAGAGACAAGGATCATCAAGCAGCGACCTGTCATACGATGGGAAACGGGGACCTGAACCATGGATGATTTTTGATGGCGTTGGTCTTGTGCCATACACCCCATCGGCTATTCTCCCCTTATTCGAGCCCTACTTGCTCCCCACACCCTTTTATTACGCGCACATCATCCCACCTCCATTGAACCCGAGATTCGTCGCGATTCTTCCACACGAGGAACCCGAGCTTTCCCTTGTTCGCCTTCCCTCCTGGGTACGCAGCCCCTATTCCCCCAACGGCCATGCGCGTATCAATAAGTACATGTGGTTGGCTCGCCTGCAACCGCACAGTCGCCCCGGTTTTGGAGAAGGGTGGCAGTGCGAATGGATTCTTGAGGGCGAAGGAACAAAAGAAGGGCGGCAATCTATCCTCCATGCTTTATGTGGAGATGCCAGCGGCGAACGGGAATGGGAATTAATTATGGAGAAGTGCACTACAACAAGGATTTGGCTAAGGTTTGTCCATGCGGTGGTTGAGCTATTTTCGGCATTG
>WNFR01002574.1_pt1 | contig 18822 bp, 13 predicted proteins | sample 5400221 | NCBI WGS metagenome assembly WNFR01 (sample SAMN13153357, study PRJNA577476) | soil metagenome | isolation source: 40 cm soil under Madrone tree | place: USA:California | collected 2016-06-14 | reverse complement strand
CTTCAAAATGTTTTTGCCTCCTGGACGGTGCCGATTCCGGTTACCTTCATAACAATTCTCACCGCCATCTTCTATTTGCGCGGGTGGCGTCACCTTCGTTCGGCCGCCGCGAATGCTATCCCTTCGTGGCGTGCCGCGAGTTTTCTTGTGGGCGTTTTCCTGATCTGGCTGGCGGTGGGTTCGCCGCTCGCGCTTCTGGATGAACGCTTGCTCACGGCGCATATGGCGCAGCATCTGCTGTTGATGACCGTCGCTCCGCCATTACTTTTGATGGGTGCGCCGGTGATGCCGATGCTCCATGGTTTGCCTCAGCAATTTGTGCAATCGGTACTCGGCCCAGTCTTGCGTTGGCCTCTCGTACAATCGATCGGGCGAGTGCTCTCGCAACCCGCGGTCTGCTGGCTCGCCGCCACGGCCGCGCTGGTGGGATGGCACGTTCCCGGGGTGTTCAACGTGGCGTTGCAATCGGAGGGCTGGCATATCGCCGAGCACTCTTCCTTTCTCGCGGCTGGTTTCCTCTTCTGGTGGCCGGTCATTCAGCCGTGGCCAAGTGTTCCAGTTTGGCCTAGATGGTCCATCCTGCTTTACCTGTTTTCGGCCACCCTGCCCTGCGACATTCTTTCCGCCTACCTGACATTTTGTGATCGAGTGGTGTACGCGGCGTACCTTGGCTCGCCGCGTCTGTTCGGACTGTCGGCTCTGGAGGACCAAGAGTGCGCCGGGGCGCTGATGTGGACCTGCGTCACGCTTGTTTACCTGATTCCAGCGGTCGAGATCACGATGAGCTTGCTGGCTCGCAATCCCGAGGCTCGCGAGTTTGCGCAGATAGGGTTGAACGGGAACAGTTCTAAGAGTAGCAGTACTTCATGGGAAGTTTGAGCGGCGAGCGCCCCACTGAGATTTTGAATTTGCAATTGACAGGTCACCCCGCCTGGACCAAAATGCCGCGCGATTTTCTTTGAGCTGATGGGTGCGAGCTGATAGACCTTTCAAGCTTGTTTGCTCAGTTCAAGCAGGTTAGCTGCTTATTTGAGAAAATGATTGCATACCAGCAGTTCAAGAGGTTTTTCCACCTGGAGTAAGGCTACTGATTACAGAGGTTTGCGACGGAGACAGATGGAAGCAATTGGCGATGGAATTGCACTCTCTTTTCTGATTGTTGTGGTCTCATAGATTCGAACGGGGGTTGGTCGTGAAAATTTCTCGCTTATTGGTCTTGGTTGCGCTGTTTGGGCTGACGTGTTCGGTGGCACTCGCCGACGGTACGGATCCCGTGTTCAAGTTGGGTGGCGGCGGCTCGTCGGAAGTCCTGACGACGGACACATTCAGTTTCTCGGTCAACCCGGCGCAGGAGTTTTCCTGCAATGACAGCGATGTATGCGTGAGCCTGGACTTCATCAACTTTACCCATGCAACTGTTGGCCAATTGAACTTGAACGCCCCGGCCGGGTTTACCTTCTCCTGCGACCCAGCGGGCGATCCGTACTTCAATAATTGCTCTCCGCAGACGGCCACGCCTGGCCCCACGACGCTCAGTTTCTTCGGCTTGGATGAGACGCATCCTGGCATTCTTTCCGCGAACTCGATCAGCGGCGAATGCGATAATGATTTCGATGACGACAGCGATGACACCTGTACAGCGGATAACGGGGCTGCTTCGGATTTCAAGATCACCATCGACCTCGGCGCTCCGGGTGCTATTACCAAGGCTTTCACCGTCGGAGGAGTCCTCATCCCGGCGGCCGAGCCGGGGACCCTCGTGCTCGTTTTCGCGGCCGGGCTGGGCTTCCTGGCTTTGAAGCGGTCCGGGTTCGCCAGCTAAGCTCGACAAAGGCAGGCCATTTTTTTGCTCCCCCCAAGAGGGAGCGTCTTTGACTGCAAAATCGGTTACTCCCGCGTGACACGTCCAAAGCCGCGTGTGGAATGCAGTTCCTTGGGCAAGTTCTTCCCGAATGAATCTCAGGAGCCGGACGATCATTCTTCCATTGGAGGTCAATAGGGCTCACGTGAGCCCCTCTTCGTTTTTTGCTGGAGGGTTATCGCTTGTTTCGCGAATGGAAAGCCACAGATAAGGGTTTTGCTGGGGGCTGGGCACAGGTATCCCAGCGAAGAAGAATATCGTTCGGCCAGGGCTTACCGGAGGATCGGTCGGGTTTCGGAGGTATCTTCGGGGGGCTAAGGAATGAGCAGGTGGCCTACTTCTTCTTGCTCTCGTAGCGCTTTATCAGGGCTTGAAAGTCGGGCCGGGAACGCAAGGGAGTGAATTCTGGCTCCCCCGCGGCATCCTTGGCGGAGTAGCCTTTCTGCAACGCAAGGCCGAGATCTTTCACCGCCTCAGCGGGTTGGTTGCCCAACGTCTTCACGACCGCTGAATCAAAGAGAAGGTTTGCGACAGAGGGGTTGATGGCACGGGCCCTCTTTACGAACTCGGCCGCCTGCTGGGTGTCGCCTTTTTTCGCATAATAGAGGGCCAGTCTTCCCACAACGTCGGCATCCCGCGGGTTCACCCGAAGCTCCTTATACGCCAGACCGATGGCCTTGTCATAGGTTTCCTGAGCTTTGGAAGTGTTGCCCGTGATCCGGTATCCGTCGGCCAGATTGCCCATCGTGGTCTCGTCTTCGGAATTCAATTCCACGGATTTCTCAAACATGGTAAGGGCTTCGGGATACTTCTTCTCGTAAAAATAGCCTGTACCCAGGTTGGTGTAGATATCCGCGGTGGGTTTGATCTGAAGAGATTTTTGAAACGCCGCAATTCCATCATCGTACTTGCCCATCGTGAAATACGCGGCACCCAGGTTGCTGTAACCTACCGGATTTTCGGGTTCGAGTTGCACAACTTGCTGGTATGCCTTGACCGACTTATCCATCTCACCGAACTCGAAATAGGCGTTCCCCAGCGCGGCCAGGTTATACCAGTAGTAAGGATTCAGCTGGACTGCTTTCTCCAGTGCGCGAAAGGCTTCGTCTTTTTGGCCATTGGCCTTGTAAGCGTTTCCGAGCCGCCGATAAGCTTCGTCCGAATTTGGCGAAAGTTCCAAAGCGCGCTTATCTTCAGCGATGGCCTGAACGGTCTGTCCGGTTACCGCGTAAGCGCTGCCAAGGGCGAAATGAACTTCCGGCAATTTGTCGTTGAGCTGGGCGGCTTTCTTGGCAGCGTCCACGGCGCGTTCCGACCAGTATTTGTCTTTCTTCTGGCCGTACATCAGAAGATTGGCGTCGGCTAGCCCGGAATAGGCCAGAGCGAAGCTGGGATCTTTTTGCAAGGCGCCTTCAAAGAAGTTCATTCCTGCCTGAATCGTCTTTTGATCCGGCGTGCCGCCCAGCGCGTTGCGGCCTTTCAAATACAAGTTGTACGCTTCGATGTTTTCCGTGGGATGCGCGGTGACCGCGGCCATCTCTTTGTCGCTCGGCTTGGCCTCCAGTGCGTCCACAAGTTTCGCGAAGATCTGATCTTCCAGCGTCAGCAAATCCCCCGCAACGCCCGTGAATTCCTGGCTCCAGACGCGGCGGCTTTCCGCCAGATTTTCAAGATTCACGGTGATGCGCAGATTATCGCTGGAGCCTTGCACCGTGCCGTGCACGATGAGATTGACGCCCAGGTCCTTGGCGACTTGAGACAGCGGCGCTTTCGGATCTATTTTCGCGGATTCCGTGGGTGAGGTCAGTCGCACATCCTTTACCTCAAACAGCTTGGTGGACACCGCTTCTCCCAAGCCTTCGGCCACGTAACCAAGCGAAGTTTGATCTCCGATGACGCGAAAGGGCATGACCGCCACAAATTTGCCTTGGGAAAGCGCGGGGAGACTGGTGTTGATTATGCCCGCGCGACCACCTGCTACCTGAGTTGGGAACAGAAAGTGGCGAGTCCTGGGAATTGCGAGAAACAAACCGCTCAACGCCAGCACCGTAGCCGCCGGGGCTATCCAGTTCCAGGGAATCACGCGCGGCTGCTTTGGCGCCTGCATGACGATGGAGGCCATCACAGGGCGCTTGCCTTGCCAGGCGTCCAGATCCGCCGCGATTTCCGCGGCGTTTGGATAACGGCGGTCCAGGTCGCGCTCCAGGCAGCGGCTGACGATATCGCTGAGTCCCGCGGGAACGGTGGCGTCAATTTCCGCGAGGGGCACGGCGCGCTCCTGATTGCGCATCAGCAGGCTGGCCATGGCCGTTTCTGCTTTGAACGGCATCTTTCCGCTCAATAGTTCGTAGAAAATCAGGCCAACGGCAAAAAGGTCGGAGCGCTGGTCGAGGGTCTTTCCCATGGCCTGTTCGGGCGACATGTATTCAATCGTGCCCAGCAGCGCGCCGGTTTGCGTCATGCCTTCCGACTGAACGGAACGCGCCAAGCCAAAATCCATCACCAGGATGCGGCCTGCCTTGTCTTGCATGATGTTTTGCGGCTTCAAGTCGCGATGAATGATGCCTACGCTGTGCGCCGCATCCAAAGCCATGCAGACATGGCGTATCATGTCGACCGCTTCATCGGGCGAGAATTTTCCGTGTTCCTTCAGCAGTTGCCGAAGATCGCTGCCCTCGACATACTCCATCGTGATGAACTTCACGCCATCGGCTTCCGCCAGATCGTAAATGCGAATTACGTTCTTGTGGGTTACCTGGTGCGCGGTCATCAATTCTTGCTTGAAGCGGGCCAGTATCGCCGGATTGCTGGCCATTTCCGGACGGATCAGCTTCAACGCCACCACGCGTTCTACTTCGCGGTCCTTTGCCTTATATACCGCGCCCATTCCGCCCTCGCCGAGCAGGGCGAGGATTTCGTAACGCCCGCCAAGGACGTCTCCCTCCTGCAGGACGACGTTCTGATAAGAGGTTACATAGGAGCGCGGCCCGCTGGGATTTCGAACGGAGGTACCGCCTTCGCGGGAGGCATCGGGGTGGATAACCGTGGCGCCAGCATCCGCTGGGGGCCGGCGTGGGGGAGGTTCGATGAAGGTCGCACCGTCATTGTCCAACGGCACTTCGCTGGACCCACTCTCGCCTTTGGCTGGCGCGCGCAGTCCACCACCCGTCTCCTGACCCCGACCTGGCTTTGGCTTCAAATCATCCATGCGACTGTAGTAACCCAAACACACCCATATCGCCTGCTTGGCAATGGCTGCCTGGGTCCAACGGCGTAAGTATATAACGATGCAGAGTTTCTGAGCAGCTAAAGTCAAACGGTGAACGAAGTCCGGTTACTAATAAGTGTAGTTCCCACTAACTACTCACCCTCGTTTGGCGAAAAGCTGTGCACGGGAATCGCCGGCAGCCAGATTTCGCTGCAGGAGGAGCACGAGATTTGGGAAACGGAGTTGTTAAAATACGCCTTTCGCGTGGCGGTTTAACGAGACACGGGAATCTCTAGCCGTGGCCGCCGGAGAGTTCTCTCACGATGGAGCCGACAAAGGCTTTCGCGTCGCCGAAGAGCATCAGCGTGCGGTCCATGTAGTACAAGGGATTTTCGATGCCTGCAAAGCCTGCCCCCATGCTGCGCTTGATGACCATGACGGTGCGCGCCTTGTCCACGTCGAGAATCGGCATGCCGTAGATGGGGCTGCTTTGATCTTCGCGGGCCGCGGGATTCGTCACGTCGTTTGCGCCGATGATCAGCGCCACGTCGGTCTGGGGAAAATCACCGTTGATGTCGTCCATCTCGAGAAGCTTGTCGTAGGGAATGTCGGCTTCTGCGAGCAGGACGTTCATGTGCCCGGGCATTCTTCCGGCAACGGGGTGAATGCCGAACTTCACGTCCACGCCGCGCTTGGTGAGTGCGTCATAAAGCTCGCGTACCTTGTGTTGCGCTTGCGCGACGGCCATGCCGTAACCCGGAACGATCACCACTTTGCTTGCCGCCGCGAGAATTCCGGCCGCTTCTTCCGGCGAAGCGCTGCGGACCGGACGGGTTTCTTTCGCGCCCGTGGCCGTCACTTGCTCCTGGCCAAACGCACCGAACAACACATTGGTGAAGGAGCGGTTCATCGCTTTGGACATGTTCACGGAGAGGATGAAGCCCGAAGCCCCGTCCAACGCGCCGGCGACGATCAATAATTTGCTGCCGAGTACAAAACCCATTGCTGCCGCCGAAAGTCCAGCGTAGGAATTCAAGAGCGAAATTACTGTCGGCATGTCCGCGCCGCCAATCGGAATAATCATCATCACGCCGAATGCCAGGGGAATGCCGATCATGAAGGGAAACAGGAAGACTTTGTCCGGATGCAAAACGAGGGTCACGCCGATCCCAATGGCAATCGCCAGCAATCCCAGGTTCACGAGATTCTGGCCTTTATAGGTAATGGGGCGTTGCGGAAGCACTTCCTGGAGCTTTCCCGCCGCCATCAAGCTGCCTGTGAACGTGAGCGCGCCCAAGATCACTTCGAGAGAAAGCACTCCCATCATGAATTGGGGAACGTGCGGCGCGCGAATGTAAAATTCCGCCGTGCCAACCAACGTGACGCACAGCGCGCCGAAGGCGTGGCTGAGTGCGGTCCGTTGCGGCACCGCGGTCATCGCAACGCGGCCCAAGGGGACGCCGATAATTGTGCCGAGGACCAGGCCGATGGCGATCCATCGGTAATCGACGATGCCCTTGTGCAGCAATGTGCCGGCAATGGCCAGCAACATGCCAACTTCGCCGGCCCAGACGCCGCGACGCGCTGTGACGGGAGAACTCAACCATTTCAAGGAAAGAACGAAAAGGGCGGTGGCGATCAGGTAGGTAATTTCAAGGATGTTTTCGCTCGCGAACATGATGGTTACGGTTTCCTCGGGCCGCTGGCTTTGAACATTTTCAGCATCCGGTCTGTGATCATGAAACCGCCAACGATGTTGCTGGTTGCGGCGATGATCGCGATGGTTCCCAGAATCTTCGCGAGATTGCCCTTGCCTTCGCCCGCCAGGATGATTGCGCCGACGACCGCGATGGCATCCAACGCATTGGTCAGGGACATCAGCGGCGTATGCAAGAGCGGCGAGACTCGGCGGATTACTTCAAAGCCGATAAACGCGGCCAGCAGGAAGACGTACAAGCTTGTCACCAGATCCAGTTGCATCAGGCCCCTCCTCCGGCTGGCGCGGCCTGCAGCGCCGGCATCGAGAGAAATTCCCTTACGCGCGCGTTCACGATTTCGCCATCCCGCGTCACCAGCGTCTCGCGCATGATTTCGTCTTGCAGATTCAATTGCAGCTTGCCGTCCTTCACCAGGTGCAGCAGGAAAGAGGTGATGTTTCTGGCGAACATCTGGCTGGCGTGATAGGGCACGGTTCCGGCGAGGTTGTATTCGCCGATGATGGTGACGTCGTGCGCCACGATGACTTCATCCGGCTTGGTCAATTCGCAATTTCCGCCCCGTTCCGCGGCAAGGTCGACGATTACGGAGCCTGGGGCCATGCGCTCGACCATTTCTTTCGTTACCAGCACCGGCGATTTTTTCCCTGGAATGACCGCGGCGGCGATAACGACGTCGCTTTCGGCGATGACATTCCCCAGCAGTTCGCGCTGTTTCTGGTAGAAGCTTTCGTCCTGCGCCTTGGCGTAGCCACTGGCATCCTGCGCGTCTTTCGCTTCAACCGCCAGTTCAACGAAGCGGCCGCCGAGGCTCTGCACCTGTTCCTTGGACGCCGGACGCATGTCATAAGCAGAAGCAACCGCGCCGAGCCGGCGGGCGGTCGCGATGGCCTGGAGACCTGCAACGCCCGCGCCGATGATCAGCACACGTGCCGGGGCGATGGTGCCCGCGGCTGTCGTCAGCATCGGACACATTCGCGGAAGCGTATCCGCTGCGAGCAGGACTGCTTTGTACCCGCAAATTGTCGCCATCGAAGAGAGCACGTCCATGCTCTGGGCACGCGTGATGCGCGGCATAAGTTCCACCGCAAACGAGGTGACGCCGCGCTCGGCAATTTCCTGCAACGTTTTCGCCGTCCCTAACGGACGCAAAAAGCCCATCAACACCTGGCCCTTGCGGAATAACGGCAAGTCCATGTTTCCGTTTTTGTCGTTCGCGCCGTGGCACAGAAACTGGACGATGATGTCGGCCGTGCGGAAAACCTCGGCGCGATCGGCTGCCAACTTCGCGCCTTTTTCCACATATTCTTTATCGGGATAGCCCGCGGCGTGGCCAGCCCCGGCTTCAACGAGCACTTCGAGGCCCGCTTTTTTCAGGTTGGGAATTACGGCGGGGACCATCGCGACTCGCCGTTCTTTCGGATAGATTTCCCGAGGTATGCCAAGGATCATGCGCCCTCCTTCCAGAAGGCCTTCGATATAGATGCTGATAGTTCGCGGCTGGATAGCGATTTAATGATTAGTTTGCCGTGCATCCGCACTCTCGTCTCCGGCTGTAAATTGCAGCTTCATCTGCTTATTCAAGTTCTTGCGGAATCGGGGGCGGAGCGAGTGCCCCAGTTCTGGGAAAGGCTGTTGTAATGTATTCGACACGACCAACTTGAAACGCGCCGCGTCGTGGCAACAGCGGAATTCTATCTCTAATGCCGCTGTTGGGACAAGGCGGCACTTCATCGATGTCGCGCATGTGCCGATAGTTCGACACATGTCGGCGAAATGCAGACTAGTGCAAGTTTTCGTAGGCGGATCGCGCTTCGTGCAGCCTTTTCAGGACCAACTCTTTTTCCGCGGGTGAATTCCAATCGGGGTATTGCGAGGTGACTTCGATTGTCCGGTCAATCCACGCCTCGAAATATTCGGCGTCATTCTTGGAGTGGGCTCGCTTGCCGGCGATGGTCACATAGACTGGGCTTGTTGTCGCGTAGCTATAGTTGTCCATCACGGGGTATTCCGCTTTTTCGCTCCAGGCGCGGAGGACACACCAGCCGCTTTCGTGCAGCGGCAGAGAGCCATTGGTATCAGCGGATTCTTTTGCCGCATCGGTCGGCAAGGTTTGCACCACTTTTCCATTGCAGACGACTTCCAGGTGATCTACGGGCACTATAGACCGCAATTTCGCGGTGAAGGGAACTGAAGTTTGTGGTGAATCGAATTTCAAGTCGCTTCCGACCATTTGCCCACCCAGCTTGAATTCAATCAGCGGCCCGTTCGTGGCAAACGTTCGGCCCAGTTTGATTCCATCCAACCATTCCTTCAAGTTAAGGGGCCAAATTGGAACCCACACGTAAACGCGATTAAATCCTACGCCGCCGCGAATAGGAGCAGCGTAGTTCGTAGTTGCATCCGTGCCCGCGCCCGCTGGGAGTCGAAACCCCAAATTCAAAAGCTTATACCAGACCTCCGCTGTCGACTTGTGATCGCTGAACCCTACGATCTCCATGTAATCCAGTTTTCCCAGCGCCACGTCCACCGGCAATTCATCCGTAATTTTCTGTGCTGGCTTCGCGAACGGGTCTGGCACCGCATCAAACGGATGCACCGCTCCCACCAAGGCGCCCTCGCCGTGCGCCATGTCGTACACATCCGCGTTCATCGGATACAAACTCGCTGCCGCCGTGTTCGGATAGCCGGCGTACCCTGGCAGTAGCAGGTGATCTTTTATATCCAGCAGCCCACGGTGCCCCCAGTAGCTCGTATGAAATTCCTGTCCTCGCAGGATCGCACTGTCTTTCCCGGTGATGGCGTCAGAAGTCGTTGCACTCGAAGCGATGTCCGGGAATCGCTGTTCCTTGTTGACGATCAGATTGTTCACCACCGACAAATCTTCGCTTTCCGCCTGAATTTGCAACTCTTCGCTGTTTTCTCTGTAGGCTCCGCCGTAGTTCATGTGAGCGTGCATATCGCCGCTGACCCAATGCTCTTGCGTAGCGCTTCGCCAGTTGTTTCTCGACAGTTTGATTTCGATTTTTTTCGTTTCAGCTGCCGCGAGTTCGACAAACCTGCGCTCGATTCCGGTTTCCAGACCCCTAGCCACCTCAATTTGGTATCTGCCGGGAGGGACGTGTATCGAAAAGCCTCTAAATGTCGAATAGAAATAGTGTCTTTCAAACGGGCGTTCCGACCTGTCGAATCCGTCGTCCGCGTGAATCCAAGCGTCATCCGCCGCATAGAAGTGACCCCTTTCGTCGGTAAGCGAGATCCTCGCGTATGCGGTCTTACTCTCATCTCCAGGGTAGATTTGAAGCAAAGCCCAATCGGGCGAATGTTTTCGGTTCCTCAAATTTAGCTCGCGACTCGCACCCGAAGGAATTTCCTGAACCAAGAGATTGGCATTTCCTTCGCCATTGGAGACGTACGCTATCTTGTTCCCATCGGGTGACCACCGCGGATTCGTCTCGTCCCAATCGCCATACGAGAGGGGAAACGCGTCGCCGCCCTTTGCCGGCATCAGCCAAAGGTTCTGCCACTGGCGGCCGAGATAGGAGCTGTAGATCATGCGGGAGCCGTCGGGAGAAAAATCGGGGCGGGCTTTCCAGCTGGTTTCTTCGTAATGAATCTCGCGCGCTTCGGCGCCGGGTTCCGCTTTCATCAGCCAGAAACCGCCGGTGCCGTGGATGTGGCCGCGGTTGGAGATGAAGAGAATTTCCTTTCCGTCGCGCGTCCAGACGGGATTGATTTCCATGTCGTAGGGGCTGTAGTAGTAGCGGGGCAGGGGACTCTTTGTTTCGCCGGTGAGCCGCACCATATTTTCCAGTGCGCCGTTTTTTACATCGGCCACGAAGACGTGGAAGCGTCGGTTATATTGCGTGGAAACCCAGACGATCTTTTTTCCGTCGGGAGACCACCGCGGCTCGACATTTACGGCGCCTCCGCCGGTAAGTTGAGAACTTTTTCCCGTGGTCAGATTCAGCAGCCAGAGTTCCATCGCATCTTTCTGGTAGGAAACAAAGACGACACTTTTCCCGTCTGGCGACCAATCGGGCTGGTAATCATAGCCAGCGCCGTCCGTAAGCTGTGTTGCTGCTTCGGAATCGAGTTTCTGCCTCCACAGTGAACCCGCTATCGAATAAATCAACTCTTTCGAGTCCGGCCCCCAGCTCAGGCTGCTCGGGCCACTGGTCAATTGCGGCAAATAGAGTTCGCGGAAGTAGTAAGGATGCGGTTCATCAATCTGCGGTAGCACGGGGCGGCGCTGCGCGAAGGTTTGAATTGCAAACAGAGCAAAGAGCAGACACTGGAATTTCAGGATTCGCGTCAACGCAATCCTCCCGGACGGCATACTACGCCAAAATAGAAAAGGGCGCAGCATCGCCGCGCCCCTTTCTTGATTTCAACGTCCCAACTTTTCTAAACCAAGAACTAATGACAGAAAACTAACAATGCTGCTTCACGCCAAGCCGAGCTTCGACAGCGGCATCTCTCTCAGCCGCTTCCCCGTCGCCGCAAATATCGCGTTGTATAGCGCCGGCGCAAACGGCGGCAAACCTGGCTCGCCGATGCCCGCCGGCGGCGCCTCGCTGGCAACGATGTGCACGTTGGTTTCCCGTGGCGCTATGTTCATGCGCGCCACCTGGTAGGAATCGAAGTTGGACTGGTCAATCACGCCGTTGGTGGCCGTGATCTCACCGTAATACGCCAAGCTGGTGCCCATCGTTGCCGCGCCTTCAAACTGCTGCCGGATCGTCAGTGGATTTACGATCGTTCCGGCATCCAACGCCGAATCCACGCGATGGATCTTCACCTGGTTGTCTTTCACTTCCGCCTGAACCACCGTCGCAACATAGGTCAGGAAGCTGCGGTGCACGGCGATTCCCATCCCGAAACCATTGCCAAGCTTTTGCTTGCCCCAGCCGGATTTTTCCGCTGCAAGTTGCACAACGCGGCGAAACCTTGCGACGTCGATCGGATACTGTCCGTAATCACCGTCGTAGTTCGTGTAATCCTTCGCCAGTTCGCCCTTTGGAATGATCCGGTCCGGCCCAAGCAGCGCCAGGATGTAATCCACCTGGTCTTTTCCAGCGGCATTTGCCAGTTCGCCCACGAAGGAATGAATTCCGAAAGCATGATAGATGTTGGCGACCGAGCGCAGCCAGCCGATGCGGGTGTGCGCGGGCGCGGGGCCGTTCTCTGCCCGATGGTTCGGCAGTGCGAAGGGCACGTCGCTGAAGCCCAGCCCGATTTCTCCGGCGTCGGCATACTCCGTGGCTTCAAAGGTGGATGCGATCGGCGGAAACACACTGCGCTGCAGCCATGCGGTGGGCTTTCCGTCCGCTCCAAGCGTGGCCTTGAAATACATCGCCGCCACCGAGTGGAACGAATCGAACTTGATGTCGTCTTCGCGGCTCCAGACCACCTTGATTGGCTTTCCGGTTTTTTTCGACAAAACGGCCGCTTCGACGACGAAATCCGGGAATGATTTGCGGCCGAACCCGCCGCCGAGCAGCGTCACATTTACAGTGACGTCTTCCTTCTTGATTCCGACCGCGGCGGCGATTGCGTCCTGCGCGCCTTGTGGATTTTGCGAAGGCGCCCAGGCCTCCACCTTTCCATCCTTGAAAACGGCTAGCGCGGCGGGCGGCTCCATCGGGGCGTGGGCCAGCATCGGCGCGTAATATTGCGCCTCGACAACTTTCCCGCCTTTCTTGAATTCCTCGTCGACGTTGCCGTTTTCGCGCACCACTTTGCCGGGTTTCAGTGAAGTCGCTTCCAGATCTTTGCGAAAGGCGTCCGAATTCCAAACAGCGTGTTCGCTCTTGGTCCATTCGACCTTGAGTTTTTTCTTGCCCTGGAATGCCGCCCAGGTGTTGTCTGCAATCACCGCCACTCCGCCCAAAGCCTGGAAAAGGATCGGCGGCTTAAACGTGTCAATCGTCGCTGTCTGCTTCACGCCGGGGACTTTCAGAGCGGCCGAGTCGTCCACGGTCTTGGGGGAACTCCCGTACACGGGCGGGTGCATCACCGATGCATACAGCATTCCGTCCATGTGCGCATCCTGGCCATACATGGCCTGGCCGGAGCACATATTCTTCAGATCGTAAGCCTTGTTCGGCTTGCCAATGTAGCGCCAGTCGCTGCGCGCCTTCAGTTGCAACTCTTCTTTTTTCGGCACCGGCAACTTTGCCGCGGCGGAGGCCAGTTCCCCGTAGCTGAGTTTCTTGCCGCTCGCTTTGTGCACCACCATGCCGGGCTCGGTGGTGCATTCCTTTTCCGGTACGCCCCATTTCTGCGCCGCGGCACGGACCAGCATCAATCGGCCGCTGGCACCGGATTCGCGCAACGTGTCGAAGAAACTTCGTACGGAGTGCGAGCCGTCCGTGTCCTGGTCGCCGTACTTCGCGTCGCCACCGCCCTGCACAACTTTTACATGATTCCAATCGGCGTCCAGTTCATCGGCCACGATCATGGGCAATCCGGTGCGGTCGCCGCTGCCCATCTCCGCGCGGTGGGCAACGATATAAACCGTTCCGTCCGTTGCAATGGCGAGATACACGCTCGGCTGTAGCGCCGCAGCGGCCATCGAATCCGCGGCTGACACTTCGGTGGCAGCCAACAAACGCTGAGGCAAATATCGCGCACTCAGGACAAACGCACCCGCTCCAACAATCCCTTTTAGAAAACCGCGACGGCTGACATTTTCAATATGGATCATGTCCTCACCTGACCTGGCTCTTGCGCCGACGAAAATCACCCAAAATCCGTCTAGTTCCGTTCTCTATCCTACCTGCATTCTATTGGCTTGCAAGTCTGGATGATTCCTTGGCACGTCCGCACGAGAACACGCAAATTCATTGCCCAGTTCACTGTGCGCTGGCATACTCGTCTCCCGCAGCACGGAGAGCATTTCACAATGAAACGCGAATATCACCGCTGGCATTCCCCACGGCTGGGACTCGAACTCGGCGTTGTGGTTTATGGCCACTGGGGGCCGCCGCTGATGGGATTCCCCACCAGTGCAGGAGACGAATGGGAGCTGGAAGGGCAGGGCATGGTCGGCGCGCTGGCGGAATTCATTGATGCCGGGCGCATCAAGTTTTACACAGTGAACTCGATTAACGGACTCAGCTTTTATAACAAGGGCGCGCATCCGTTTCACCGGAGTCACGTGCAATCGGTTTTCGATTCTTACTTGCGCGAGGAAGTTGTGCCCTTTATCTGGGACACCTGCCAGTCACGCGTGGCGATTGCCACGATGGGCGCCTCCTTTGGCGCGTATCACGCGGCGAATACCCTGTTCAAGCATCCGGACATCTTCAAGCGCTGCTTCGCGATGTCTGGAGTTTACGACCTGCGGAATTTCATGGATGGCTTGTACGACGACAATTTTTATTTCAACAATCCAGTGGACTACCTCGCGAATCTTTCGGATTCCTGGCATTACGAGCAACTCGCTTCCTGCGATATCCACCTCATCACCGGGACGGGGCAGTGGGAACACAGTGGCCCGACGTACCGCCTCTCCGAGGTGCTCTCGAGCAAAGGAATCCGGCACTCTGTGGACAACTGGGGCCCGGAAGGCGGCCACGACTGGCCCTATTGGAAACACCAGATGCGTTCCTATGTCTCCCAACTTTATTGAGCATCGAATGACTTGTTGGATTGCGACAGGTCAAAATGCTATCATGATAGCAGGTGTGCTATGGCACAAATCCTAGTTCGCAATCTCGAAAACGAGGTCAAAACCCGGCTGCAGCGTCGCGCCAAGCGCAACGGCCGCAGCATGGAAGAAGAAGTCCGTGAAATCCTCCGCGATGCCGCCAAAAACGAGCTCAGCCAGCGGAAGGGTTTGGGAACGGAGATCGCCGAGTTGTTTCGCGGGATTGGGTTGAAGCCCGGGGAGGAAATTGAGGAGTTGCATGACATCAAGCTGCAGATTCCGGATTTCGAGGAATGATTCTGCTGGACACCAATGTCCTCTCGGCAATGATGCAAGTGGTGCCGGATGAGATTATTACTAAATGGCTGGATCAACAGCCCCGAGAGTCAATATGGATTACGACCATCACGGTCATGGAGATTCAAGCCGGCTTGCAAGCCATGCCAGTCAGCAAGAAACGGAACGCTCTAGCGAACGCGCTTGCGGTACTGCTAAGCGAAAAAATTCAAGGACGAATTGCCGCGTTTGATATATCTGCTGCCGAGGAAGCCGCTGCACTGATGGCAAAGCGAAAGCTGAAAGGGCGTCCTGTAGATTCCAGAGACACAATGATTGCGGGGATCGCGCAAGCTTCCCGCGCTACATTGGCGACACGCAACACTTCGCATTTCTCCGACCTATCCGTACCTGTCCTCAATCCGTGGCAATGACTTCAGCTCAACGCATGCGTTAGCCAGATTCTCATATAAGGGAGAATTGCAAGGAAGGCTCGAACCGACTTCCGATACGAAATCCGCTATGCCAGGCCGAGGTGGTCCATCTGGTAGCGGCCTTTTTCGATCACCTGGTCCTGGTCGATCCAGACGTCGCAATTGCGCGTCAGCACGTCCACGTGCGTGCGTGATTTCCAATTGGCGTGGGTCTGGCTGCCGTAAGGATCACCGAATGCAATGTGCACGCCAGGGAATTTTTCGTCCTGCAGCAGGATGCCGATCATCCGCGTAAGCCCGAGGTTGGTGCCGAACGCCAGCTCGCCGACACGGTCGCTGTTCTCGTCGGTGTGGCAATAGCGCCAGAATTCGTCTTCCAGATCCTTGCGCGCGCATTCGGCGCGGACCAAACGACCACCGACGATCTCAAGCACCAGCGGCGAGCTTTGCAGATCGCCGTATTTTCCGTTGAAGTAATCGCCCGCGGTTGCGTCGCAGACGAATCTTCCATCAACCGTGCCGGGCGTGGTGAAGACTTCGCCCGCCGGAAGATTCGACCAGTAGCGCGGGCTGATGAGGCCGCTGGTTTTTACCCAATCCAGGTGCCGGTCAAAGTGCGCGGAAAACGATGTGCCCGCTTCGGTCTTCACCGTAAGCGTTTGCGCGCGAAGCATCCGTTCGCGCAGTTTGTCGCTCAGCCGGTCCACCAAGTGGTAATCCGCTCTCATACCTTCCTGCATGATTTCGGGAGTGACGCCAACCATGTGCGCGTAGCGAATCTGGCGGCGCTCTACCACTTTCACGATGGACATCCGGGCGCTCAGTTCGCCCGGCTGCGGCGTCATGCAGAGCACTCCCACATCGGCGGTTTCCAGCGCTTCCAGAACAGGCTCCGGCGCGCCCTTCATCGGACGAGGGCCAAAATCTTCCAGGAGCAGGCCGGTAAATTCTGCGCCGCGCTCGGTCAACGCTTTTTCAAGGCTCGCGGCTACGCTGCGGCTGATCTCATCCGCAATCAAGGCGACATGTTCGCCCGGTTGCACACCCAGGCACACGTCAATGGCGTTTTCCGCACCGGCCATCAGTTCAATTGGAGCGTTTCCAAAGGACATCTTCATTATTTTACCTGATTCCCGCTCCACGCCAAAAACGCGTTTGCTACGAATTGCCTTGCCCGGCCATCTTTTCCGCTCGTTTGGGCTCGACGCGGAAGGCAGGGATCTGCCCGCCGCCGCTGGTGACATTCGCTAGGCTGCTGGCGCTCAGCCTCGTCAAGAACCCAGCAAGTTTTCCGCGAAACATATAAGGCGCCAAGTCCACCAGCATGTCCCGAAACTCAACTTTTCCGTTGGCGCCGATGTAGGGGAACTCGCCGCGCCGCATGGCGATCTTTTCCTGCACAATCCAGCAGCCGTGTTGCTTTGAGGACTTCCCGCCGGGGAGCGCTTCATGGATCGATTTTTCCCAGTGTTTGGCGTCCACTTCCCACCCAAGTGTTACGCCGGTTCCGCCGTATTCATCGCTGGGTTTCAGGACCAAGTCCTTCTGATTTTTCCGGATGTAGTCGAGCAGCGCAATCGGCTTGCCCTGATAGTCCGTTTTCACGTCTTCCACCACACGCGTCCACGGCACGTGCTGCCGAATCACATCCAATTCGTCGGGGGAGAATAGTTTTGCGTTTTTATGCTCGGTCAGCACCGCGAAGAACGCTTTTACGTGGGGAATCTTGCAGCGGAAATTGTTGGCCACGCAAACGGCTTGCGCTTCGTATGCCTTTACCAGCGCGGCGCACTCCTTCGGCCGGGCCACAATGTCATTGATAAGCACGCGCCGATAAACGAGATCGATCTTCTTCCCCTTCGCCGACAGGTCTTTTCCGTTCCATTCGAGTTCGCGCGGGTCGGCAAGCACCACGGGCACGCGCAGGGCCTCGAAGCGCTCTTTCAAAATCTCGAATTCGCTCCAGGTCGGAACTTCCTTCCAGTCGACGATCAACATCTGTGGGTATTGTGACGTTCCTCCCCAGTCGCGATAAGTACCGATCAGCGCATCCAGAAGCCTCGCGCTCAACGGATAGCTGTGAATTTCAAATTCGTTGGCAAACTCTTTCATCACCGGCAATTCGCGAAAGACTTCCGAAAGCGTCTCCGTATAGCCGGCGCCGGCAGGTGATTCGCCATTGTATTCCGTGAATTTCAGCGATCCCGGCAGCAGAAAAGCGTCCACGCGTGAGGCAGTGCTTGCGGGCCCGCGCCCCGCGGGCAATCGGACCAGGCGTTCTTCTTCGGGCCGCAGATGAAATTGGGTGAAAAGAGATTTGTCCTCGATTGCCGCACTCGCGATCCGCTCACCCACACGCGCGAGGATTTCCGTCGCCTGACGCACGCGCCGCTCATCTTCCGATGAAAGAAAAAAGGGCCGGAGAAAAGGGCAGTGGACACGATTTCCGAAGGTCAGCTTGGCGTCCTTCAGTTCCTTCAGGAATTTCTTCGGGAGACCGGGCGACTCCTTGAGCACTGGTTTGAGGAGTTGATTCCAGGATTCAATAGGATCCTGAGGGGAGGCCGAAGTGCGGGCCGCTTTCATCGCTTCGCGGATCCCGATGGTGCGGATTGCGCCGCTTGGGCTGCACGGGGCGCCCCTGTGAATCCCGCGGCGGCGCCGATGCCCAGCATCTCTTCCCAGCGCGGCCAGGTGCTGGCGATATTTCCGTGCAGCGCGCGATCGATCACCAACCGCGACATTTTCTCCACTACCTGCTCGAAATAAAATTCGGTGATCCGGTCGCGTTCAAAATCTGGCGCGGGGTTCAGGAAATCAATGGCGTAGGGCACTCCGTCCTTAATGGCGAATTCGATCGTGTTCATCTCATAGCCCAGGGCAAGGTTGATTGTCTGCGCGTCTTTCACCACCCGCGCGCCTAATTCCTTTGACAAATAATTGTGTTCTACAAGGTATTTGCGTTCTTTCGGGTCGTAGGCCACCGGCAAAATATCCGTCTTGCCGAACGTGAAGCACCGCACGTACTGGCCGAAGTCGATGAACTCCTGCAGTGTCATGCAATAGGGCGAAGTCTTGTCGTACGCCTCGAGCAGTTCTTCCTTGTTGTGGACTTTGTAGACGTGCTTCCAGCCTCCGCCCGAAAACGGCTTCAGAATTGCCGGCCGGCCGACATAATCGAGTAGACCGTCCCAATCCATCGGATACATCAGATTTCCCAACGATTCCGAATTGATGTCCACATCGGAGGGATAGCCCTTCTGCGGCAGCAGCACCGTTTTTGGAATGGCGATCCCCAGTTTCGATGCAACCGAATAGTTGAAATATTTATCGTCCGCAGTCCACCAGAACGGATTGTTGATGACGTAGGTGCCCTGCAGTACCGCGTGTTTCAGATAGCCGCGGTAATACTCCACTTCATGCGAGATGCGGTCCACGATCACGCGATATTCGGCCGGTTCGCCCATCCTTGTGCCGCCGAGCTTTACGAATTCAGCCGTCACGCCGTCTTTTTTCCCGAGTTTGTTCACGTGCGCGATAAACGCTGGAGGAAAGCTGAACTCGCGTCCGCACATCAATCCGACTTTAACCATGGGATCCTCCTCTTGCTTCGTTCATCCGCACAGCTTGAGCCCTCGACTCAGTTAATCGCGGCCGCCGAGTTCGATTTCGCG
>WNFR01002573.1_pt1 | contig 18823 bp, 14 predicted proteins | sample 5400221 | NCBI WGS metagenome assembly WNFR01 (sample SAMN13153357, study PRJNA577476) | soil metagenome | isolation source: 40 cm soil under Madrone tree | place: USA:California | collected 2016-06-14 | reverse complement strand
TTATTAACTTTTTCTTTCAAATTCCGCGGCCGGGATCAGGGATCCACGATTTTGCACGCCTGGCGGAATTCATCTTCGTTGGCGCAGTCGTGACCGTTGCCCTCGCAGCCCATCGGCGATCAGAACGTTCGCTGCGACGAGCGCACGATGAATTGGAAATCAAAGTTCAAGAACGAACAGCGGCGGCTCGCCGAAGCGAAGAAGAACTTCGCAGTCTGATTGCGACAATGCCGACAATGGCTTTCGCTACCCGACCGGACGGCTCGAGCGAATTTGTCACTCCCGGTTGGCTTGAGTATTCGGGACTGTCGCGCGAGACGAGTCAAGGGAGTGGCTGGGAAACAACGATTCACCCTGACGATCGTCAAATTCACCGCGACAAATGGCTCAATTCGATCAGCACCGGAGAGCCGTTCGAAAACGAAGCTCGGCATCGCAGTGCACAAGGCGATTACCGCTGGTTTTTGGTTCGCGCGGTGCCGCTGCGCGATGAGCAGGGAAAAATCCTCAAGTGGTACGGAACGCTGACCGACATCGAAGATCAAAAGCGCGCTGAAGCATCGCTTGCAGGAGAGAATCAAATTTTGGAGATGGTCGCCAAAGGCGATTCGCTCAGTGCGATCCTCGACGACTTGTGCCGGCTTGTTGAACAACAAGCGGACGACGTTTTAGCTTCCATTTTGTTACTCGACGGAAACCGGCTGCGACACGGCGGAGGGCCGAGTCTTCCCAAAGCGTACACCTCCGCCATTGATGGATTTACCATTGGACCTACCAGGGGTTCATGCGGAACAGCCGCATTCACCGGCAAGCAGGTGATCGTCGAAGATATCGCGACCGATCCGTTATGGAAAGATTTCCGGGATGTCGCATTGCCTCACTCGTTGCGCGCGTGTTGGTCCACGCCGGTTTTTTCATCTCAAGGAAAGGTAATCGCCACTTTCGCGATGTATTATTGCCAACCGCGAAAACCCAGCGCGCGCGACCAGGAAATCATCGCACAGATCACGCATTTGGCTGGCATCGCGATCGAGCGAAAAGTGACGCAAGATCAGCTGTCGCTCAGCGAGCGCAGCCTAACCGAAGCGCAACAACTAACGCACACCGGCAGTTTCGTTTGGGACATAAGAGCGAACAAAGCGGTGTATCTTTCTGACGAATGGTATCGACTTTATGAGTTTCCGATTGGTTACGAAGACGCGTGGGAGGAACGCCTCAAACGCCTTGCTCCGGGAGATCGACAAAAATGGAACGCAGCAGTTGATCGAGCAATCCAGGAAAAATCCGACTACGAACTGGAGAAGATGCTCGTCGTCTCAAATGGAACCAGGAAATATCTTCACGCTGTTGGGCATCCAATCCTGAATAAATCCGGAGAGGTCGTCCAATTCATCGGCACGGTCACCGATATCACGGAGCGCAAAGTAGCCGAAGAAGCCGTGCGCTTGAGCGAAGCGCGCTACCGACTTTTGGTCGAGCACGCGCCGGAAGCGATCGTCGTCCTCGACTTTGAGAAGAAGCGTTTTGTCGATGTGAACGAAAACGCAGTCCGGCTTTTCGGACATCCGAGAGAAGCTTTGCTGAAAATGGGTCCTGTTGCGTTGGGTCCGGAGGTACAACCAGACGGCCGCACGTCGAGCGAGTTAGCGTTGGAGAAACTCACTGAAGCCGCGGAAGGCGGGACACCGGTATTCGAATGGACGCATGTCAACGCAGCCGGCCAGGAAATTCCATGCGAGATCCGGCTGGTGCGCGTGCCGGCTGCGGATCGTGTTTTGATTCGCGGGAGCATCACGGATATAACGGACCGTAAACGCACCGAAGCATTGCTCGCGGGCGAGAAACGGCTTCTCGAAATGATCGCGACCGGAGTCTCCTTGAAAGAAATCGCGCAGACATTGTGCGAGGTCATCGAAGAGCAGCGACCGAACACTCTCGCCTCGGTGCTGTTCATAAATCCTGACGGGGTGCATCTCGATCTTATCGCGGGTCCGAAGCTGCCTAACGAGTGGATCGAACAGATGCAAAAGCTGCCGATTGGACCATGTGCCGGTTCCTGCGGCACGGCGGCCTATCGTGGCTCACAAGTCATCGTCTCGGACATTGCCAGCGATCCGCTGTGGGATGTGCCGGACCATCGCGCATCGGCATTGCATTACGGGTTGCACGCGTCCTGGTCAAACCCGGTGCTTTCGTCCAGCGGAAAAGTGCTTGGCACTTTCTGCATGTACTACCGCGAGCCGCGATCGCCGACGCCGCAGGATTTGGCATTGATCGAATTGGCGACGCACCTGGTTCGCGTTGCCATTGAACGAGATCACGCGCAGGAAGCTATTCGTAAATCCGAGCAACTCGCGCGCAGTCACGTGGATGTGATGATGCGCAGCCTCGATGTTCTGGCGACCGAAGCCGCGCCGGAAAAGTACGTCGGCGAAATGCTTCGGACGATTGGACAGAATCTTGACGCGGTTCGGGTGTTGCTTTGGCTGCGCGACCAAAATGACGACTCACTGCGGCTTCATCTTGCGATGGAGAAGGATCGACAAATTCCGCCCGATCCGAAGCACCCAATGATCAGCGATCCTTGCGCTTGGAGAAGAATGGCTTTCATGCAGGAGATGCTCTTTACCAAATCGCCGATGGTCTGCGATGACATTCAGCACGAATCCCGAATCAGCCCGGAGTTTCGCGACTATCTCGTGGGCTGGGGAGCGAAAAGGTTCATGACCGTCCCGATGTTCGTCACCGGAGAGCTGCGCGGATTCATCGGCATTCAACACGCCGAAGCAGGCGCGTATCGCGCGGATCAAATCGAGCTCGCTCAAGCGCTAGCCCATCACGTGATGCTCGCCGTTCGCGGGCAGGAGTTGGTTGACCAGCAGCGCGGCGCAGCCATTCTCAAGGAGCGAACACGAATGGCGCGCGACATTCACGACACGTTGGCGCAGGGCTTTACCGGTGTCGTTGTGCAAATGGAAGCGGCCGAAGAAGCGTTGCTTGCGGAAGACTCCGAACACGTCGCGCGGCACGTGCGCCGGGCCCGCGAGCTCGCGCGTGAAAGTTTGGCCGAAGCACGTCGTTCCGTCCACGCTTTGCGTCCGCAGGCGTTGGAGAAAGCCGGATTCACTGACGCGCTCAAGGCGATCATTGAAAATACCGCCGCGGGCACGCCACTGCGCACTGAGTTTCAACTCGATGGGAAACCGCGTGAGCTGACGCCAGATGTCGAGGAAAACCTTCTCCACATCGGGCAGGAAGCTTTGACCAACGCGTTGAAACACGCACGAGCGACCAAGTTTCAGACTCTGCTTCATTTTGCTTCCGACGCGATTCGCCTTGAGCTCAGCGACAACGGCGATGGATTTGTTGCGGAGCGCGTTAACGGCGACGGTTTCGGATTGATTGGGATGAAAGAACGCGCTGATCAGATCGGGGCCACCTTAGATATTTTAAGCAAGCCCGGCGAAGGAACTAAGATCGTCGCGGTTTCGCCTTACCAAAACTCACCAGTTTAAATGAAAACCAGAAAGGATACGCAGAAGAGGGCAATGGAAGGGAAAAAGGACGCAAAGAAGAAAACGTCGATTCGGATTTTGATCGCGGACGATCACACCGTCGTTCGCGAAGGTTTGGTTTCGTTAGTAAAGCGCAAGCCCGACATGGTGGTCGTGGCCGAAGCGAGCAATGGCCGCGAAGCAGTCGATCTTTGGAAACAACATCAGCCCGACATTGCGTTGCTCGATTTGCGCATGCCGGAGTTGGATGGCGTTGGCGCGATCAAAGAAATTCGCGAGCATAATCCGAATGCGCACATCGTCGTCCTCACTACTTTCGATGGCGACGAAGATATTTACCGCGCGATCAAAGCCGGCGCGAAGGGTTACTTGCTCAAAGACAGCGCGCGCGAAGCGTTAATGGAATGCATTCGCCGAGTGCACGCCGGTGAAACCTGCATCCCGCCGACTCTCGCGGCTAAACTGGCCGAGCGCGTCAGCGGCGAAGCTCTGAGCGCGCGAGAAATCGAAGTGCTGCAACGAATCGCGGCCGGCAAAAGCAATAAAGAAATCGGCGCCGAGCTTTTCATCAGCGAAGGCACCGTGAAAACGCACGTCAAAAGTATTTTCAGCAAGCTCGACGTTGTCAGCCGCACCGAAGCTGTCGCCACGGCGACCCGGCGTGGCCTGATTCAGCTCTAGAATTCCTGCATTCGAATCTTGCCGCGCCAAACTCGGGCGAGACATGATTCGGCCATGAAACTGTGGAGTTGGAAGAAGGAGAATCTGCCGTCGATCGAGCATGCGATACGTACCGCGATTGGCGCGACGATTTCGGTGCTCATCGCGCGCCTGGTGGGTTTGCCCGAGGCGTACTGGGCCGCGATTGCGACCCTTGTCGTGATGCAATCAAGTTTGGGCGCGACCGTGACGTTGTCGATCGAACGAATAGTTGCGACCGCGCTCGGCGCATCTGTTGGCGCCATGGAAGCGAATTACTTCGGCGCCAATCTCATCGCCTTCGCAGTGGCAGTCTTTGTGCTCGGGCTCGTGGCTCACGCATTTCGTTTGGAAAAAACCGCGTACCGATATGCCAGCATCACGCTGGCGATCATCGTTCTGATTCCGCGCACGAGCCCGGCATGGGCGACAGCGTTGCACCGTTTCACCGAAGTCTCCGTCGGAATTCTTGTCGCTCTCGCAATGGTCGCGGTTTGGCGAGAAGAGCGTCGCCCCGTCACCAATACGTCGGTCGAGTGACGAACGAAACCCGCTTACTTTCCCAAGAGCGGCCGACCAAAGGCGATCCGAGCGATCCGCTCAGGGAAATTCAGGGATGCCATTCGAGTCAAAGAGCGGCGGAATAATCTCTCCGTCACAGCAGTCTTATCCCGCCGGCGATATGCGGCCCAGAGCGCATCATCCAGCGCCCTGTTAGGCAAAGAAGTCCTCATTACGCGGCGCGCTGAACAGAATTCACATTGGCTGCCCGAAAGAATGAAACCAGCTCCGCGAACCGACGGTCGTAATCCTCGCACGTCGGACAATCGCCATTTGGTTCGATCCATTCCGGATGCTGGGCCAGCAAGTCGCGATGGATTTGTTCCTGCAATTCGGAGTAGGAATAGATCTGCTGGGTAGCGGTCGATCCTAGCGTCGCGTTCATGCGGAACGCTCTGATTTGATCCGGTTCGACGCCAGGCCGCGTCCGGAAGATTTCGGTCTCCCTCTTTCGGGAGACCGGTCTGCTCCTAAGATCGAGCGGTTGGCGAGTTGCCATCGCCGGCGAGAAATTCGTAGATCGCCGAGAAATCCTCGTTCGCGTGTCCGTTTCGCATGGCAAGGCGATAGATTTCCTTCGCCGAATTTGTTAACGGCAGCGCAACTCCGGTTTCAAAAGCGCTGACCGAAGCCAGGTGCAGATCCTTTTGCATCCAGGCGATCGGAAACTCGGTGGCATAATTTCCGTTGTCGATCTTCGCGCGCTTTAACGCAAGAAACGGCGCGACCGCCGGCGTCTCGAGTAGCGAGTCGAATAAAACTCTCCTCGAAATTCCAAGCGCTTCGCCCAATTCCATTCCTTCGGCGAAGGCGGCCATCGCGTTGCCCATCAAAAGATTCACCACCATTTTCATCGAGGTACCGGCGCCGTGACCGCCGACGTGAACAATCTTGTTACCCATCGAAAGCAACAATGGGCGAATCGTTTCAAGATCGACATCACCGGCGCCAACCCAGAAAACAAGTTTGGCGTCGCTGGCGGCAGGCGCTGAACCGGTAACTGGCGCGTCAACGAAGCGAACATTTCTGCGCTCCGCTTCGGCCGCCATCCGTTTTGAGAACGACGGATTCACCGAGCTGCAATCGACCCAGATCGCGCCGGGCTCGAGATGATCGAGAAATCCGTTGTCGCCGAGAGCTGCTTCTTCAACCGCGTCCGGATGCGCCAGCATCGTAAACAGAACGGCCGCTTCTTTCGCAGCTTTGGCCGGCGAGTCAGCAATCGTCACGCAAGGACCGGCCAACGCTTCCGCTTTGGCGCGAGTGCGATTGTAAACGACGAGGACGTGTCGTTGTTTTGCCAGATTGGCAGCCATTCGACCGCCCATGATTCCGAGACCAACAAATCCAATTTTCATTTTGGTTCCGCTTACGCGGCGGTTACGAGTTCCGCTTCGTGGACAGTTTTGCCTTCGATTAGATCGACATCTTCGTCGGTGAGTTGCAGATCGGCGGCTCCGACATTTCTCTCGACTTGTTCGGCGTTGCGCGCGCCGACAATCGCGCCGGTCACGGCGGGATTGTGTAGCGTCCACGCCACTGCGACCTGACCCGGCGGTCGACCGTAGTTGCGACCGACTTCGCGCAAGCGTTCGACCAGCGCGAGGTTCTTGGAGAGTCGCGGTTCGGTAAATTCTTCGTCGCGACTGCGCCAATCGCTGGCCGGCAGTTTCGCGATGCGCTGGCGCGTCATCGCTCCCGTCAACAAACCCGAGGCCATCGGCGAATAAACAATCACGCCGATGTTGTTCGATCGACAATAAGGAAGAACTTCGTTTTCGATTTCGCGGCGGATCAACGAGTACGGCGGCTGCAACGACGTCGCCCGGGCAATCTCACTCGCCCGTTGCAATTCGATCGCGTCGAAATTGGAAACGCCGATCCAACGGACCTTTCCTTCTTTTTGGAGACGGGCCATCTCGGTCCAGCCATCTTCAAAATTTTCGGTCGGCCAGTGAATCTGGTAGAGATCGATCGTCTCCACATTAAGCCGGCGAAGACTGTCTTCGCACTCGCGCCGGATCGACACCGCTTGTAGGTCACGATGAACATAGCCCTGTTCGTCCCACCGCAGTCCGCACTTCGTAAACACATAAGGACGCGGCCCGGACCAACTCTGAAGAGCGCGGGCTACAACTTCTTCAGAGTGACCCATCCCGTACGCTGCAGCGGTGTCGATCCAGTTAATTCCTAACTCGAGAGCGCGATGAATAGCGGCGATAGATTGTTTGTCGTCCTGTTCGCCCCAGCCGAACTCCCAACCGGAGCCGCCAATGGCCCACGAACCGAAACCGATTGGCGTTATTTCTAAATCTGATTTTCCAAGTCGCTTTGTTTTCATGTTTGTCATACGCTAACCTTGCGAACGCTGCGCCGCGAGTGCGCGTGCGGCGTAATTGTTTCTGACTCAAAAGAGGTAGCGACGAATCTTACCGTTGCCGCGTAGCGAGAAAAACATGTTCACCGAATCGTTCGAACATGAAAACATTCGCACTTAATAGAAACCTCTTAATTCTGATTGCCTGCGCCGGCGCGGCCTTCAATCCGATCAAAGCCCAGCAAGTCGAGATCGATCAGACCACGACAAGTTCTGGATCGACAGCGCGACTAATCGTAAATCGATCAGCCGACTTCGGTCTCAACGAAGTTGTCGATCTTTTTGTCGATGGCGCGAAAGTAGCGACGCTCGGTTACAACGAGAGCTATCAGGCGACGTTGCCCAGTGGAAAGCATGTCTTGTCGATCAGCACTGACCCGAAAACGTATCCAGCAGGCAAACCGATTGCCGTCGGCATAAACGCAAAGCCAGGCCAAACCTACAGTTTCACCGCGGTTTGGCCTGATTCAGAACGCGCCGGTCTCGTCGCAAATTGATTCCCGTGCGCAAATTCAATTTGCTGTTCGTTGTTGGGATTGTCGTTCCGGCGATCGCTTCTGCCCAACTGCTTCCACAATTGCCCGAGGCGACGGTACAAGTCGCGTTGGTGGCGGCGACAAATCCAATCACTGGCAAATCGGAATTTCGTTATCACGGGAACAACACGCCGCCGGTGATTCGGATGCAGCCGGGAAGCACCCTAAAGGTCGAATACAAAAACGAGCTGACGGCTCAATCGAAAGAACAATGTGTCGATCATCCTTGCATGAACATGACGAATCTGCATTTCCACGGATTGCATGTTTCGCCGAATGCGCCGCAGGATGACGCGCTCGACATGATGGCGTCGCCGGGAGAAACGCTGCGTTACTCCGTGCAAGTGCCGCCGCAACAGCCGCCGGGATTGTATTGGTATCACACTCATCCGCACGGCGAGAGTTATGTCCAGGATCTCGATGGAATGTCGGGAGCTATCATCGTCGAAGGGATCGAGCGTTACGTCCCCGAAGTCTTGAAAATGCGCGAGCGTATCATGATTCTGCGCGACGTAGTTCTGCCGAAGGATCCGCGTGAACTAAAGAAGGCGATGGATGCGGTGGAAATGCAAACCACGCAATGCGGCGCCGCGCCCGAGAAACCGGAACGGGCTTTCACCGTTAACGGAGCTCTTCGTCCGAAGATCGACATCGTACCGGGCGAGCGCCAGTTTTGGCGAATCGTCAACGCCAGTCCCGATCGCTACGCTGATTTGGAGCTGGATGGCGAGTCACTCGAAGTGGTGGCTCTCGATGGAATGCCGCTCGCGTTTCATGATCCCGCGATTCGGACGCGATCGATGACTCACGTTTTAGTTCCCCCGGCCGGAAGAGTGGAAGCAATCGTCAATGGTCCGCCGGCCAATGCGCATGCTGCGCTGCGATCACTTTGTTTCGATACGGGACCGGACGGGGATTCAAATCCCGCCATGGTCCTGGCCGATGTGGTTTCAGCTCAACAACCGACTGCGCAAACTCGTTCTGGGATTGGCGGCAAACCCGTTTACGCAACTCTCCAGGCGGAAGTCATCGAGAAAATCCAAACCGACCGACCACAATTCACCGTCGACTTCAGCGAAGATAAGGCGGGCTTTTATATCAATGGACAGAAATTTGAAATGGATTCCGGTCCCATGCTCACGGTGGACGTCGGCAGACTTCAGCACTGGCGCGTGGTCAATTCGACCAAAGAAGTTCATCCGTTTCACATCCATCAGGTCCACTTCCTGGTTTACGCCGTCGATGGAAAGCGAATCGAAAATCCGGTTTGGCTCGATACGGTCAATGTCTCTTATGGAAGTTCGGTAGATCTGGTCATGGATTTTACCGATCCAATTATTCGCGGCATGTCGCTCTTCCATTGCCATCTGCTCAATCACGAGGACAAAGGCATGATGGCAAAAATTCTTTTCCGCTGAGCAGGCACTTATTGACGGTCGAAGCGCTCACCCGCAAGGCATTGCCAGAAGAAAACTCAAAACTTCTGAAACGTCCGCCTTTGAACGCTTGAGACACTATATATGAGAAGACCCGTCTCCCGAAAGAGGGAACCGAGACCAATTCATATGCGGCACTACAAAATCCCGCGCATGCGCCATGGCGGCGCTCTCGCTCTCACAATATTTTGCCGGCATGAACACGAGCGATGCTGGACTGAATAAATATTTGCAGGAGATCGGGCGCTTTCCTCTTTTGACGGCGCAAGAGGAGATCGCGCTCGCCCGCAAAATCAAACAAGGCGACAACGCCGCTCGTGATCGAATGATTCAAGCGAACCTTCGCCTCGTGGTCACGATTGCGGGCGATTATGTCGATCTTGGTTTGCCAATCATGGATCTGGTTTCGGAAGGCAGTATCGGATTGACCAAGGCGGTCGAGCGTTTCGATCCCACCAAAGGGGCAAAGCTCAGCACCTACGCGGCATGGTGGATCAAACAATCAATAAAGCTCGCGCTCTCGAACCAGGCGAAGACGATCCGTCTGCCGGTCCATTTGGTCGAAAAAATTTCCAAGGTTCGCCGCCTCGCGCTCGAAATGAGCCACGAGTTGGGCCGCGAACCGAGCGATGAGGAACTCGCCGACGAGATTGGCTTGCCGCTCGAACGCATTGCCGAATTGCGAAATGGATCGACGAGACCGGCATCGCTCGAAGCGGTGATTGACGAGGACGATTCAACGCAATTGGGCGAACTGATTGCCGACGAGGAAGCGCAGACTTCGTATGACTGGTTGCGCGACCAGGACCTTCAACGCCAACTCAAAGGCGCGCTGCATGTTCTCGACGATCGGGAAAAGAAGATCGTGTTTCAACGCTTCGGATTGGATGGTGGGCAGCCCCAAACCCTTGAACAACTTGGGGCAGCGATCGGACTGACGCGCGAACGGATTCGCCAGCTTCAAACAAAGGCGCTTGAAAAACTTCGTCGCGCTCTAACCAAGGACAGTCGGCCGTGGCTTGCCAATCTAACTGTTGCGGAGGCCTAAAGCAGCCATGTGGATCATTCGTCTTGCTCTAAAACGGCCGTACACGTTCGTGGTCGCAGCGTTGTTGCTGCTGCCTACCACGCCCTTCGTCTTGATGCGGACCGCGCTCATAGAAGCGCCGCGTCTCCGTTTCCATTATCTCGGCCTGGCGCCGAACTGTGTTGATTCCGAGCGGCCAGATTAGCCACACTGGTTGCGGTGCACGAATCCCTTCACGTCCTCTCGACGGATCAAAGGAATGTGTTCTCCAAACCGGCGACGGTAATCTTCAATCAGTTTGCGGCGATGCACATCTTCTTCCGCTTCCATTTCCTTAAAGATTTGCACGGTTGCCGGATAATCCGCTTTCAATCCGGCGGCGAAGTCGGCATAGACGCGCGCGTCCGTTTCTTCGGAAGAAATTGCCAGCGCTAGAATTTCCCGTTCGGAAAGATCCTTGAAATTTTTAGCCACGGCATCTCTTCCGATCCGAAGTTCCTCAACGCATGATCGGCGTCGCGGAAGCAGCGGGAGTCGGCGAAGAAGCAGGTGACGCAGAGGTCATTGGCGTTGCTGAAGGAGCCGGCGAAGCCGAAGCTATCGGCGCGGCCGATTCAGTCACCCCGGTCAGGATCTGGTGTACGGCTGCGGAAACAGTCGGCGCTGCGGAAGAATCCGCCGTGGCGGGAGCGCCCGGCGTCGCGGAAGGAGCAAGCGTGGCGGAAGAAGCGGGCGTCGCAGAAGAGACCGGCGTTGCGGAAGGAGCGGGCGTGACGGCGATACGGACCGTTGCTCCGGTGGAAAGAGAATCCGATGGATTAACGATTACCTTGTCAGATTCTTTGACGCCGCTGAGGATTTCGGACTGCACACCGAAGTCCCGACCGACTTTGACGTTCCGGAGTTGCACCACGCCTTTGGCGTCCACCACACCGACTTGCAAATTCTTGCCGCGAAATATGAGAGTGTTATCCGGTAAGATAAGCAGCTTTGCTAACGCGCTCTGTGGCACGCGAACTGTGGCATAACTGCCGGGCAGAATCTCATTCTTCGAATTATCGACCTGTAATTGAACAAGCATCGTGCGGGAGTCGGGCGAGACCGCCTCCGAAGTCGTGACCACCTTTCCCGGGTATGTTTTCGCGCTGCTTGCCCCGATTTGGACATCGAATGTTTGTCCGGCCGCGATATTCGGCGCCTCCGGCTGCGGGATGCGGAAATAAACACGAAGGGGATCTGTCTGTTGGATATGAAACATTTCGAGGCTTGTGTTGTTCGCGGCGATCAGGTCGCCGACGTTTACGTTGCGAATGGTGATCGTGCCGGCAAAAGGCGCGGTCACTCGTTGAAAAGCGAACTCCTGTTCAAGAAATCGAAGATTCGCGGCAAACGCATCGTTATTTGCCTGGTTGGTGGCTTGGGCCGTGGCCATGTTCTCAGAGTCGAGCTCCGAGACGACGCCCTGCTGAAATAGCTGCTGCCATTTCTGGTTCGTACTCTTGGCCTGCTCCAAATTCTTTTGCGCCATGGCTGCCTGTGAGCGTGCCTGTGATAGCTGCTGAGCAATATCAGGAGTATCGATCTCCGCCAGTAATTGGTCTTTCTGGACATGCGCCCCGATGTCTACGAGCCAGCTTTTGAGGAATCCATTAGCTCGCGCAAAGATGGAGGCTTCCTGCCACGGTTTGACTTCGGCAGGTAAGTCAAGGCCGCTGCCTGGTATAGTGAGAGCAGGCGAGACGACCGCAACTGTAGGAATCGCCAACTGATTTGTCTCAGCGGTAGCGGTCTGCCGCTGCCGCCATTGAGGGATGAATCCGATAACTAACGGGATCAAGAGCAGCGCTCCACCCACGAGCAGGCCGCGCCGAAGGCGCCGCTTTGATCGAATTGGATCTGCCTCGTGTTCGTTTGGGGTTACGCCCACGTCGCCAGTATAAGTAGTCGCGCTCATATATATAAAGGAGTGTTTTAAGTTGCGGGGATGCCGTGATCGAGGCCGGTTGATGGGACATTTTCTTTCGGTTCTGCCTTGGCGTTAACGGCCGCCTGGCGATGTAAGAGACTGAATACCACTGGCACGAAAAGTAGCGTGGCGACGGTGGCGAGAGCGAGGCCGCCAATAACTGCACGGCCGAGTGGCGCGTTCTGCTCGCCGCCGTCACCAAGGCCAAGAGCCATTGGGAACATGCCGATCATCATTGCCGTCGCCGTCATTATCACCGGGCGCAACCGGCCGGTGCCGGCTTCCCATGCTGCCTGTGTAGCAGTTTTTCCTTCCTCGAGGAGGTGGATGCGAGCGAAAGTCACGACCAGAACGGAATTCGCCGTGGCAACGCCGAGACACATGATCGCGCCCATCATCGCGGGAACGCTTAAGGTTGTGCTCGTAACATGAAGTCCCCAGACGACGCCGGCCAACGCACCGGTAAGGGCGGTAAGGATAATAAATGGATCAAGCCAGCTCTGGAAGTTAACTACGAGCAGCAAGTAGATTAGCGCGATCGCCATTACCATTCCGACGCCCAAACCAATGAAGCTTGAGTTCATCGTCGATACCTGCCCGCGCATTACGACCTCGGTTCCGCGCGGCGCGTTTTTCTGGGCCTCGGCAACGATGGGTTTAATATCACTATACACACCGCCCAAATCTCTGGCACCGACGCCGCCGTAGACATCGACTACCGGCATGACGTTGTAATGCGAGTAAATGGGTTGGCTGGTAGTGTGTGAAACATCAGCGAGGTTCTCCAGTAATTGACCATTCGATTTACCAGGCATCGACGCGTTAATTGGCGTCGACTTTAGGTCGGAGAGCGTGGTGGTTTGAGGTTCCGGCACGCGAACATTGACAAGATATTGAATGCCGCTGGCTGGATCGAGCCAGTAGGTTGGCGTCACCTGACTGCTGCCGCTTAAAGCAAGCAGGACCGAGCCGGCCACATCTCTTTCGGTCAATCCTAATTGCACAGCTTTGGTTCTATCGACGTCGAACTCGATTCTGTGCAGATCGTTTGGTTGCTGGATCCGGACATCAACTGCACCGCGAACCAAACGGACTTTCTGTGCTATTGCATTGGCCACCTGCTGGTCGGCCGCTTGATTTCGCCCAACGACCTGGATGTCCAAGGGGGCGGGAAGTCCGAAGTTAATCGTTTCGCTAACGATGTCTGCCGGTAGGAAGTAAAACGTTATTCCAGGATACTCGCGATTTAAACTAAGACGCAGGTTGCGTACATAATCGTCGGTCGGCTTATGTTTGGGCTGCAATGACACCAGAATGTCGGCGTCGGCTGGTCCTGATATACCACTGTCGTTGTAGCTCAGGTTAATGCCTGAAACCGGCAGTCCCATGTTGTCGATCATGCCCTCGAGCTCCTTGGCCGGAATTTGCCGGCGAATGCTAGTTTCGACTTCATCGACTAGCTTGGCAGTTTGCTCAATGCGCGTTCCAGTCGGCCCCCGGACGTGCAAGCGAAACTGTCCTGCGTCCACCGTGGGAAAGAAATTCTGACCGAGGAACGGAACGAGCAACCACGAGGCAACGCAAAACGACAGAAACCCCATGATGAAAGCAGCCCTGCGTTCCAGAATCTTACCTAACAAGTTTCCGTAAGATTCCTTCAAACGCTCGAAAGCCTTGTCAAAGCGAACGGCCAGTTTGACGAAGGGGCGCACCCACGGCTTGGCCTTCCCAGGATCGGGTGCTTCACCGCGATACGGCTCGTCCTTATAGAACCACATGACCATTGTCGGCACCAGCGTTCGAGTCAGCGCATAGCTCGCCAGCAGCGCGAAGACGACAGCTTCGGCCAGTGGCACGAAGAGATAACGAGAGACGCCACTGAGGAAGAACATCGGAACGAAAACGATGCAAATGCACAGCGTCGAAACGAAGGCCGGGAGGGCAATTTCCTGGGCGCCGTCGAGAATCGCGTCGTGGGTTGGCTTACCGAGCGCCATTTGCCGATGAACGTTTTCTAACTCGACGGTGGCATCATCAACCAAGATGCCGACGGCTAGAGCAAGGCCACCGAGCGTCATCAGGTTGATCGTTTCCCCGAGCGCACTTAGGACCGCAAGCGAGGTCAGAATTGAGAGCGGGATCGAGACTGCGACGATGATTGTGGCGCGCCAGGAAGCGAGGAAGAGAAGGAGCATGATGGCAGTCAGACATGCCGCAATCACACCTTCGCGGACCACTCCACTGACCGCGCCCTTCACAAATACGGATTGATCCGCGAATTGCTTTACTTGCACGTCAGTCGTCACGGTTTTGAGAATCTTAGCCATCGCGGCCTTAACTCCTGAAGCAACCGAAAGAGTGGATGCGCTGCCATTCTTGAAGATTTGGATCAGTGTGCTGCGGACACCGTCCTGGCGAACGATATTTTCCTGCGGCATGTAGCCGTCTCGCACTTGAGCGACATCCTTTATGTGAATCACGGTGCCGCCGATACTTTTGATTGGCAGCTCGTTCAAGAGATCGATCCGCTCCGGATTTACGTTAAGGTCAATCGGCACTTCTTTCCCGCCTATTTTCGCCACCCCGCTCGGAAAAGTCAGAGACCCGTTGCTAATGGCAGTGACCACATCTGATTGGACAAGGTTGTTTGCTTGCAAGGCCTTGAGATCGAGGTCGACCGAAACCACCCTTTGCTTCCCGCCATATGGATATGGAATGCTGACTCCCGGGACGCTAATTAAGCCGACGCGAATCTGGTTTAGAGCAATATCAAACACCTGCTGCTCGGAAAGCTTGGTGCTGCTGACGGCAAATTGCAGAATAGAAACGGTGGACGCGCTGTATTGGATGATGAGCGGAGGCGTGGTCCCTTGCGGCAACTGTTTCAAAATGGTTTGCGAGACCGCGGTCAATTGCGCCACCGCCGTCGAGGGGTTCACAGTCGGCTGAAAGAAGACTTTGATGACGCCGAAGCCGTCATAGGAGGTCGATTCAATGTGTTCGATATTATCGACCGTCGTGGTAAGCGCCCGTTCCTCGCTGAAAACAAGCCTTTGCGCAATTTGATCAGCTGGGAGCCCGGTGAAACTCCAGATCACACTGACCACCGGAATGTTAATTGCGGGGAAGATGTCGGTCGGCGTCCTCATCAGGACAAAAGGAGTCATCAGGATGAGGAGCAAGGCTGCCACCACAAAGGTGTAGGGGCGGCGAAGCGCTAGGCGAACAATCCACATGGCAGGTTATCCTTCCTGCGAAAAGAGACTCTGCATAAGAAGATCGGTTGCCGGGACCACTTTGGTCTTATGTGCACGGCCGCCCACCTTAGGGAAAGTTTTTACATGCTGAGAGCATTTCCGAGTTTTCACGACGAATACGCTTTTCAGAACGTTGTTCGCTTTCATGGTCGGCAATATACGCTCCGCGATTAACGGGCCGCTATTGTGCACGTGGGGGATTTTTCAATGTCACTTATGAGTGATGGTCGCTCCGTCGTTCGGAACACACTCATGGTTTGTACTTGCCGACGAGGTCTTGAGCGGGTGCGCAAGTCGGTGAGGAGGGAGTTCTGATCCCTCATTGAAGGCGTTATCGCTAACTGTCCTTGCTCAGGCCGTCTGACCGGCGGGGCATTCCTCAACTCGGCCCATGCATACAGTTAGCGCGCTGAGAATAACCGGCAGCGCCAAAGCCCAAAGGCCGACCGCGATTTCCAATGAGGCTCCGGCGGCACAGCCGGCAGCGAACCCGATGACGCAAACGAAAGTCATGCGTACGCGTCGTCGCGCTTTAGCGAGTTCGTCCGCATTTCCCTGGCTGCGGGCGAGCATCGAAAGATCGAGAGTCAATTGAGTGACGTTCGTCGTCATTACCGTGGTAGATGGCGCGTCCTTCAAGGCAAGCTTCACCAGTACATTCTGGGTCGCCATGGCGGCGACGCCCAACATTCCCGCGAACACGGCTGCCGAATTGTCGGCGTCAGGAAAGCGACCAAACCCGACACCAATCCCAAGAAATGCGGCGAGAAGTGCAGTTTGAAGTAACAACAATGGGCGCAGCGCCGACGATCCACTAATTACCAAGGCGTCGGAGGCCAGTGTTACCAAGCCCATCACCGCCATGAAAATCGGAACCGCCAGGAGCGGCCCGACCTGGCTGAAACCACCGGTTACGTAGTGCGCGGCCACGATTACCAGGTTGCCGGTAATGTGGGATGTGAACAGTCCACCAAGGGCGAGGAAACCGATGACATCGACCGCGCCGGCCGTCGTGCTCAGTACGGCTGGTAGCAACCACCTGCTCGGAAGACGTGTGCGAGCCATAATATTATCGTTAGGCATTTCACTTACATAACTTCGCCACATGATCGCCGGGAATCTCTTAGGAACAGAAACTGACCGAGCCATACACTCGTGATACCGACGGTGATCCCGACCACTGTGCAGAGAAGCCGCAACAACGGCTCAAGCCGTGCATCCCGAGGACTCATGGCTGCTGCCACCATTGCGACGGGGTGGTTATACATGTTGTCGCTATGTCGTGACACCAATTCAGCGCTATCATAACCGCGGTGCCGATGCCCTCACTTCGACGCCCGCTTCTTTTTCGAGCGCCTTGATCAGCGCAGACGCGTTTTCTTTTCCGAAGCCCAGATCAACAGCCGCCGCGAGATTTCTTTCAACAACACGCAACGCTGGAATCGGGGACTTCAAGCTTACGCCAAATTTTTGAATCAAGCCTGCGTCCTTGAGCATGAGCTTGAGCGCGAAGCTGGTCGAAAAATCGCGTTTCAAAATGTTTTGACCGTTGCTCACAAGCAGCGGTGAGCTGAAGTCGGCGACCTTGACGACCTCCATCACGGCGTTGAGATCAAGGCCAGCCTTTTGCGCGAGAACCAAACCTTCCGAGAGCGCTTCCAATCCCAACGCCACGATCAGGTTTCCTACCAGCTTCATGGCCGTGGCGTTTCCGTTCTTGCCGAAGTAGTGAACGGTTTGGCCGAGGTGTTCCAGAACGGGCTTAACTTTTTCGAAGATCGCCTTATTGCCCGCGGCCATAATCCACAGTTTCGCTTCGGCGGCTTCTTGTTTGCTGCCAAAGACGGGCGCATCGAGAAAATCGACGCCGTGTTTTGCAAAAGCTTCCTGTTCTCGCAAACTGGTCGCGGGAAGGACGGTGCTCATGTCGATCGCGATCTGGCCTTCTTTGATTCCACGGAGAATTCCTTTGGCGCCGAACACAACTGCCTCAACGGCCTCGTCGTTGCTCAACATGTAGATCACAAGATCGACATCGCGCACCGCCTCGGTCGGAGAATCGGCAATGCGCGCACCTTTTCGGACGAACGGTTTGCACTTTTCAGCGCTCCGATTCCAGACGGTGAGCTCGTAGCCGGCCTTGAAAAGATTGGAAGCCATGCCGCTACCCATGGTTCCGAGACCTAGATATGAGATTGTCTTTATCATAGTGAATTCGTATCGGTTAGGGTTTCTGTGATATTCGCCGCACCGCTTGACGAAGGACGTCGGCACACTGGTCCAAGGCTTCCCGTTCCTCATCCGACATCGCCGGTTCGAGAATGCGTTCGACACCTCCCCGGCCAACAACGCTCGGCAACGACAGGGTTACACCGTATTTGGCGTTGTAGACGCCGATCGGCAATACCGCTCGCTCGTCGCGCAATACCGATTCGGCGATCCGCGCGGACACGATCCCGATCCCGAACTGGCTCGCTTCGTTTCCTTCGATGATCGTGATATTGGCGTAGCGGACATCGCGCTCGACGCTTTTTCGGAAGTCGTCGAAAGAACTTCCGCCCGGCAAGGCCTCAGCGATCGGCACGCCACCGACCCGGGCCGACGACCACAGCATTACCTCCGAAGTTCCGTGTTCGCCGACTACCTGCGCCTCGAGCGAAGTCGCGCTGACCTCAAGGCGTTCAGCTAGATGAACGCGAAACCGAAGGGTATCGATTAACGTGCCAGTGCTAAGGACGCGGTCGTGCCCCGCGATGCGGCGCACAAGATCGGACAACGGATCGGGTGGATCGGTGACGACAAGCAGTACAGCGGTCGGTGCCGCCGTGATTATCTTGGGGACGATCTCCGTGAACACGCCAACATTTGTGTCGAGCAACTTGAGGCGCCCCTCCCGATCGTTGCGATCGGTGGCGCCGCCGCTCTTCTCATTGACCCCGGCAGTAAGCATCACGAGGTCGGCACCGGCGAGATCCGCGTAGTCGCCATCGCGTAGCGCGACCTCGGGACAGAGCGGCGCGCCGTAGCGCAAATCGGTGGCCACCGCCCTGGCCCGCGCCCGTGTCCGGTCAATTAACACCACCTCGCGCGCCGAGCCGCGCACGACCAGCGACAGCGCGCAGGCCGCGCCCACTCTTCCGACACCGATAACCCCGACTTTCATTCTTGTTTCCCTTCCTTATTCGTCGGGCTTGGATCAATCAGGGTTAAATCCGTATCCGGATCAAAACGCTTCTGCATCGTTACCGGATCGACAGTGACCATTACTTCCAGCGTCGGGGATACGTATGCAGCGAGAACGTGACCTCCCTGCGTTGTTCCGTCTGAATTCCCCACCAGCATGTGCGTGTGGACTACAGGCTTTCCTCGGTAGAGCGCGATGTCACCGCTCATCCCAATCACTTCGTGCTGACCCTGGATGGGAATCTTCTTGTACATTTTACGCTGAG
>WNFR01003627.1_pt1 | contig 18827 bp, 14 predicted proteins | sample 5400221 | NCBI WGS metagenome assembly WNFR01 (sample SAMN13153357, study PRJNA577476) | soil metagenome | isolation source: 40 cm soil under Madrone tree | place: USA:California | collected 2016-06-14 | reverse complement strand
ACCAATAATTCGCGAAGCAGCAAGAACGGATCCGGACGAAAGAGTTCGTACTGTGGCGAAAAGCATTTTGCAGTTGGGAACCACGAGCGAAGACCCCAAGATTTCAGTACCGTTCAGAAAAGTATCGCCTCATTTGTAGAGTATTGGTAACTTCATAGGCTTCCTGGTTAGTTAGCTGCACGTTTTACCTACACTTGCAGCGGCATAACAGTGGCCGCCATTGAGCTATGAGTTTTGCACGAATCTGTGGAGCGTTGTAGGAGCCTAGATTTACTCGGAGCATTCAAGCGAAGGGCGAGATCATGGAAGGGAGCTTTAAATAAATGAATCGAACCATCGCGAAATCATTACTTCTCCTGATCCTGTTCACCGGCAGTAAGGTGTTCGGTCAGAGTCGCGACGCAAGGCTAGGCCAGAGGATTGCGAAATACAATTCGGAGAAGACAACGCCTCTGGAACAGCTTATAGAATTGGCCCAAAAATTTCAGATACCAATGGGAATCGAATGGGTTGACGATTCGGCTGATACGCTAACTCCTTCGATTAACTTGAGAGGTACGACCCCTAAGGGCGTAATGGTGCAGATACTCGCTCAAAAGCAAGGTTACACGTTTACAGTGGAAGAAGGCATTGTCCATATCTCGCAAATCAGCTTGGCTCACGATCCTCGTAATTTCCTCAACATTAGCTTTCCGCAATACACAGTTCAGAAAGCGAGCCTGCGGGAAGCTGCTTATTGGTTGGGGGTATCACTCAAAAGATTCTTGCATCCAGAGCGAAACATGGGAGGAGGCTTTGGCGGATCAAGCCTTGAAGCAGATTTCGACGTCCCAATGATATCTTTCTCAGGAAACGACCTAACCGTCCGACAAATACTGAACAAGCTCGTTCTGGCACACGGCAAGTCGTTATGGGTGTTACGTCAGAATTCCCAGCTACTGATGGAAGGTGAACCGTTTTATGCGAGCGGAACGTCCTCTGATGGGAAGGGTTCACCAGACTTCATTTGGGATTTGGTGCCTCTGATCAAAAATGATCGATCGTCCCGGTAGTGGAATTTGACTTGGTTAAGGCAGTTATTGAATTGCCACTGCTTCTTCAGTAGCTCCGTTGGTCTGTTGCCGCGTCCCCCTGTAAACGGAACCCGCGTGCTGGTACTTGCCAAGCCGGTAGTCCTTTTGGTGGCACCATCCGGATCATTCAGCAAATAGTTCACGAGAGGCCCGGAACCGGCTTCACTCTGAGCGGCGGAGTCGTACACGTTTTTGCGACGTCCATCGTTACTGACCGACGGAATTTCTTAAACCTCCGCGTGTCCCGTTTTCAGGTTGAGAACGAGAGTTTGTTCGGGGCCGAATGGCTGCTCAGAGTAAGCATCCATCAAGTCCTCAGCCCTAGTCCAGGAGGCTTTGGAGGAGGACATGGTTATGGCGTACCGCGAACTGACACCTTTGATGTCGGTAATCTCAGTTTTTCCATTAACGATGCAACCGTCCGGCAAATTCTCAACGGTATCGTGGCGAGGCAGGGCAATGCTCTGTGGCTCGTTCGCATTAACCCATCGCAGATGATGACCAATGGGCGTTTCTATGTGCAGACCGCGTCAGCTACGAGCAGAACGGCAGCGCCTGATTTCCACTGGGAGTTTCTCCCACTGAAAGAAGTTCGAGGCAACAACTAACTGCAATCATCCTATATTGATCCGGCTAAGCCACGGTGATGTCTTCGCTGAGGTAGACGTCCTGAATGGAGTTCAGCAAATCAACCCCTTCACTCATTGGCCGCTGGAAGGCTTTACGTCCCGAAATCAGGCCCATACCACCACCGCGCTTATTAATCACGGCAGTGCGGACCGCTTCAGCCAGGTCGCTTGCACCTTTGGATTCGCCACCTGAGTTGATTAGCCCGCATCGACCCATGTAGCAATTGGCTACTTGATAACGCACCAGATCGATTGGATTGTCGGTAGTGAGTTTCTCGTAGACGAGCTTGCTGGTCTTGCCATAGGAACTGCCGAGAGCTTTTTCGACTGCGGGGTAGCCGCCGTTTCGGTCGGGAAGTTTCTGTTTGATGATGTCGGCTTGAATCGTTACGCCGAGGTGATTCGCCTGGCTTGTGAGGTCAGCGGCCGTATGCATGTCGCCTTCGGGGGTTTTGAATTTTGGATTGCGCAGGTAGCACCAGAGTATGCAGGCCATCCCCAACTCGTGGGCCTGGGCAAAGGCTGTGCTGACCTCGATTATTTGGCGAGTAGATTCTTCGGAGCCAAAATATATCGTCGCGCCAACTGCCACGGCGCCCATATTGTGGGCTTCCTTCACTGTACCAAATAACACCTGATCAAACTTATTCGGCAATGTGAGCAATTCGTTGTGGTTGATCTTGACGATGAAGGGGATCTTATGTGCGTATTTGCGGGCAACGATTCCAAGGACGCCAAAGGTTGAAGCAACCGCATTACAACCACCCTCGAGTGCCAACTTCACGATGTTTTCGGGATCAAAGTATTGCGGATTAGGCGCGAAGGAGGCGCCGGCAGAATGTTCGATTCCCTGATCGACGGGCAGGATCGAAAGATACCCGGTACCCGCGAGCCGGCCGTTATCAAATAAAGACTGCATTGAACGCAAGACAGCGAGTGGCCGATCCGAACTGGCCCACACCCGATCAATAAAGTCCGGACCGGGCAAGTGCAAATCGTCTTTTGAAATCGTCTTTGTGTTGTGATCCAGCAATGTGCGGGCGTTCGATCCGAGGAGTTCTTCGATGCGATCCAGACTTGAACCCGTGCGTTTTAATTCCGTTACCATTATTTTTCCTCCTGCTGCTTCCTGGGCGGCCTTCAATTGAGAAAGGTTATGAAGCGTAAATGAATTATACAGTAACCTAGTTTCGCCCACGGAGGGACGCCCCTACAAACCAGGACACTACTCGGCCTCTCACAAATTGCCGGCGAAAACCCTAAACACAATTTGTAGCGCGATCTTCAAAAAATTCGGTTGTGGCCCGTGAGGCTATGCGCTAAAATTCCGGTGCCGAGATTAGACCTCGAATCGGCGTTGCGGTTCGGCAAGTGCACTCACTTTGAGGGTTAGCAAAACCGCTTTCCAGCTTTTCGCCCCAGCAAACGAAAGGTAAATCGATGAAATTTCCTCGCTCTCTCATGCTGTCTTTTTCTTTCCTCTTTTGTTCCTTACTCAGCTTTTCCGCATTTGCGGTCACAAGCGAGGATTGGAAACCTATCGACCCAGCCGACCTGGCATTGAAGACTCCCGTAGTTGAGAAAGATGCCGATGCCGAGGCCCTCTTTTGGGAAGTAAGAATAGATGACAGCCCGGAAGGCGATCTGATTTTTACACACTACCTCCGCGTTAAGGTATTCACTGACCGTGGTAGAGAATCCCAGAGCAAAGTCGACATTCCTTTCGGGAAGCTTTATGGGAGTGAGATCAAAATCAAGGACATTGCCGCGCGGACGATAAAACCCGACGGTTCGATCGTCGAACTCAAGAAAGATGATGTTTTTGAACGAACAATTGTTAAGACTAGCGGCGCAAGATTGAAGGCCAAGTCTTTCGCCATGCCCGCCGTGGAGCCTGGTTGCATCATTGAATATCGCTGGCGGGAAATCCGAGTAGGCAAGAGTGCCAATTTCGTTAGGCTTCAGTTCCAACGCGACATTCCGGTTCAGCGCGTGAAGTATTTGATTAAGCCTTTTCCTTTTGAAGGGCTGTCGTTTCGTTCCATCACCTTTCATGGCGCCCCAGCGCCATTCACAAAAGAAAAAGAGGGGTTCTTCAGCACGACAATGACCAACATGCCGGCGGTGCACGAGGAATCCCGGATGCCCCCGGAAGATCAAATCAAAACCTGGATGCTCGTCTTCTACGACCGTGACCGCAAAATTGAACCGGAAAAGTATTGGGCTGAAACCAGCAAGTACTACTATGACGAGTTCAAGCAACAGTTAAAAGTTAACGATGTTGTTCGTCAAGCTGCAACCACGATCACAGGCGACGCAAAAACCGATGACGAGAAAGTCCAACGGCTATTCGAATACTGCCGCACCAAAATAAGGAACGTTACCCATGATTCTTCAGGACTCAGCCCGGATGAACTGAAAAAGGTTAAGGAGAGTAAGAGTCCAGCCGATGCCTTGAAGCGAGGGATGGCAAGCGGTGGCAACATCGATCTGCTTTTCGCCGCCCTCGCAACGGCGTCGGGCTTTGATGCGCGAATTGCTTTGGCGCCTGACCGGAGCGATATCTTCTTCGACAAATACCTTCCAAACGACTATTTTCTGAAACCATCCAACATCGCCGTGAATGTGGGCGGCGCCTGGAAGTTTTTCAATCCGGGCTATAACTACGTGCCCTTCGGAATGCTGCGATGGCAGGAAGAGGGCGAACAAGCGCTGATTACAGATTCTAAGCAGCCTGTCTGGGTGGAGACACCGTTGTCACCGCCGGAGAAATCGCAAATCAAACGGAGGGCGAAATTAAAACTCGATGAGGATGGGTCGCTCGAAGGCGAAGTGCAAATCGAATTTTCCGGACAGTTTGCAATTGAACGTAAGGAAGAATACGACAATGACTCCGAAAATCAGCGCGAAGAAAGCCTGAAACAGGAAGTCAAAAGCCATCTGAGTACCGCGGAACTCAGCAATATTCGGGTCGAAAACGTTACTGACCCGGTAAAGCCGTTCCTTTATTCCTATCATCTGCGCGTACCTGGCTACGCTCAGCGCACCGGCAAAAGGCTGTTCCTGCAACCCGCCTTCTTCCAGCAAGGCGTTGCACCGCTTTTTTCTGCAGCTGATCGCAAATACCCAATCTATTTCCACTATCCCTGGTCTGAAGATGACGTCGTAGAGATAAACCTGCCACAGGGTTTTACGTTGGAGAATGCCGAAGCGCCTGCTCCCTTTGCCAGCGGTAGAATTAGCGAATACAAGCCCACACTGGGGGTTACTCCTGACGGCAGGCTGCTCGTGTACAAGCGAAATTTCTTCTTCGGAGGAAACGGCACTCTTCTTTACCCGGTCCCAAGCTACATTCAACTCAAATCCTTCTTCGACCTGCTTCACAAAGAGGACAATCACACTCTTGCGCTGAAACAAACCGGAACTTCGCAGTGACCGCCTGTTCCCGAGGGAAGGGAAAACCTAAAATGAGAAAACACCTGCCTGGGATCTGTTTCTTGGCGATGCTCTCGGCAATAAGTGTTAACGCCTCACCAGGCGATGACGTTCCTTCATGGCTGCAGCAAGCAGCGAGCGTCAAACTTTCGGCTTATGACAAGGATGTGCCGGCTGTAGTTCTGGTGGATGACGGCACAATCAACATCGACGCAGATGGTCACGTGAATAGGGTCTACAATTTCGCAGTACGTATTCTGCGACGCGAAGGGCGCGAATATGCTGTGGGACATGTTGGCTATATTCCTGATATTGGCAAAGTCAGGGAGCTGCGTGCCTGGCTAATTCGTGCGAACGGCGAGATCAAGCGCTACGGCAAGGATGACATAGTTGACTCGGCCGGAGCCACCAATGACGTTTACAACGAATACCGCATCAAACACGTTTCCGCAGCCAGCGACGCCGATGCTGGGACAGTCTTTGGTTACAGTTATGCGCTCGAAGATCGATCTGTGTTCAGCCAGGACGACTGGGCCTTCCAGAGTTCCATTCCCGTAGTCACTTCGCGTTACACGCTCGCCCTGCCAGCCGGATGGCATGCCGAAGGTGTGACTTTTAATCACGCGAAGATCGAACCAGTAATTAACGGTTCGACGTACACCTGGGAACTGAGAGATCTGCCGCCCATACCTGATGAGCCCCTAAGCCCCAGCCTAAGTAATCTTGTTGCTCGACTCGCGGTGAGCTATTACCCTCCTTCAACTGGAGCGGCTCCCTCCATTAAGACCTTCACGAATTGGGCCGAAGTAGGGGCCTGGATGAGTGAGCTGGAAGATCCGCAGGTGCTCGTGGATGACGCGCTTGCCAGAAAGGCGTATGAGCTGACCGCCCTCGCCAAAAACGAGTACGAGAAGATTCAGGCTATCGGTCAATACGTTCAGAACATTCAGTACATCTCGATTCAGACGGGTCTCGGGCGCGGCGGAGGATATCGACCACACTCGTCGACGGAGGTGTTTGCCAAGTCCTACGGTGATTGTAAAGACAAAGCTAATCTCATGCGGGCCATGCTCAAGGTGGTCGGAATCAGTTCGTTTCCGGTGAGCATCTACTCGGGAGATCCGGAATATGTGCATCCGGATTGGCCCTCGCCGCAACAGTTCAATCATTGCATTATCGCAGTCAAGGTTACCGATGAAACGCGCACGACCACAATCATCCAGCACCCTCGTTTTGGCCGGCTATTGATCTTCGATCCTACTGACAGCGAGACGCCTGTCGGTGATCTTCCTTTCTATCTTCAGGGCAGCCTGGCGTTGATCGATTCGAAAGAGTCGAACGAGCTTGTAAAAATGCCAGTCACGCCCCCGGAGATGAACCAACTTGAGCGTACCGCCGAATTGCAGTTAGCAGCTGACGGCGCTATCGCGGGAAGCATTCAGGAGCGAGCTCTCGGTCAAACAGCCGCGAAGTTTCGCATGGAATATCGTCACCTTTCACGTTCTGAATACAATGCGATGATTGGTCGCTGGCTGACGAACGGGGCAGCGGGGGCGGATCTGAACAGGATCGAGTCGACTGACACCGCAGCCGAGGGTCGCTTCGCCCTTAACATCGAGTTTAGCGCGAAGTCGTACGGTCAATTGATGCAAGATCGGTTGCTCGTTTTTCGACCCGCAGTTGTGTCGCGTAGGGACGCTCTCACATTGACGGCGCCCCTGCGTAAACACCCGATCGTGCTGCAATCCAATGCTGATTCGGAGACTGTACGAGTGAAACTGCCTGCTGGATTTTACGTTGACGAAATGCCGGATCCGGTGAAGATTGAGACAACGTTTGGCTCTTACACTACGAGCTATGAAAACAAAGATGGTGAGCTTGTTTTTAAGCGCCGCCTCTCCCAGCGCGCGATAACCATTCCTGCCGAGCAATACGATGCAGTTCGTAACTTCTTCGAGCGCATTCGGACTGCTGAACAGGCCCCTGTCGTGTTGGTGAGAAAGTGAACGACCACTATGCGAAGGGCCGATCAAGGTCGTCAGTTGGTTGACTAGGCACTGATCAGTCGAGCAATTGCAAAGGCGGCGCCAGCGGCCACACTCCCGATCAATGCTGTTTGCAATGCGCTGCGCAATGGTTTCGTGCCCGTGAAGCGCCCTTTTACGAAACCGAAAATAAATAGAGCCGCCAGCGTAACAGCCACTGAAAAAAGCAACGCCGTCGAGGCGGTGGGCACAATAATGTAAGGAGTGAGAGGAATAAAGCCGCCGGCCACGTAGGCGCCGGCAATCGTTAAAGCACTGATCACGGCACGTCGCGGCTCGGGCTTCTCGAGGCCGAGTTCAAAACGCATCATGAAGTCGATCCAATTTCCGGGCTGCTTGCGCAGTGCCTGCACAATGGGCCAAGTCTCATCTTCAGTTAGGCCGTAAGCCTGAAACACCTCCGCCACTTCTCTCATTTCTTCGTGAGGGATCTCTGCGACTTCTCGTTTCTCCCGTTCGCGTTCCTTCGCGTAATGCTCAGCATCGCTCTTCGCAGCGAGATAACCCCCGAGGCCCATAGCGATCGAGCCAGCGGCGATCTCCGCCAGACCAGCAGTTACGATAATGCCGGTTGAAATAGCTTTAGATCCAGTCAGCCCGGCCGCAAGCGCGAATGGAACAGTCAAGCCGTCAGACATTCCAATCACAATGTCGCGCACAACGTCACTGGCGGTGAAGTGTCGTTCGATGTGTGGAGTTTGGGGCATCGAGAAATCTCCGAGGTTAGGCCTTTGGTCTTGGGTCTTGGCCTCTCTACAAGAGCAAACTCGATCCCAAGACCAAAGACCTAAAACCAAAGGTCTAAGACCTAACATAAGATCTAAGACCAAAACAGAAAATCAAAAATCTAAAATCTAAAATCAAAACTCTCAAAACTTATTAGCAAGCATCATGATTCCGATAACAATGAATGCACAGGCTGCGACCCGTTTCACCCAAATGAGTGGAACATAATCTCCAATCACACTTCCCACCAGCACGCCAAGGGCTGAGACTGCGGCCAACGCCAGGGACGCGCCAATAAAAACAGCCCACGGTCGCTTGGTTTGCGCAGACAGTGTCATGGCTGCGAGCTGAGTCTTGTCACCCATCTCCGCGAGAAAAATTACACCAAACGTTGTCAGCAATACGCGTAGATCCATCTGATCTCCTTCACGTGAGAATGCCGCATCACATTTTTAGGATAAGGCCGAATACTACTCTGGATACACCTGCCCCTAATATCACCCAGAACGGATTAACTCTAAATCGCAACAGGACAAGTGCGGCAATAACCGCAAGTATTAATCCCAGCCAGGTGCGAATTCCCGCGCGGCCGATGCTCCACGCCGCTGCAATCAATAATCCAACCACCGCCGGAGTCACGCCTCTTAGAAATGCCTGGACCTGACGGTTGGCTCGGAAACGACGCAGCGAGGATCCCGCCGCCACGGTCATGATGAATGCGGGCAGAAAAACTGCGATCGTCGCTATCAGAGCTCCGAGCGTTCCAGCGACACGATAACCAATAAACGTCGCCGTGATTAAAACGGGACCAGGAGTAAGTTGTCCGAGAGCGGTCGCGTCCGCGAATTCCTGATGTGTTAACCAATGATTCGTCCGTACCACCTCTGCTTCAATCAAGGGGACCATGACAAAGCCACCGCCGAAAGTGACGGAGCCCATGCGCAAGAATATTGCAGCAAGGGCCAGCAGCAGGCCCAGCTTGGCGATTATCGGCATCGCCAACAGAAACAGAGCAGAGGATCTCATCCGCGTTCCTGGCCCAGGTTCAATTGGATCGCTCTCTATATCAGGATCCTCTTCCGCTTCGATCATGAGTCGGACACGGTCTTCCGCCAGCGCGCGAGTGAGATAACCGCCAACGAAGTTCTTCTCTTCAATTTCTGCCAGGCGCGCGCGTCTGCGTAGTGTAAGCCGGCGAATGCGCCTCCATCTTTGCCAACGCTTCTCGCCGAAAGAATCGATATGTATTCCGATCAAACCTGAGGCAAGAACTATTTCTATGATCGTAGCCCGGAACACAATCACGCCAATGGCCGACAAAACGGTAACGTACCACTGCCATGATCTGGTTAAAGTGTTGCGGCCTATGCGCCATGCCGCGACGGCAATTACCGCGACCACGGCCGCGTTCAGGCCACGGAATAAGTGTTCGGTATCCGGTAATGACCTCAGGTGGCGATAAAGAATTGCCAGTACGATCATCATCACCATCGAGGGCAAAACAAGCGCAGTTATCGCGACAAGCGCCCCGCGCCAGCCGCGTAAGCGCAAACCGATGTAGGTAGCTGCATTCCCTGCGTTCGTGCCGGGCAAACTTTGCGCCAGCGCAAACGCTTCGGCAAATTCATGGTCCGTGAACCAGCGTCTCTGTTTGACTACCAAAGTACGGATTTGCGCCATCACGGCAAGACCGCCGCCGAACCCTATTAATCCGATCTTGAGAAAGGAAAGGAAGATACCACCCAGAGTTGGTAGTTGCGATATGCGCTTTAATCGCTTATGACCGAAGCGAACTCTGGTTCCTACCGCTCGTCCTCTTTGCCTTGCTTGCTCAAACACAATCCAGAGATGTTAACCCAATTCTTAAACCGGCACACCAAGCGTTGCCACTCAGTAATGTCCTAATTTGAGATTGTCTTACTGCATTCTCCGTATTCTCAGTGTCTCCGTGGTGATAAAGTGCCGAAAACCATCTCACCACGGAGGCACGGAGGAACACAGAGTACCCGTGAGGCGTGAAATTGGACAGTTCGTTCCCGCTGTCGTGCCAAGTCTGGCGTTACGAATTATCTGCTGATATCTCGTTCAACCGCAGAACAGGAAGCGGTAGCGACCTGGCCGTTTTCACAACACGCAAGCTTTAGTTGAGTGGCACCGAAACGGCAAGGAAGCGGTAGCGACCTGGCCGTTTCGCAACACGCAAGCTTTAGTTGAGTAGCACCGAAACGGCCAGGTCGCTACCGCTTTATGTTCTGTAGTTGAGTTCTTCATCCGGATGTTCAATCTCGGGAGATGTAGGCTGGTGATGGGAGGTCCTACCGCTCAGAATTCTGTGACTGAACTGCCTCCACCATTCTGCGTTTGGAGTCTCGTACAAATCGTTTCTGCAACATACGCGCAAGGGGAAAACTAAGTCTGACTAACGGATGACGCGGTTGAGAGAAAGCAAGGATGTCGTACCACACGGAGTTGTCCTGCTTGTGCCATTCAACGGTGAAGCGTTCTTCGCCGCGCTCAACATGGTCACGCAACGTGCCATATGCAAATCCAAATCGGCTGATCAGCCCGTCTTCGTCGATTAGATAAACAACCCTCGCGGCACTGAGCGACCACGATCCGAAGGCCCTGGCTTTTACCGCCACGGTTGCGCCAACTTCAAGCGCGACGCCAGACGGAACAAGCTTCACCCAACCAAGGTCGAATTGCCGCCAGTCGCGCAATGCTGCCACTGCGCGCTGATAATCCTGCTCTCCACTGCCAAGTTGTATGCGATTGTGGTCGATAGTGTAGCCAGTAGGAGGAGTCCCGTTGGTGCCTCCTACCGCAGAATAGGAAAACGGTAAAGCTATTTGAGAGGAAATGAAGAACGTGATTATTTCTTCCGAGGGTTCTTGAAGCGAGAACATTGTTAGTTCATTACTGATAAACGAACAGCGTTGTTCTGAGAGAGAGACTAGTCTCGAGGTACTTCAATCCTGGACGGAATTCGTGCCTTCCTCAGCAAATCTCCCAAGTGACTGGTAATACCCACTTCTCCCGAAACTATTACTCCCTCGTCAGCATCGCTAATGCTTAGGATTAGTTGTCGCAGTGCGTCAATGCCTTCACTCATTTCGAAGCGATGAAAGACAGCTGGCTCCCCAGGGAAAATAGTGTTGCCCTGACTAACAGTTGCCCCTTTATGCAACTGTACAATCCACACTGTTTCGCCATCATGAACCCACTCAAAGGATACAGGTCCCAACAAAGCAGCGATCCTACTATAGAGTTCCAACACAGCATCCTCGATAGACTTCGGCAACAGCTCAATTGCCCTACCCAGCATGAACTGTTCCCCGAATCCACTAACACCCTGGACCACCACACCGCCTTCTCGCTCTACGATTAGAGAGCCGGAGAATCTTGCGTTCACACTCTCTTGTGCCAAGACCGAGGCGATGTTGGTTCCGCTTGGATCCTCATCTGCCAGAACCTTAAAGGGATCAAGCCAGCCACGATGAGTAGTGAAGCGACCTGGGTCTTGCTCGAATGGGCATGTTCTTATCCAGGTTTCTCCAGAGCCGGTTTGTTGGCCGAAAGAAAAGGGCGGAAGTAGTCTCGGAAACACGGTCGTACGCGGAACCGGTAACCCGAGAATGCTCCCTAGCAACAAACCAAAAGCCTTGTCTCCAACAAAACGGCTAAACCTGTTTGGCCACCTAATCTCTACAGCAACATCCAGGCTTCCGACTTCTTCCTTCTCCCAGACAATCGTGTGTTCGTTCTTGATGCCCCTGCGAATTGGGTGAATGCTGAACTCTATCCGTTCGCTGAAAGGATAGAGTGAAAGTTCAGGCCAAAACCCGTATACGGTAGCGAGTAATCTCAGTCCCATTTCGCGCGGCAATGAGGCTGTTCCAGGCTTTTCGACGCAGCGCGGCGTGTCACCCGGAGCAAACTCAATCAGATTCCCAAGAGCTACACCCGAGACCCCGCCATCGTTTACGTCAATGGTCTCATTTATTATGGTGTAGAGTCCCAAAGAACCTAGACGGCTAACTTGAGAAATCACATCACCTTCATTCGTGAGTCCGTAGACAAACTCGCGGCTTTTGGCATTATCAGGTTCGAAGCTTCTAACGTTGACGGATCCAGATGAATTTAACAAAGCCCTGGCGGCCGCTCCTACCGATTCATATTGATAGTCAATATCATACGCACGAATCCTAGCGTGCCGCTGCCGCCCATGGGGATCAAAACTTACAAACTGCGCCACATTCGCCACCTGGGCTAAGCGATCCAACACAGTATCTTTCAGAAGCGGCAATGTCGGATTGGTTTGTTGAGGGGACTGAGTTGCAGAGCTTGCTATGGTTCTGCGCATATTTCCTCTCGTGACCCAACCTTGGTCAGCTCATCTACGGTTCGTTCGAGAAACGCAGTAGGCAGGTGTGAAGTCTGCATGTGGGTTATGGCAGCCTTAAGCAATGTGAGACCCTCCGCGACCGTTAGTGGCTCAAGATTCTCTTTCAATACTAAGCGCTGCTTTTCTTCTCCAAGACGACTGGCTGTGAGGAATTCATAAGAACAGCCGTTGCTATATTGCCAGCCATCCACAAACACTACGGTCTCCGCGTATTGCTCAATGACCTTGGCCCAGAGGTATCGATAGTCATCCTGCGTCCATCCGTCGATGTCTTTGAGCGCCGTTGGATCGATGAGTGCTCTCGGAAACTTCTTTCTTAGCTTTCCGATGATTGCCCTCGCGTGCTCACAGTTAGGTTCCAGGACTTCACGCTGAAAGTCCTGATAAGTCTCTGGATGAGAAAGATCCCCCTCGAGATTGCGCGTCTTCAACCAATCGGCGAAACGTCTACCCGAAGTAATAGGCGCGCTGACATACGCCGCGGACTGGCCCGGGATTACGCTCCCGAGGATATTCAAAAGCCCATCAACTTCAAGTTCGTGAGTCGTTGTTGGCGGAAACTTGTCTGACAAACAATCTCCTAACTAGATTTCGACTCTGATTCCGAAACCTGACATTTTGGAACAATAAGAGGTTGCTTACTCTTGTAAAGTTGCAAGATCTTTCCTCCCAAGCATATTGCAGTTATCAATAATACAGCAGCAGAGATTCTTACGACGAATCGCACCCTAATGAACTGTTGAAGCGCATGAAGAACGCCCTGATCTTCAGTTCGCTTGGTTTCGAATTTCAGGAATAAGACTAGCGAAACTAGAAAGACCACCACAGCCATCAACCCTACTACTCTCAAAGATAAAAACTGCAACTCCAAGAACAGGATGAACGCCATCGCAAGCGCTATCAGGAAAAACACTAGCCCAAACGTCCATTTAATAAAACTTCGCCTGATCGACTTTTCTTCGGGTTCCCTCCCAGCGAACTCTCGAAAATGAGATAAACCCTTCTTGGCATCGTTACCAACGTTCTTTAAGTTTGAAATGCCTAGCTCGTTCAGCGCTTTTTCCGTTAGGCCAAGATCCTTCTGAACAGTGTCCCCATACCTGTTCAAGGGTTCGAAGGTTGCGATCCACCAGAAGAGAAGAGGAAGACAAGCCAAGAATGCTGTTAGCGGTGTCACAAAGCGACTACCAGCAAAGGTCAAAATCCCGCCCGCGAAGAGCGCCATGTACGAAAAATTCGTCCAAGCCGCGCTGTAAAGATCGTTGTAACGTTTTGCGCATGTCTCATACTCCATCTTGTAAAGATCTATAGCTTCTTTTTCACCTGAGCCCTCCACGGTCTCAGCAAAACCAACTCTGTACCGCTCCAGAACGTTCTCCTCGATCTGAAAAACCTCCACTCTATCGCCTTTGTTCTTTGTGATTATGACCATGAGGAGTCTCCTTTAAGAGCTTGATTGAGGAAGCTTGACCGCCTTCGAATTGTAGTTTTCCCTGCCGCTCGTCGCAAGTACTCCGCGAGTTCTCTGTGGCTAACTGGCGGTCTTTCCTTTGTCACCTTTTGTTGCAGCACCGCGGGCCCGCGGATGATGTCGATCGTAGGCGGAGCGAAGATGGTGGTCGGTCATGTGTGTATAAATTTGCGTAGTAGAGATGTCGCTGTGACCAAGCAAGGCCTGCACTGAGCGTGAATCAGCGCCGCGCTGGATTAGGTGGGTCGCAAAACTATGCCGCAGCGTGTGCGGAGAAACATTTTTGATGTTGACCTGACTGGCATAACGTCTTATCAGCGCCCAGGCCAATTGCCTGCTAAGCGGTTTTCCTCGGTTCAAAAAGAAATAAGGAGAGCTTGGTTTCTCATAAGCGGCTTTGACAGCGGTGTATTGCTGCACCCAGTGGATTGCACTCTTACCGATTGGTACGCGTCGCTCCTTGCTGCCTTTGCCATGACAAACGACGAGGCCCGCAAGGATGTCCAGATCAGTATGTTTCAGAGTGATCAGCTCAGACACACGCAAGCCCGCGGCATACATTAGTTCCAACATCGCGCGATCGCGTATGCCTTGTTCAGTCGCAATGTCGGGAGCGGCCAGCAAACGATTCATCTCATCTTCAGTCAGAAACTTTGGCAGGTAAGCTAGTCGCTGCGGGGTGTCGAGCTCTTCTGCCGGATGGCGTTTTATATGTCCATCCAGCATGAGAAACTTGAAAAATCCTCGGGCCGCACTCACTGCGCGGGAAATGGAAGCAGGAGCAAGCCCTTCTCGCGAAAGACTGGCAATCCACTTTCTTAGATCGCCGCGATTTAGGTCCTGAATCAGCTTGCCGTGTTTTGTTGACCAATGGTTGAGGCGTTGGAGATCGCTAGCGTAACTCTCGAGCGTTTTACGGGCGAGGCCCTTCTCAACCTGGATATAGCTGAGAAACTCTCGAGTGAAATCGCGTTGATGAGTATTGGCTGCCAAGTTAATGTTCACCTTTGCCGAGGGAGATCCTGATGCAGTGTGGGCGAACTGAGGAAACCAGTCAATTGCAATGGTAACGACCGGGTCACTGGCCTAACACTCAATCATGTTGGTGTCCTTCTCACTCGACTGACTTCTCGCACAGTCTTTAACGCTCGCGGTTCTGATATTGAGTGCGGTTATTCGTAACGCAGGCACTCGATAGGATCGAGACATGAGGCTTTGCGCGCCGGCCAGACGCCAAAGATTATGCCGACGCCAATTGATACCGAGAGGCCGGTTATCACAGCCCAGGCCGGAATCAGCGCCGGAAGCGCGGGAATTAGAAGCATTAGGATCCGGCTGAGTCCGACGGCCAGGATTACGCCGAGCACTCCTCCGAGAAAAGTAAGCATCATCGCTTCGAAGAGAAACTGAAGCACGATGTCTTTGCGTCGTGCGCCTATCGCTTTCCTAATGCCAATCTCCTTCGTTCGTTCAGTGACGCTCACCAGCATGATGTTCATCACGCCGATCCCGCCCACCAATAGGCCCAGGCAGGAGATAGCAATGGCAATGAGTCCGACCATCGCAAAGATGCTGTCAAATTGTTCGATAAACTTATCGGCAGTCTTGATGTCAAAGTTATTCGGATCACCAAATTTCACGTTGCGGCGCCGCCGTAGAATCTCTTCCGACTGCTGCAGCGCTTCGGCCAACTGCCCTGAACGACCGCGAATCACAAAAAGAACGTAGCCCTTTGCCGGTGCTATTTTCTGAGCGGTGCGAAATGGAATAAAGACGGCATTGTCTTCCTCATTCTCGCCAAAGAAGCCGGCCTTTCGCTTTTCGAGCACTCCCACTATCTCGAAGTTGTAACCGCCCATGCGTACCTGCGTGCTGGCAATTTGATTCTGACCGGGGAAAAGAGCGTCTGCCGCATTAACCCCGATGACCATAACGTTGGCCCTTTGCTGGTCATCGGAATCGGTAATAAACCTTCCTTCCCTCAACACGATGTTGCTGATGGCCGCGTAATTTGGCGAAACACCCTGCGTATTGCCCCAGCGGTAGTTGTGGCCCTGATAGGTAACGTTGTCGTCAAACGGACCACCACCATAGCCGACGTTCGGAGCAACGTGTGCCACGTCTTCAACGGCGCTTGCCTGTGCCTTAATGGCATCTGCATCGGCTACCGTTAAAGGTTTTCGCAATCGCTCCGAGCGATCTTCGCTCGTACGCGGGCCGGTTGAAAGATGGAACGCATAGATGTTATTTGTCCCGTACTCTTCGATCATGGCGATGATGTTTTGCCGCAATCCGGTCAGGATGGAGGCGATCGAGATTGCCGTCATTACGCCAATAACTATTCCCAGAACTGTGAGAAAGCTCCGGAACTTGTGAGAGCGCACGCTATCCAGCGCCATTGCCAGCGTTTCGCCAAGAGCACTTTTTGGGAGTCGGAGTTTCATTCAGCTAAGTCGCTTGTGTCAGAGCGAGAATGGGATCGAGTTTGGCTGCCCTGAACGCAGGATAAATTCCCGCGATCATTCCGATAACAGTCGATACGATTATCGCCAGCAGGATGTAACCAATCGTTATCGTCATTGTTATCGAAGCAAGAGCGGTAATAAGTACTGTGACGCCCCAAGCCAGCAAAAGGCCTAATACTCCACCTAGGGCGCAGAGAAGTCCAGACTCGATCAGGAACTGCATCAGTATCTGCCGTCGCGTGGCGCCGACGGCCTTTCGCAAACCGACTTCGAAAGTTCTTTCGGTCACGCTTACGAGCATGATGTTCATCACGACGATCCCCCCGACGATGAGCGTGATCAAAGTTATTGGGACCACTACCATCGCAATGCTGCTCGTGAATTGATCGATCTGCTTGTTTAGTTCTTCGACGTTAACGAGTCCAAAGTCGTCTTCCTCGTTGCCGTTCAGGCGGTGTTTATTTCTTAGTGAAACTCGCGCGTCTTCGATCGTCGCTTGAAAGGCTTCGCGATTTCGAGCGCTTCCGTGAATCTGTAAACCGTTACGTCCGAAGATCTGGAGATGAGTTGAGACAGGAATATATATGTGACGGTCAAACGAGTCGCCAAAGAATGATCCACGCTTTTCTTCCACACCGACTACCTGCATAGGCAGCCCGCGAACCTTGAGTGTCTTGCCGATAGCATCCGTATTCGGAAAGAACTTGTCTTTGATGTCACTTCCGAGCACGCACACCAATGCCGACCGCTGCACCTCGTCGTTGGATATGAAGCGACCGCGGTCGATAGTCTTGTCTTCAATATCCACCATGTTGGCAGATGCGCCGAAAACTATTGCTCCAGGAAATTCGATGCCATCCTGTTTTAAGTCAACCTGGCCGCCCACTTCAGCTCCCACCTCGGCGCAGAAGGTGCAGTGGTCGCGAACCCACTCGTAGTCGTCCCAGTTGAGCCGTTTGTTACGACGGTTCCTCCGCTCGAACTCGTCATCGGACATATGACCGGAGAAAGCCATGCGGGCAATCATGAAGTGATTAGTGCCCAACACCTTGGCTACTTTTTCGACGACGTAAGTATTGAGACCGCTTATCGAAGCACCCACGGTCACTACCGAAGCCACGCCGATGATGATGCCGATCAGCGTCAGAAACGCCCGGAGTTTGTGCGCAAAGATCGACTGCAGAGCGATCTTCAAAGCATCGGAATAAAAGGAGAAGAAGGCTTTCATAAGGCACCGGGAGCGGAAACAGGGTTGTCGTCGCCACTCGCTGTACGACAAGAGGATCGCGAAAGTTTATCAACAATTACCCGGGTCGACTGCGGATCGGCGACCGTCACTTGCCCGCAGGCACAGACTCCCCAACCGTGCTAGAGGCGAGGCCTCATTTGATTGACGTTCCTTCGGAGGGATCTATTAACAAGCAAGTCGCTGCCAGTGTTGCCAGGATGGTACTGGAGCAGTCTGAAATCCCTCACGGGAGTGGTCGATGGTTTAGATCCAACCCCTCATGCGAGCACAAACCGAGTTTTTGAATCCCACCAACGGGAAGTTGTATCAGAGTAGAGACGATCCGAACCATCCACTCACTGCCAGTTGGTGGATTGTTCGTAGGGAACTACTTTCAACTTAGTTCTGTTGCAGCCTCCGAGGGTGGTTTGATCGCAAACTTGTCTGTCCAGCGGATGCGCCCCGTGACCTGCATTACCACGAACAATGTCAGAACCGATCCGATGGTGATGGAGAGACCCGTAAACCCCTTTAGAAAGAAGGCGTATGAGAACATCACCAGATAGATGAATTGCGCCAGTGCTGCTTCTCTACTGGCAAAGCGGATACCCACCACAAGCCGCAGATAGCTGACCACGAGAAAGACCGACACCGCGGCTGAAATTGCAAAGGCCGAATGAATCGAAACATGATCCACCAGGTAGGCAAGTAACAGGTGAAATGAGAAAAAGGCAGCGGCGAGAAAAAAGTAATTCATCGGGTGGAGTTCAATATCGCGCATCGTCGTAATGATGAACATCAGAAAGAAAAAGAAAAAGAGCGATACCGGGGCGAACAAGCTGATCTTTCCGGCGAGTGGGCCAGGCTGAAGTTTTTCCGGCATCACCATGGCTATTTGATACCCGGACAGCAAACTCTTGTACGACCATCTCAGGTCCCAGCCACTTGCCGTCTCATGTTTTTCCGACGGTGAAAGTGTGTTTCCAGGAAAGTCGATGTCCTTGAAGTTTGTGTTCATGTGCAGCGAAAAGTCTCGCACCTGCGTTACGTCAGTGCTGCCAAAGCTGTAGCGCCACTCGTTCAAGCCCTGTGAGTTATAGCCAACGGTGAGTTGTGTGGTTTTGCCCGGAGCAATTTTTACCAAAGCTCTCGCAGCGTTGTTCTGATTACTAACAGCGACAGGATTGCCATCCACCGTAAAAACGAGGTCGTCATAGATCGCCTGGGCGGTGGGAAATTGCAAAGTGAATGCAACTGACTGCTCTTTATCGCTCGTGTTGCGAAAACCATAAAGGCCTGAGAAGGCAACTTTGTAGGTGCTATACCAAAGAAGTCCCTTCTGCCGGTGTT
>WNFR01006057.1_pt1 | contig 18830 bp, 15 predicted proteins | sample 5400221 | NCBI WGS metagenome assembly WNFR01 (sample SAMN13153357, study PRJNA577476) | soil metagenome | isolation source: 40 cm soil under Madrone tree | place: USA:California | collected 2016-06-14 | reverse complement strand
GATGGTGTTGTCCACGATCGCCCACCCCTGCATCAGTGGCTTTTCATTCGGTTTATCCGGCAGGATGATGCGATAGGTGCTCTTCCAAACTGGCACCTCGCTGATGTAGCTCACGAAAATTTCACGGTCGCCACTTCCTGTTGCTGACAGCGTCATGCGTCGCAAGTCGCGGGCGCGCGAAGAACCAACCAGATTCAAATATTGTCCAACTTCATCGGTCAGGTCACGTTCGGCAAGCCGCACTGAGACCCCTGGTCCCAAATCAAAGTTTTTCATCTCGCCGGAATCGGTAACGACAGAGAACTCCGTTACAGGATAAGTTGAGCCCTTGTCAGTCGTTCTCTGTTCTTGCTCGACGCTAAGCAGGCGTCCCGTGACGGAACTGGACCCGCCATGTACTTCAACTCGCGCACCGCGAAGTGCCGAGAGGAATTCCGCGCGCGTGACCTGCCCGCCAAAGGGAAGGCGCAGGCTCTTGAGTCGTTCGTCCAGAGGCGCAATGGAGTTGTAACGGACTCCTGAGATGTGCCCCTCGCCCAGGTCCACAGCGGTGAGCGACTTGAGGACGTCGTTGAGCTGTGCAGTCGTGAAGTCAATGCCGAGATCCTGATTGCCGTGAACTCGCGCGGAGTGCTCAAAATGCCCGACTCCATTCTTGTACAAAACCACGCGCTTGACCGGCAGACGTGACGAATCGCCGCTGGTCACGACCTGCGATTTTGGCCGGAGAGGCTGTGAACTCTCAGAGTTTTTTTGAGCATCTCCCAAACCAAGAAAAATGAAAAAGACGAAAATGACCCACACAGCTGCGCCCATTTGCACCTCGCATCGTGAGCGGCACTTTATCAGAAGAACGGCAGAAGGTGAATAGGTAGGGAAACACCCGAAACCGAGAGATGCTGGCAGGCTATGAACCGCCAACGCCGAGTAACTAAAGTCACGTTGTTTAACTGGCAAATTGTGCTTACATACTGGTAAGGACGTTTCCGCCGTAGGCTAGGTCTTAGTTGTACCAAGGATCTTAAGATGGGCGATGGCAAGCAACAACTGAAGTCTCTGGGGCTGCGTTTTGCCCGTGCCTTGCAGATGACGGTCAAGACGGCTGGCATGTTCACGGTCGAGCACCAGAGCGTGGATCGTCCAATCCTGCAAAGCTTCCAAGTGCTTAATACTCTGCTCAAGGAAAGTGGCCAGTTCACCTTCGGTTTCGTAGACAACCAGGTCATGTTGAATAATCTGCTGACGGCTGATCCTTCCCTCCGGCAGCTGGAGACGGATTTCCTCAAGCGCGGAATTGCGGCCGTGACATTCGAACCGGGGCTCACCCTGGGCCGGTATAAGAAGATCATTAGCGTGCTTTCGGTGCACACCAAGGTGATTGAGGATGCCGGTGGGCTTCTCAGTTTTCTGGATCAAAATGAGGTCGAGGGCGCGCGAATTCTTCCCGCGGCAAAGAATCAGAAAAAAGACGAGCACGGCGACACAATCATCGAGAGTGATTCCGAGGCCTACATTCTCTCCAAGCAGATGGCCTCTGATGATGAGCCACGGGATTTCCTGGACTCGATCGACGCATTGTTGGAGTCCGCTTGCTTTGACTCATCTACACGTGCCGACGTTCTCTCCAATCTAGCTGCACGAGGAATTGACGGATCAGGTTATGGCGTTCCAGTAGGGATGCCCAACCTCGTCGTTATCAAAGATGGCGAAACCGTGGTGCCCCTGTCCGCCGAAAGGGGTGCAGGGGATGGTACTCCAAGTACCGACGGCGGATTCGGATATCTGAATGACGGAACTACTCGTGCCATGGGTGACCCCGCGACTAACATGAATTCCGGAGCGGGTGGCGGGACGGTCTTTGCAACCCGGAATGGCTCTGGCGTTCCAGTAGGCATTGGGTCTCAACGGCCTGGTTCTCACTCGTTACCCGGTGGAAACTCTTTTGGATCTACTGGCATGGCCGGGTTTGGCGTTGCCGCCGCATTCAGCACCGATCAGTTAAGTAACCAGGCCCCAAGCACGTTTTTGGAATTAGTGGAGTCTTCGGTCCAGCGGTCGCTGCTGGATGAAAGAAGTAATCCGCACAGATCCTACTCGTCGTTGGCGCGAATCTTGCGCAACATGGGAGTGGACAAGATTCTCGCGCATTTTCCGCCAGAGCGTCGCGAAGAACTCAACAGCTTGCCGCCCGAACACCTGGCAGCGGAATACATTCAGGAGACCGCGTTACAGATTGCCGGCGCGAAACTCAAGGCTGTCGGTGGAAGCTCGAACAAGCTCCTGATTGAAGAGGATGTGGTGCGTGTCCTGGCGCGAAGCCTGCAGGCGACGCAAATGGCTGACCGGCTGGCGCAGAAACTTACTAAATTTATTCAGGATTTTGCTGTTCCACCGCACATTCAGGAAAAAATTCGCGAGGAGCTCCACTGGACTTCGCTGAATAACAACAAGAAATATGTCCGGCTGCTCGAAATCAAACACTATTCCTCGGTCGAGTTCCGGCGCCTGATGGATCTCTTGAAAGAGCTGGTGGCGCATCGGGAAATCGACCGCGCGACGGAGCTAGCCACTCACTATTTTGATTTCCTTGATGAAGAGCTTGCGCAAATCGACGTCACCGAGTTGAGCCGGGTACCGGAACTGATTCGTAACATTCCTCTGGCGCACGTTGGATTTGCGGCGAAGACCGTCGAGCGGCTGGGCCGGACATTGCTGCGCGAGGATGTTCCGGAGCTTGTCCATGTTCAGGCGGCCAGCGCATTGGCGGTTCTGTCACAATCAATTGCCGCTTTTGAAGATTTCCGGGACGTCGTTGCTATAGGCATGTCGCTGGAGAGCTCGATCCAGCGAAATCCAGAAAAGCACAACAAGTGCTGCACGACCGCACTTGGGCGCCTGCTTCCGGAAGTCGCGATCGAGCGCACCATCGAGTTGTTCCTGGTTCAGCGAGCCGATCCCGCGTGGGCCAGAACTGCCGCCAGGTTGTTGCGCTTTGCCGCACCCGACAGCATTGATAGTGTCTTCAAACACCTGATTCAGGAGCCGGAAGCAAAAAATCGTTTGGCGCTCGTGCGTCTAGTTGGTCAGCTCGGGCCGCGAAGCATTCAAATCGCTTACAAGTACCTGGCCGACGAACGATGGTACGTGGTCAGAAACATTTGTAGCGCACTAGCAGAGTTGAAGGACCCCGACTTGGCGGACCATATCGTACCCGCGCTGGAGCATCCGGACGCCCGTGTGCAACAAGCCGCACTTAAGGCCCTGGTCAATAGCAGGACTGTGCGAGCTGCGCCGGTTCTGGCCGCATCGCTTTCCAAGCTAGCGCCCAAGGTGCTTGATGAGGCCCTTGATGAGTTGACGTTCCTGCGGCATGTGAAAACCATTGCCGGTCTGGAGGAGTTCATCGTTGCGCGAACTGCCAACCTGGCCTCTGCGAGAAAGGCAGTCCAGGTGTTGGCCTGCATTGATGATGACGAGGCCCTGCACGCCTTGCTAAGACTATTTCGGACGGAAGCGCTAGACAGCAGAATTCGGCGGATGGCCCTCGATGCTATTTGCAAAAATCCTTCTCCCGTCGCCGTGCAGCTTTTACAGGAGCTGGCCGGGAGTCGTGGTCCTCTCGCGGAGTTAGTTCGCACTGAACTCAATAAGCTTGACCCTGCTTAACTCAATCCTGCTAATCGGTGCAAACTATCACGGCATAGTTCCGGCAACCTGAGCGCCGACCTTCGTCTTGAAATCGCGAAGTGACAGTTCGATCCCGCCGAATTCTGGATGCTCGTTTTGATCGAGAGTAAAGGCAATATCCAGGAGATCGCCCGGCAACAGGTTCGCCTGGGCTACGCGTTCCGCCAAGCGCCAACCGACGGCACTGTGAGTGAGTGAGCGCCGCCATCCATTCGACGGCGCGCCAGTCGGCGTATTAGCCGCCAATTTCAGACGCACATGCGTGTCTTTCAGGACCTTTGGCGGTGCGGTGAGCCGCGCAGCGCTCGCGCAAACAATCGGCTCCGGATTGCCTGCGCCAAACGGCTCTAGTTTGCGCAGAACCTCGAATAGATGTGGCGTAATCTCTTCCAGTGGAAGCTCCGCATCAATGTTCAACATCGGCTCAAAATCAGCGGGAGTAAGGCGCGCGCGTGCGTACTTATCCAACTGAATCCGAAGTTCGGGCACGCGGGAGGACGGCAAAGAGAATCCCACAGCGTGCGCATGGCCTCCATAGCGTGTGAACAGAGCTCCGCAATCCTCCAGAGCGTTCAAAAGATGGAATGTGGGAATTGATCGGCCCGACCCATGGGCTTCTTCTCCGTCACGAGAAATTACCAGAGCCGGGCGTCCGTAACGTTCCACCACACGCGTAGCAGTAATTCCAATCACGCCACGATGCCATCCGTCGCCATCGATCACCATGCAATACGAGTCTCTCAATGCGGCATCTTCCGCCAGCCGCAGCTCGATGGCGTCGACAATCCTCCGCTCCTCGTCCTGACGCTCGCTGTTCAGCTTGTCGAGACGCGCTGCAATTTCGCGAGCGCGCACCAACTCCTTCACGCTGAACAATTCGATCACGTCACGTGCAATGTCCATTCGTCCAGCCGCATTGATTCTGGGCGCGATCCGGAACGCCACTTCACCCGAATTCAATGGCTTCCCACCGAGTTGTGCAACTTCGAGCAAAGCTTTCAGTCCTGGGTTCACCGCAGTGCGCAAGGCATTCAGTCCGAGACTCGCAATGACTCGGTTTTCTCCTATCAGCGGGACCGAATCCGCGATGGTTGCAATGGCCGCGATTTTCATGAAGGAGAGCAGCAATTGCGATTGGTCGCGGTGCGCCAGCCTTCTCTCCATAAGAGCTTGCGCAACTTTGAAGGCAATACCCGCGCCGCAGAGAGACTTGCATGGATATTCACATCCCGGCTGATTTGGATTAACAACTGCGAAAGCACTGGGCAGACCGTCCGCGCCGGGAAGATGATGGTCGGTAATGATGAGGTCCACGCCTGCGCGCCGCGCGCTCTCTGCCGCGGCAAAGGCGCGAGTGCCCGAGTCGACGCTGATCACGAGACGAATGCCCGCCGCGGCTGCGCGCTCGATTACATCTCCGCGCAGGTCGTAGCCTTCACGAATACGGTGCGGTACGTGGAAATCGGCGCTGCCGCCGCAGAGTTCGATTGCGGTTTTCAGGATTACGACGGCCGTGGTGCCATCGACATCGTAGTCACCATAGACCAGGATTCCTTCTTTGCGCTCAATAGCCGCATCGAGACGATCGACAGCCGCTTTCATTCCAGTCATCAGGTATGGAGAGTGAAGGTGGGCGAGTGATGGAGACAAGAAGATCGCGGCGGCCTCAGCAGTATCAATTTTCCGCAGGAGTAGCAGTCGGGCCAGAGTTGTACGGAGAAGGGAATCGTTTATCGGCAGAGATAGGCTTGAAAGCGCGTCTGCCAACGCTTGCAGTTTCTGGGGATCAGTTTGTCGGAGATTCCAGCGCACGCCTACGGCTCGTCGTCCGCTCCGGAGCCGTCGATGGCGATTCCGCCGAAGTCCTCGGATACTTCGACCAGGCGCTGGTAGTGTTCGTACCATTCCGTCGAAGCTTCGTAAAGCATCATCATGCCTTGGAAAGCAAAGCCAAGTTGGACGAATCCTGTTTTGCCGAGATAAGTACGCAGCCAGCGGGCGTCTTCGATGTCTTCATCGCTGGTGAATTCCGCGTTGCTGAGGCGCTGGATCATGCCCTCGAGCTCTTCTTTTTCCAGCTGCCAGGAATCCATAGTCAAGAATGGCGATCCAGCGGTCTTGGCAAGCTCCACAAAGTCTTTCCAGCCTTCGGCAGCATCGTCGCCCACCTTCCACATGATGGTCTGGACCTCTTCATGGTCGACATAGCCGGGAAAACGGCGCATGCCGTGGCCTTCGATGAAAGCCACCATGTCGTCTTTCAGGGTCGCTAGATTGTCCGGGAGGTCGGGCATGGCCAATGCAGCATTGTATGCCAGTTAGCTCTCAGCCGTCAGCCATCAGCCGTCAGGAAGATCACTCTTGATCAGCTCCGGTGCGGGTATCTATATTTGGGCAACGGTTTTCCTGATGGCTGATGGCTGAGGGCGACAGCTGTTTTCCTGTGCTAAACTATTTTTTCACTCCAACTCCCAACCGGCATGCTGCTTTCGAAAGAATATGTGGGCTATCTGGCCCGCGAAACCGTCAAAAGACTGGCCGCCTCTGAATTCATAGAAACCAAGTCCCTTCCGGCAGTTACGGAGAAAGTGCACGCCGCAATGCTGGAAGAGCTCGCGCTCGAAGACCGAATCAACGATGAAGTACGCGTCATCCTTGAAGCCTATTCCGACGAGATGCGCAACACCGGCGCCGACTACCAGGAAATGTTCCGCAAGGTGAAAAACGAGCTGGTGCGCAAGTACAAGGCGGTGCTATGAGGCTCAGCCGCGACAAGGTCAACAAAGTTGCGCACGTTGTCGCTGACGCGCTGGCTGGCATTGACGAAGTCGATTTTGTCGAAGATCGCAATACTATTCGGCTGGAAGTACGGAAAGTTCTCGAGGACTTGCTGAATCAGGAAGCAAGAATCGACCAGTCAGCCCGGCAAAAGATCGAAAGCCAAAAACGGACCATTCTCGAGGGCAGTCAGGAGTGGGACATCCTTTACCGCAAGTACTACAACGAGGAAGTGAAAAAGCTCGGGATGTGAGGTTCTGTATTCGGCTCTCCGATCAAGAACTATGTCTGCCTACGCGCCTGCGGATAGCTTATGGGCATTGGCATTCTTGGCTTGCGCGATCCCGTACTGGCGAATCTTATACAGCAGCGCTTTGTAGCTGATCTGAAGCAACGCTGCTGCCTGCTTGCGATTCCAGTTGGTTTCGTCGAGCGCCTTGGCGATGGCTTCGGCTTCGGCTTCATCTTTAGCGCTGCGGGCTAGAGATTTAAGTCCCCCGGTCGGCTCTGATCCGTTGCTGCGAACTGCCGGTTCGAAGTGCGCACCCGAACCGTCGGTTCGAGGCTGCAACTCATTGATGGCCAATTTCTCGTCACCCAAAACCAAATAGCGCTTCACAAAATTGTTGAGCTCACGCAAATTTCCCGGCCAAGGGTAGTTCGCACACGCCGTAAGCAACTCGGGGGACAGAGTCAGCGGCGGACGCGCGTATTGCTCTGACATCTGCGTCATGAAGTGCTTCAGCAGCACCGGGATCTCTTCCTTACGTTCGCGCAGCGGTGGAATCTGCAGCGTGAAGGCATTCAAGCGATAGTACAAATCCTCGCGCAGACGTTTATTTGCGAGAGCTTCAGGAATATTGATATTTGTCGCCGCCAGGATGCGAACGTCCACCTTGACTACCGAGCGGCTGCCTAGGCGCGAGAACTGTTGGTCCTGCAAGACATGCAGTAGTTTGGCCTGGAGCGACGGCGGCATTTCACCAATTTCGTCGAGGAGAATAGTCCCCTTATTACAGATTTCAAATTTTCCAGGTTTGGCGTGGTTAGCGCCCGTGAACGCTCCGGCCTCGTAGCCGAAAAGTTCGCTTTCCAAGAGGTCAGCGGGAACTGCCGCGCAATTCACTTTCAGGAACATCCGGTGAGCGCGTGGCGACAACTTGTGAATCAGTCGCGCCATGACTTCTTTCCCGGTGCCACTCTCGCCGAGCATTAAAACTGGAATATCAACATTAGCCACCAGTGCAGCTTGTGAACGCAGCTTGCGCATGTTTGGGCTGGCGGCGACAAAGAACGTGTCCTCGCTGAGTTCTTCTACTTCTCCAATGTAGTTTTGCTGATTGGTGCCGAGGCACTGGTCGATGACTGCGTCGAGTTCAGCCTTTTGAAAAGGCTTGGTGATGTAATCGGTTGCGCCGAGGCGGATCGCCTGGACGACTTTCTTGGTGTCATTCACACAGGAGAGCATCACTACCTTCGTGGTAGGTTGCAGTTTGCGCAATGCCTCGAGCGTTTCGAGACCATCAATGCCCGGCATCAGCAGGTCAAGCAAAACCAAATCGGGGCTCAGGCCTTTCTGCACGCGGTCGAGAGCCTCTTCGCCGGTCGAAGCGGTCTCCACGACGTGATCGTCGACTTCGAGCAGGGTTCTGATATACCGCAGCATTCCAGGTTCGTCGTCGACCAGCAAAATCTTGGCTTTGTCGCTCATTTATCTTTTTCCTTCGGAATCAGTCGTAGGAGGCTTCAGGGGAACAATGAAAGAAAACTTGCAGCCCGCGCCGGGCTCACTCTCTACCCAGATCTTGCCGCCCATGCCATGCACCAGGCGTCGCGCGATCGCGAGTCCCAGCCCCATGCCTTCAGCTTTTTCGTTAGTCGGCAAACGGAAGAAGTCGTCGAAAATTTCCAGGTGATATTCCGGTGGGACCCCAGGACCTGTATCCGAGACACTGACCTTCACAGAGTTGGGTTGGGCCAGCGGCCGCCGGCGACGCTCCTGGGAAGCCGCCTTGCTAACGCTGCGTCGCTCCCACATATATGGCTCTGCATGCAACCAGACGGTACCTCCGGCCGGAGTGAACTTCGATGCATTCTCCAGAAGATTCGAAACGATCCGTTCAATTTTGGGAGCGTCGAAAGCGAACTCCTGCAGTTTGTCGTTAGCCAAAAAGTACAGAGCCAGGCCTCGCTCCTGGAAACGCGGCGACCACAAGCGGCAGACCTCAGAGAGACAGGCGTTGATGTTCCCGGGCTCGAATCTCATCTTGAGCTCGCCGGTCTCTAGCACACTGAAGCTTAGGAAATCCTGAATGTAACGTTGAAGCCGCTCGCCATTGGACCGCATATCGCGCAATACTTCGCGCTGGCGTTCGTTCAGGCCACCCAACTTCTCGCTTTGCAGCAGCTCGACGTATCCGTTCAGAATGGCTAGCGGCGTCTTAAGATCATGGGCTGCAGAAGCGAGCGCATTAGTAGTCCGCAGATAGCGCTCGCGAAGCTGAGAGTATTCCTGGAGTCCCGGCCCAACTGGCATGGCCATGTCGTCGGGCGCAGGCGTACAGGACTCGGCTGGCGCTGGTGCTTGCTTAGGCATCGAGGACACTTCCGGCATGGCAGATCGCAAACTGCAATTGGGGGAGGGGACGGCAGTCAGGCTGGCTCAGAACTGATTACCGCTGCGAGAATGCTAGGGTACAAAGCTGGCGAGTGTCAACCAAAAATGCAAAACATTGGTCACTTTCGGTAAATGCTTTCCAATCTGAGGGATCGAATCGAACGGATCGTCAGCCGGATTCTGTCATGTTAAAAACCAGGTTTGGCGCATGAAACGCGCCTACTGCGGCGAAAAGCCAGTGAAAGAAGACTGAAACTCCCGGTTCCGTAAGATTTCGCCCTAATTGTTTGGCACCTAAGGTGCGGTAACTAGCTCTAACTTACTGAAAGGGGCTCGGGCTTGGATCGGCGCATACCAGATACAGAACGCCGGGAATGGTTGCGGCTGCCCCTTGCTATACCCATTTTTGTCCGCAGTCGGGACCAAAACGGGAAGGATTTCTTGGAGTTCGCCACCGCACTAAACGTCTCGCCCGGGGGAGCGCTAGTGGCAGTGCACCGTGCTTTAAGGCCAGCAGCGCAGGTTTTGCTGGAGATTCCCAGTGCCCCATTGGCCGCCTCGGCACCAGTACCCAAAACCTCACGTAATTTGCGAGCGAAAATCGTTCGTATAATCCATGCCGATGGTTACCACCTCCTTGGGCTCAAGTTCAGCCAGCCACTGCTCGCTTCCGAACGCCCACGTCCTCTGGTGCGACGGAAAGTTGCTTCTTCGGTGTGAAAGTTTTTTCCTACTAGATTTACCGACTTTGCCGTAATTCGCGTTCTGGGGTACTCAGGTCTGAGTTCACCTATTAAGCACTGTAAGCGCATGCATTGTTAGGTACTTAGGCCTACATTCCTCAATCCGCTCCGTTTGCAATCCCGTTTGGCTCCCAGTGTGCACATTCAAGGTCGGCGAAGCAGCCGAGGAGAGCCAATGTCCACTGCAGTGACAAATTCTGTCAGTTCACTAGTACAGTCAATTGGCGATATTCCGCCGGAGAGTGTGGTCTTTGGACAATCCGAGACGATGCAGGCACTTCGCTCGCGTCTCGACAAAGTTGCAGCCGCGAACGTTCCGGTGCTGATCCACGGCGAAAGTGGGACCGGGAAGGATATTATTGCCCGATTAGTTCACGCCCTATCGCCCTGGAAGTCTGGGCCGTTTGTGAAGGTGAACTGTCCCGCGATTCCCGGCACTTTGCTCGAAAGTGAACTTTTCGGATATGAACGCGGCGCCTTCACTGGAGCCTATGGATCGAAGCCGGGACGCGTCGAGATGGCACATCGCGGCACGCTTTTCCTTGACGAAATTTCCGAACTCGATATGCCACTGCAATCGAAGCTGCTTCAGCTCTTGCAGGATGGCCAGTTCTGTCGAATCGGCGCACAGGCTGACAAGAAAGTCGAAGTGCGGATTGTGTGTGCCACGAACCGCAAGCTGGAAGAAGAGATTGAGAACGGGACCTTCCGCCAGGACTTGTTTTACCGGATCAATGTCGTCAACCTGTTTATGCCGCCGCTCCGGGAGCGGCGCGCCGACATCGAAAACTTGGCCACCTATTTTCTCGAGCACTACAACCGCAAGTACAACTGTAAGGCGCGTCCGCTTTCACCCGAGCTGATGGGGACCTTACAGAAGTATCACTGGCCGGGTAATATCCGCGAGCTGGAGAATCTCATAAAGCGGTATGTGATTCTGGGCAGCGAGGAAGTCATCAGCAATGACCTGCAACCGCGCGATGCCGACTTAGTGGCGGCAGAGATCAATTTCGATGGCCCGATCTCGCTCAAGAAGCTAACACGCCAAGCCACCCGCGCCCTAGAGCGCAAAATCATCTTGAAAGTGCTGCACAACCACCACTGGAACCGCAAACAGGCGGCAAAAACCCTGAACATCAGCTACCGGGCCCTGCTTTATAAGATTCGCGATGCCGGGCTGCCCCCGAACAGAGTTCGGCGGCAAGCTGAAGCGGCTAAAAGCCAAGTCGCGGCGGACTGAGTGCCCTCATTACAAGGCTGTGTGCGATATGTATGCGATAACCACTGATCGCTGATCACTGCCTCCTAGCCACTAGCCACTGCTCTTCTGCTACCATCCTGTTTCCATGCACCGCACTGGCGAAAATGTTATTCGCATCGAGGCCGCAGCCCTGAAAGATCTCGCCGATCGAGTAGCGGGCCCAATGGCCGAGGCATTCAGTCGCGCTGTCGATCTTCTCCATTGCTGCGCCGGACGCGTAGTCGTGACTGGGATGGGCAAGAGTGGCCTCATCGCGCGCAAAAGCGCCGCGACTCTCAGTTCCACTGGGACTCCTGCGCTGTTCATGCATCCTGTGGAGGCCCTGCATGGAGATCTGGGTATGCTCGCCGCCGGCGACGTGGTAATCGCGCTCTCTGCCAGCGGCGAAACCGAAGAAATGCTGAAGCTGCTCGCGACCATAAAGCGGCTGCGCCTTCCGCTGATCGCGATCACGTGCGATCCGGTTTCCGATTCTACAAAAAACAGTTCGACGCTCGCGGCAGCCGCCGATGTGGCGCTCAGTTGCGCGGTTGGGCAGGAAGCATGCACGCTGGGGCTGGCGCCAACCGCGTCGACTACGGCGATGCTGGCGTTGGGAGATGCGCTGGCCATTGCTCTCGCCGAAAAAAAGGGATTCAAAGAAGAAGACTTCGCCAACCTGCACCCCGGCGGCAAAATCGGCAAGCGATTAGCGCGAGTGGAGGCGCTCATGCATACGGGCGATTCCGTACCGAGAGTCACACCGCAAGCCAAGATGCCCGACGTCATCTACGAAATGTCGCGGAAAAAACTCGGCGTCACCACGGTCGCGGACGGCGACAAACTGCTGGGCGTAATCAGCGACGGCGATCTCCGACGCCTTCTCGAACGCCGTAGCAAGGACGCCCTTGACCTCACCGCCGCCGAATGCATGACGCGCACCCCGAAAACCATCTCTGGAAAAGAATTCGCCGCCACTGCCCTGGCAATGATGGAGGAGCGCAAGATCACATCGCTTGTCGTCGTAGATGAAAGTGGCAAGCTGGAAGGCATTGTTCATCTGCACGATCCATGCGATGAGCATTCGCCACGGGGCGTGTAAAAAGCCAGAGTGTCGAAGCCAAAAGCCAAAAGCCCGAAGCCCAAAGCACGAAGCCTGAAGCCCGGGGCCTGAAGCCTGGAGCCCGAAGCCATGACACTGCAAATCTGGCTATTATTCGTCGCTACTGAAGCAGTACTCAGCATGACGCCGGGTCCGGCCGTCCTCTATGTGCTTTCTCAGGCAATTCGCCGCGGTCCGGCGAAGTCGCTTTGGGCCAGCGGAGGCATTTTGGCCGCCAACGCTGTCTACTTCGCCCTCTCCGCAACCAGTCTGGGGGCGGTGATCGTAGCTTCCTACAAACTGTTTTTCGTGATTAAGTGGGCTGGGGCCGCATACCTGGTCTATCTGGGGCTCCGCAGTTTGTTTAGCAAGACGTCAGCTATCTCACTACCGGAGTCAGGCCCTGACTCGCGTGGAGGCCAACGCATTTTGCGCGATGGATTTTTCCTGCAGGCAGCGAATCCGAAAGCGCTTCTGTTCTTCACCGCAATTCTGCCGCAGTTCATCGATGCACGCAGCGATGTCGTTTTTCAGATTCTGGTGCTAGGCGTCAGTTCGATTCTGGTGGAGTTTGTGATTCTCTTCATCTACGGACAGCTTGCAGGACGCGCCCTGGCCACCGCTCGTAGCCCGCGCTTTGAAAAAATAACCAACCGCATCGCTGGGTCATTGCTAATTGGCGCAGGCATAGGATTGGCAGGCTTGAGACGGACATAAATTAAGAAGCATCACGCCGATTCGGCCGGCGTCGAGTCTGGTGCGCACGCGGCCGCCCGCTTCAGCAGCAGATCGCGTTCGCGGACATTGCGCGTGAGCCCTGCGGCACGCTCGAACTCCCCGCGTGCTTCGGCATAGCGGCCCAGTTTGGTGAGAAGATCGCCGCGCACGCTCGGCAGCAAGTGATACGCCTTCAGCGATGGTTCTTGGATCAATCCATCAACGACTTCGAGGCCCACGCCTGGTCCGAATGCCATCGCAACCGCCACCGCGCGATTCAACTCCACAACCGGCGACGGTGTGAGCCTAGCGAGCGCTTCGTAGAGTTCCACAATGCGCGCCCAGTTAGTTTCCTGCGGAGTATGCGCGCGCGCGTGGCAGGCCGCGATCTCAGCCTGCAACACATAGGGCCCGGCCACCGCTCCACCCGCCGCATGAAGCTTTTCTGCCCGATCCAGCGCCGCGAGACCCCGACGAATGAGCAGTTGGTCCCAATGCGCGCGGTCCTGATCGAACAGCAAGATCGGCTCTCCCGACGGGCCTATTCGTGCCCGCGAGCGCGAGGCCTGAATTTCCATGAGCGCAACCAGTCCGTGCACCTCAGCTTCTTCGGGAGCTAATTCAGCCAGGATGCGCCCAAGCCGGAGCGCGTCTTCGCAAAGAGCCGGTCGCATCCAATCGTCTCCAGCAGTCGCCGAGTAACCTTCATTGAAGATGAGATAAACAACTTCGAGCACTGACGACAGACGCGCCGCAAGCTCCGCGCCGCGGGGGACCTCAAAGGGAACGCGCTTTTCCGTAAGGGTGCGTTTGGCTCGTACGATGCGCTGGGCAATGGTCGCTTCCGGAACCAGGAAGGCGCGTGCGATCTCGTCGGTCGTGAGCCCCCCGAGCAAGCGCAGCGTGAGCGCGACCCGGGCTTCGGTCGAGAGCAACGGATGGCACGACACAAACACCAGTCGCAGCAGGTCGTCACCAATGTGATCGTCGAACACCGCATCAAAGTCCGGTACGGCCAGCTCTCGCTCTTGAACTTCACGACCAATCTCCTCGTGTTTGCGTTCGAGCCTCTGGCTCCGGCGGAAGTAATCGATCGCTCGATGCTTAGCAGCCGCCATGAGCCAGGCACCCGGATTGTCTGGGACTCCCGACTGCGGCCATTGTTCCAGCGCCGCCACCAGAGCGTCCTGCGCGAGATCCTCCGCAACCCCGACGTCGCGCACAATCCGCGCCAGCCCGGCAATAAGCCTGGGCGATTCAATTCTCCAGACTGCGTCAATGGCGCTATGGGTTTCAGTTGCTGGCATTCGTAACCATGACACCATTTTTAATTAGTGAGCACAAGTTGTGTCCCATTCACGTAGCGCAGCCGAGCCCCTTCCTTAACCGCACGAACAAACCTCGCGGACATTTCCCTAAAATAATTTGCGAATCTATTTATATGTATATACATCTATCGTGATATGAGCCAATTACTCCCAACCCTCCCATGCATGTGCAGCAGCGTGCGGCGGGCTTCACGAGCGCTGACACAGCTTTATGAGCAGGCGCTGCGTCCGCTGGGGTTGCGGGCTACCCAGTTCACGATCCTGCAGGTGCTTTCGCTGGCGGGGGAGGTGTCGCAAGGCCGGTTAGGCGCGATGCTGGCTATGGATAGCACCAGCCTGACTCGGACTCTGGAAATCATGCGCCGGGAAGGCTGGATCGCGGAACGTCGTGGCGAGGACCGCCGGCAGCGATGGCTGCGCCTGGCCAAAGCCGGAGAAGCGCAGCTCAATCGCACTCTTCCAGTCTGGGAGAAAGTTCAAGCGCGCTTGCGCCGCCAATTGGGCGAGCAGGCATGGAAGGATCTTTTTCAACTCACAAATCAAGTAACGGAGCTGGCCACTCGTGGTCAGGTAAAAGGAGACTGATATGAAAAGCTACGGAAAATTCACCGCCGGGCTTATCGTGGCCTGGTTTATCTTTGCGCTGTCCGCTTCGGCTTTACACTTGTTCGAGAACCAGTCCCAGCGTGTAGGTATCGCAGTCGCGGTCGCCGCACTCACGCCAATTGTCGTTTTCTTCCTGTGGTTCGCCAGTTCGGAAAACTTCCGGCGCTTCGCGTTGTCTTTGAACCCGCGCATTTTGACCCTTGCGCAGTCCTGGAGAATCGTTGGATTTACCTTTGTCTTATTGCAAGCTCAGAGCTTGCTTCCAGCAATTTTTGCTTTGCCTGCAGGATATGGCGACATGCTGATTGGAGCGACGGCTACGCTCGTGGCATGGCAGCTTTCCACTCCAGGGCATCGCAATAGCTTCATCGTTTGGCAGGCGCTTGGAATCACGGACCTGATCGTCGCAGTGAGTCTCGGCACGACTGCCCGCTTGATTGCGCCCCACGGCCCATCGATGCTTCCGATGACCGTGCTGCCATTAAGCCTGGTTCCAACGTTCCTGGTGCCGCTATTCTTGATCTTTCACGTGATCTGCATTGCTCAGGCCAAGAGTTGGAAGAGCGCTTCGGACAACGCGCGTCCAGGCATAGGAGCGCTGCAACATCCTGCAGCGTAGGCCTGCCTCAATGTGATTGATACTCAAGAGTTAAATTCGTGATTTGCGCGTATCCACAAGCGGAGGCTTGCGCAGCGTCAGTCTCCGCTTCCTAAAATAACGACTGTCTCCTTCGGCATCCAGCCCAGATTGCTCCAGAAGAGATAGGAGATGTTCACTTTGGTTCCAGGACCTTTCTGCGCGAGCATTGCTGCTAAGTCGTCCGTCGAATGGATTTTTCTGCCATTCACTTCGGTGATTACATAGGCTGCTCGAAGTCCCGCAAGTTCAGCGGCGCTACCTTGAGCAACTTCCAAAATTCTCACGCCCCCAACGCCGCCCTGGCTCCAGGTTTCGCCTGAGAGTCCCAGCACGCCCGGCTTGAATAATGATCCACCGGGTCCCTGGTGTTCAGACGAATGCGCAGAGGGATTGCTGGACGACGCCTTTTCCGCATCCTTGTCTGGTTGCCCGGGCTTGGACGGAGTGGTCGCCCAATCGGGCGCCGGAAACGGAAACTCGTAACTGCGCGATCCAAGAGTGACGCGCAGCACCGCGGCAACGAATGCCTCGTCCCGATCAAACCACAGCACGCCCGCAAACTTTGAGCTCGGAAACACCGTGCTGCCCCGGAGGTATGCGTGTGCCAGCGTGACCGTCTGCCCCTTTTGCCCGAGCTCATCTACATGCGCCAGCCATCGTGCTTGCGCCTCGTAGTCAGGCGGGGCTTTTACCGCCGGTGTAGTTTCCTTTCCTGTCATCTTGTCCTTGGCGCGGCTTACGCCAGTTCCGACGCCAGATACAACTTGGCCCCACAACGCGCGACGGCCGGCGATTTTTTGCACTTCCTGCTCAGATTTCACTGCGAGATCTTCATCTTTTGGCGCACTCTGATGAAGCGTGAAGTTCGACGGAATCACATTAACCGCGTCAGGGGAACTGTTATCCACGTATGCGGCAACCTGGTTCAACTTGCCAGTGTCCTTAAGCGTGACAGTTACGGTCACGCCCCGCACGCTCGCCTGTTCTATAGTTTCTCCGTTGTAGTAGTACACGTGAAGCGAATCCTCGGCTGCAACCAATCTGGGTAGCAAAAGAGCAAAGAAAATGAAGCCTCGATACATGCGTCCTCGGAAGAGTCGGTAGGGGAAGCCGCTCATTATGGCACAGTAGGAAAGAATTGCAACCAGTTCCGTGCATCGAGTCACAAATCTGTCAGTTGATCGGACAGCGTGTGCATCATTTCAGACCAATCGCCGGCCACCGCCATTCAGGTTGCCATTTGCCCAGCGCGGGCGAGACAAATGTGATCGAGGACGCCGACGCAGTGATCGGTGGGAACTTTGCCGACAGAATAACTTCCTCATGCGCGCGAACATTGATCCGCCGCGTGAAATTGTAAAGATTGAAGTTCACCTGCTTGCCTCCGGCGAGGCCCGTCGTCGAGTAGAATTTCTCTCCCATGTTGTCCGCTATATAGATCTCTCCCAGGTCGCTATCCACGGCTACTTCTTTGCCCAAAATGTTTCGTGTGCGGCCACTGGATCCAGGTGGCTCGTAGAGCAGTAAGTCGCCGTGTTCACCCGCCCGAACGCGGAAGGAAACTTCCAGGTTGTCCGGATGCACAGCCACGCTGAGTAATTGGATATCCAGTCCGCTGCCGCCTTCCATCGACCATGTTCGGATATGCCGCGGCTGAGTGCTGTACTGGCGAACGCCTGTGTTGAGCAGAACACTGGGCTTTGTCGTGGCGCTGTTGTCCGTCTTCCAAACAGGACGCGTGGCGGTCTCGTGATAAATCCCTCGATAAAGAAACACCTCTCCAATCACCACGAAGACAAGAGTCATAACAACCACGCTCAAGGCCAATTTCACGAAATCTTTTTTGCCGCGGACAAGGTCGTGCCAAGCATGCCTGGTTGCCGAAGGCTGCTTCGCTGGCGCAGGTTGGGACCAATGCAGCGGCCGCTCTTCCACGGCTTGGAGGTCATACCTCCGACGCTTGACTGGATCGCCCAGCACCGCCCAGGCTTCCTGCACTTGTTTGAACTTGACCTCGGCGTCAACCCGCAGCTTGGTCAAGTGCTCCGGCACTCGGTCAGGATGATATTCCCGCGCCAGTTTCAAATATGCGGAACGAATCTCGGCTGCGCTCGCCCGTTCTGGAACCTCGAGAATTTCATAAAAAGACTTCATCGGGCATCGCGATTGAAGGAAAGCAATTGTAAGGTGAAAAGGAGCGTCAGCCAATATGCACCCATTGACGCCAACTCCTCCTCCTCCGTGCCCCATAGTTATTCGGAGAATCTCTCGAAACCATCCTTAGTGTTTTGGTAACGCCACCGGCAACGATCTACAAATTGAACCCCGCCCACAGCGCATACTGTCTAATGACAATGGCCCCTACTCCCAAACCGCCCGTTACTCCGGCCCCGGCGCGCCCAAAACTCCGCGCTGTCCTGCCTCTGGTGTGGGAGTTAGTCCGTCCGCGCCGAGGATTATTGGCGCTTGGCTTCCTGCTGATGGCAATCAACCGGGTCGCAGCATTGGTGCTTCCTTATTCCACGCGTTATTTAATCGACAGCGTCATCATCAAGCGACACACGCAATTGCTCAAGCCGCTCGTCCTCGGCGTGTTGCTTGCGACTGTGATTCAAGGCATCACTTCGTTCTCGCTCACGCAACTACTTTCGAAGGCGGCGCAGCGGCTGATCACTGAGCTTCGGCAAAAAGTGCAAGCCCATGTCGGCAGGCTGCCAGTTTCCTTTCATGACTCGACCAAGAGCGGGGTCCTCGTCTCTCGGATCATGAGCGACGTGGAAGGCGTGCGCAATTTGATTGGTACGGGCCTTGTAGACCTAGTCGGCGGGCTGATCACCGCCAGTATCGCGCTGGTGGTTTTGTTCCGCATCAGCGCTCTGATGACCGTCCTCGCCTTTGCGTTCCTTCTCGGTTTCGCGTTCGCGCTGAAGAAAGCCTTTCAGACTATCCGCCCGATTTTTCGCGAGCGCGGAAAAATCAACGCCGAGGTCACAGGACGATTGTCCGAATCACTGGGCGGGGTTCGCGTCGTAAAGGGATATCACGCCGAAGAGCGCGAAGAACGCGTCTTCTCGGCCGGAGTCCTGCGTCTTCTCAACAACGTCATGCGCACTCTGACCGCGACCTCAATCATGGGCCTCTCTGCAAGCGTGCTGCTGGGCGTGGTCGGCGCGGTCATCATGTACGTAGGCACGCGGCAGATTCTCGACGGGTCACTGACCATTGGCGGCTTCTTCACTTACACGCTGTTCATGGGATTCCTGATCGCGCCCGTCATGCAGATCGTTCAGATCGGCACGCAGCTCACCGAAGCCTTCGCCGGCCTGGAGCGGACGCATGAAATTCTGAAAGAGGCCGCCGAAGATCGCGATC
>WNFR01002567.1_pt1 | contig 18834 bp, 18 predicted proteins | sample 5400221 | NCBI WGS metagenome assembly WNFR01 (sample SAMN13153357, study PRJNA577476) | soil metagenome | isolation source: 40 cm soil under Madrone tree | place: USA:California | collected 2016-06-14 | reverse complement strand
TGCTCGAAGTCAGACCCCGGCGAGGACTGTCTTCAGATTGAATGATGTTCATACTTCAATCGGCTCGAAACGCAACGGTTTTGAGCGTTGGGGAAGTGCGGCAGAGAATTGCTTTGCTTTTTTCCGGCGCCGATGGCGCTAGCACAAGCAGCATCCCATGTGTCGCATCCGGGGCTGACACAGGGAGAACAAGATGAAACAGCTTTTGAAAATTTCCGCCGCGCCCGCCACCGCGTTATTCGCGCTGGCTTATATTGCGATAGCGACGCCCGCGGCAGCGGGCCCAAATGAGTATTGTCGCCAGGACGTCACTTCGGGAATGCGCTCCTGCAGCTTTGAGACCCTGGAGCAGTGTCAGGCGATGTCCTCCGGCCGTGGCGGCACTTGTTATCGCGATCCACTTCTGACCGACACCGGCGCCTACGCCTATCAACCGAAGCGCCCGATTTCAAAACCCGGGATACGCTCGAGGAAGCCGGCTGAAAGCCGATAATGCCGTGCGTTCGCGGCAAGCCCGCGATGCGCTCGACAGCAGTCTGCCTTGCGCAGACTGCTGGGCGATGCCGGGCTTGCAAGCGTTAACGGCATCGCTGATCAAGGTCAGAGTCCATCTCAAGCAGATCATCACATGACGATCGCATGATCGGGGCCATGCATTCAAATTGGATGAGGGATGCAGCATCGTGACAGCGCGATGCATCTCGAAACGTTGGTCAGCAATCACGGCTCTTTCAACTTTCTTTTATACCGATGGCGCAGCGACTCCGGTATCCCATGTGCTCTGCGCGATTCCGCGAACCGCAGAAAACACACACACAGAAAGAGACGCGATGAAGACGAAGCAGATCTTGAAAATCAGCGCCGTGCCTGCCGGGGTGCTTTGCGCGCTGGCTTTTTTCTCTACGGCCACGCCCGCGGCGGCGGCTCCGGTTGATTATTGCCGCACCGATACTTCCGGAATGCGGGGCTGCGGCTTTTCCAGCCTGGAGCAATGCCAGGCGATGGCTTCCGGCCGCGGCTCCAATTGTTACGAGAATCCATTCCCGCAGGGCGCCAGCACCAGCGGCAACGCGAGCGGCAGCGCCTATGCCTATCAGCCGAAGCACCATGCTTCAAAAGGCGCGAGGAAGCCCGTTGAGCAGCGAAAGTCGGTTGAGCACCAATAGAACCGCGAGTGCCGACTGAAGGCGAAAGGTGGCCGGCTTTGCCCCCGGCCACTGCGCCGCCGGATGGCGGGCTGATTGCTACTTTTCCCAGGATCCCCGGTTCATTGCTGCTTTTCCCAGAAGGACAGCAGGCCCTGCGACGCCGAGCCGCCGATTACACAGGGGATGCCGACCGCGACCTGGCCAAGCGCCGCCGCGGAGACGCAGCCGAGGGCGACCGCCCCGACGCCGACCTGGCCCCAAAAGTCGAGATTGCGTCTTGAGTCGGAGCCCTTGCTCTTGAATTCTTCCACGGCGGCCAGCGCATCCTTGCGCACCGCGCCGAGTTGCACGGTATCGGCGGCCTGGATCACCTCGGCGAGCGGCGCCTTGATTGCCGCCGGTTGCCGCGCAAGCTCGCCGCGCAGAAATTCGCGCAGGCCCGAATCGCGGACCGCGTAGCTTGCCAGCGTGTAGCGCGCCATGCTGCCGACCGTCAGCTTGTCGGCGGTGTCGCGGCTTTTGCTCCAGGGCAGCATCTGCATGATGCGCAGGATCGGAGCATGGGAGCCGGTCGCGAAATAATATCCCCACAGCGTATCCAAAAGATCCTGACTGCCGGCGAAAGTGAGCGACGTATTCAGTTTCCTTTCCTCCTTGGCAAACGGATTCTTTGTGAACACGCCGCGCAACTTCTCGAGCATCCCCGGCGTTGCTTCTTCCAGCGGGATGGCGGTCAGGGTTGGCAGCGTGCCGGCGAGATAGCTGTCGATCATCACCCGGCGCCCCGGCATCTTTGGCGCGACCCGGCGCAATAGATTCCGCCAGTCGGGCAATCCCGAATAGGCGATGGCGCGCACGATCACCCATTCATCCTCGGGCGGCACCGGAAAGAAGCTGGTGACGAGCTGCTCGGCTTTGGCGGGGTTCGACCCGATCGCGCCGCCGATGAAGCCGAGGTAGATGCCGGAATTCTCCGGCTCCTTGAAACTTTGCGCGTGGAACAGTACGCGCACGGCAGCGGGAACGTGAGCGTAATCGGGCTTGGCCCGGTAATTGTAGATCCACTGCTGGACCACGCTGAGCGAGGCGCGCGGATCAATTTCCGGCGTAGTGGCCGCACCCGCGGGCTGGACCAGCAAAAGCATACTGATGAAAAGTGCTGCGTAACGCATGTGATGCTCCCGGAGTTCTCGCCGGCGACGGTCGCCTGCGCGAACATTTTTCCGCCCTCACCGGTAACCGGCATTTGAAGCGGCTATGCGACAATTCTGGGAACGCGCGGTTCAACGCGGCGACGAAATTATGGCGGCCGAACGGGCAGTTAGCCCGCAACTAACCTCAGGTCAGACATTCTTTCGCCCCGCGCAGGCAATTCCATCGCGACCCGACAAACGGGAGACAGACAGGGCGTGATCAGCCAATGCATGGCGCGCAGCCGGCGATACCGCCAGTCGATCACAGCGAGCGCGTTGTTGGTCGCAGCGTTCGGGCTTGTTTCTGCGCCGGGCGCTGCGACTGAAGCCGAAGCGCCGCCGCGCCAGACCAACGCGCAAGCGCGCGGTGCCATTACCGTGCAAGGCAATCGCCGCGTCGACGCCGACACGGTACGCTCGTATTTCCATGCGGCGCCGGACGGGCGGTTCGATGACGCCGCGCGCGATACGGCACTGAAGGCACTGCTGGCAATCGGTCTGTTCGACAAGGTCACGATCGAGCGCGCCGGCGAGCGGCTGATCGTGCATCTCGTCGAAGCTCCCGTGCTCGGCCGCGTCGCCTTCGAAGGCAACAAGAAAATAAAAGACACCGAACTTGCAGCCGTCGTCCAGTCCAAGCCGCGCGGCGCGCTGCAGCGCGCCGTGGTGCAGGCCGACGTCGGCCGCATTATCGAAGCCTACCGGCATGTCGGGCGCAACGACATCAAGGTCGCGCCGCAGATCATCAACCGCGGCGAAGACCGGGTCGATCTCGTCTATGTCGTGACGGAGGGGGCAAAGACGACGGTGCGGCAGATCAACTTCGTGGGCAATCGCGTTTTCGGCAAACGGCAGCTCGCCGCGGTCATAAAGACCTCCGCGACCAATGTGCTGAGCTTTCTGACCGGCGGCGATGTCTACGACCCCGACCGCGTCGCGGAGGATCGCGAGCAACTGCGGCTATATTACCGGAGCAAAGGCTATGCCGACGCCAGCGTGACTTCGGCCAGGGTCGAATACGGTCCCGCAATCAAGGGATTCACGCTGACGTTTTCCATCGATGAGGGCCCACTCTATCACTTCGGCGACACCACCATCGTCTGCAATGTGCCGGGCCTCGATGCTGAAAAGCTTCGTGGTCTGCTCGTGGTCCGCAACGGCGCCATATTCGACGGCAACGCGTTGGATAAGACAGACGAAGTTCTGGCGATCGAACTCGCAAAACTAGGCTTTCCCTTCGCGCAAGCCCTCCCCCGCACCACCCGCGACGCCGATGCGCGGCGCATCGATGTCGCCTTCGTGATCGACCAGGGGCCGCGGACCTACCTCGAACGCATCGAAATCCACGGCAACACCCGGACGCGGGACTACGTGATCCGGCGTGAATTCGACATTGCCGAGGGCGACGCGTACAACAAGACGCTGATCGATCGAGCCGAGCGGCGCCTCAAGAATCTGAACTATTTCAAGACCCTCAAGATTACGCGCCTGCCGGGCTCGGCGCCGGATCGCGTCGTGCTCGACGTCGCGGTGGTGGAGCAATCGACCGGCGATTTTTCGATTGCCGGAGGTTACTCGACGACCGATGGCCTTCTCGCCGAGGTCAAGGTCGGTGACCGCAATTTCCTGGGGTCGGGCAAGGCGGTCAGCGCTTCCGTTACCTACGGCCAATACGCGCGCGGGATCGATTTGTCGGCATCCGAACCGTATTTTCTCGGCAGCCGCGTTTCGGCGGGAATAGAACTCTACGGCAGACAGAATCAGGCGAGCCCCTACCAGTCCTACGGCAGCGACATCTATGGCGCGACCACGCAGTTCGGCACTCCGCTGACCGAGCAGATCGGCGTACAGTACCGTTACTCCCTGTATAACCAGAACGTGACGCTCGATCCGACATCGCTGGCCGCGGCGCCGTCGCTGCCAATCCAGCAGGCCGCGCTCGCCGGTCCCCAATGGGTGTCCTCCGTCGGCGACACCGTCACGTATAGCACGCTGGACAACAACAAAAACCCAACCAGCGGAATCAAATCGCAACTCACGCAGGATCTCGCCGGCCTCGGCGGCGATGTGAAATTTTTGCGCACCACCGAAGACCTGCGCTCCTATCACCCGATCAACGATGACGTGGTCAGCCTGGTGCGCGCGCAAGGCGGCTACGTCACCGGTTGGGGCGGCCAGCAGGTGCCGCTGCTCAACAGCTTCTTCGGCGGCCCGGCGATGGTGCGGGGATTTGCGCCCAACGGCTTCGGGCCGCGTGACCTCACCCCTGGCACGACCATGGATAATGTCGGCGGCAGCATGTACTGGGCAACAACAGCGGAATTGCAGAGTAATATCCCCGGCGTGCCCCAGGAGTACGGCCTCAAGGCGTCGGCGTTCGTCGATGCCGGGAGCGTGTTTCGTTACAGCGGACCGACGGCATTTCCGGGCTCCGCGCAATCGTTGCAGGTCGCCAACAACAACATCGTGCGTTCGTCGGTCGGGGTGGGTCTGACTTGGGCCTCCCCCTTCGGCGCGCTGACCGTCAACTACGCCGTCCCGCTGACGAAAGCGGCCTACGACGCGGTGCAGCCGCTTAGCTTCACCGCCGGAGGGTTTTAGGCTGCCAGTCTCCCTACCACTTGGCATTGGCAACGCACGTCCACCCCGAACGCGTGCCAAGCGAAGCTGCAAGCCCATCCTGGCAAATCGGCTTGGTCAAAACGATCCAGAAACAGAAGATAACTGCGATCAGCGCGATGCTAAACCACAGCCGTCGATTCATCCAGGTCCCCCTGCACTCGACCAGCATAGCACGAACCGAGGAAGGAACGCTCGGGGGTAAAGTCCCGTTATTTGGCCGCCCGCTCCGTCGCGAACCCATAGATCAATGCGAGCCGGTCGAGGCATTCGCGGAATCGCCGCGAGAAATAATCCATCCAGCGCTGTCCGCGCAATCCGCGCCGCTGCCCAACCTGTTCCATCGTCATTCCCAGAACCAAAACCTCATGCACCAGCGCCGCGCCGTCCGCGCCGAGTTCATGCTCGGCGCGGTTCAGCCGCAGCACGGCCTTGCGCTGGCGTTCCGTGATCGGCTCCCGCGCCCGCACGCCGTCAACATATTCCCGCGTCGGATCGACGGCCTGCGGTCCGCGCTCGGCTTTCTCCCAATCATCCTGAAATGCCCGCCCGCCCTGATACTGCGCCTCGTCGATCTGTCGATGCGTGTGTAGCCGTGCCAGCGGATCGTTCCGGATCGAGCGCAGCGTTACGATTTTTTCTCCCGGCTCCAGCGCCATCGGATCGTCGACTTCGATCGTCGCCACTTCCGCGTTGCGTGGCAGATCGTGGGATCGCCGGTCATGTACTTTTGTTGTTCTGTGCAGCTTGTTACGCTTTGCCCGTGCCACGTTGTATTGCCTCCGTTGAGGGTGGAAGTTGAATTTCGTTACGCAATGCGGGACGCGGCGGCGACGCGGCAGCGGCTTAGAGGTGACCACCATGCTCTTGAGTGGCCCGGCGCTTCTTGCCGCCTCGACCAGCCGAAGTGAGACGGTGCCCGCCGATCGTTCCGATGTGGTGCCGGGACCGCGCGTCAGATGAAGATGCGGAGCGCAATAGCTTGAGCCTGGGCGCCGCGGGTGTCCGCAAAAAGTGATGGCTTCGCCCTCCTTCTCCCCGCCATAGGGGTAACGGCAATCGTCAGGCTCCAGATCTGTGAGCGAAAGATGGCGCGGATCGATCTCGATACAGCGGAGCTCGACGGGCTTCGTGGGCTTGAAGGTCGGCATCGGCCGAATGAATTCGGGCGCATGGTGTTCGCGCACTTTGCGTGGCTGCGGTTGTGGGGCTTTCGGCGCGGGGCAATGCTTGGGCAAGTCTTTGGCGCGGCGGGGGCCGGCAACCCCCAGACGCCTGGCGCGGCCGATTGCAGCGCTGCGGGAATAGCTGGTCTTGAACTTGGCATTGATCGCATCCACGACTTCCGAAAACGACATCCCTTTTGCGAGATATTCCCTCAAAGCGGCCGAATGCTCGTTCGCCCAGCTTGTCGATTGCATTGGCCTTTCCTTCCCCCGGACGATTCTTGTCGTTCCGAGCGAGACTTGCCGAATCCGCGCGTCGACAATTTCTGACATTCCGAAGTAAGAGTCAAGGTCGATTTCTGATAATCGGAATTGCTTTATCTTCTGGAATTCGGAAAGGATGGCTCCATGCTGGATGTCAAGATTATCGAGCGGGGACTGGAAAAGCCGGGCAAGACCAAGGGCGGTCTGGCGACGGCGATGGGCGTCCGTCCCGGCGCGGTGTCGGAAATTCTGTCCGGGCTGCGCCTGATCAAGGCCTCGGAAATCACGCCCATCATTGATTATCTAGAGCTCAATTCGGTGCCGATCATGGGCCGCGTCGGCGCCGGCGCGGCGATCGAGCCGGAACACGAGCAGGTGCCGCCGGAAGGCCTGGGCGAAGTCCAGCTGCCGTTTCCTATTTCCGAAGAAACCATCGCCTTTGAGGTAGCCGGCGATTCCATGCTGCCGAAATACGAAAATGGCGACGTTATCGTGGTCTTTCGGGAACAGCGCCATCCCTTGGCGAGCTTCTATGGCGAAGAGGCCGCCGTCAGGCTGAAGACCGGCGAGCGTTACCTGAAAACCATCGAACGGGGAAAATCCTCCACCTTGGTCAACCTCACGAGCTTCAACGCCAAGCCGATCAACGGGGTGAAGCTGGAATGGATCGGGGAAATTTGCGTCACCCTGCCGAGGGGCCAGATCGAGCGTTTGCGGGCCAAAGCCGGCCGGGCACGCAAGGCGGCAAAAACCCATGCCCGCGCCCAAGAAAAATAAGGCGTGACCTCGAATCGCCGGGTGATTCTCGCCGCCGCCCGGCGGATTTTCGGGGGTCGAGGGCCTGTTTTCTGATTTTCAGAATTATCCGGCTTGACTTCTTTCTGATTTTCAGAAATAATAGCGCCGTGAGCCCAGCCTCACTTAAGAGGCGAAAGTACCCCTACATGCAATATTTCGTGGTCATGATCGACTATGGACGGCGCGGCCGCGAGGCCATTGTCGATCCCGAAATCACCCGGCGCGACGTCATCGCCCGCGTCGCGTCCGGCGAGTACAGGAACATCAGCTTCATACATGAAATCGCCGATGCTGCGGTCGACGATATTACCGCCGAGATTCTGGCGGAGGCAGCACTTCCCGAAATCGCGGCCACCGGCGCCGATCTGCAAGCCCGCCGCTTCGATCACGCCCGCGATCTCCGCAAGCATGAGGTGGTGTAAGGCAGGCCCGACTGGCCGGCAGTTTCGGCCGGCTCAGTGGCGGGATGGCGGTGGCCGTCCTAGCCCATCAAGGCTGATCCCCAGACGCTGCGTCAGGGTGCGACGCGGCAGCGAAATACGAACCTCACTTCCTGTCCGGCTTGTTCTGCTGGTCGTAAGGCCTCACACCTTGACTGCTATCAGGCATCTTGTCCCTGGTTCCAATCTTCGTTAACGCGCCATCGACGTTAACGCGCCATCGAAACTTCAGGCGACAAATTTCGCGAGGTAATTCAACCCTCCCGCAATCTGCTTGCTTCGCGTGCATTCTGACGCGGGGCCGATTGAGCAAGTACACCGGCCGGCGCGGCGCCATTGCAGTCGATCGAGCGGGTCGCGATTTCTTCCAGCGCCTTGTGATGCCACATCTCAGCTTCAGCAAGCAGCCGCCAGCTCTCGAGAGGACGAAACACCGCGCTCTGACGGCACAAAGACTCCATTGCGCGGTAGCGAACGAGGTCTTCCATTTCTCGCCTCCAACCTGCCTACCCCAAAATTATTTAAAACCGATTTCACGACGCTGTCATTACGATTCTCAAAACAGTTTGATGGTTGACTCGCGAGCCGATTTCGACGTCTGCCGGCGGCGATTTCCTTTGTTCCGCGCAGCGACCGCCGATTTGAAACTGCGGCGCTTCCGCTGTTGCTCGTGGAACTTTCGCGTCGGGCGGAAATTATCCCGGACGAGCATCTAATTGAGCCGGGCGCTCATTTTATCCGCTCTCATCCGTCACTCGCGGGGGCCCTCGAGGGTGCCATGTCAAAAATCAGGATTTATGCCGTTATCGCGCTAGCGACCCTTCTCTCGGGCGCCGCTTACGCTGGTCCAGGAAAAGGCGGCGGTGGTGGAGGCGGAGGTCACGGCGGTGGCGGCGCGCACTTCGGCGGTGGCGGTGCACCGCACTTCGGTGGAGGCGGCGGAGGTGGCATGCACTTCGGCGGCGCGCATGTCGGCGGCGGTGGTGGCGGCGGGCATGTCGGCGGAGCACATTTCGGTGGCGCCCGCTTCGGCGGCACCCATTTCGGCGGCGCCCGTATCGGCGGGACACATTTTGGCGGTGCGCGGATCGGAAGGGCCGGGGGACCGCGCTTTGCAGCGCAGCCCAGTTTCCGAGGCCAGCGCTCATTTGCGGTCCGCGGTAACACAAACCGGGTCGCCAGCCGTGCCGCGGCGCGGGCCAACCGCGCGGCAGCGCTAAACGCAAATCGCGCCGCCACTACGCTCGGGCGGAACCGAAATGCTACATTCGGCCCGAACCAGAACGCAAACCTCCAGAACCGCAGCGCAAATCTGCGGTCAAGCGCCGTGCAAAAGGCGCTGAACTCGCGCGCCATGGCCGGCACGTTGCAAAACAAGGCCGCCCTGGTCAATCCGAACACCCGAGCCCAACTGGTCGCAACCGCCGCCACCGCTGGATGGCTTGGCGGCCGCAACGGCAGAAACGCATGGTGGCGGCATCGCCATGGCGGATTCGGCTGGGTCGGCCCGCTGTTCTGGCCGCTCGCCTATTACGACATTTATGACTACGCCCTGTGGGGTTACGGCTACGATCCCTTGTTCTGGGATTACGGCTATGACGACATCTATGCCGGCGTGTTCTATCCCTATGGCTATGATGACCTCGCGGCCTATATGCCATCGGGCGGCGGGGGCTACCGCAGCACGCTTGGACAAGCGTCCGGACAGGGATCCGACGCGCGTGCTGCGGTGCCGGAGCAGCTGGCGCGGCTGTGCGGCGATGACAGCCGCGACATCGCAGGCCTTCCGATAGACCAGATCCAGCAAAGGCTTCAGCTCAACGACGCGCAACGCGCGGCGCTGGACGATCTCGCCAACGCCTCGGTGAAGGCGGCGCAGGACATCAAGGCGGCCTGTCCGACAAGGATACCGGTCACAGCGCCCGATCGCCTTGCCGTCATGCAGCAGCGGATCGAGGCGATGATCGCCGCGGTCCAGACGGTTCAGCCCGCGCTACAGAAATTCTACGATTTCTTGAATGATGAACAGAGAGCGCAGCTCAACGCACTGGTCCAGGATCAGCGCCGGCCCGAGGTCGCGCGCAACACAAACGGGTCGCTGGCCCAAAGTTGCGGCACCGCGCAATCCGGCATAACCGGCTGGCCGACTGCCGAGATCGAGGCAAGGCTTCATCTGAACGATGCGCAACGTGCCAGCCTGGAGACGCTCCAGCAGGCCAACACAAAGGCGTCGGACCTGATCAAGAGCTCCTGCCCGACGACGGAGGCGATTACCCCGCCGGCGCGGCTTGAGGCTGTCGCCAACCGGCTTAATACCATGCTGGAGGCAGTGAAGACGGTACGTACAGCCCTCGACGACTTCTACACCAAGCTGAATGACGAACAGAGGGCCCAGTTCGAGGCAATAGGGCCGGCGCTTGCGGGAGTTTCCAACCGGCCGGAGGATGCGCAAGCCCGGGATCGCCGCCACTACCGCCGCCACGGCGCCAGTCTCGGCGGCTTGGTCCGGCATTTCATGTCAATGGCGCGATGGTGAAGCGGACGAGAGCGGGCCCGGGCTGGCGCGGGGCCGATCCTATGCACCGGCAGCTAGGCGGGAGCGCTCCTGCTATTGGCGGCGCTCGGCATCATCGCCATGGGAATCGTGCCGATGCTCGGCCGTGACAGGGCGTCTGAAGGTGTTCTGGCCGAGTAGCGCCGTGATCTGCGCGCGCACATCTGCGCTGACGCGGCTCCGGCGGCCGCTTCCTTCCCGTCATGGCCGGGCTTCGCCCCGGCCATCCACGTCTTTCTTAGATGGTGCCAAAGACGTGGATGCCCGGCACACGGCCGGGCACGACGAGCTACACCAAAAGCGCTCGCGCCGAAGTCTCAGATCAGCAGAACCGTCGATCCCGTGGTCCTGCGCGCGCCGAGATCGGCGTGCGCCCTGGCCGCGTCCTTCAGCGGATAGCTCTGGTTAACTTCGATCTTGACGGCACCTGACAGCACCGCCTCGAACAGCTCCTTCGCCATCGCAACGAGGTTCTCGCGCTTGGCGGCATAAGTGTTGAGGGTCGGACGGGTGACGTAGAGCGATCCCTTTTGCGCGAGAAGACCGAGGTTGAGCGGCTCGACGCCGCCGGAGGACTGGCCGAACAGCACGGCGACACCAAGCGGCGCCAGGCAGTCCAGTGACTTCAGGAAAGTGTCCTTGCCGACGGAGTCGTAGACCACGGGCACTTTCTTGCCTTGCGTAATTTCGTCGACGCGCTTCGCGAAATCCTCGCGCGTGTAGACAATGGTGTGGGCACAGCCATGGGCCTCAGCCAGCTTTGCCTTCTCATCATTGCTGACCGTACCGATGACGGTGGCGCCGAGATGCTTCGCCCATTGGCCCAGGATAAGGCCGACGCCGCCCGCCGCGGCATGCAGCAGGATGGTGTCGCCGGCTTTGACCCGATAGGTTTGGCGGATCAGATATTGCACCGTCAGGCCCTTCAGCATCATCGCCGCTGCGGTCTTGTCGTCGATGCCGTCGGGCAATTTGATCAGGCGGTCGGCCGGAATCAACCGCTCTTCGGCATAGGCGCCGAGCGGCGCGCTTCCATACGCGACGCGGTCGCCAGGCTTGAGATCGGTAACGCCCGGCCCGACTTCTTCCACCACGCCAGCCGCCTCGCCGCCCAGGCCGCTCGGCAACTGCACCGGATAAAGCCCCGACCGGTTGTAGATATCGATAAAGTTCAAACCCACCGCAGTGTGACGGATCCGCGCCTCCCCCGGCCCGGGCTTGCCAAGCTTGATTTCTTCCCAGACCAGAACTTCGGGACCGCCGGTTTTGTGCAAGCGGATGGCATGCGTCATGCGATTACTCCTCAAGTGAAATGACAAGAGACTAAGGTCGCGGGCGGAGCCGCCCCGGCCGGTAGCAGCTAGGTTTACAATATGCGCCGAACAGGCGGCGAGGAACACCCTGCCGGCGATATCCCTGCCTCCTGTCTGGTCTCAGATCCGACCCCAGGAACCGATCACGGGACGGAAACGCCGGGAACCATCATGCCGATAGGGGCGTTCCCCTGACGATCCGATAGGAGCGATGCATGCGCGATAGTCAGGACAGGAACGGCTCGATCAGCGGCAGTACGCTGGCGGTCATCATCGTTGCGTTCGTTCTCGCACTTGCCATCCTCATAGCGGGACCGTGGAACACCAGGCATGTTGCGAGCAATCCGGGACCGAGCGGAACACCGGGATCGACGACGGTGGACAGGACCCCGCCGCCCGCCGAGGGGCCTTCAGGGACAACCACAGGCGCGGCGCGCTGACGGCGCTGCCTCTTCACGTGTTGATCGCATCCTTGATCCGCTTTCGCGTCAGCGGCAAATTGCGAAGTCGCTTGCCCGTAGCGTTGGCAACAGCATTTGCAATGGAAGCCGCCGCCGGCCCCTGCCCGGTTTCGCCGCTGCCGAGGAAAGGCTGACCGGGACGATTGATGATATGCACCTCGATGCTTTCGGGGGCCGAATTGAAGCGCAGTGTCGGATAAGTCTGCCAGTCGATGCTGGTGATCCTCCTATCATCGAAGGTGACACTTTCGTACAGCGTCCAGCTCATCGACTGCACGATCGCGCCTTCGATCTGGTTGATCAGGCCATCCGGATTGACCACCTGACCGCTGTCGATCGCCGCCACCGCGCGCACCAGCCGCGCACGCCCGGTCTCCCTGTCCACTTCCACCTCGCTAGCAACGGCGCAATAGGCCGCCAGATTCTTATAGCGCGCAAAAGCGAACCCGAATCCACGAGCCCGCGGCGCTTTTTTACCGCTCTGCCATCCGAACTCTTGCGCGGCCTTTTCAATCACCTCGCGCCCACGGGAATCGTCGAGATGCCTCAGCCTGAACTCGACGGGATCGGCGCCGGCGGCAGACGCAAGTTCATCCATAAAGCTTTCGATCGAAAATACGTTGTGGTAGGCGCCGAGCGAGCGCATCGCCGAAACCCGCAGCGGCATTTCAGGAATGAAGTGGTGCACGACGTGCGCGTTGGGGAATTTGTAGATTGGGACAGCATTTCGATCGCCGCCGCCTTCCGGTAACGGAATCGGTTTGGGTGCCGGTGCGGCGAAGGGTTGCGCCATTTGCTGGGCGGCCAGCATCGATCCGGCGCCACCCGGCCGCGTCGAATGGGTGTTGCTCCAGACTTCGTAATTCCAGTCTGATATCGTGCCGTTGCGGTCGAGCGACGCCTTCAGTTTCGTCATCATCGCCGGCCCGAACGGCTCCCAGGCGTGTTCCTGTTCGCGCATCCATTGCACGCGAACCGGCGTACCGGGCAGAGCGCGCGCGATCAGCGCCGCATCGGCCGCGGCATCGTCCGCGCCGTTATGGCCATAACACCCGGAGCCTTCGACGTGGATGCAGCGGACATTTGAGGCCGGCATTCGCAGCATTTCCGCGATACCCTCACGATCGGGATAGACGCCTTGCGTATGGGTCCACACCGTCATCGCGCCGTCTGTGAACTGTGCAACGGCGCAGGACGGCCCGATCGATCCGTGCGCCTGATAGGGCCGCGTATAGGTGGCCTCGATTGTCTTTTGAGCGACGGCAGACGGATCGCTCCGCTCGAAGATGGTCGAATCCCGCGACGGCAGGCCGGTCAGGACGCGCAGCAGATCGTCCTGCTTCGGCAGGCCGGCGATCTCGTGCCATTTTGCCGCGCCCGATAGCGCGTTCATTGCCTTGATCGACTGGAATTCTTTTTTGGCGATCACGGCGAGAAAATTGCCGTCACGAACCACCTTGACGACACCCGGCATTTTCTCGACCGCTGACGTGTCGCAGTCCGTCAATTGGGCGCCATAGCTCGGCGGCCGCACCACCCTCGCATGCACCATGCCGGGCAGCCGCAGGTCCTGAACATAGGCAGCGCCACCGGTGACTTTGGCCGGGATATCGACGCGCGGCAGCGGTTTGCCCATCACCTTGAACGTCATCGGATCCTTCAGCTTCGATTTCGGCTGCGCCTGCACATGCAGCATGCCGACCGCGACCAATTCGCCGTAGCTCAGCCGCTTTCCGTCGGGCGAAATCACCGCACCGTTTTCAGTGCGCAAATTTTCAGCAGGCAGACCGAGACGCCGCGCGGCTTCCGCGAGCAGAAGTTCACGCGCCTGCGCGGCCGCGTTCTGAATCGCGGTGCCGCTGTCCTGCACGGAATGGCTGCCGGCGGTGTACTCTTCGTTGGCGGTCAGGTGCGTATCGGCTGTGATGACTTTGAGCGATTCAAATCGAACGTCCAACTCCTCAGCCGCGATCTGCTGGAAGGCCGTCTTGAATCCCTGGCCGAGTTCGGCCTTGCCGGTGAACACCGTGATGCTGCCGTCGGCATCGATGCGAATCCAGGAATCCAGAAACGGCGACTTCTTCAGGCTGCCCGGGAGGCTCGCCGCCGGAGCCGCGGCGGGCGCGCTTTGATCTTGCGCGAAGGCTGACGCCAGCGAGAAGCTTATGATCAGCGCGCCGCCACCTGCGAGCACGCGGCGGCGGTCGAAGATCACTGACGCGTTCATGGTGCTCTCCCTTGGGTCGCCGAGGACGCATCGGCCGTGCTTATTAAGCTGATGGCGCGATGCACTGCGCGCAGGACGCGCATATGGGTGCCGCACCGGCATAAATGCGGCTCTAGCTCGCTGCGGATCTCTTCATCGGTGGGCCTGGAATTTCTCTGCAGCAGCGCCTGTGCGCGCATCATCATTCCGGCAATGCAATAGCCGCATTGCGCCGCCTGCTCTTCCATAAAGGCGCGCTGGATCGGCGCCGGCTCCGAGATCGTGCCGAGGCCTTCCAGCGTCGTCACCTGCTTGCCCTCCAGCAAAAGCAGCGGCGTCATGCAGGAAAGCACCGCCTTGCCGTCCACGATAACCGTGCACGAACCGCACTGGCCGAGACCGCAGCCGAATTTCGCGGCATTCAGCTTGATATCGTCACGCAGGACATAGAGCAGCGGCGTATCCGGGTCCGCATCGATTTGGTGATCTTGACCATTGACCTTCAATGTCATCATGGCTTGTCTCGCTGCGTTGGATCGAGGGGAGCACTGTGCGGCTCTGGCGATATCTGGAGAAATACGGTCTGCATGCGCCTTGCATCCGCAACGGTCTTTCCGACGCCGGTCCATGCCGGTTGGTTGCTGAACCGCGCGCGCAGATAATTCAACAGCGCTGCAATCTGGTCGTCGTTCATGCTGTCAGCGAAGCCCGGCATGATCAGGCTGCGTTCTCCCTCCACCGGGCGAATGCCCGACAAGACGAGGTTGGCGAGGTTGCGCGGATCTGGGCTAGCGATAGCGGTGCTAAGGCCAAGATTGATTCCACTAAACGGCAGCGGCCTGTCGGTCTCGTGACAAGTCGCGCAGACCGCGGCGTAGATCGATGCGCCGGCCGCGTTGATCTGTGAAGCCTGCATTGGGGGTGACTTGGCTCGCACCAGCACTTCAGCGGCCCGGCGCTTGCGATCCGGCGTCAGTGCACCAAACACGCCGGCCATGTAGGTCGCGATCGCGTGAAGATCGCGTTCCTGTACTGACGACAGATTGCCGACCACCAATGCCATCGGCCCCTGCGCGACGCCATGATCGGGGTGCCAACCGTCCCGGAGGTAAGTGAATAGCGCCTCAGCGTCCCATGGCACGGGCGCGGGAGACTGAGCGTTGATCGCATAAGCGTGCCAGTTTTCGGCCTCGCCGCCGGAAAACCACGCGCTCGCGCGTTCGGCGCCGAGTGCATTACGCGGGGTATGGCAAGCGCCGCAATGCGCCAGCCCCTCGACCAAATAGGCGCCGCGATTCCATTCCGCACTCTGCGAGTTGTCCGGTCGATACGCCCCGCGGCGAAGAAACAACAGTTTCCAGCCGGCGATCACAAATCGCTGATCGAGCGGAAAGGGAAGCTGATTTTCGCGTGCGGGCGCGTGAACCGGTTCCCTTGTCATCAGGTAGGCATAGAGCGCGTGGTCATCCTCGTCGGCAACGTTCGTGAAGTGGTCGTAGGGGAATGTGGGATAGAGGTGCTGCCCGTCGCGATTGACGCCTGACCGCATGGCGCGACGGAATGCTTCTTCCGGCCACTGGCCGATTCCCGTCGCCGCATCCGGTGTAATATTTGAGGAGAAGATCGTGCCGAACGGCGTCGGCACCGGAAGCCCGCCTGCAAAACGCTTGCCGCCGCGCACCGTATGACAGTCGCTGCAGTTTCCGATCGCGGCGAGTTCGCGGCCACGCCTGACGAGATCGGCATCGAAAGATTGCGGCGCAGGCCGATCGATCGCAGCGATCGCTGGCCGCCAAATGATGGCAAAGGCTGGCCCTACGCCGCCAAGCAAGAGCGCAACGAGGACACTTCCGATTATTCGCGACTTTGTCATACGTCCCGACAGCTTTTGGCGGTGTTCCCATTACAAATTCGTGGTCAGGCCTTGCCGCCAGGTCCGACCACCGCCTGTTGACGTGCTGGTCTGTTTGCGCGGCGACAGCTTTAAGGGAACGCGTGAAGGCACCGGGCGTTTCATTGGCAATGAAGCAAGTGCACAGGGCCACGGGATTGTATGCATGGTCAGGGAAGGTCCAGCGCAACCGGCGCCGCCGCCGAAAAACCCCTATCCCGCCGAGAAAGCGCGGGGTGGCGGGATAATTTTGAAGACGCCCACCAAACGATGGGTTTTTATCGCCGGCCTCGTTGGCGCGATGGTTCTGGCGTTGATCTTGAGCCTATTTCGTTGAGGAGGCGTGAGACCCGGAATCGAATCCCCCGAAGCGGTGGAGCGAAATCGAGCCTGTCTAATCTCCGACGGGCGAGGCTGACGGCTTCGGCCTCGCGCGGCCAGCCGCTTGCCGCGGTGGCTTTCGCGTGTTCGGATTCGACGATTGGTCGCCTGCGCGAGGGAACTGGCAGCTACCCTCGGACGTTGGAACATGGCTTTACCCGTTGGAGCATCTTTGACCAGAGCGAACGCTGATGCGCACCAGGAAACCCTCAGCATGGATTCGACCGTCAGTACTGCTGGGGTTGGCGAGTCACACGGCGATGGGCATTGCCATGGGTCTGGCATTCGCCTTCGCGTTGACCCTCATCGACACAATCGGCGTCATGGCCCTGATCAACCACAGCGCAGATCCGAAAACCACGATGCTTGTCTTCGTGGGCTCTTTCACGCTGACGTTCGGCGTCGGCGCGACATTGACCGGCCTTGTCTTCATGATGATGGAAGAGCATTGATCTCCGCTCAGGTTCGGACGCGCGGGTGGACGCTGCGCTATGGCTATGCAGGCCTTGGATTGCGACGTTTTCTGGTGTTTCGCCATTTTTGCGGCGGTCATGATTCCGGTGGCGCTGATGCTGAAATCAATCGGCAGCAACTCTCAGCAGGTCCAGATGGGACATTAAAGACTTCCGCGAAAATGTCCGGGCCAGCTGATCCGCCCGACGCGATGCTACTCTTGTCGGAACCTGGGGCTGTCTGATTGGACCAATCAGTGTTTGGCTTCAAGGACGATCACGACACCCGTCGGTTCGGGTTCATGAGGCCTCAGACTCGTCAGGGTTGCGTCACTCCAGCTGGCAAGACTGACAATTTCACCCGTTTGAACGTCGACTTCGGACGTTTCAGCCGGCTCGAGGACGTTAAGGCCGCCGCCATCAAGAAAGAAAGTATGATTCCCAAACAGATCGTTCAGTTGCGCAACGGCGGGATGGCTATCGGGAAGAACCTCGGCATTGAATTGGCTCAAGGTCTGTATCACCTGTGTCGAGTTTAGCTTCATGGCCTTACTCCTGTTTTTTGCTTTCGGCCGGTCTCGTGCGTTCTCCAACCGGATGCGAAAGCTTGCCAATTCCACCAGCCTGCAATTGGCTTGCAATGATTGCGCTGAGGTAACGTTCCCGGGCGGCTTGGTAAAATTCGGTTGCGCAAGGGTCTTTTGCTGTGGAACCGAAAGGCCGAACTGCCGATGATTGTCTAAGCAGCCACCAGCTTTCCGATCTCTGAGACGGGGTGCGACGTCAGCTCCTTGGGGATCTCGGCGGCGATGCAATCGATGACCTCCGGGTGAAAAGCTTTGCGAAGTTTGCCGAGAATCTTCGGAGGAGCGATGATCACGAGTTTTTCGAAAAGATTGGCGTGAGCATAGCGATAGAGTGCTTCCGCAATCTCGTCGGCAAATCGTTCCTTTGCGATGTGATGCCAGTCGGCCTCTTCCATCGCGCTTCGGGCAACTCCAACACTTGCAAGGGACCGTCCTGGACGATCCGTCCCTTGCTCACGCGTTGCGGGATTTTCCTGCTCGAGAATCCGCTCAACGACAAGGTTGATGCGTTGTGCGGTGCCTCGGTTGCGCAGGAAAAGCGCCTTTTGGCCGTCCCCGACGAGAATGAGACTATTGTGGGGGATGATCGGGGGCATAACGTGGGGAACGTTGGATTTTAGTGCCATCGTCATTCCTGCCGATGCTCCGAGTCCTCTGTTGTATAATGCTAAACCCGTCTCGGAGTTGCTTGGCACTCCGTGGTTTCGCTCGAAGACGTGCCGTTGCTGACAACCTACCCAAGATCGAGGTTTGGAAGTCCGGCATTCATTCAAATGTTCCAGACGAAATAATATTAGCGGAACGGCGGGTTCTCAAGCTCGTTGGAACGGACACGAGCTTGAGTGCCATCGCCGTTCCGGTTCCCTTTAGGATTTCGGGCGCATCTTCGGATAACAGCCAAATGAGAAGCGACTATGGAGATCAATAATTTCAAGGACATGTACCTCGCAGAACTTCAGGAACTGGTGAGCGTCGAGAGCCAGCTTGCTGACGCATTGTTGCGCATGGCAGGGGCGGCGGCACATCCGGCGCTGAAGGATCTGTTGGTCCATCACCATGGGGAAACGGAGACCCAGAAGCAACGACTTGTCGCTATCCTGCAGAAGCATGGTGCCGATCCAGCGGCACATACCGACCAGGCCATGCAAGCGCTCGTCAATGAGACGAAGAAAATGCTTGCCATGCTAACGGGAGATGACCTGCGTGATGCGGGTCTTATCGCGTCGGTGCAAAAACTCGAACATTACGAAATTTCCGCGTACGGCACGGCGGCGGCGCTTGCCGGTCAATTGGATTTGCGCGACGAGCAGAAGATGTTGCACAGAAGTCTTGACGAAGAAAAACGGACTGATGAGCGGCTA
>WNFR01003904.1_pt1 | contig 18837 bp, 21 predicted proteins | sample 5400221 | NCBI WGS metagenome assembly WNFR01 (sample SAMN13153357, study PRJNA577476) | soil metagenome | isolation source: 40 cm soil under Madrone tree | place: USA:California | collected 2016-06-14 | reverse complement strand
CCGACAAGATCGGCGACCTCATCGGTCCCAAGGGCAAGACGATCCGCGGTATCCAGGAGCAGACGGGTGCCCAGATCAACGTGGAGGATACGGGGATGGTCACGATTTCGGGCGTCGGCGAGGCGGCGGAGCGGGCCCGGGATATGGTATCCGGGCTCATGCAGGAGCCGGAAGTCGGCAGGGTCTACGAAGGCGTCGTGAAGAGCACAACGGCCTTCGGCGCCTTCGTCGAAATCATCCCGGGCGTCGAGGGGCTGCTCCACATCTCCGAGCTCCAGCATGGTCGCACCGAAAAGACGGAAGACGTCGTCAAGAAGGGCGATCATCTGAAGGTGAAGTTGCTCGAAGTAGACGAACGGGGCCGGATGCGCCTGTCCCGGAAGGCTCTGCTCGAGAAAAACTGAGGTGGACTCGGTCAAGCTCGACCGGGAGATTTACCGCACCGCGGCGCCCAACGGCATTACGGTGCTCAGTGAGCGCGAGCCTAACGTGCGGTCCGTGGCGCTCGGGGTCTGGATTCGCACCGCGAGCGCCCACGAACTGCGTCCGAAGATGGGTGTGTCGCACCTGCTCGAGCACATGGTATTCAAGGGCACCGAGCGGCGCACGGCGCAGGAGATCGCGTTGTCGCTCGAATCGCGCGGCGGCTCGCTCGACGCCTACACATCCCGCGACTCCACCGCGTATCACGCGCGCGTGCTCGATGCCGATCTGCCGCGCGCGCTCGACGTCATCACGGACATCGTACGCCGGCCGGCGCTGCGCGACAGCGATCTCTCGCTGGAGCGCCAGGTGGTGCTCGAAGAGATCAGCACCGTCGCAGACACCCCCGATGACGAAGTCTTCGATCGCACCTACGAGACGATGTGGCCGGACCATCCCTATGGCTTCCAGATTCTGGGGACCAAGGAGACGGTCAGCGCGCTGTCGGCCGACGATCTCAAGCAGTTGCACTCCCGCGCCTATTTCCCGGGCAACTGCGTCATTGCGGCGGCGGGCAACATCACGCATGAGGCGCTACTGAAGGAAGTGGAGACGCAGGGGTGGTTCGATGGCCTGGCGGCGCAGACGGCGCCGCCCGTGGCGCCGGTGCCGCCGGCCGTGCGCGGCGTGACGCGCACGTTCGAGAAGGACACGGCGCAGACGCACATCGTCTTTGCGACCGACTCGATTCCGTACGCCGACCGCCGCAAGTACGGCATGCTCGTCATCTCTAACATTTTCGGCGGCGGGATGTCGAGCCGGCTGTTCCAACGGATTCGCGAGGAGCTCGGCCTCGCGTATGCGATTTACAGCTTTACGTCGTTCTATCGGGCGGTGGGTATGGCGGGCGTGTACGTCGGCACGCAGCCGGCACGCGCCGAGAAAGCGGTCGAAGCGATCAGGGCCGAGTTTGCGCGGATGGCCGGCGAGGGGTTGCGCGGGAAAGCGCTGGACGACGCGAAGCAGCAGACGCTCGGTCAGCTGATGTTGTCGCTGGAGAGCCCCAGCGCCAGGATGTATCGTTTGGCGAGCACGGCGGTGTATGGCGAACCGTATCGCAGCCTCGATGAAGTGCTGAAGACGGTCGAGGCGCTGACCGAGGACGACGTGGCGGCGTTGGCGGCGGAGTTCTTTGCGCCGGAGCGTCAGAGCGTGGTCTCGTTGGGTCCCAATGGAGGAAAACCGTGATCGTCGGCGTCCCGAAAGAGATCAAGACCGCGGAGCACCGGGTGGCGCTCGTGCCGGCGGGAGCGGAGTCGCTCGTGAGTGACGGCCACACCGTGCTGATCGAGCAGAGCGCCGGAATCGGCTCGGGGTTCAGCGATGAGGCGTACCGGTCGGTCGGGGCGGAGATCGCGCCATCCGCGGAAGCGGTGTGGTCGAAGGCCGAGCTGATCTTGAAGGTGAAGGAGCCGATCGAGCCGGAGTGGGCGCGGATTCGCCGGGGCCAGGTCGTGTTCACCTATTTTCATTTTGCCGCGTCCGAGGCGCTCACCAAGGCGATCATCAAGTCCGGCTGCATCGCGATCGCGTATGAGACGGTGGAGCTGCCGAACAAGGAGCTGCCGCTGCTCACGCCGATGAGTGAAGTCGCGGGCCGGATGGCGGTGCAGGAGGGGGCGAAGTATCTCGAGAAGGTGTTCGGCGGGTTCGGGATCTTGCTTGGTGGTGTACCAGGCGTGCTTCCCGCAGAAGTCTTGATACTCGGGGGTGGCGTCGTCGGGACGAACGCGGCCAAGATGGCTGCGGGGCTCGGCGCCCACGTGACGTTACTGGATATCTCGCTCGACCGACTGCGCTATCTCTCCGATGTCCTTCCTCCGAACGTTGATCTCCTCTACTCCAATCGCCACAACATGCTCGAGCAGCTCGGGAAGGCCGACGTCGTGATCGGCGCCGTGCTGTTGACCGGTGCCAAGGCGCCGAAGCTCGTCAAGCGCGGCGACCTCAAGGCAATGAAGCAGGGCTCGGTGATCGTGGATGTCGCGGTGGACCAGGGCGGGTGCATCGAGACGACGAAGCCGACGACGCACGATCAGCCGACGTATGTGGTGGACGGGGTGATTCACTATGCGGTGGCGAACATGCCGGGTGGGGTGCCGCGCACGTCGACGCTGGCGCTCACCAATGCGACGTTTCCGTATGCCAAGCGGCTGGCGCGCGACGGATGGAAGACAGCTTGCAAGAAGGATCCGAGCCTGGCTTTGGGCCTCAACGTGGTCGAGGGAAAGATCGTCTATCCGGGCGTGGCGGAGGCGTTCAATCTTCCCCTGACGGATCCGACGACGGTTCTCTAACAACTACCGTAACAACTACCGTCGGCTGCACTCCGCCCTGCGGTATCGCGCGCCAGCTGATTTCGAGGCTCGAGTTGCCTAACAATCGGTGTCTACGAATTCGAGGGAAGATCCCGGCTTGAATGACTACTCTTTCTTCAGCGCGGCGCAGCTTAAGCGCGATCCGTTAGCAGCAACCCAAACCAGTTCATGCCGATCCTAGCGGTCGACACGGTGGTCGCCGCGATTCGCGCCTCTTCGGTCAACACACAGCGACTAGTCGTGGCCATTGATGGGCGAAGTGGCTCCGGCAAGAGCACCGTGGCCGATGCGGTCGCTCAGGCGATCGACGCTGTCATCGTGCCATGCGATGATTTCTTTGCGGCGAGCGTGACCAACGCGGAATGGGATCGCCGCACGCCAGAGCAACGGGCGGCGGATGGCATTGACTGGCGCCGGCTGAAACGCGAAGCGATCGAGCCATTGCGGGCTGGGCGCGTAGCGCGTTGGTATGCCTTCGACTTTCTGGCTGGTCCGCGCGGTGACGGCACCTATCCCTTGCAAACGACTCCGACCGAGCGTGCCCCGAAACGTGTCGTTCTGCTCGACGGCGCATATTCTGCGAGACCGGAGCTCGCGGACGTTCTTGACCTCAGCGTGCTGGTCGAGGCGGCCTCGAGCACGCGCGAGGCGCGGCTCGCAACGCGTGAGGAGGCACATTTTCTCCGGCAGTGGCACGCCCGCTGGGATCCAGCCGAAGAGCACTACTTTGGACACGTGCGCCCGCCTTTGGCCTTCGACGTAGTCCTGCAAACGGATGGGGTTGCTGCCTAAACAAGCGCTTGAAGCCGGCGGCGCGCGTAGATTAAGGAATGAGTCTTTCTTCAGCGCGCGGCAGCTCAAGCGCCATCCGTTAGGCGGCCCAATCGACCCCCTCGAGAGACCTATGAGCACGCAATACACACGTTGCCTGGTCCTGAGCCTTATCGCTGTCCTCATGCCAGCCGCCGCTGTGCGCGCCCAGAACCCCACGCGTCCTCCGGCACAGCCCCTCGGCTTCACTGCGTGGACGCCTGGTCGCATACCGGGGTCCACGCGGATGCTCCTTGTCGGCGACCCTGCGACGCACGGGCTGTTCGCGGCACGGTTCCGATACCCAGACGGTGCTCGCATCGCGCCGCATTGGCATACCGCGTCGGTCCATATCACCGTGCTCGCTGGGACGCTCATGCTCGGCATGGGCGACGTGTTCGACTCTACACACGCCCAGGCCTATGGGCCCGGAAGTTTTCTGGTTCTCGAAGGTGGCATGCATCACTACGAATGGTTCCGTGGCGAAGTCACGGTGCACGTGGAAGGTATTGGTCCTTTCCGGACCGTGTTCCTGAACCCTGCCGATGATCCGCAGACGCGGCCCTGAATCGCGGGCCGCTAGGCAGCGCGGATCTCATACCCGCCGTCAGTTCGATCCTCGATGGCCGGTTTGCGTCCCCTATTCCTTGTCCGTTCCTTTCACATCCCTGGCAGGATGCCCATACCCGCGTACATTCGGGCACAGGTCATTCTCTACCAACGCGGGAGGTCGTATGGGCTACAGGGGCTTTTCGCTCGGGCTCGTTCCGGTCGCTTGGCTGCTCGTCGCGTGTTCAGACCGTCAGGTGACGGATACCGCCAACTTCACTGCCTCGGCTGAACAGCTGGCGGCACAAACGGACTGCGAGCACGTCAGCGGTGCGTTCGTGTTCACGAGGTTCCAGTTCACGAGTCAGACGACTGCCGTCGGCCAAGGGACGCTGCTAGGGGACCTCTCTGGGGGATTCAGTGCCGAGTACTTCGATATCGAACAGCGCGGCGGCGGCGTAATCCAGATGCGGGCCCATCACACGATTACGAGGAGCACTGGGACGATCAGGACATCGGACGACATCCTTCTTCTCCCAGATCAGGATCCAACTCTGGCTCGACCCAATTCGCAGTTGGAGGTGATTGGTGGAACGGGCAGATATGCCGGAGCGACAGGCCTGCTCCACACGCACGGTCAACTGAACCTCGCAACGTTGGCTGGGTCTCTCCAGTACAAAGGACAGGTTTGCGTCGCGTGAGCCACGCGGCATTCGCCCAACGCGACTGCATTCGTGAAACCTCCGTTGTCGCTTCTCAGCTTGCTCATCATGAGCGCCGTGAGTCCCGCTGGCGCGCAAGATTCGCGGCTCGTCCTCGTGACTCGCGACTCCGTTCCCCTGCGGCGGCTCCCGGCATCCACGGCACCAATCGCCAGGTACGCCCAGGCCACATTGCAGCTCGCGGTAATCGGTGTGTCCGCCGACTCTACGTGGTATCGAGTGGGGATCGGCGAGGACAAGGGCTATCAACTACGTCACGGCGATCACTACTGGGTCACACGGACGGACGTAAGTGAGCCTCGCCCCTTCGCCGGCGACGTATCAGTTGATCTCAGTCTGCTGGAGGTTCCGCCCGGGTCCTTTTCTAGACGCGCCACCGCCCAAGAGTACGTCGCGCGTAACGGTAATCTGGCTGGCTCCTACTATGTGAGCCCAGTCTACACGGCGCGGACAAGCACGCCCACCTGCTCATCACTATTCAGCATCTGCGCCGAGACGTACCGCCCAGGCAGCTACTTCATCGGGCCGGCTGGGCATCCAGCGTCGGAGCGCTCCGTCCGAGAGCAGCTTTACAGCAAGGGAACGGTGCGCGCCCTGTACGACCTTCGGGCACGCAGGCCGCTGCGAGCAATTCGTGAGAAACTCATCGTCGCGCGCGTTCTCATGCGGCACGCGGGTTGTGACGCTGAAGACTACGTTGGCACTGAACTCAGGATACTGCGTGATACAACACGCACCATCACGACCGACAGTGCCGCGATGCACCTGGACGTCGGGCGTGATATCCTCTTCGAGCCCAGCGCGACTGGCGAAGTGCAGTACGTAAACCTCATGTGGATACTTGACGTCACGCACACCGACGGCGCGCGTGAAACGATTGCTCGGCGGATCACGCTGTGGTGGCCGCTCTGCGCGTAGGGCGAATGCCGCTTAACACGCGCTTGAGCTCCTTGTCCAAGCGTGCAGCAGCACTTGCGTTGGTGCTCCTCTGCCTCATCGTCGCCTGTCACCGCGCTGTCCCCGTGACGTCCCTCCCCGTCGAGCATATCGCTCCTGGCCCTATCGTCCAAGACACAGGCGGCGTCATCGCCTTCTTCAAGGACACCGGCCCCGTCGTCAACTTCCCCGAAACACGAACCTTCAGTCTGCAAACGCCGGGGCAACGTGACTCCCTGCGCACGACGCTCCGAGGGGAACGCGCGCTGTGGCGAGCCAGTAGTCCGCCGGACTATCGGTTTCTGGTGCGCACGGGCTGCTTCTGCCCGGGAGTGCGGGGCTGGCTGCTGATCGAGGTTCGCAGGGGCCAACCTCTGCGGGCGTGGGACCGGGCCGGCAGATCTGCCGCGTTGAGCGATTGGGACACGTTCAGTATCGACGGGCTGTTCGACATGTTGGAGCGATCGGCTGAGCACGATGCCGCAGTCCAGGTCAGTTTCGACCCCCGCTGGCACTTTCCCACGTACATCTATACCCGCGCCTTGCTAGGCCCAGACATGTGGGCGGTTATTGAGGCGCGAGGGGTGTGGCCCATCTGACGTCTGTCACGGAAGCGAACCTTGAGCGTAACGGCGCGCGGTGGGTCCGCGTAGAAATGGGTATGACGACCAAGACGCTTCTCGTTGCCTGCCTCGTTTGCTACGGTGCGCCTGCCAATGCTCAGCTTTCCTCGACTACGTTCGGGGGTGTCCCTCTGTGGGCGGACAGCGCTCTACGTGCGGCGGGCCTCAATCGGCGTTTTGCGCTCAGCTCCACGTTGAACCCCGCCTTCGCGTTCGGTGATTTTGATCATGACGGCCTTCTCGATATCGCCGTGGAGCTGCAGGCCGCTGGCGGTTGTGGGATTGCGATCGCGCACCGGATCGATCGCTCGGTGCACATCATCGGTGCCGGCACGCCGGTCGGGAACGGCGCGAGCCACGTGGTGTGTCGCAGATGGGGGGTCGCAACAGCAGGGCACCGGAACCGACATGCGGCGTTCGGTCAAGACTTTGTTGTCGTTACTGACGCTTCAGGGCGCAGCGGGTGGCTTGCATGGGACGGGCACTCCTACGTGTGGATTCCGACGGACTAGGCCGGCGCCTAACACGCGCTTGAAGCTGACGGCGCCGTCTTGCAAGTGGTAATCTTCTATCTGTGAAAACTTCCAGCTCGCGCCGCAGCTTCGGCACATCCCCTTAGATGGCGGCTGCTGACAATGAGACACGTCATCTGCCCTACGGGCCTCGCGATTGCCGGCATGCTGGCGGGCGCATGCGCCAGTAATCGTGTTCCCGTTTTCGTGGCTCCCTCGAACCAGTCGATCGAGGCCAGATCGGAAATGAGCTTCGGCGGTGATGGACACGTTGTCTATGTCGACAACCATTCGTCCGTTGCGATCATGGTCACGGGTCTGCAGCTCATCGATTGTGAGAACATTAAGAACAGTTGCGAGGTCCAGCGCCTGCGCATTCAAGTGCCAGCTGGTCAGCGGACCAACATTGCGACAGTCAAGCCTGAGAATCCCAATCGGCCCTATTCGTTTCAGTTTCACTACTCGTGGGAACCATTGCATCAACAGTGAGGTGCCGCCGCCGAAGACGCCGTCAGCGAAGGAAACGCACCATGATATGCTAAGTCTCCACATGCTCGAAGTCATGAACAAGGAGCCGAGCCTCCGAGCGATTTGGGGAGCGGCAGTCCTGCTCGGAGTCGTAGGGTATGTCGCCACGCGGTTCCGTCGCTGGCTCGTACTTCCGGCCCTCGCCGTGGTTGGACTGGCTGCTTGGACGGAACTCGGTGAATTGTTAGATCCGCAGGTGGGTCCAACCATCATGCAGGCGGCCGGCATGTGGTACGTCGCGCAGGCTGGGGCAGCTGTCGCGCTGGCAGTGATCTTGTGCGTGCTGGGTCTGCTTCCGAAGCGTGCGGTCTGACACCACGCCCGAGGAGACGCTGGAGAAAAAGCCCTGGGGTTTGAGACAGTTCACCGTTGTGGACCTCGACGGAAACCGTTTCTATTTCCACTGTGACTGAGCAGTCAACCAAGGGGGCAGCCATAGCGGTCCCCATTGAGACGCGCCCTTATGGGGTCCGAGACTTCTCCGTGTACGATCCGAACGGAGTCATGGTCGTGCTCGGGCAAGACTGGGAATGAGCTGGGGCACCGCGCTTCGCCAGTTGTCCTAAACTCCGATGTGAAGCGGCTCGCCCCGCTCCTTCGCAAACTGGCTGGCCTCCTGACACGCGTCCGGCTGCCGACCGACCCCATCCCCGCGACCTGGCTTGAGGTTGTCGATCGCCGGGTTCCACTCATCGCGCGCCTTCCGTCACCCGATCAAGAGCGCCTTTATCACATCATGCAGCTCTTCCTCAAAGAGGTACCCTTCGAGGCGTGCGGTGGACTCGCATGGCGTGACGAGATTCAACTGACGATCGCGGCGCAGGCGTGTCTGTTGCTCCTGAACATGCCCTATCCGCGCTACAGTCGGGTTCGACGGGTATTGGTCTACCCGGCCGCGTTCATGCCGAAAACCCAGCACTCGTACCGGTCCAATCAACTCGTCGTGCCTGACGAGCCGGCAGCCGGCCAGGCCTGGCAGTCCGGAGTCGTGGTCCTGGGCTGGGAGGAGGTCAAAGACGGCGCGCTCGCGACCAACGATGGGCATAATGTCGTGTTCCACGAGTTCGCCCACATGCTGGATGCCGAGGATGGTACGCTGGATGGCATGCCGGTCCTCGACTCCCGGGCGACCTACCATACGTGGGTCGAGCAGTGGTCGGCCCAATTCGCTGAACACGTCCGGCGTGTGGATGCCGAGGAGTCGACAGTGATCGATCCCTATGGAGCGACGAACCGGGCCGAATTCTTTGCAGTCGCTATTGAAGCTTTCTTCGAGACCCCTGACGAACTCCGGAGCGATCAACCGCTACTGTATTCGTTACTCGCGGAGTTCTTCAAGTTCGACCCCGCAGCCTTGGCACGCCCGCATGGGTGAGCCAGTTACCCCGAGGATTACGATGGCGAGCATCGGCAACTGGGCATACGTACTCACAGGCGCAGCCGCGGACGCATCAAGCGATCCCGAAACTGTCGCCGCTCAAATGGAGCGCGGGTGACGGCGAACGATTTCCGCCGTCTCGCGTTGAGTCTTCCCGACGCCGAGGAAGCCGCGCACATGGGGCATCCCGATTTCCGCGTCGGTGGGAAGATCTTCGCCACGCTGGGCTATCCCGACACCCAGTGGGGAACCGTCGGACTGACGCCGGAGCAACAGGAGTTCTTTGTCGGCGCCGAGCCAAAGATGTTCGTCCCGGTAAAGGGCGGCTGGGGCAAGCGGGGCGCGACCAGCGTCCGACTGCGGGCGGCGCGAACGCGTCCGGTGCGCGAAGCCCTGACGGCGGCGTGGCGCAATCGCGCCGGGCCGGCGACGGCGCGTTCATGAGGAAGGCTCGCTACCTGCGGTCACCCAACCACAGTAACGCGTCGATGATGAGCTGATCCTGAATCGGGTTGTTCAGCGTGTATGACAGCGTCCGGTTCGTTGTGTCGTACTTGTGCTCGTAGTCGATGTCGTTATGGCCCATGTTGAAATAGATCATCTTGTAGTTCTTGTTGGTCCAGACGACGGGGTAGTAGCCACTATGCCAGATCTCGTGCGGTTTGGGCCCGGTGCCGAGCGGAAAGCTGGTCGAGTCGATCGAGAGGAGAATGTCGATGTCCCGATTCTGCCGCAGGTCCTTCTCCCAGCGGTACCACTCATTGGGTGAGGACCGGAAGGTCTCGGGCAGGTGCCGCGTCGCCGGATGGGTGCGGTCTTGGACGCGCAACACGGCTGCGGTCGGTCGCCAGGTGTTGCTGACGTAGGAACCAGACCCGAGAAATGTGCCGTGATACCAGTCCCAGTTTGCAGGATAAGCTGACGGCGTCAACGCAAAGCCTGCGAAATGAAAGCCCATCCAGGCCCCGCCATGCTCCATGTACGACTGGAACGCGGCACGCTGGGCGGCATCTTCGGGGCGGGTATCCAGAAATACCACAACTTGATACGCGGCGAGAAAGTCGGTATTGAGGTTGTGCCAATCGGATGTGGTATCGAAGGTGAAATGGTATCGCGCCGCCATTTCCGGAAACCAGCGCCGGGCTTCAGTGACGAAGCTGATATGCGCCGGATCTTCCTTGGCCGTGTAGAACGCGATGACCTTGAAGGTGGGTGCTGGATCGCCGTGGAGGACTGTGAGGGCAGCTAGAGTGACGATTCTCTTCATATGGTGCGACCATCCATGAAATGCACCGCGATCTCGCTAGCCATGGTGTGTATGTCCTGCGCCGGGCGCAGCTGGGAGCAAATCCCGGTCGTAGGCAACCTGGCAGCGCCGCAACCATGCCATTCGGGGGACCTCGCAGGGATCTGGACCGACAGCTTGCCGATCGTTGCCGACACCGCGCGTCAACACGTCGTTGCCGGCGACCCTGCACAGCAATATCCGGCCGGTCTGTCGCTGGAGTCCCGTACCGGACTCGTCCGAGCTCGGTTTGTCATCGACACCGCGGGTCGCGTCGTGGCGGGATCCGCCATCATCGAAGCCTTCAGTGACCAACAGTTCGCGCGCGCGGTGTGCTACGCGGTTCCCAACCTGATGTTCGAGCCGGTGGTGCTCGATGGTCACAAAGCCGTAGTGGGACTCGTCCACGTTCCGTTTACCTTCGGGATCAAGTAGCGCGCGTCCGCTTGCGCATGATGGCCCGCGCCGGCGCGCCCTCATGCCCTCGCACCTTGAGCGGTAACACGATCACGTCGTAGTCACCCGCTGCGACCGGACGCAGGTCCAGCCCCTCCACGATCGGAATCCCTTTCCCGAGCAGAATCTGGTGCGTCCGCGGCGCCGGCGCGCCGAATTGCTCCGCCGAGATGTAGTCTACACCGACGAGCACCACACCCGCGTCCGCGAGGAGCTGCGCCGCATCCGGAGCGATGTACGCGAAGTCCTTATGGAACGCGGAGTCCATCCAGCCGCGCAGCGTGCTCCGGGTCCGGAACAACACGCGCGTCGTCCCCTTCCAGTCGTGCCGGTTCAGCTCGGCCGTATCGATCGCCTGGACGCTGTCCGGGATATCGATCACCCGTGCGGGGCCGATCAGCGGTTCCAGCGATACCTGATCGATCGGCGCGCCTCCCGCCACGAAATGCATCGGGGCGTCAATGTGCGTCCCGCTGTGCGCGCCCATCGAGTAGACCGAGAGCGTCAGCTTGTCGCCCTTTCTCATGTCCTTGAGAAAATCGAACTTCATCGGCGCGTCGCCCTGGTAGACCGGCGTTCGCGCCGGATCGAGTGTCGCCGTCACGTCGATCCAGCCCACACCACTCAACTCGGGAGCGCCGCGATCCCGGGGGGCGCAGCCCACGACGAGGCTCAGCAACAGTGTGAAACCCAACCCCGCGACGCCGATGATCGTCTCGGCGACGGTCCACGTCTTGAGCGTCTGTTGCACGGTCATGTTGAAGAACTCCTTGATGAGCCAAAACCCCGAGTCGTTCACGTGTGACAGCACCAGCGACCCCGCGCCCGTGGCGAGCACCAGCAGCTCGGCATGCGCGCCCGGCGTGACCGCGGCGATCGGAGCGACGATCCCCGCGCTCGTCGTCATCGCGACGGTCGCCGAGCCGGTCGCCACGCGGATCAGCGCCGCCACGGTCCAGGCCAGCAGGAGCGGCGAGGCGTGCGATCCCAGCGCGACGTCGGCGATCGCTTGTCCTACGCCGCTTTCGACGAGCACCCTGTTGAATCCGCCGCCGGCGCCGATCACGAGCAGAATCGTGGCGGTCGGCGCGAGGCAGTCGCCCGCGAACTTAAGGATCTGATCCCGGGTGAAATGCTGCCGGTACCCAAGAGACCAGAAGGAAAACAGCAGCGCCAGGAGCAACGCCACGATCGGACCACCGACGAAATCGAGCGCCGAGCGGAGTGTGCTGCCGCTGTCGAGCGCGACGTCGGCGGCGCTGGCGCATAGCATGAGGATCACCGGGAGCAGGACGGTGAAGAGCGAGATGCCGAATCCCGGCATCTCGCGCGGCGTGCCGCCCGTGAACTGCGCCGCAACCGGGTTGTCGGCAGGGAGTGCGATGCGCGGCGCGATCCACGACGCGAAGATCGGCCCGGCCAGCGCGGCCGTCGGCAGCCCAACCACGATGGCGTACGCGATCGTGCGGCCGATATCCGCCCTGTAGGCGACGACGGCGAGCATCGCCGCCGGGTGCGGCGGCATCATGCCGTGCACCACCGACAGTCCGGCCACCAACGGAATACCGATCTTTACGAGTGAGAGTCCCGAGCGACGCGCGATCGTGAACACCAACGGGATGAGCAGAACGAATCCGACCTGAAAGAAAACCGGGATGCCCACGATGAAGCCGACGAACATGATCGCCCAGTGCACGCGTTTTTCCCCGAAGCGCGTAATCAGCGTGGTCGCGATGCGCGCGGCGGCACCGGACTCTGCCATCATCTTGCCGAGCATGGTGCCGAGGGCGACTACGATCGCGATGAATCCCAGCACCGTGGCGACACCGTCCTGGAACGCCTTCACGACACCGCCGAGCGGCATCCCCGCAACGATTCCGAGACCGAGGGAGACTGTGATCAGCGCGATGAAGGGATGCAGCTTGAAGCGGGCGATCAGGACGATGAGCACCACGACCGCAGCGAGCGCGAGGAGCAGCAGCTGGGTGTTCGGACTCATGCCGCGCGCCTCACGAGATCTGCGACGATCGCGTCTGGCGTCTCGCGGATGTCGCACACCCACGCGTGCTCGTCCGGCGACGGCTCTTCCAGAATCGCGAGCTGGCTATCGAGGAGTGATGCCGGCATGAAATGCCCGCGGCGGTTGGCCATGCGCTCGGCGAGGAGCGCCCTGGGCCCCGCGAGGTACACAAACTGCAACCTGGCGGCTCCGGATCGGAGCAGGTCGCGATAGCTCCGCTTGAGCGCCGAGCAGGAGGCGACGAGGCCGACGCCCGCGCGCTCTGCTTCCCTCAGTCGGGCCGCGATCGCCATGAGCCAGCCTTTGCGGTCGTCGTCCGTGAGCGGGATCCCGGCGGCCATGCGCCGCACGTTGTCCGGCGGGTGCAGGTCATCACCTTCGACGAATTCAACGTGGAGCTCTCGCGCGAGCCGCGCGCCGATGAGGCTCTTGCCGGAGCCCGCAACGCCCATGATCACGTAGAGCCCGGTGTGCACGCGACCTATCCTATACCATCGACCGATTCGGGGCTATTCTGCTGGCGTACGCAAATCTCCAGGGAGCGGCACCAATGCAGCTGGCGATGATCGGGTTGGGCCGGATGGGCAGCAATATGGTACGGCGACTGGTGCAGGGCGGGCACGAGCTGATCGTGTACGACTTGAGCGCTGAGGGAATCAAGGTAGTCGCCGCTAGGGGCGTGAGGGCTGCGAAGGACCTCGCCGACCTCGCGCAGCAGCTGGCGCCGCCTCGCGTCGTCTGGGTCATGGTGCCGGCCGGCGTGCCCGTCGAGAGCACCATCGACCAGCTCGTGCCGCATCTCAGCCGGGGCGATGTCGTCATCGACGGTGGCAACTCGAATTTCCACGACTCGCTGCGCCGCGCCGAGGCGCTCAAGGAACGGGGGATCGAGTTCGTGGACGTAGGGACGAGCGGCGGGATTTGGGGCCTCACGCTCGGCTACTGCCTCATGATCGGCGCCACGCCGGCCGCGTTCCAGCACTGCGAGTCGATCTTTCGGACTCTCGCAGCACCCGAGGGCTACGCCCACGTGGGCCCGCCTGGGGCCGGTCACTACGTGAAGATGGTGCACAACGGGATCGAGTACGGCATGCTGCAGGCGTATGCCGAGGGCTACGAGATCCTGCACGCGTCGAAGGATTTCAAGCTTCAGTTGGGACAGATCGCAAAACTCTGGAACCATGGGAGCGTGGTGCGCTCGTGGTTGAACGAGCTGGCGGAGCGGGCGCTCTCGGGTGACGACCAGCTGGCCGCCATCCGCGGGCACGTAGCGGACTCGGGGGAGGGGCGCTGGACGGTGGAGGAGGCGATCCGGCTCGATGTCCCGGCGCCAGTCATCACGATGTCGCTACTCGCGCGGTTGCGCTCCCGACAGGAGGAATCGTTCGGCGCCAAGGTCATCGCGGCGCTCCGCAAGGAGTTCGGTGGGCACGCGGTCCAGACTAAATGACCGCGGCTGCGGCAAATCGCCGCACGATCTCCCCGGCGGGTTCGATCGCATGAATCCCCGCCACACTCTTACCCGCCTGCCAGTAGTCCTTTGAGGTCTTCTCTCCCGCGCCACCCGCGAGGGACGCGCGCTTGAGCTGCCACGCCGAGCGCAACGCATAGATCGTGCGCATCCAATGCTTCGTCTTGCGTCCGCGCAGCAGCCAGCGCGCAATCGGACCCGCCTTTGTGCCGATTCGCTCGACGTATGGAGTGCGGATCACGGACAGCGGCACGCCGGTGACGCGTTCGGTGAGCACAATGTCGGCCTCGCTCGCGCGAACGATCGCCTGCTTGTAGTCGTCGTGCGCGCCGCACTCGGTGGTGGCGATGAACCGCGTGCCGAGCTGTGCGCCGGCATACCCCATCCGCAAGGCTGCGACGAAGCCCGCCTCGTCGCCGATCCCGCCCGCGCAGACAACCGGCACGCCGAACCCCGCGAGCTCATCGTAGAGCGCCTCCGCGCTGCGAGGGCCCGCATGGCCGCCGGCGCGATTGTTGACGGCGACGAGCCCGTGCACGCCCCCTGCCAACCCTTTCTCGGCCCACTTCCGCTCGGTTACGTCGTGGTAGACGATGCCGCCCGGGGGGGTGACGCGATCCACGACCCAGCGCGGATTACCGAGCGACGTGACGAAGAAGCGCACGCCCTCTTCAATCGCGATGTCGACATAACGACGCATGCGCTCGAGGTAGAACTTCGAGCTCCGCTCGATCAACACATTCATGCCGATCGGCTTGTCGGTGATCCGGCGGATAAGCCTGAGCCCTTCCCGCAGATCCTGCCGGTACACGTAGATCATCGAGAGTGGTTGCACGACGCCGATTCCGCCCGCAGCAGACACGGCCGCGACGAGCTCGGCGTTGGAGCAGGGGTACATCGCGCCGCAGATCAACGGCACCTCGATACCGAGCTGCCGCGTGAGGGGCGTGTCGAGCAGACTCATCGACGCGGGATGGGTCGCAGCCGCCAGCGCGCCGTGGCATGCGCGACGACGTCGCCTTGCGTGTCGGTGATCGAGACCGGGGCTTCGTACTCCTGCTCGGACGTCACCTTGAGACCGCTGACCCGGCACTCGGCCGTCAACAGACCGCGCGCTTTCTTCAGATAGGAGATGGAGAAGCCGGTCACGATGCCCTGGACGCCCGTGGGCAGTCCCACCAGGACCGGCTCCGATCGTCCCGGAGTAGGGAGTCATCCAGCCTACGAGCAGGCTGAAGAGCGTTTTGCCGCCGGGCAGCTTGGAGAGGCGTCGCCACGACGCGCGCAGCCGTTCTCCGGGCGCGGACATGGAAGAGGGCACGGGATCGAATGTAACCGGTAGTTAAGTTGTCTCCACATGACGCAGATCGCTTTCGCCGGTGTCGGTGTCGACTTTGGCGCCACCAAACTCTTCTCCGATGTCACTTTCACGATCGCGCCCGGCGAACGCTGGGGCATCGTGGGCCGGAACGGCACGGGGAAGACGACGCTCTTCCGCCTGCTGACGGGCGATCTCGAACCCACCCGCGGCAGCATCGCGCGCGCGCCCCGCCTCCGCGTCTCGCTGCTCGAGCAGCACCGCGACTACGGCGCCGCCACGACGGTCTGGGAGGCTGCAGCGGGCGAGCTCGCCGAGCTCCTGGCGCTCGAGCAGTCGCTCGTGGAGCAAGCCGCGAATCTCGCGCACGACTCCTCGCCCCGAGCGCTGGCGCAGTACGGCGAGGACCTCGAGCGCTTCGAGCGCGAGGGTGGCTACGCCGTGACGGCCCGCATCGACGCCGTGCTGCACGGTCTCGAGTTCGATCCTGCCCAGGCCCGCGTCACGCCGCTGTCCGCACTCAGCGGCGGCGAGCTCGGCCGGCTTGGTCTGGCCCGCCAGCTGATGTCGACCGCCGACGTCTTGCTGCTCGACGAGCCCACGAATCACCTCGATCTCGAGACGACGCGGTGGCTCGAGCAGTATCTCGCCGCGAGTGAGCGAACGGTGCTGCTCGTGAGCCATGATCGCGCGTTTCTATCCGCCACCGTGGATCGCGTGCTCCATCTCGAGGGCGGCAGCGGCACGCCGTACACGGCGGGCTACAGCGACTTCGTCGCGCAGCGCGCCGAGCGCCGGCTGGCGCAGCGGCGGGCGTTCGAGCAGCAGCAACGGACCATCGCGCACGAGAAGGACTACATCGCGCGCAACATCGCGGGACAGAACAGCAAACAGGCCAAAGGCAGGCGCAAGCGCCTCGAGCGGCTGCCGCGGCTCAGCCCAGTCATCGGGACCGCAGGGACGATGGCGCTGCGGTTCGAGGTGGCCGACCGGGGCGGCGATCAGGTCGTGACTGCCAAAAACGCCAGCGTAGCGGTGGGCGAGCGCACCCTGGTGGACCGGTTCAGCGGCACACTCAAGCGCACCGACGTGCTGGGACTCATCGGCCGCAATGGGGCGGGGAAGTCCACGCTGCTCCGCGCCCTTCTTGGCGAGCAGCCGCTCCGCGGCGGCGAGCTGCGACTGGGCGCGTCCATCACAACCGGCTACTACCGCCAGGACATGTCGCAGGTGCCGCTCGATCACACGCTGTACGAGGTGATCGAAGACCTGCGACCTAAGTGGGAGCGCGGTCCGATCCAGGGCCACCTCGGCCGATTCGGATTCTCTGGTCAGGAGGTGCTGCGCCGTGCCGACTCGTTGTCAGGCGGCGAGCGCGCGCGTCTCGCGCTCGCGATGCTGATGTTGTCGCGCGCCAACCTGCTCATTCTGGACGAGCCGACGAATCATCTTGATGTCGAATCGATCGAGGCGCTCGAGGATGCAATCGAGGAGTACGACGGCACCGTGATCCTCGTAAGCCACGACCGGGCGCTGCTGCGCGCGCTGACGACCCGGATCTGGATCTTGCACGAGCGGCACATTACCGAGTTCGCCGGCGGGTTCGCGGAGTGGGAGGAGGTCAGCACGGAGCGTGGGCACGCCGCGGCCGTGAGCGCCGCCGAGGAGCAGGCGTTGCGGCGCGTGCACGAGCACCAGCGCGTCGCGCCTCCTTCCACGAGCGATCCGCGCAAGGAGCTGCGCGTGGCCCAACGCGAGCTCGCGGAGGCGGAGGCTCGGGTAGCAGAGCTCGAAGCGCAGGTGGCGAAAGTGGTAGCAGCACTGGAGGACCCGGCGCTCTACACGCGTCCCGATGGCGCGCGGACCGCTCATGAACTCGGTGCAGAGCTCGAGACGCTGAAGCGCGATCTCGAGGCGGGACTCGAACGGTGGACGCAGGCGACGGAACAGGTGGAGATGCGCACGCCGCGATAAGGCGTAGCTTCTCTCTGATGCGCAACAGACTCCTTCCCGCCGTACTCCTACTGGTTCTCACAGCCCGCGCCGGCGCCGCCCAAACCACGCCCGCTCTGCAGCTCCGCTGGGAGCTCGTTGCGGACAGCGTCGCAACCAATTTCGCGGCCTCGCGCGCAGTCTTCACTCTCACGAACCGCGGCGCGAAGCCCCTCCCACCGAGCGGCTGGGCGATCTACTTCAGCGCGCTACACTCGGCGCAGCCAGGCAGCGTGGGCGGCGGGTTCGTCATCGAGGACGTGATCGCCGACCTGCACCGCGTCGTGCCGGTGGGCGGGGGGGCCTTCGCCGGACTCGCTCCCGGAGCCAGCGTTCGGATTCCGTACCTCACCGACCTGCTCCTGAATCGCAGCTTCGTGCCGAAGGGTCCGTACATCGTGTTCGACTCGGCAAAGGACGTCGGCGTCCCCGTCACCGATTACGCGGCCGCGCCGTTCGAGCGCCGCGTCGCGACGCCCGAGAACCAGTTCACGCTCGATTCCTTGACCCGCGTCATCCCCGTGAACGAGCTGCCACCGGTATTCCCAACTCCCGTGGCGGTGACACCGGGAATGGGATCGCTGCGCCTCAACGCGATGCCGCCGGTCGATGTGCCCGAGGTGCTCAAGAGCGAGGCGGCGTTCGCGGCGGAGTACCTGCGTCCCTACTTCGCGAGCACGCGGGCGGGCAGCGGGCCACCCCTCCGGCTCGAGATCGGCGTCGTCGAAGGTCAGACCTCCGCCGAGGGGTACTCGCTGGTCGTCGATCCCGTCCAGGGCATCCGCATCGTCGGGGTCTCGCCTGCGGGCGTGTTCTACGGACTCCAGTCGTTGCGCAGTCTGCTGCCGGCGCCGACTCCCCGAGTTGGTCTTGTCTTGCCGGCGATCCGAGTGGTGGACGCTCCGCGCTTTGGCTATCGCGGGTTCATGCTCGACGTGGCCCGCAACTTCCACTCGAAGGCGCAGGTGCTGCGGACGCTCGACTTGCTGGCGCGCTACAAGCTCAACGTCTTCCACATGCATCTCACGGATGACGAGGGCTGGCGCGTCGAGATCGCGGGTCTCCCCGAGCTGACGGCGGTAGGGGCGCGACGGGGCCACACGCTCGACTCGAAGCGATTCCTGCAGCCCGCGTTCGGCTCCGGGCCCCTGGTCGACCGGCCGTGGGGCAGTGGCTTCTACTCTCACGCCGATTACGTCGAGATCGTGCACTACGCGGCGGCGCGACACATCGAGGTGATCCCGGAGATCGAAATGCCGGGCCATGCGCGCGCAGCCATCAAGGCCATGGACGCTCGCGCGGACCGGCAATACTCACTGAGCGATCCCGACGACAAATCGGTGTATGCATCGGTCCAAGGCTACCCCGACAACGTGATCAACCCGGCGCTTGAATCGACGTATCGCTTCATCGAGCGTGTGGTGGGCGATCTTGCC
>WNFR01002566.1_pt1 | contig 18842 bp, 20 predicted proteins | sample 5400221 | NCBI WGS metagenome assembly WNFR01 (sample SAMN13153357, study PRJNA577476) | soil metagenome | isolation source: 40 cm soil under Madrone tree | place: USA:California | collected 2016-06-14 | reverse complement strand
CGCGTCGTGCGACGCTGTACTGTACGGTGCTCGGCGAAGTACCGGCCTAGGTGTTCTGGACGACGATGTTAGGGAATTTGGAGCTCATGTCGCGCTGCAGCTCCGCGATCTTGACCGCGCAGCGGCGCGCGATGCGCCGGTAGATCTCTGCCGACGCGCCATCCGGGTCGGCGACTACCGTCGGCTTGCCCGAATCGGCCTGCACGCGGATCGCCTCGTCGAGCGGCAGCTGGCCAAGAAGCTCCGTGCCGTACTCGCGGGACATGCGCTCGGCGCCGCCGACGCCGAAGATGTGGCTGCGGTGCCCGCAGCTCGGGCAGACGTGGTACGACATGTTCTCCACTACGCCGAGGATCGGGATGCCGACCTTCTCGAACATCTTGAGGCCCTTCCTCGCATCGATGAGCGCGATGTCCTGCGGCGTGGTGACGATCACGGCGCCAGTGACCGGCACTTTCTGCGCGAGCGTGAGCTGGATATCGCCGGTGCCGGGCGGCAGGTCGACCACCAGGTAGTCGAGGTCGCGCCAGCGCGTGTCCTTGAGCAGCTGCTCGAGCGCCTGCGTCACCATCGGCCCGCGCCACACCATCGGCGTGTCGATGTCGATGAGAAAGCCGATCGAGATCGCCTGCAGTCCGTGTCCCTCCATCGGCTCCAGGCTCTTGCCGTCCTTGGACTCCGGCCGCCCGGCGATGCCGAGCATCGTCGGTTGCGAAGGGCCGTAGATGTCGGCGTCGAGCATGCCGACCGAAGCACCCTCCGCGGCGAGCGCGAGCGCCAGGTTGACGGCAGTGGTCGACTTGCCGACGCCGCCCTTACCCGAGGCCACCGCGATGATGTTCTTGATACCCGGCACGAGCTTGACGCCGCGTTGCACGGCGTGCGGCACCACTCGCGAGCTCACGATCACCGATACGGCGCCCGCGCCCGCCTGCTTGAGCGCCTGCGTCACCTGCCGGCGGATTGGCTCGTGCTGGCTCTTGCCCGGATAGCCGAGCTCGATCTCGAGCGATGCGTCGTCGCCGGAGAGCTTGAGATTGCGCACCGAGCGCGTGGCGACGAAGTCCTTCCCCGTGTTCGGGTCGACAAGGCTGCGCAGAACGGACTGGACTTGCGCTTCGTTGAGCGGCATGGCGGGAAAAGCGCTTAAGTGTACCTAATCGCCGCTAGAATTTCCTTTTTCCGCCTGAAGATGCCTGCGCGCACGCTCTTCGTCACGACGGCGCTGCCCTACGCCAACGCGCCCTTTCACATCGGCCATATCATGGAGTACATCCAGGCCGACATCTGGGTGCGCTTTCAGCGCATGCAGGGCCACATCGTGCACTTTGTCGGCGCCGACGACGCGCACGGCGCGCCGATCATGCTCGCCGCGGAAAAGGCGGGAAAGACGCCGGAGGCCTTCGTTGCCGAGATCGCGCGTGGCCGTCGCCGTTACCTCGATGGTTTTCACCTCTCCTACGACAACTGGCACTCGACACACTCGCCGGAGAACACCGAGCTTTCGCAGGGGATCTTCCGCAAGCTGAAGGCCGCCGGATTCATCTACGCCAAACCGGTCGAGCAGTTCTACGACCCGCTGAAGGGCATGTTTCTCGCCGACCGCTACATCAAGGGCGAATGCCCCAACTGCGGCGCGAAGGACCAGTACGGCGACGCCTGCGAGAACTGCTCGAGCGTCTATTCGGCGACCGAGCTGCGCAATCCCTATTCCGTGCTCTCGGGCGCTAAGCCGGTGCTCAAGTCTTCCGAGCATCTCTTCTTCCGTCTGTCGGACCCGAAATGCAAGGCATTCCTCAGGCGCTGGATCGACACGCCCGGGCGCCTGCAACCACAGGTGATCAACAAGGCGAAGGAGTGGCTCGAGGGCGAGGGCGAGAAGGCGCTCTCCGACTGGGACATCTCCCGCGATCCGCCCTACTTCGGCATCCGCGTGCCCGACATCGCGGAAGAGAAGTACCTGTACGTGTGGCTCGACGCGCCGATCGGCTACTTCGCGAGCCTCAAGAACTACTGCCGGAAGAAGGGGCTCGACTTCGAGCCGTTCGTGAAGCCGGGCCACGGCACGCAGATGGTGCACTTCATCGGCAAGGACATCATCTACTTCCACACCCTGTTCTGGCCCGCGATGCTGGAATTCTCGGGCTACAAGCCGCCCGATCACGTGTACGTGCACGGCTTCATCACCGTGTCGGGCGACAAGATGTCGAAGTCGCGCGGCACGGGCATCGACCCGCTGCGCTACATCGAGCTCGGCATGAACCCCGAGTGGTTGCGTTACTACATCGCTGCCCGCCTCAACGCCAACGTCGAGGATTTCGACTTCAGTCCGGAGGACTTCACGGCGCGCGTAAACAGCGACCTCGTCGGCAAGTACGTCAACATCGCGAGCCGGGCAGCAGGTTTCATCACGAAGCAATTCGACGGTCGGTTGTACCGATTCTCCGATAAGCTGTCGCCGCAGCAGAGTTGGGCAATAGCCGTTGGCTCCGAAGATGTTGTACGGGAAGCGTATGACGGACGAGAGTTCGGCAGGGTCATCCGGGAAGTCATGCGCGTCGCCGACATCGCGAACCAGGTATACGACCAGCACAAACCCTGGGAGTTGGCAAAGGACAAAGCGCGGCGCGAAGAACTACACCGCGTATGTACCGATGCCCTCGACGCGTTCTTCGTCCTGACTGTCTATCTTGCGCCAATCATGCCGGCCACTGCGTCGCGAGTGGCGAAGGAGCTCTTTGGCCTCGGGCGCGAACTGACGTTTGCGGACTGTAGGCTGCGCCCGGAACGCATCCATCCCTTCAAACATCTTGTCACCCGTGTCGAACAGGAGCCACTTGACCGGCTGTTCGACACAGAATCGGTGCCACAAGTCGCCGCGCCGCAGCGACACGCCGAGAAGCAGCAGCACGCGGCGGAGGAGCACGGCGTGGATGAAGCGATCAGCATCGACGAGTTCAACAGGCTGGATCTGCGGGTGGCTCGCATTACGCGCGCCGAGCGCGTCGAAGGCGCTGACAAGCTTTTGAAATTGACGCTGGACCTCGGCGAGGGGACGCGTACGGTTTTCGCCGGCATCAAGGCCGCCTATGCGCCCGAGAAGCTCGAAGGCCGGCTCACGGTGGTGGTTGCGAACCTGCAGGCCCGGAAGATGAAATTCGGTGTGTCCGAAGGAATGGTGCTCGCGGCCTCCGGCGAGGGCTCGGGCATATTTCTCGTTTCGCCGGACCCGGGGGCAAGCCCCGGTATGCGCGTGAAATAGAATACGTTCATGGAGAGCTCCGGCCGCACGCTCGTCTGCAGCGTGCTGTTCCTCGACATCGTCGAGTATTCGAAGAAGCCGGTGTCCGAGCAGCTGCAGCTAAAGCAGGAATTCAACCGCGTGCTCACGAAGGCGCTCGAGCAGGTGCCGGCGCGCGACCGCATCATCCTCGATACCGGCGACGGTGCCGCGGTGACGTTCATGGGCGACCCGGAGGACGCGCTCTTCGCCTCGATGGCGGTGCGCGACAGCGCCGGCGCCCTCGCCGCGCGCCTAGGGGTGAACCTCGGCCCCGTGCGGCTGGTGAAGGACCTGAACGGGCAGCTCAACATCATCGGCGACGGCATCAACGTCGCCCAGCGCGTCATGAGCTTCGCCCGGCCCGGACAGCTGCTCGTGTCGCGCTCGTTCTTCGAGGTGGTGTCATGCCTGTCGCGCGACTACGCGAGCCTTTTTCACCATGAGGGGGCACGCACCGACAAGCATGTGCGCGAGCACGATGTGTATTCGGTGGTCGGGGGCACGCCCGCAAGCCGGCGGCTCGCCGATACGGTGACGCAGTCGCTCGATGGCGAGACGCCCGCAGGCTGGCTCGCACGCAACGGGCCCCTGGGCCTGCGGCGATCGGCGCTGCTCGCCGCAGGGGTGCTGTTCCTCGCGATCCTCGCGGGCGGCGTCGGCGCCCGCGCGCTGCTCGAGCCCGGCGCGCCGGCATCGAAGCCGGCCGCAATGATTCCAGGCCCCGCGGCGGCGGCCGTCGTCGAAGCACCGTCCAAGGCCGAGGCGCCGCTGGCGACGAAGCTTGCGCGTCTTGAAAGGCAACCTGCGGCAGCGGGTGGAGGCGCCGCCAATGCGCGGGTGGAGCTCGCCGTCGCGCCTTGGGGCGAAGTGTTGGTCGACGGGAACAGCCGAGGCGTCAGCCCGCCGCTTCGGGTGCTCGAGGTCGCTCCCGGGCTGCATACGGTCGAAATCCGCAATTCGACCTTTCCGGCGCACGTTGAGAAAGTGCAGCTCAAAGCGGGCGAGGCAGTGAGGATCCGGCATCGCTTCAGATGAGAGCTGGCGTCCTCATCGCCGTCGGGCTGCTGATGGCACTGACGGGGTGCAGCACGCAACCCATGCGCGACCTTCGCGATCAGCTGCGCGATTTTTTCCAGCTCGGCGACGGTAGCAGCGCCTTCAGGCTCGGACTGCGCCAATACGATAGCGCTCAGTATGCGGACGCGGCCCGTAGCCTGCAGACCGCCATCGACCTCGGGCTGAGCGACGCGGATGGCGCGAACGCGCATAAGCATCTCGCGTTCATCAACTGCGCGGCGCAGCGCGAGCGCGTCTGCCGCGACGAGTTCCGTAAGGCGCTGCGCTCCGATCCACAGCTCGAGCTTGCGCCCGCCGAGGCGGGACACCCGGCCTGGGGCCCGGTATTCGCCTCCGTCAAGGGCGCATCGCCCTACAAGGTCGCGCTACAGCAGTACGAAGCCGGGGACTACGACGAATCAGCCAAGAGCTTCGAGGGTGCCTTGCGCCAGGGGCTGGGCGACAAGGAACGGGCAAGCGCGCACAAACATCTCGCGTTCATTCACTGCGCGGCGCAGCGTGAGCGCCAGTGCCGCGACGAGTTCCGCAAGGCGCTCGCCGCCGACCCGGCGCTCGAGCTCGAGCCGGCGGAGGCAGGCCATCCGGTATGGGGGCCGGTCTTCCGGGCGGTGAAGGCCGGGCGCTAGAGGGCGCCGGCATGGAGCCCGCGCAGCTTGGCCGCTACGTAATCCAGTCGGAGCTTGGGCGTGGCGCCATGGGCGTGGTGTACAAGGCGCTCGATTCGGTGCTCGAGCGCCCGGTGGCAGTGAAGACTGTCAATATCAGCCTCGAGCGCGAGCACGCCGACAAGTACGAGGAGCGCTTCTATCAGGAGGCGCGCGCCGCCGGCGGCCTCAACCACCCGAACATCGTCACCATCCATGACGTCGGCAAAGCCGGCGACGTCGTTTTCATGGCGATGGAGTACATCGAAGGCGTGGAGCTGCGCACTCTGATCGGTGAAGGCCGGCCGTTGCGCGTGGCGCAGGCGCTTTCGATCGCCGCGCAGGTCGCCGAGGGGCTCGCCTATGCGCACCAGCGGGGCGTCGTGCACCGCGACATCAAGCCCGCCAACATCATGGTGGTGGCGAACGGGCCGGTGAAGATCACCGATTTCGGCATTGCGCGCATGCGCGGCACCGGAGACCTTACCCAGACCGGCATGCTGCTCGGCTCGCCGAAATATATGTCGCCCGAGCAGGTGATCGGCAAGCGCGCGGATCAACGCTCGGACATCTTCTCGCTCGGCGTGATCCTCTACGAGATGCTGTGCGGCGCGGCGCCCTTCAACGGCGAGAACGTCACCGCGCTGATGTACCAGATCGTGAACTTCGTGCCTCCTGCGCCGAGCAGCGTGAACGACGCCGTGCCGCAGCTCGCCGACTACATCATTGCGAAGATGCTCGCGAAGCCGCTCGAGGAGCGCTACCCGGATGCTGCCGAGGTGGCGCGTGATCTGCGTGATTGCGAGCGCCAGCTGGCCGGCAGCACGGGGGACCCGCAGTCCACACGCCCTCCGGCAGTGCCGGCCACTACCCCGCCGCAGCCGAAGCTCGTGGATTCGACGCACAAGACCGCCGTGCTCGGACAGGCCGTTGCGCGCACGCGGGAAGCCGATCGCGTGGCGGAAGAGGCGGCGCCGGCGCCGGCACGCGGGCTCGCTGCCTCGTTCGATTCCGCGGAGGCAACGCAGCGACTCGCCTCGCTGACCGGCGTGGCTGCGCCGCAGACCGCGACGCAAGCCATCAAGTCGATTCCGCGACCGCCTTCGGGCCGCTGGCGGCGGCGCGACTGGCTGATCGTGGCGGGCGCTGCGGTGTGCGGGCTGGTCGCGGTTCACGCGATCCTGAGGCGCGGTCGCTGACGCGCGCGCCTCAGCGACCGCCGCAGGCCGCCGGCATTGCGCTGACCGGATAACCCTTGCAGTTCCAGCTGACCTTGCCCGACTGAACGCTCGGCGTGAGCGCGACTTCGAGCGCGTTCTTTTCGTTCCAGCCGCGGATCGCGCCGTCTTCAGCGACGATCCACTTCATCTCGCCGTGTTTGGGATCGGTCCGCGGCGCAAGCCTTACTCCCTTCCCTACGCCGGAAAGCGCGCCGCTTTTCTCTGCGGCCTGGCTCACCTGCTGCTGCGCGGGCTGAGCGCCGGCGATCAGTGCCTGCGCCGCGTCTTTCGCCTCCGCGCCCGCCATTTGCGGCAGCACCACGGCCACTACCAAGAATCCGATCAAGGCGAGCGCCGCCACCACGAGCAAACCAATGCGCATTTAGTTCCCCCCGTTTGCTTATGTTCGCGCCGTGTCGAGCTTAACATGGCGCCCGGACTCGCCGCATGAAGACCCGCCAGATCCGCGTGCAGGGCCGCGTGCAGGGTGTCGGATTCCGCTACGCACTGCGCGATGCAGCGCAACGCCTCGGCGTCTCGGGCTGGGTGCGCAACTGCAGCGATGGCAGCGTCGAAGCGTTGCTGCAGGGTGAGCCGCGCGCCGTCGAAGCGCTGCTCGATTGGGCGCGGCGCGGACCGCGCGGCGCGCACGTCGAGGCGTTCGCGGAAACTGAGGCCGAGCCGCAGTTCGATCGGTCCTATAGCGGCTTCGAAATCTGGCCGACTGCCTAGCGGCGCTTCAGCGCATTCACGACCGAAAACTCCCACGGCCGGCACGCGGCGAGCAGGGCCACGCCGATGCGTCGGCCGCTCGGCACGGAGGAATCGACCTCGGCGAGCTCGTTGAAGTCGAGCGCCACGCGCTCGAGCCGCCGCTTGAGCACCGCGGCGGACTCGGGTGACATGACACGCGACTCGAAGCGCAGGAATTCGAGCGGCTGCTTGAAGCGCGCCGTGAGAAACTCGCTCATCACGCGCGGACCATAGGTCTTCTTCACCGGGCCGCCGTCGCGCCAGCGAAAGTCGCGCCGCACCATGAGCCGGGCGCGCTCGCCCGGGCCCCAGCGGATGAGCTTCAGGCGCTCAAGCCGCGCATAGGCGCCGGTGAGCTCGGCGCGCGAGATGGCAAAGGCGGCGAGGATTTCGGCGAACAACCATTGGTTCTGGATCAGCCAGAACACCGAGAACAGCCGCTCGTCGCGCGCAAGCGCCGTCTCCTGGTCCTGCGTCAGCTCGGCCGGTGCGGGCGAGCCATCGCGCGCGAGGCGCGCGAGCTCCTGCAGGTCGAGCTCGATCGCCTCGAGGATCTGCTCGATGCGCTCGAGCGTGAAGCTGCCGCGGGAGAACATGCGCTTCACCGTCGGCTCGGAAACGCCGAGCTCTTTCGCCAGCGCGGCATAGGTCATGCCGCGCACGCGCAGGCAGGTCTTCAGCGCCTCGACCAGTCGGCTCTTCAGCGCCATGCGACGCACGGTATCAGATTTTGATACTTCGTAAGCTTTGCTTGCACCGCGGCGGCGCCGCGCGCAGCGTGGCGCAGAGCTCACCAGGAGAGGAGGGTTGTATGAAACCGCTATCCGCGATGGAGCTGTGCGAGGCGGCGCGCACGGGGAAAACGGTCGAACCGGGGTGCCTGAACCGGATCCTGCGCCTCGACGCGACGCACGGCCTGCTGGAGGTGCAGGCGGCGACGCCCTGGCTCGCGATCGCCGGCGAGCTGCGCCCGGGCGACGCGCGGGCGCGGGTGCGCACCACCATGCCCACCGTTGGAGAAAGCCTCGAGCGCAATGCGGCGGGGCCCGACGGCACTCCCGCCGTAGCGCACGTCGCCTCCATCGCGTTGGTGACACCGGAGGGCGAGCTGCGCCGCGTGAGCCGAGATCGCGATGCCGAGCTCTTCGCCCTCACGGTCGGCGGCCAAGGACTCTTCGGCACCATCTACAGCATCACCTTGCGCGTCGGCACTCTCGCGCGCGCCGTGGAGCGCGCGAGTACCCCCGAGGAGCTCACGCTGCAGCCGCAGCCCGTCGGGCACACGCTCGCGCTGCTGCTGCCGCCCGGCGTGCTCGCCGACTTCATGAACGACGTGGATGAGCGCTGCAACGACTGGCGTACGCCGCTGCAGAGCGTCGCGGTGCGCCCAACGGTGCAGGAAGACGAAACCTTTCTGCGCTGGGCGCACCGGGACTATGCCGAAGTGAAGCTCGGCTTCGTGCGCGTGAACGGCCTCGGCGCCGCCGTGCGCGCGACGCAGCTGCGCCATGAGCTCATCGATGCGGCGATTGCCGCCGGCGGCAGCTTCCAGATCGCATGCACCGCGGATGCGACCCGCGAGCAGGTGCAGGCGTGCTACCCGCAGCTAGAGGAGTTCATCGCGCACAAGCGGCGCTTCGACCCGAACGAGCGGCGGACGAACGCCTGGTACTCGCACCATCGCAGCCTGCTCGCGCGCGGCGCGTGCGACGTGCGGTTCGCCAACTAGGCGGCGCTGCCGTTGTAGAGCAGCTGGACGTTCTCGGGCGCGAGCCAGGCGCCGAGCTCGGCCAGCAGCTCTGATTCCGGGCGCACGCGCCAGGCCTCGCCCAGCGCCACCTCGCAGGCTGCCGCAGCATTGCAGTAGGCCACGACGACGGCGCAGGTCGCGGGGCCGTTGGCGCGGTAAGGCGCGAGCACCTGCTGCAGCCGCTTGGCGTCCGCCTGCCCGTTCATCGCGATTCGCAGCCGCGCGGCAAAGCGGCTGCGCAGCGCTTGCAGGTCCAGCAGTTCGTCTGCGCTCACGCGCAGCCCGCCCGAAAACTCGTCGCGCTGCACCTTGCCGGCGACGACCAGCAGCGCGTCTTCCTTGATGCGGTCGCGGCATTTCTCGAAAAGCTCGCTGAAGACGGTGATTTCGACCTGTGCGGTTGCATCGTCGAGCGTCAGCACCGTCATGCGGCCGCGGCGCGTCATCTGCATCCGCGCCTGCGCCACCACGCCAGCCATCCATACCCGCTCGCCCGGCGCGAGGCGTGCGAGCGCGCTGCGCGGGAAGCCGGCCAGCTCGCGCTCGTAGATCGAGAAGAGATGCCCGGAGATCGAGAAGCCGAGCGCCGCCTTTTCCTCGAGCAGCTTGCGCCGCGGGTCCCACGGTTGCGCGTCCACGTACGCATCGCGTCCGCCGCGCGGCGCCTCGGCTTCGGCAAACAGGCTCGATTGCGCTTGCGCGCGCTCGGCCTGCTCCGCGGCTTCGAGCGCCCGGCCGACCGACGCAAGCAGGCGCGCGCGCTGCGGGTCGAGCGCATCGAAGGCGCCCGAGCGCACGAGCGCTTCCACAACGCGCCGGTTGAGATGGCGTTTGTCGACGCGGCGGCAGAAGTCGAAAAGATCCGCGAACGGCGCCTCGCTGCGCGCCTGCACGATTGCCTGGATCGCGGCCTCGCCGGTGCCGCGCACGGCGCCCAGGCCGTAGCGGATGCGCTCGCCGTCCACCGGCACGAAGCGGTACTGCGAAGCATTGATGTCCGGCGGCAGGAGGGTGAGCCCGTTGACGCTCGCGTCCTCGTAGAACTGCCGCACCTTCTCGGTGTCGTCCATCACCGCGGACAGGTTGGCGGCGAGGAAGGCCGCGCGATGATGCGCTTTCATGTACGCGGTCTGATAGGCGAGCAGCGCGTAGGCGGCAGCGTGCGACTTGTTGAAGCCGTAGCCTGCGAACTTCTCCATCAGGTCGAAGAGCTGGCTCGCCTTGGCGCGCGCGAGGCCGTTCTTCTCCGCGCCTGCAATGAAGACATCGCGCTGCTGCGCCATTTCCTCGGGCTTCTTCTTGCCCATCGCGCGCCGCAGCAGATCGGCGGCCCCGAGCGTGTAGCCGCCGATCACCTGGGCGATCTGCATCACCTGCTCCTGGTAGACCATGATGCCGTAGGTCGGGCCGAGAATCGGCTCGAGGCGCGGATCGAGGTAATCCACGCGCTGCTCGCCGTGCTTGCGGGCGATGAAGTCCGGGATCAGGTCCATCGGCCCGGGACGGTATAGCGCCACCAGCGCGATCACGTCCTCGAAGCGGTCCGGGCGCGCGCGCCGGATGAGATCGCGCATGCCGCGCGATTCCAGCTGGAACACGGTGGTCGTGTTGCCGGCGGAAAGCAGCTCGTAGGTTGCGCGGTCGTCGAGCGCTATCGCGGCCAGGGCGAACTGCGGCATGCCCATCGCGCGCACCGAGCGCTCGGCGCAGTCGAGGATGGTGAGCGTGGTGAGCCCGAGGAAATCGAACTTCACCAGGCCGATTGCCTCGACATCGTCCTTGTCGAGCTGCGAGATGACGTGGTTCGTGCCTTCCGCGGCGTACAGCGGGCAGTAGTCGGTCAGCTGGCCGGGCGCGATGAGCACGCCGCCCGCATGCATCCCGACATTGCGCACCAGCCCTTCGAGCTTTTCGCCGAGCGCCAAGAGCTCGCGCACTTCGTCCTCGTTCGTTTCGCGCTCGGCGAGCAGCGGCTCGAGCTTGCGCGCATCCGCCAGCGTGATGTTGCGGCCCGGCTGCACCGGGATCAGCTTCGCGAGCTGGTCGCAGAAGTTGTAGCCGAGGTCGAGCACCCGCCCGACATCGCGCACCACCGCGCGCGCGGCCATCGTTCCGAACGTGGCGATCTGCGAGACGCTCGCTGCGCCGTACTTCTGGCGCACGTAGTCGATCACGCGGTCACGCCCCACCTGGCAGAAGTCGATGTCGAAGTCCGGCATCGACACACGCTCGGGATTCAGAAAGCGCTCGAACAAGAGCTCATAGCGCAGCGGGTCGAGGTCCGTAATGCCGAGCGAATACGCAGCGAGCGAGCCGGCGCCAGAGCCGCGTCCCGGGCCGACCGGCACGTCGTGGCCGCGCGCCCAGTTGATGAAGTCGGCGACGATCAGAAAGTAGCCGGCGAATCCCATCTGCGCGATAGTGCCGATCTCGAACGCCAGACGCTTGCGATAGCGCTCGCGCGCCTCCTCGTCGAGCCCGAGCGCGCTCATGCGCTGCTCGAGGCCTGCGCGCGCCTCGCGGGCGAGATGCTCGTCGAGCGTCACGCCCGGCGGCGTCGGGAATGCCGGAAGGCGCGTCCTGCCGAGCTGGATGTCCAGGTTGCAGCGCCGCGCGATCTCGACCGAATTCTCGAGGGCCTGCGGCGCGTCGGCAAAAAGGCGCGCCATGTCGTCCTGCGACTTGAACCACTGCTCGGGCGTAAAGAGCCGCGGGCGGCGCTGATCACCAAGCAGATAGCCCTGCGCGATGCAAACGCGCGCCTCGTGCGCCTTGAAGTCGCTCGCTTCCATGAACTGCACCGGATGGGTGGCGACCACCGGCAGGCGCAGCCGGCTCGCGAGCGCTACCGACCGTGCAAGAAGCGCCTCGCCGTTCGCTTGTCCGGCGCGCTGGATCTCGATGTAGTAGCGGCCGGGGAAGCGCTCGGCCCAGTAGCGCGCGATCCGGTCGGCGCTCTCGCCATGATCCGAAAGGAGAGGGGTGGCGAGCTCGCCGTCGAGAAAGCCCGAAAGGGCGATCAGCCCCTCGCTGGACTGCTCGAGCCACGCGCGTGCGACGAGCGCGCGAGCGCGATGCTGGTTCTCCAGCCACGCGCGCGAGACGAGCTCGCAGAGCCGGCGGTAGCCGGCGCGCGAGGTACAGAGCAGAAGCAGGCGCGCAGGCTTGTCGCGCTCGACCTCGCTCTCGATCCAGCAGTCGACCCCGATGATCGGCTTTACTCCGGCCGCGCGCGCCGCGCCATAGAACTTCACCAGGCCGAACAGGTTGCCCGAGTCGGTGAGCGCGAGCGCCGGCATGTGGCCCTCGGCCGCGCGCCTCACCGCGTCGTCGATCCGGACTATGCCGTCGCTCACCGAGTATTCGCTATGCATTCTCAGGTGAACGAAACGCGGCCGCTCCATGTCAAAAAATTCTACCGGAAAGGCCTCGATGAAACGGCTCGTGCTCGAAAGCGCATACCAGGAAGCGCGCAATGCCTACAACGCGCTCCAGCAGGCGATCGCCGCGCCGCGATCAGGGCATCGAGTCGCTGCCGGGCGAGCGCACCGGAAGCGCCGCCGGCGCCAGCCGCCCGAACGAAAACTACTTCGCCCGCCAGGCAATCCTCGAGCAGGATGTCGAAACGGCGCGCAAGCGCTCTGAAGCGGCGATGAAGCGCTGGAACGACTTGAAGTAGGCGCGGCCCGAGCTAGACGATCAGCGCCTGCGGCTCGCCGGAGGCCGCTTCGATGCGGCCGATCTCGTAGACGAGTTCGCCGTCGCGCTTGAGCAGCGTCGCGGCCGCCTGCACATTCTCGGGCGACACGACGATCACCATGCCGATGCCGCAGTTGAATACGCGGAACATCTCGTCCTCGGCGACGTTTCCCGCTTGCTGCAGCCACTTGAAGATCTCGGGACGCGGCCAGCTCGCTTTGCGCAGCGTCGCCTTCGTGCCGTTCGGCAGGATCCGGGGCACGTTGCCGACCAGCCCGCCCCCCGTGATGTGCGCCAAGCCCTTGACCGGCACTGCCGCAGCGAGGTTGAGCAGCGCTTTCACGTAGATGCGTGTCGGCTCCATCAGCGAATCGGCGAGATCCGAGCTGAGATGGTCATCTCCGACGATGCGCCGAATGAGCGAGTAGCCGTTGGAATGCGCCCCGCTCGCGGCGAGGCCGAGCACCACGTCGCCCGGGACGATCGAGCGACCGTCGATGATCCGGTGCTTCTCCACCACGCCGACGCAGAAGCCGGCGAGGTCGTATTCGCCGGGAATGAAGGCCTTCGGGTGCTCCGCCGTCTCGCCCCCCACGAGCGCGCAACCGGCCATCTCGCATCCCGCGGCGATGCCCTTCACGACCTCGGTCGCAATGCGCACATCGAGCCGCTCGCAGACGTAGTAATCGAGGAAGAACAAGGGCTCCGCGCCTTGGACCACGACGTCGTTGGCGCACATGGCGACGAGATCGATGCCGATCGTGTCATGGCGGTTGAGCGTCAGCGCGAGCTTGAGCTTCGTGCCCACTCCGTCGGTGCCCGAGACGAGAACCGGCTGGCGGTACTTCTTCGGGATTTCGCACAGGGCGCCGAAGCCGCCGATGCCGGCGAGCACTTCGGGCCGCAAAGTCTTGCGCGCGTAAGGCTTGATGGCCTCGACCAGCGCATCGCCCGCCTCGATGTCGACGCCGGCGTCGCGGTAGGAAAGACCGTTCGACATGCTAGAGTCCAAAATTCTACGTGATGCAGCAGCTTCCCCTCGCGATTTCGCCGCGGCCGGAGCCGGCGTTCGACAATTTCGTTGCCGGGCCGAATGCCGAAGCGCTCGCGCGCGTGCGGAGCCTCGCGGCGGGCACGCTTGGCGAGCGCATCGTCTACTTGTGGGGCGAAGCGGGCAGCGGGCGCAGCCATCTGCTCGGCGCGGCGGCGCGCGCCAACCCGGCGCTCGTGCTCGCCGATGACGTGCAGCGGCTCGCTGCCGCCGAGCAGCATGCGCTCTTCGTGGCGATCAACGAGGCCCGCGAGGGCGGCCCGGCGGTGCTCGCGGCCGGCGACCAGCCGCCGGCGCAGCTGGCATTGCGCGCCGACCTCAAGAGCCGGTTGGCCTGGGGCCTTGTCTACCAACTAGTGCCGCTGAGCGACGCCGACAAGGCGCGGCACTTGAAAGCGCTTGCCGGCGCCCGCGGTTTGTTGCTTTCTGACGATGTCGCGTCGTACCTCCTTACCCGGCTGCCGCGCGACCTGGCGAGCCTCGAGGCGGTCATGGAAGTCCTTGATCGCTATTCACTTATGCGCCAGCGCGCGCTCACGTTGCCGCTGGTTCGCGAGGCGCTTGCACAGGAAATCATTGGTGGACAGGTGCGCGGCCGCTGAGTAGATTGGTCCCATGCTCGCGCTCGGTCGCATTTGCCTCATCGCCGGCCTCTTCGCGGCCCTGCCCGCGTGGGCGCAGTCCGGGCTGCGGCTGCCCGAGCGCGGCGAGCCCGGCCTCGACCCGAGCTTCGCCCGAGGCTGGCTCGCGCCGGAATACGACCGTTTCGGCTTCGCCGCTTACCAGTGGCGCGATGTCTATGGCTTCGCGCTCGAGCCGCGGCCGCTGTCGGTTTTCGGGCGCTACTCGCTTTCCCCGGACTGGTCGCTCAGCGCCGAATCGATGTCCCGCGACCCGACGGGCCTCTTCCGCCTGCAGGACTTCCGCATCGGCGTGCAGCGCCGGTTCTGAGTCTTTGCATCGCAGCTAAACTCCAGGCGCCCGCATGCGCCTGGTGCTCTTCGACCTCGACAACACGCTGCTCAGCGGCGACAGCGACTACGAATGGGGCCAGTTTCTGGTCGACCATGGAGTGCTCGAGCGCGAGGCGTACGAAGCGCAGAACCGCACTTATTACGAGCAGTACGTCTCGGGCACGCTCGATATCCATGAATATCTCGGCTTCGCCCTGCGCCCGCTCGCGGCGCATGCGCCCGGGGATCTGCAGCGCTGGCAGGCTGAATTCATGCGGCTTCGCATCGTCCCCATGATCACGCCCGCCGCGCGAGCGCTCGTGGCGCGGCATCTCGCCGCGGGCGAGCTGTGCGCCATCATCACGGCGACCAACAGCTTCGTCACCGCGCCGATCGCCCGCGCTTTCAGCGTGGCGCACCTGATCGCCACGGAGCCCGAGGTGCACGGGGGTCGCTTCACCGGCCGGGTCGCCGGCACGCCGTGCTTTCGTGAAGGCAAGCTCGTGCGCCTCGAACAGTGGCTTGCGGGCCTCGGCCACAGGCTGCACGATTTCGAGGAGAGCACCTTCTACAGTGATTCGCACAACGACCTGCCGCTACTCGAGCGCGTCACACGGCCGGTGGCCGTCGACCCCGACGAAACGCTTGCCGCCGAGGCCCTCCGGCGCGCATGGCCGATCATGTCCTTGCGCCGGTAGAATGCCCGCCCGCGAATGATCAAGCGGTTCATCCGGCGCGTGCTCGGGCTTGGCGACGGGCAGATGGAGCGGGTCGCACGGGGCGAACACCGACTCGCACGCGAGGCGATCCACCCGGCCGCCGCCAAGGTATGCACGGTGCTGCGCGAAGCGGGCTTCCAGGGCTACGTGGTCGGCGGCGCGGTGCGCGACCTGCTGCTGGGCATCGTACCGAAGGACTTCGACATCGCCACCGATGCCCGTCCGGAACAGGTGAAGCCGCTCTTTCGCCGCGCGCTCATCATCGGGCGGCGCTTTCGCCTGGTGCACGTGATGATGGGTGCCGAAACGGTCGAGGTGTCGACCTTTCGCGGCGCGGATCCCGGCACGGCAGAGAAGGACGAGCACGGGCGCGTGCTGCGCGACAACGTCTTCGGTACGCAGGCGGAGGACGCCCGCCGCCGCGACTTCACCGTGAATGCGCTGTACTACGACCCGGCCACCGAGGAAGTCGTCGACTTCCACGGCGGTCTCGCCGACCTGAAAAAGCGCGTGCTGCGCGTGATCGGCGACCCCGAGACGCGCTACCGCGAGGATCCCGTGCGCATGCTGCGTGCGGTGCGCCTTGCGGCAAAGCTCGGCCTGACGCTCGACCCGGCGACGCGCGAGCCGATCCGCCGGCTCGCGCCGCTCATGGAAAGAGTGCCGCCGGCGCGGCTCTTCGACGAGATGCTGAAGCTGCTCTTGTCCGGACATGCGAGCGCGTGCCTGCGGCAGTTGCGTGACGTGGGCCTGCACAAGGGGCTGCTGCCGCTACTCGACGTGATCCTCGAGCAGCCGCTTGGCGAGCGCTTCGTGACGCTCGCGCTCGCGCAGACCGACGAGCGCGTGCTGGCGGAGCGCCCGGTATCGCCGGCTTTCCTGTTCGCGGCGCTGCTCTGGCACGAAGTGCTTGCCGCGTGGAAGGCGCGCGAAGCGCGCGGCGAGCGCTCCATCGCGGCGCTCGAAAACGCCATGGACGAAGTGCTCGACACGCAGTGCGCGAAGCTCGCCATCACGCGCAAGCTCACCGCCACGATGCGCGAGATCTGGAGCCTGCAGCCGCGCTTCGAGGTGCGCGCGGGGAACCGACCGTACCGGGTGGTCGAATCGCCGCGCTTTCGCATGGCCTACGATTTCCTTGCCCTGCGCGCGGCGAGCGGCGAGGTTGCGGCCGAACTCGAAGCGTGGTGGCGCGCCTTCCAGGGCGCCGACGCCGAGACGCGCAAAGCGATGCTCCTGCCCGAGACCGGCCCGCGCAAGCGCCGCCGGCGGCGCCGGCGCAAGAAGCAGCCGGCTGCGCCCGCGACGACTCCGGCGTGACGCTCGCCTACATCGGCATCGGATCCAACCTGGAAGATCCGCAAACGCAGGTCGCGCAGGCCTTCGACGAGCTCGCGCGGTTAGCGCGCACGCGCCTGAGCGCGCGCTCGTCGCTCTACCGCAGCGCACCGCTGGGCTATGCCGCGCAGCCTGACTTCATCAACGCGGTCGCCGAGCTCGACACCGCCCTCGGGGCGCGGGAACTCCTGGCCGAGCTCCAGGGCATCGAGGCGCGGCACGGGCGGCAGCGCAGCTTCGCCAATGCCCCGCGCACGCTCGACCTCGATCTCTTGCTCTACGGCGATACCCGCATCGACGAGCCGCACCTCGTGGTGCCGCATCCGCGCATGCACGAGCGCGCCTTCGTCCTGCGGCCGCTCGTCGAGATTGCGCCGCAGGCGCTGATTCCGGGCCGGGGCAGCGCCGCGGCATGCCTTGCCGTATGCAAGCCACAGAGGCTCGAAAGGATGCACTGATGCAGGCCTCGGTCGTCGTCACTTGTGCGCTGATGCTCGTCGCCTCGAACGTCTTCATGACGTTCGCGTGGTATGCGCACCTGAAGAACCTGGCGGCGGCGCCCTGGTGGCTCGCGGCCCTCGCGAGCTGGGGATCGCCCTTTTCGAATACCTGCTGCAGGTGCCGGCGAACCGCGTCGGCTATGCGCAGCTCTCGCTGCCGCAGCTCAAGATCATGCAGGAAGCCATCACCCTCACCGTATTCGTGCCCTTTGCCGTGCTCTACATGAAGCAGCCGATAAAGCTCGACTACCTGTGGGCGTCGCTGTGCATCGTCGGCGCGGTTTACTTCGTGTTCCGTGGATAGATTCCGCTACCTCGTGGTCGAGGGGCCGATCGGCGCCGGCAAGACGAGCCTCGCCCGGCGCCTCGCGTCACGCCTGGCGACCGATCTCCTGCTCGAGCAGCCGGAGGAGAACCCGTTCCTCGCGCGCTTCTATCAGGACATGGCGCGCTATGCGCTGCCGACGCAGCTTTTCTTTCTCTTCCAGCGCGCGCGCCTGGTCGAGCCGCTCGCCCAGCCGGACATGTTCGGCCGGCCGCTCGTCGCCGACTTCCTGCTCGACAAGGATCCGCTCTTCGCGCGCATCACGCTGTCGGCGGACGAGCTCGCGCTCTACCAGAGGATCTACGAGGCGCTGCGCCCGCGCTCGCCGGCCCCCGATCTCGTCGTCTACCTGCAGGCGCATCCGGCGACGCTCGTGGAGCGCGTGCGCCGGCGCGCCCGAGGCTACGAGCGGCCCGTGAGCGAGGAATACCTCGCGCTCCTCGTCGAGAGCTATGCGCGCTTCTTCTATCATTACAACGCCGCGCCGGTGCTGATCGTCAACTCGGAGAATCTTAATTTTGTGGAGCGCGACGCCGACTTCGAGCTGCTGGTGTCGCGCCTGCGCGCGATGAAGAGCCGGCGGGAGTTTTTCAACCTCGGCTGATGCAGATCGTGCACGACATCGGCGAGCTGCGCCGTGCGGTGCGCGCCATCGGGCCGCTCGCATTCGTGCCGACGATGGGCAATCTGCACGAGGGCCATCTGTCCCTGGTGCGCCTCGCACGGCGCGAAGCGCGCGCCGTCGTGGTGAGCATCTTCGTCAACCGGCTGCAGTTCCTCGTCGGCGAGGACTTCGAGCGCTACCCGCGCACCCTGGAGCGCGACCGGCGCATGCTCGAGGCCGAGGGCGTGGAGCTGCTGTTCGCGCCCGACGAGCAGGTGCTCTATCCCGAGCCGCAAACCTACCTCGTGCGGCCGCCGCCGCTCGCCGCCGAGCTGGAAGGACGCTTCAGGCCAGGGTTCTTCGACGGCGTGAGCACCGTGGTGCTGAAGCTCTTCAATTGCGTACAGCCGGCCGCCGCGGTGTTCGGAAAGAAGGACTACCAGCAGCTCGTGATCGTGCGAGGCATGGTGCGACAGTTCGATATACCGACAGCGATCGTTGCGGGCGAGACCGTCCGCGAAGCCGATGGCTTGGCCATGAGCTCGCGCAACAGCTACCTGTCTCCCGCGGAGCGCACGGAGGCTCCCCGGCTGCACCGCGTGCTTGCGGCGGTTGCCGGCGGATTGCCGACCGCGCAGGCAATGCGCGAGCTCGCCCAGGCGGGCTGGCAGCCGGACTACGTCGAGGTTCGCCGCCGGCGCGACCTTGCGCTGCCCGAAGCCGGCGAAACGGAGCGCATCGCGCTCGGTGCCGCCCGGCTCGGCAGCACGCGACTCATTGACAACGTGGAGTTTTAGGTCGGATAGGGCTCGAAGGTCATCGACTCGACCGGGCAGCCCAGCGCCTTTGCCATTTTGTCCATTGTCTCGTCGGTGATCGCGAGCGGCTGGAACTCGGCCTCGCCGCCCTTGGAGCTGATGAAGGCC
>WNFR01004118.1_pt1 | contig 18848 bp, 16 predicted proteins | sample 5400221 | NCBI WGS metagenome assembly WNFR01 (sample SAMN13153357, study PRJNA577476) | soil metagenome | isolation source: 40 cm soil under Madrone tree | place: USA:California | collected 2016-06-14 | reverse complement strand
TTCATCGGCATGTTCATGCTCATGGGCATCGTGAAGAAAAACGGAATCATGATCGTGGACTTCGCGCAACAGCGGGTCGAGCAGGGTGCACCAGACGATCAAGCGATTCACGACGCCAGCATGGAGCGCTTCCGTCCCATCATGATGACCACCATGGCCGCGCTCATGGGCGCCCTGCCCATCGCCCTCGGCTACGGGGCGGATGGCGCCTCGCGCCGGCCGCTCGGACTCGTTGTGGTGGGCGGCCTGATTGTGTCGCAGTTCATCACCCTTTTCATTACTCCGGCGATCTATCTCTACCTCGAAGAGTTCCAGGAGAAGGTCCTGGATCGCTTTGCCTTTTTCCGGGCGCGACATTCACGGCCTGCGGGCACAGTCGTCCCGGGACACGCAACCGCGGACTAAGGACTATAGGCAACATTGTTCTGAGACGAGTTTCGCAGGCTACTCCGCACGGCGATTGAGTTTCTCTTGCGTTCCGCTTAGCATGAGGATCCAACCATGGTGTCCCGCACACTCTCGCGCCGATCATTTGTCGCTTTTTCAGCAACGCTGCCTTGGGCCTTCTCAGCACGCGCAGCGAGATCAATTCCAGTAGGACTCGAACTCTATTCCGTCCGCGAGGAATTGAAAAAAGATCCCGAGGACACAGTGCGCGTCGTGGCACAAATGGGATATCAAGGTGTCGAATTCTATGCGCCCTATTTCGAGTGGTCCGAGAGTCAGACCAAGCAAATGCGAAAACTGCTGGACGATCTCGGCATCGCGTGTTTTTCGACGCACAACGATAGTTCCTACCTGAGCCCGGAGAAAATCGGCCGCGCGCGCGACTTGAACCTGATTCTGGGCAGCAAGTATGTGGTGATGGCTTCGTCAGAACCGAAACCGGGCTTGGACGGCTGGAAGGTCGTCGCGGATTCGCTAAACGCTGCCGCCGATCAGCTGGAACCAGCTGGTTTGAAGGCCGGGTATCACAATCACCAGAGAGAGTTTATTCCTGTCGAAAATCAGTGTCCTATAGAAATTCTGGCGAAGAACACCAAGCCTTCGATCATGCTCCAACTGGATGTGGGCACGTGCCTGGAGGCCGGCTCCGATCCAGTGGCGTGGATTCGCGCAAATCCGGGCAGAATCCGGTCTCTCCATCTCAAAGACTGGTCGCCGGAAAAGACAAAAGGCTATACCGTTCTGTTCGGGGAAGGCGCGGCAGATTGGAAAAATATTTTCGAAGCGGCCGAGAGCGCGGGCGGGGCCGAATACTACCTCATCGAGCAGGAAGGCAGCCGATTCACGGAGTTTGAAACCGCGCGCCGCTGCTTGCAGTCCTTCCGGCTCATGCATCCCGCATAATTTCTGTGGCGATAACCGGCGGCCGCCACTATTTGTGCGGACCGTTTTCCGGTGGCAACGCGGCAAGGGCCATAAGCAAGTCCAAACGGCCATTGCCCATATCGGGCCCCACAAATTGCGCATTCGCCAATGCCGAGGCGGCCATGGATTCATTGATGTCGGGCCGCAAACTCTGCATCAGAGCGACCCCACCTGAGACAAACGGCGCGCTGAAAGAAGTTCCCCATCCCGCGGCGTAAGTGCTGAACGGGTAGGTGGTGATAATCGCTTCGCCTGGAGCAGCCACCCAAACAATGGGGTTTCCATAATTCGAAAAGATCGAGCGGGTATCCAGGTAGCTGGTGGAGGCGACCCCCATCACATCGATTTGCAGGGCCGCCGGATAAACGAAGTTTGGCGGGGCTGGGGTGCCGTCGTTCCCCGCCGAGGCCACGCAGACCACGCTAAGTTGGTTTGCGTAGTCGAGAGCGTTCTTCAACTCCGCCGAATTAGTGGCAGTGTCGAAACTCATGTTGATCACGCTGGCATTGTTCTGCACCGCGTAATAAATTGCGCGCAGGATGTCGGATAGGAATCCAGTGCCATCAGAACGAAATGCCTTTAGTGGCAAGAGCTGTGCTTTGGGCGCCACCAAGTGGATCACGCCCATCACCATCGTCCCATGTCCAAACGCGGCATATTGCAAATTCCCGTCAAGAATGGCCGCTGAAGACTGATCCAGAATGGCTGCACTCGATTGATTCACGATGGCCGGTTGACAGTTGGGACAGGGCGGGGGTGCGGGCGAAGCAAAATCCGTCATTTCCGAGCCACCCACCTGGTTGCGTGTAAAGTCATAACCCGGCAGAAGAACATTTATCAGCGCCGGATGGCCGGGGTCCACTCCCGTGTCAATGTCCGCGACAATTCCCTTCCCTTTTACGTCGAATGTATACTGCGCATCCTGCAGATGCACAATCGCGGATGCCGGCTGGTTGGCGTAGCCGTTCCACACCTTAGTACCGAATAGATTTGCTGGAGAATTGTCCGTTAGTCCGAGAGGCGGAACTGTAACAGTGTTCAAGCCGCCGACCAAACTGATCAATTGATCTAGCTCGGCGTCCAGGATTCCCGGGGTGTTTTGGAGGAGATTCAGAAAAATCGTCGCATCAATCGCGCTCGGAGTAGTTAGCAGGAAAACTTGGTTGAGCGTTCCATCGAGGGGGCCTACGACGGTACATCCTTGGAAAAAGCATAATTGCTTCAGCCCGATGGGGCCTAGAGTAGACCTGACGATAAAGCGGTTGTCCGCCAGCGCGGGCGTTGTCCACAGCAGGGTCAATAAAGCTCCTGCTAGCCACATTCTGTGTTTCACGGCAAGACACTCCTTCTGAATTCTCGCTTAACCAATTAGCGGCTGCTCGCCGCACCGCACACAGCATCCATGGATCGCCGACAAATGTTGTAAAATCAAAAACTTACGGAAAGTGCCGCGCGGCACCCAGCAAATGGAAAGAAGTGCCAAGATGCCAACCCGATCCTTAGGCTAATTAGTGTAAGAATGGGAAGCAAAGAAAGGGGGCAATCACCTGAAATCTCAGTAGGGTAAATACCTACTACTAACAATGTTCTCTGCGTTCTCGAGCCAGGCCCGCAGAAAAGGGGCGCCACTTTCCTAGATACCAGTACTGCGATAACTCTCTCCGAAGACGCTGATATCAAAATGGGATAATTATCGGCAACTAAGGTCTTTACCTGAGGGCCATTGAGGGAGTTTACTTGCTTGAGGGGACAGGTAATCGATGGTATTGCCATAACAGCCTCAGGTGTGGCCAGACGCGGAACGGTAGGAGCCGAGCCCTTCACTACCAGGAGAGAACCCATCATGGCGAAACGAAATGAAATGATCAATGAAACGAATCTAAATAATCAGGTCACGGAGTTGTCGCGGAGCGAAGCGCCGACAGAACTCCTACGAGAGCTTGTCGCGCACCTGCGACAGAACCGAACGCAACTGCGCGAGGAATGGGTCGGCAGTATTTCTCAGACGCGCCTGCTCACGGCGATGACGAAAGAGGAGATTTTTGCTGAAGCCACTTCCGTGTACGACAGTTACGTGGAAGCACTGGAGACGGAAACGTTTGAGGCGCTGCAGGCTTACGCGCGCCGAGGCGTCGAGACGCACGAAGTCGTGGGAATCGTGCTGTTATTGCGCGACGTACTGGCGCGCTCCCTCTTCGCAAAGTACCAGACAGATTTCAAGAAATTGAATCGCATTTTGGATGCGTATGAACCAGCGGCCAACCGCATTGCCAACACGGTGGCGGTCGGATTCGTGCAGGAACGCGAGCGCGTCATCCGCCAGCAACAGGAAGCTATCCGCGAACTTTCAACTCCTGTTTTGCAAGTCCGTGAGCGGCTGCTGATTCTTCCCATCATCGGGGTTATTGACCCACAACGGGCCCGGCAATTGACGGAGCAGCTGCTTCGCGGAATTCGGACCAACCGCGCCAAAGTGGTGGTGATTGACATCACTGGTGTGGCGGCGATGGACGTCACGGTGGCGAACCACCTAGTACAAACGGTGGAGGCTTCACGGCTACTAGGCGCGACGGTCATTGTCACAGGGCTTTCGCCAGAGATCGCGCAGACACTGGTGACGATTGGCGTGGACTTGGGGAAAATGAATACGGTGGGCGACCTGCAGGGCGGCATTGAGCAAGCGGAAAGACTATTGGGATACAAAGTGGCGACATTAGCGGAGCCGGAGACGCGTTAAGCAGATCGGAGGAAGGGCCGCGTGGAAGTCCCGATTCTCAAACAGGGAGCGTTTCTTATCGCAACCTTTCAAGCCGCGCTTTCGGACGCGGACCTGAATCAACTGCGAATGGGCTTAGTACAGCAAGTCGTGAAGCTTCGCTCCCGCGGAGTCATCGTGGACGTCACGGCGATGGACGTAATGGATTCGTTTGCATCGCGGACGCTCCGGGAAATCGCGCACATGATCCGGCTGCGAGGTGCGGAAACGGTTATCGTCGGGATTCAACCGGAAGTAGCTTTTGCGATGGTACAACTTGGATTGACGCTTGAAGACGTTACCACGGCGCTGGACCTGGAAGAAGGGCTGGCGTACTTGAACGAAAAGTTCAAGAACACGCATTGAAAGAGAGCATGGTGGCGTCTCCAGAAATCCGAGTGGCAATCAACGCGGACCCGGATATTGTCATAGCCCGCCAAAAGGGCCGGGCCAGAGCCGTAGAACTGGGGTTTTCCTCGGGCGATGCCACGCTCATCGCCACAGCAATATCCGAACTAGCTCGCAACATCGTGGCCTACGCCAAAAAAGGCATGATCACTCTGCAGGTCGTAAATGGGTCGAATCGTCAAGGCATTGCGGTGACGGCGAGCGATGATGGCCCCGGAATCCCTGATATTCGTCAAGCATTGCGTGACGGCTTCTCCACTTCCGGAAGTCTAGGGCTAGGGCTACCGGGAGTGCGGCGCTTGATGGACGAATTTGAAATCACCTCGCAACCTGGCCGAGGGACAACAGTGGTGGTGAAAAAATGGAGACAATAAAAGAGCCGATGGTGGAATACGGCGTAGCCAAGCTCGCCCTTCCAGGCCATGCTGAGTCGGGCGACCACCATGTAGTCCGCTGCAACCGAAATGGAGTACTCCTTGCAGCGATCGACGGCATCGGCCACGGCGAAGAGGCAGCCGACGCGGCGAGAGTGGCGGCATCCATCCTGAATGCCAGTGTCGACGAACCAATCATTTCCCTGGTGGAACAGTGTCATGAGCAACTTCGGCCAACCCGGGGCGTTGTTTTGAGCGTTGCATCCATTGACCCTGAACATGGAATGATGACTTGGCTTGGGGTTGGGAACGTTCAAGGAGTATTGATGCGCTCTGACACAAAAAATGGAAATCCGCAAGAAACGCTTCTCCTGCGTGCGGGAGTTGTAGGATCCCGATTGCCGCCCCTGCAAGCTACGGTAATCCCTGTGGCCAAGGATGACACACTGTTTTTTGTGACCGACGGTGTTAGCAGTAACTTTGTCGAGAACCTTCCCGTTTTGGGAAACCCGCAGAGGGCAGCGGACAGGATTCTCGAACGATACCGGATTGGAACCGATGATGCGCTGGTGTTAATCGTTCGATTGGTAGGAATTCGAACGTGAAGATGGCCACCCAACGCAAGCCGAAAGCGCAAGCAAGATTTGAGGACGAATACGCTTCGTTCATGCGTGAGTACGCGGCAGGGAGCGGCGAAGCCGCGCTCGGCAAAGCGTATGAGCTGGGGCGACGAGCTCTTGCTGAAGGAAAAAGCCTGGTGGAGATTGCTTCCCTGCACCATGAGGCTGTGCAAGGACTGGTTCGGGAAGAAAAAGATGAGGAACTTCGCAAAAGTTTGCTGCAGACGAGTGGCGACTTCCTTGCTGAATGCCTGTCTCCCTACGAGATGGCGCACCGGGGATTTCAGGATGCAGTGAAGGCCCTGCGCCAGCTTAACGAGACGCTGGAGGAAGAAATCAAACGCATCGCTTACGCGGTGCACGACGAGGCTGGACAGCTGTTAGTCGCCGTGCATCTTGCACTCGCGGAAGTCGCACGGGAATTACCGAAGTTTCAGCAACAGCAGATCGGGCGGATCGGAGAATTGCTAAACCAAGTTGAAAAGCACTTGCGCCGGTATTCGCACGAACTTCGGCCCACAATCCTGGATGATCTCGGCTGGATTCCCGCAATCCGCTTTCTGGCGGAGGGAGTTTCCGCTAGAGCCGGTCTGCCAATCCACATTGACGCGGCCATTTCCGGACGGCTGCCCGGCCCGGTGGAGACGGCACTATATCGAACCGTGCAGGAGGGATTGACCAACGCGGTTAAGCATGCAAAGGCAAAGAATATCTGGATTCGCGCGTTTAGAGAGAGAGATGCGCTGTGCTGCTCGATCCGGGACGACGGAGCGGGTTTTGACGCCCTCCAGGTTCAAAAGGAACCTAGCCGCAAAGGGCTAGGACTGATTGCCATGCAAGAGAGAATGAGCGCAATCGGAGGGACACTCCACGTGGAATCTTGCCCTGGACGTGGAACAGAGCTTTCGGTACGAGTTCCATTGGAGGTTAACCATGCCAATACGCGTCGTGCTCGCGGATGACCATGTTCTGGTACGTCAAGGGCTGAAGTCATTGCTCGAGCGGGAACATTTTCAAGTCGTCGCAGAAGCATCCGATGGACAGGAGGCTGTGCGCCTGTCGGAGTCGCTCCAAGCAGATATTGCAGTATTTGATATCAGCATGCCGATACTGAACGGCATTGATGCGGTTCGCGAATTGCGCCGTTCATGCCCGAAAGCGAAGGCGATTCTTTTAACACAGCATGAGGAGGATCAATACATCCGAGAGGCGCTTGAGGCTGGAGTGAAGGGATATGTGTTGAAGAACCAGGCGGCGAGCGACCTCATTCACGCTATTCAGCAAGTCTCGCGGGGCCAGTTCTACCTGAGTCCTGGCGTGTCGCGGGCAGTAGTGGAGGCCTATCGCACTAAGTCAGATAGCCCTGCCGATCCCCTAACGGCACGTGAGCGCCAGGTGTTGCAGTTGATTGCCGAGGGGAAATCGACCAAGGATGCCGCCTCCCTTCTGGGTATCAGCGTGAAGACGGCCGAATCGCATCGCATGAGGCTGATGCAGAAACTGGATATTCACGAAACAGCAAGTCTAGTGCGCTACGCGGTGCGCCGTGGCTTGATCCAGCCCTGAATCGAAGATTTCACCGCAAAACTCCCCGTCTCGCCCCCTCTTCCGCACTGTGACGGATAGGGTCTTTACCGCAGTAGGAAGGGAGGAAACTACCCGATTGCCCGGGGTTGAGGGATTTCCTAATCTGTTGGGGAATGATGCGTACCCGGGTCTTGCTTGCGGACGATCATGGCCTAATCCGCCAAGGGCTGAAGTCGTTGTTGGAAGGACAAGGATTTCAAGTCGTCGGCGAGGCCTCGGACGGACACGAAGCGGTGCGTGCGGCGGAAAAGACCCATCCTGATGTAGCAATCCTTGATATCCGCATGCCAGTTCTGAACGGTGTGGATGCCACTCGCGAGCTGAAGAAGTCATCGCCTAAGACTAAGATTATTATTCTCACGCAACATGACGAAAATCAGTATGTCACCGAGGCTCTCCAAGCCGGCGCGAAGGGATATGTGTTGAAAAGCCAAGGAGCAGAAGATTTAGTCCACGCGATACGCGAAGTGTGCCGCGGAGCCGTCTATCTCAGCCCAAGCATCTCGCAAACTGTAGTGGGAGCTTATCTCTCTAAGGGTACCGTTTCACCCGACGTGCTGTCAGGACGAGAGCGCCAAGTTCTCCAATTAGTTGGTGAAGGAAAGTCGACCAAGGACATCGCTGTGCAGCTGGGAATCAGCGTGAAGACGGCTGAATCCCACCGGGCAAGACTAATGAAAAAGCTCGATATTCATGAAACCGCAAGTTTGGTGCGCTACGCGATTCGGCGAGGTTTGATCCAGGCCTGACCGTCTTCATACGAGCATTCGCCCTCAGCCGATATCGGTCGTTTTACCTACTTGGATTGGATGATTCACCGGATTGCAAACATTTGGTAGCAGGTTAGTTTGGGGCCAGGAGGAACGGCCGCTTCCGTGTGCAGGGCCCACCCTACGACCCCAATCTTCCACCTGCCCTAACACGGAGGCGGACCGGACTTCGAACCAAGAGGACTGAATGCAAGTAAAGCAAGTCACGATTGGATTGGAGCAGAGAACTAAGGGAGTAAACGGTTGACAATGGAATTAGACAATTTCAGCAGCGGTTCACGCAAGCGTCTCGATCTCAACAGGTCGAGTCGCCCATTTGACGTTGCGCTCCCAGGCTTACCCGCTGACTCCGAATCGCTGTTACGACGCGACGTTTCTCGGCTGTTACTTCAGGCAAAGAAAGAGGTCCTCGACGAGCCTTTTGAATCCAGGCTTTCAGAAGCCAATCGGGAGTTCGCGAGTTTGCTGCAAGAGACAAGCACGCTGCCAAACAGTGCGTTGCCCAATCAAAGGCGATCGATCAGTGAAATCCTGATGCGTGCAGTTCGATGCGCCGCAAAGCAATATATGCTGCTGGCAGAGCTGGGCGATCTGGCCCTCGTGGACGAATTGACCGGCCTTTATAACCGTCGCGGCTTTATGGCTATTGCCGAGCGTCAATTAAAAGTGGGGCGCCGGTCGGGCAAGGGGATGCTGCTTTTTTTTATGGACGTGGACGATCTAAAGCAGATTAACGATTCGCACGGCCATTCCGAAGGCGACCAAGCCTTAAGGCGAACCGCCCAAGCCTTAGAGATTACCTTTCGAGATTCCGACGTCATTGCTCGTATAGCAGGAGATGAGTTCGCCGTTCTTGCGATTGAGGCAGCCGACCACAGCGAGGCCACAATTAGGGCGCGCCTCTGCGAGGATCTGAAATCCATCAGCGCGGAAGAGTCTCGCTACGCGATTAGTCTCAGCATGGGCGTGGCGCGATTCAATCGGCGCGACAGCAGACCGATTGGAGAGCTGATGGCTCAAGCCGACAAGGCGATGTACGAGGAAAAGCGGCGACGTTCGAAGCCTCTTTTCGACCCGATGACAGCTATTCAGCCACAACAGATACCATGACTCTTAAGAGGATCATAAATGTACTCATTACAGATTTTCGCAATTTTTCGGCATCATGCGGCCTTGCGAAACCTAAACAAAGTCGGCTTGAAAGATGACTCACGATACTTCCATGCGGTCTGGGCGACTTGAGAAACGGACTCGGCTGGCTGTCCCACTACAGATTTACAGCCTCCTGGGCTCGACTGCGATCGAGCGGACAACCACTGAAAACGTGTGCTCCCTAGGGATACGCGCGGTGATGGGACGGCCTAAGGAGCTAGATGAACGACTCTTCGTTAAGTCGCTAGACGGAGCTCTGCAAACGCTCGCTCGTGTAGTTTATTGTCAGAGGCTTTCAGACGGGCGTTTTGGTGTGGGATTTCAGTTCCAGCAAAAGGCCACCAATTGGTTAAGAAAATCGCTGAGTGGGAGGGATTGAAATATCCGGGAACCCGTAAGTCTCCTTGCCCCTGTAAGCTCGCTCGCTAAAAAACCTTGTCTGCATATTCCCCTTTTCACTTAGCCCTCGCCAAGTAGCTATGCAAAGGGAAGAACGCCCCGTCCCTAGAGATCGAGGTGTTCTGATTGCGCGATGTTGACTGCAAGTTGATGAGGTCAAGACTACTGCTCGAAGATCCAGAGGGAGGGGTAGTAGGGCACGGCCCACGACAGCACCACAAACTTCGAGGGGGAAATCACGTAGACGATACCTGCCCGGTTCCCGTTCACATACCACCATCCTTTTCCATTTGCGTAGGTTGAGGAGATGGAGTAGGTGGCATTGGCTGCGACAGCCAAGCTCGGACCGCTCGGGGCGCCGATATCTTCAATGCCGGAGATATTGCCCGTGGGGCTGGCACCATCCGCAGTGAACTCGCCGGAGAAGATAACGTTTTGCACGTTCGCCGGAATCGCCGTCGAGCCGGCATAGTTGCCTGCTATGGCACTATTCGTTATTGTTCCTGGGGCTTGTGGCTCTCCGAACCCGAAAGAAACACAAGGATCCGGCGCGATGAAGAAGGCCTCATTGGAGTTCACCAGGTAGGCAGCCGCATAGGCGGGGTTGATCCTGATGTCTGTCCGCCCATTGCTTGCCACAGTATACGTCCCATTACCGCCACCCTCGCCCATGCAGGCCCCATTAAAGTCCAATGTCAGCAGTCCAATACCGTCGGCCGTGAGCAGCCCTGCTTCGCCGGCCCCTGTCCCGGAGCCGTACATCACCATGCCACCATTCAGCGAGGCGTTGGTGAAACCTACAATGGCAGGAGTTTGCTGCTGCAGCACCACGCCAGTTAACAGCGGGGTCGCGGGAGAGAGAGCATCCATCTCCATTGCAAACACCTTTCCGGCATTGACCACGTAGAAGACAAAATTCAGGTTTATTGGCGTACCGCCGACCGCGGGAGGCATATTTAAGATGCCGCGTCCGGTTGCCCCGTCGGTCACCGCGTAAGTTCCCGCAAGAACGTTTAGAGTGGAAAACATACCGGACAGATTGAGGTCGGCGGCTCCGTTGGTAAACGTGCCCAGTCCGTTAGCGGTAAAGCGGCCAGCCATCGCCGTACGATTGTTGGACTGGTCAAAGCCGGCAACGCCAAACGCATAGTCAGCAGCAATCTTGGCCGTGCTGAAGGCAGTGGTGTCCACCTTCTCCACGGTCCCGGAGCCGACTGTCCCGTGTCCTCCGGCAGCATCGATCTCGACGAACTTGGCGTTGCCGTTGGCCATCATGGCGAAGGCAAGCGTGCCTCCACCTGGAATATTTAAGTTCATCACGCCCCGGTTGTCCGCACCAATCGAGTAGGTCCCAGTGAAGGGTTGCGCCACCGCTTTTTCCATGGCGCCGAAGCCGTTGGCGTCAAGTTCGCCGTTCGTCAGATTCCCGGCACCATCCGCAGTGAACCGCCCGACGGCAGCGAAAGGAGTCGAGGCGACGCCATCGCCCGTAGTCATCCCATTGAAGCTAAACGCGTAGTCGCCCTTCAGCGCCGCGTTGTTGACTCCGGGAGCGGTCTGGCCTCGAACTGCCGAGGCAACTAACAACGCAAAACAAATAATTCCCAGGGCATTCCACTTTCTCATCTTGCTTCTCCTCATTGGCCGGGCGAGATGAAATTGATTTCGTTGTGAAGCAGCGAATATCACTTCCGTTGACCACATTCGAGACGGCTAACCACGTACACATCTATGCTCGAATGGCAATCGCCAAGCAATCGGGTGGATACAGCAAAAGTGCAACAGGAAAATGCCCAAATTGTGGGGGGAGACAACCAGGCAAACAGAAGGCAAATGATGTGGCGTTCCAGCGATCTTCAAAGAAAGCGCTATTTCGTTCAGCGCGTGGCGGGAGAAATCTTAGATTCTTTATTGGTCAATTCGCGGAGGATGGCGGGAATCTTTTCAAATTCGGAAGACTTATCGAGGAAGAAATTCGCCCCGGCACTCAGGCATTCCTGGCGATATTGTGAATATGGATAGTTCGTACAAACCAGAACAAAAAGATATGGATGATCTTTGCGAATCGCGCGGAGAACATCGAGCCCGGTCCCACCAGGCATTTGCAAGTCAAGAATTACAGCGTCAGGCTTTGTTTTTTGTATGCTAAGGATGGCTTCCGGAACATCACTTGCTTTTCCCACAAGCTGTGCTCCGGGCACCTCCTCCAGCAGGTCCGCCAGACGTTCCACCACGGCTCTAGAATCATCGGCGATGAAGACTCGCATCTTAATTCTCCTCGAGAACCAACCTCCTTGCTATAGAGAATGACACTCCCATCCGAAAATACATCAGGTCAAAACAGTAAATTCTTGTAAGACTAAATGAACTGCGCATGCCAGTGCGTACCCCACGTGAAGGGAATGGCTCGTTGGAGCTGGCTCAGTACTACTAGTCTACTAGCTGAGATTCAAGCGCGTAGCGAATCAGTTCTGCGTTTGTTCTCATCCCGGTTTTTTCCAGGATGCGCCCTCGATAAGTGCTCACGGTTTTCACGCTAAGGGAAAGGTCCTCGGCTATGTCCTTGACAGTCTTTCCAGAAGCGATCATACGCAATACCTGAAACTCGCGGTCCGACAAGAGTTCATAGAGAGGCGTATCGGCTCCTTGCCTCAGATCAACGGCCAGCTTCTCTGCCAAGGTGGCGCTCACATACCTCCCGCCTCCCACTATTTTCTTAACAGCCTCTTTCAGCTCTTCTGTCACGCTGTCCTTGGTCAAGTAGCCGGCGGCGCCGGATTTGAGCGCCCGTCGCGCAAATTGTTGCTCGGGGTGCATGCTGAGTAGGAGAATAGGCATTCTTGGACGCAAACGCTTCAAATCATCGAGGATGTCGAGCCCGCTTTTTCCGGGCATGCTGATGTCCAGGATGACCACATCCCAGTCTTGCCGGCGCACATGCTCAAGTGTTTCCTGGGCGGTTCTGGCTTCCCCGAAAGTTACTCCCGAGAATGCTTCAGCCAGAGTCTCTCTCAGTCCCCGGCGAAACACAGCATGATCGTCAGCGATCAAGACCTTCATTTTGATTCTTTCCTCCCACAACCGGGCGGGGGAGTGGGATCGTCAGTGTCAGGGTCGTTCCGGCGCCGGGCGCGCCTTCAATTTTGAGATCTCCATTGAGCAAGAGAGCGCGTTCTTGCATTCCGACGAGACCGAGAGATTTGCGCGTTTTGGCTTCCGCGGGATCAAAACCGCTGCCATTGTCGATAACCTGAAAAATAATCCGATCGTTTTTCATTTTCAGGAGTGCTTCGACCCGCGTGGCGTGAGCGTGGCGCGCCACATTGGTCAGCGACTCCTGAAAGATTCGGAAGATGGTGGTCGATCTATCCGCGTCGAGAGAGAACGGTTCTTGTGGCAATGTTACACTGCAATGAATCCCCGTTCTGCTCTCAAACTCCTGAGCCTGCGATTCAAGTGCGGCCGGCAGGCCGAGATCGTCGAGCGTTCTTGGCCGGAGCTCCGAGGCAATCCTGCGCAGAGTGACGATCATGCTGTCTACCAATCGCATCGCCGAATCGATCTTGGCCCGCAGTTGAGTCTGCCTCTTGGTCAGCCTGCGCCCGATCAGCGCAAGATCCATCTTGATTGCTGTGCAAGCCTGCCCGAGTTCATCATGAATCTCACGTGAGATAGAAGTGCGCTCCTCTTCCCGTACGCTCTGGAGACGGGCGGCAAGGGCGCGCAGTTGATCGAGTGACGTTTTCAGTTGTTGCTCGGCACGTTCACGGTCCGCGATCTCTGTTCTTAGCTCATGGTTCACGCGGGTGAGGACGGCCGTTCGCTGTTCAACGCGAAGCTCCAGCAGTTCTTTGGCCTTAGTAAGGGCATTCTCTTTCTCGCGTTTTTCGGTCGTGTCCCTGGTCAGCTTCGCGAACCCAAGCAGGTTTCCACGGGGATCGCGCAGAGCTGTAATGACTACGCTGGCCCAAAAGCGAGACCCGTCTTTGCGGATACGCCAGCTCTCGTCTTGGCTCTGCCCATGGCGCGTCGCCTCGGCAAGAATATTTTGGGGCTTATCATTCATCAGGTCTTCCTGTGGGTAGAAGACGGAGAAATGCTTTCCAATGATTTCTTTTGAAGTGTAACCCTTCAGACGCTCGGCGCCGGCGTTCCAGCTGACCACATGGCCCGTCGGGTCCAAATGGAACATGGCGTATTCCTGGACGCCCTCGACGAGAAGGCGGAAGCGTTCCTCGCTATCCCGGAGGGTTCGTTCCGCGAGCTTGCGATCCGTGACATCTTCAAACGCCACTCCCAAGAAATTACTGGAAAGAGGAAAGACTCGCACAGAATAGACTCCCTTCCGTATGCGCTCGTCACCGTAGGAAATCTCTCCCAAGTTCACCGCCTCTCCCGAGCGCAGTGCGCCAGTGCATTGAGCGGGAATTGGCGTCTCCAAGAGTTTGGGGAAATCGGCCAGAGTTTTACCAACAAGCACCTGAGCCGCGGATCCAATGATTTGTGCAGCGGCCCGGTTGACATCAACAATTCTGAACGTCTTGCTAGCCGAAGGGTCTTCCAAGAGCAAAAGAACTACTCCGACGGGAAGCTCCCTGAGGATTTCGGGATACAAACCGAGGATCGTTTGGCTCGGAATTGTGAGGGGAGAATTTGCGCCCGGGGTTTCCGGCCCGGCAATCCTGCGAGTGTCCATTAACACGCCTCTCGGGGATTTGCGTGGCTGAGCATATCGAGCTGAAAACAGCCCGATATGAATTCGATTTCTCAAATCAACTTCAGAATATTCGTTTCAGCCTGACTGGTGGACTGGGGTTGGGACAGGTCAGACCTGTCCCAGTGTAGGACTATACGGGACAATCTTGGAACAAAGGTCTGACACTAAAATCATTGCCCTACCGGCAGTATTGGAAAAGCCCCTGATTTAGCCTTTCACAGGTGAACGTAAATTGAGGAAGCGCACGGGATTCTCGGCTTGGCAGCTTGTCCGCTGAGACCGATCAGTAATCTTCAAGACTGAGAAACCTGTCTCTTCCAAATTGTCGCTGATCCGCCCTGCCCCCCAGCCCTATCGAGACGGCGACCTCGAGAAGCTCGCAAAGACCATTGGGAGATACTCTGTTGAAAACCAGAAGAACGTCTGATTTGTTCTGCGGGACTTTTGTCTACCCGATAACCACGATGGGGAATGGCCGTGCGCCAGCAACTTCCTTGCACGCGCCGTCAGAGTCTCCTGATAACGGCCGGAATGACGCCAAGACACTTCGTTTCACACTTTTGTTGATGGCCCTTCTACTTGCAATTATGAATCTCGGCTGCTCCGGTTTGGTTAGTAGCGCCAACAACAATCCGCCTCCGACGCTGGTAATATCGAACGTACAGACCGGATCAATCACTACGTCTGGCTCTCAAGTCATTTGGACCACAAACGTCCCTGCCAACTCGTCGGTCGATTACGGAACGACGACTGCCTACGGAAATAGTACGCCAGTCAATTCGGCGATGGTTACGAGCCACCAAGTCACGCTTTCTGGTCTGGCCGCAGGCACGACCTACTATTACCAGGTCAATTCGACAGACTCCAAGGGTAGCAACGGTTGGCACGGTGGCAACAAGTTCAATACAGGCGGCTTCAGCCTTTCCGGCACGATCAATCCGGCGGTGGCCGGCAATGGAGCGACAGTGGCGCTGAGCGGTGCGGCGAGCGCCACGAGCACTGCGGACAACTCGGGCAACTACACCTTTGCCGGACTGACGAATGGGTCTTACATGGTTACACCGAAGCATACCGGCTATGGATTCACGCCCGGCAGTCAAAGCGCCACAGTGAACGGAGCGAACGTTTCTGGTGTGAATTTCACGGCGACGTCGCAGACTTTTAGTATTTCCGGAACGATTAGTCCCGTGGCGGGGGGAAGCGGGGCAACGGTGATGTTGAGCGGAGCCGCAAGTGCCACGACAACCGCCGACAGTTCGGGAGCGTACACGTTCAATGGATTGACGAGCGCGTCTTACACCATAACTCCCAGCAACGCGGGTTATTCCTTTACTCCGGTGAGCCAGAATGTGACGATGAGCACGGCCAACGTTTCGGGCGTGAACTTCACAGATACCGCGGTGGCAGTGGCGCCGACCATCACGACTCAGCCGGCAAGCCAGACCGTAACAACAGGGCAGACGGCAGCCTTTACTGTAGCAACGACGGGAAGCTCCCCGCTGAGCTACCAGTGGAGAAAGAATGGGACAGGTATCTTAGGGGCCACCTCCTCAAGTTACACGACGCCTGCGACCACCATCTCTGACAACGGGGCACAATTCTCGGTCGTGGTCAGCAACACTGCCGGAAGTGCGACCAGCGCCGCAGCCACCCTCACCGTGAATGCAGCTACGGTGGCTCCTTCGATTACCACACAGCCGGCGAATCAGACAGTCACCGCAGGTCAGACCGCTTCGTTCAGCGTAGCAGCGACGGGTACTGCCCCTTTGAGCTATCAATGGCAGAAGAACGGCGTGGCAATCAGTGGTGCGACTTCGTCCAGCTATACCACGCCTGCGACAACCAGTTCCGACAACGGGGCGCAGTTTACAGTGGCGGTCAGCAACACGGCTGGAAGTGTGACTAGTAGCGCGGCCACGCTCACGGTAAACGCGGCCCCTGTGGCTCCCTCGATTACCACTCAACCCACGAGCCAGACAGTCACTGCGGGTCAGACGGCTACGTTCACTGTAGCGGCGGCAGGCACCGCTCCGCTGAGCTATCAGTGGCAGAAGAATGGGATAAATATCGCGGGAGCAACCGCCGCGACCTATGCAACTCCAGCGACGACCACGTCAGACAGCGGTTCGACGTTCCGTGTGCTGGTGAGCAACACCGCTGGAAGTGTGACTAGTAGCGCGGCCACGCTCACTGTCAATGCAGCTGCGGTAGCACCTTCGATTACCACACAGCCGTCGAACCAGACAGTTACCGCGGGTCAGACCGCTTCGTTCAGCGTAGCGGCGACAGGCACCGCCCCGTTGAGCTATCAGTGGCAGAAAAACGGCGTGGCGATCAGTGGTGCGACTTCGTCCAGCTATACGACGCCTGCGACAATCAGTTCCGACAACGGGGCGCAGTTTACGGTGGCAGTCAGCAACATAGCCGGAAGTATGACTAGCACCGCAGCCACGCTCACGGTCAATGCAGCTGCGGTAGCTCCTTCGCTTACCACACAGCCGACGAATCAGACAGTCACTGCAGGTCAGACAGCTTCGTTCAGCATGGCGGCGACGGGTACTGCCCCTCTGAGCTATCAGTGGCAGAAGAATGGGGTAAATATCACGGGAGCAACCGCCGCGACCTATACAACTCCAGCGACGACCACGTCAGATAGCGGTTCGACGTTCCGGGTACTGGTGAGCAACACGGCTGGAAGTGTGACTAGTAGCGCAGCCACCCTCACGGTCAATGCAGCTGCGGTAGCTCCTTCGATTACCTCGCAGCCGTCGAATCAGACAGTCACCGCAGGGCAGACGGCTTCGTTTAGCGTGGCGGCGACGGGCACTGCCCCGCTGAACTATCAATGGCAAAAGAACGGCGCGAACATCGCCGGCGCAACTGCATCGAGCTATACGACTCCGGCGACTTCAAGTTCCGACAATGGGGCGCAGTTCACGGTGGTAGTCACAAACACTGTAGGTAGTGCAACCAGCACTGCGGCCACCCTCACCGTAAATGCAGCTACCGTAGCTCCTTCGATTACCTCGCAGCCGTCGAATCAGACAGTCACCGCAGGTCAGACGGCTTCGTTTAGCGTGGCGGCGACGGGCACTGCCCCGCTGAGCTTTCAATGGCAAAAGAACGGCGCGAACATCGTTGGGGCAACTGCATCGAGCTATACAACTCCGGCAACGACTACGTCGGATACTGGTTCGACTCTTCGAGTTACTGTGAGCAACTCGGCCGGCACAGTAACAAGCACTGCCGCCACTCTCACTGTAAATGCCGTCATTCCACCGACATTCACTGCATGGGTAGCATCTAGTCTCGACAGGGTGGGCAAAACCGACGCGGCAGGGACGACCTCCTCCATCAGTCTGTCTGGTGCACGCGGTGAAACCGTAGACACACAGATCGTCGTGCAAGGTCCTTCCAGCGGCTTGACCAACGTGAACCTCAGCGCCTCGGCACTCACCGGCCCGGGCGGCGCCACTATCCCCGCTTCCGACATCACTCTCTACCGCGAATACTATCTCTCCGTCACTGGCACCGCCAGTTACGGCGGCGGCAGTAATCCTCCGCTCGGCTCTGGCACCTACCCCGAGCCCCTCATCCCCTTCAATGATCCGGAAACCGGTGCCCCCCTGTGCGCATCGGCCGCCACCCTTAAAGCCTGCAATGCCAGCGTCACTGCCGGGCAGAATCAACCCTATTGGATCGACTTTTCCGTCCCCCACGGAGCCACCAACAGCCCCTCAGGAACCTATACCGGCACCATTTCCATCGCCGCCGATCAGGGCACCGTCTCTTTCCCCGTCTCCCTCACGGTCTGGAACTTTGAGCTACCCGCCCAGCCTTCCGAACTTTCTCTCTGGACCCTCTGGCCACCGGCCTCCGGCAATACCACCTCCACCTTGGCCAAAGCCCTGATGCGCAACAAAGTCATGGGCTGGTACGATGCCGCCGCCAACTCCTCCTCCGATATCAGCAATCTCGGTCTCAACCGTTCCGGCTTGGACGGCTACTACTATATCGGCATCCAGTGCAACGGCTCCTATAGCAGCCTCCCTTCCACCAGCCAAATCAACGCTGCTGCTGCCAATTTCCCCGCCGCCCTCGGCTTGGACTTCTACCTCGCCGATGAATTGAACGGCTGCACCGGCGATTACACCCCCATCAAAACCATGGGGGCCAACGCCCACGCCGCCAATCGCAGCGTCAAGACCATGATGACCATCAACGCCGTGGAGTCAAGACCATGATGACCATCAACGCCGTGGACTCCAATCTATTCGGGGCCATCGACCACTGGGTGCTGCTCGATTCCGTCCAACAGTGGCCCGCTCTCCCCTTCACCAGCGGCGGCGACCTCTGGAGCTATACCAGTTGCAACGCCGGCTTCGGCAACACTCCGGAATGGATGGTCGACTATCCCCCCATCAACGAGCGCATCCAAGCGGGCTTCTTGAACTGGACGCAAGGCGCCACCGGCATCCTGTACTACCGCGCCGACGGCTGGACTGCTGGAAACGCCATCGGCAGTTGGAACAATGTCGATACCACCGCTTGCGGCGGCGGCCTCGGCAGACCGGGCGACGGCATCTTCCTCTACCCGCCGGCCCCCATTGCTTCCACCGAGTCTGCTCCGGGAATCCGTCTAAAGGCCATCCGCGACGGCATTCAAGACTACGAATACGCCCAAATCCTCAAGAA
>WNFR01002565.1_pt1 | contig 18851 bp, 18 predicted proteins | sample 5400221 | NCBI WGS metagenome assembly WNFR01 (sample SAMN13153357, study PRJNA577476) | soil metagenome | isolation source: 40 cm soil under Madrone tree | place: USA:California | collected 2016-06-14 | reverse complement strand
GTGGCGCAGGTGGCGGAAGTCACAGTCAGCGGTGACAAGATCACGGTCGATCGCGTGGTGTGCGCGGTCGACTGCGGCATCGCCGTGACGCCGGATGTGATTAAGGCGCAGATGCAAAGCGGCATCGGCTACGGGTTGTCGGCGGCGCTGTATGGCAAGATCACGCTCACCGACGGACACGTCGATCAAACTAACTTCCACCAGTACCGGGTGCTGCGCATCAACGAGATGCCGCGGGCGATCGAGGTGTTCATCGTGCCGTCGACCAATGCGCCTTCAGGTGTCGGAGAACCGGGGACGCCGCCGATCGCGCCGGCGGTTGCCAACGCGGTGCGCGCAGCGACGGGGATCCGGCTGCACACGCTGCCGTTTGATCTGGCGGCGGCGCGCCGCGCCCAGGCCTGAGCGGCCTCAGGCCCTACACCGCGGCAAAGCTGCGGGCCTGCGCCGTCCAGGCGGGCGCGCTGGCGAGCGCAGCCGGGACCTCCTCGGCTGTGGCGACCACCTGCCACATCATGAGGTGCCGCGGGTCCATGAAGCGCTCTTCGACGGCGCGCGTGAGCACATCGAGGAGCGGGGTGAAAAATCCGCGCGTGTTCACCAACACGATGGGGTTCAGATACAGCCCGAGACGCTTGAGCGTGATGGCCTCGAGCAGTTCCTCGAGCGTGCCGGAGCCGCCGGGAAGCGCGATCGCGGCCTGACTGAGCGTCAGCATCATATGCTTGCGCGTGCGCAGGTCCTCGACCAGCTGCAGGTCCGTCAGTCCCTTGTGGCCCCACTCGAGGTCCGCCATGAATCGCGGCAGGATGCCGATCACGCGTCCGCCGTGGCTGAGCGCACCGTCGGCGAGCGCGCCCATGGAGCCGACCGCGCCGCCCCCGTAGACAATCCCAACTTCCTGTCCGGCGAGCACCTCACCCAGGCGTCGGGCTGCGGCCCGATAGTCAGGGTGGGCGAGGCGGCTCGATGCGCAGTACACGCACACGGCCCGCTCGATGGGGCGCTCGGCTGGTGATCTCATGGGACGGGGGTCCTTCCGTGCGATGCCCTCATTATAAAGGGCGCCCGCCGGCGGTCGGGGTGCCCGCGGGCCCAACGGGGCGACGCCGCGCGCGCCCGCTTGAGGATCAGTGCTCGGTGGGCCGGTGCGCGGCGCTCGGCGTCGCGGCCAGCTCATTCGCCTGGTTCACCCAGTCATCGCGCTCGATGCGACCCCTGTAAGCCGTGAGCTGGCCGTCGACGTACTTGACGTCTTCGGGGGACCACTCGGCAATCTGCCAGAAGTAGAACACGCCGACGCGATGCAGCTTGCGTTCGAGCACCTTGGCGACACCCTTGATCTGCGTCAGATCGTCCGGCTTGCCGTGCCCGGGGTGCGTCAGGAGGTTGCGGCTGCCTTCACGCACCGCGACCTTCGGAGCCGGCGGATTCTCCAGATGCGACTGCAGCGTGCCGAGCCGCTCGAGCACGGGAGTCAAGTCCAGCGTCTGCGGCGGCGGCACGCGGACCGCCCGCACGGCACTCTCGAGCTCATCCAGGCAGGTCTGCACGGGGAACAGCGCATGCTCGATAGCGGTCAGCCGCTCCTGCATCGGCGTGAGATCCGGGGCTTCCGGCAGGCGGATGTCGCCGATGCGGCGCTCGATGTCATCGAGGCGCGATTGCAGCGGCGCCAGATCGACGCGCTCGGGTATGGGCACGTCGATGCTGCGCACCACCTCGTCCATTGCCGCCACCTGCTCGCGCAGCGGCTGCAGATCCACATCCGGGCGCGCCGCCAGGCGCGCTTCGAAGCCGCGGCGCCAGCTCGCCCATTCATCGCGCGAGCGCGCGTACTCGAGCGTCACGTCCTCGTAGTGACGACGGAACCACCAGTAGGTGAACAAGGCGCCGCAGGCAGCGGCCAGCACCAGCAGGAACAGGATTTTCGCCAAGAGAAAGCCCATGTTGCCCCTCCCTTAGGGAAGTGTCAGTTGGCAGACACCGCGTGAAATTCAATGCGGCGGTTGCGTGCGCGACCGCTCTCGGTAAGGTTGTCGGCGATCGGTCGCCGCGCCGCAAATCCCTGCGCGCGCAGCCGTTCAGCCGGGACACCGCGGGCGATGAGCGCATCACGCACGGCGGCGGCGCGGGCTTGGCTCAAGCTGCGATTGAACGCCGACCGCCCGACGGGATCGGTATGGCCTTCGATGCGTAGCGTGCCCGGACAGGTCCTGGCTTCTTTCGCGAGTCGATCGAGAAGCGGACCGCTGCGTGTGTCGATCGCGGCACTGCCGCTGGCAAACTCGATCTGCTCGCCCGCCAGCGTGCCCGCCAGCGAGCGCTCGCAGGCCTGCGCGGCTGTCTGTGTCGGCGCTGCGGCGGCGGCGCCGAGCGGCGCGGGCGCGGTGAACCGGCCCCGAACGCTCACGGCGCAGGTGTGGCGCCCGATCCACGTGGCACAGGTAGCCGCTTTCGCCAGTGCGATGGCGCGTTCGCCCGCCCCGGCCGCTGGCTCCTCGCCCGAGAGCGTGACGTTCTGCCCGGAGACCGAAAGACCCACCCAGCCGAAGCTTGCGGCGTCGAGCTGAGCACGTGTCTCGCGCCGCACGGGGCCTTCGATCCAGTTGCGCGCCACAGGACCCAACGCGAACGAGGCCGCCAACGCCAGAGCGAGCAGTGGCAACAGGCCGCGCCACACGAAGGGCCACACGGGCGGGTCGCGCCAGATGAGCAGATGAGGGTGCAGGACAGCCACGGATTCCATCGCAACCTCCTAGAGAAACGTCAGTTCGGTACGCTCATCTGGCTGGACGCCGGCGATGGGTTTGTAGTGCCGATGAGGAGCCCCAGCGCGAGGGCGAGGGGCGTCAACTCGCGACAATGAGCAGGGTGCATGCGGGCCGTGGGTCACCCCCGTTCATGCCTTGTGCGGCGTACCTTATCATCATCTCGTGACCCACATTCTGTAACATTGTGGCACCGCCGCGCGCGGGTTGGTGAGGAACCCATACATCAAGGACACCATCAGGCGGCCGGCTATCGCTGGAACCCGGGGCGCTGAGGCGATCGCACCCATGCAGTGGCGTCAGGCGCCAAGCCGATGCGCCGCGGCCTGCGCGCTCGCGCTGCTGGTCGCCGGATACGGCGCGCGTGCGGCTGCCCCGGTCGCGCCCCCGCCTTCCAGGCTGGCGCGCTGGTTCGACCCCGCGAATGCGCCCTTCATCCCGATCCCGGAGATCGACACCGAGCCGCACAGCGGACTGACGCTGGGCGTGATTCCAACCTGGCTGCGCACCAACACGCGCGACGAGATCGAGCGGATCATCGCTCCCGACATCATCCACAGCCAGTATTTCGGCTGGGGCAGCCGCATGCGGATTTTCGGCTACCCATCCGCGGACACGCAGTGGTCAGTGGTGGGGGGACTCAAGCAGCGCGTCGAGCGGGAGTTCGACGGTCGCTACGTCACGGGTCAGACGCGCACCGGCGAGTTTTCGTGGTCGGTCGAGGCGATCTACGACCGCAGCGGCACGCCGCGCTTCTTCGGTCTCGGCAACCAGTCGGTGCGAGCGAACGAGACCTCCTATGTGGATAACCAGGCTCTGGTGGCCGCATCGATCGGGCGCAATTTCACCCCGTGGCTGCAGCTCGCTTACGTGGTGCGTCCGCGCTATGTCGAGGTGCTGCCGGCGGTGCTGCGCGGCCTGCCCTCGATCGCGACACTGTTTCCGGCACTCCAGGGCATCGGCAGCGAGCACGAGCTGCAGCACAGCGCAATGCTCACCTACGACACCCGTGATTCGCTGGTCATCCCGCACAGCGGGGCGCGCTACATCATTTACGACGGCTTCGTCAGCCGCGCCCTTGGCAGCTCGGTTTCCTACCGCTTCTTCGGCGCGGAAGCGCGTCACTACTGGGCGTTCGGGCCGGACGTCACGCTGGCCTGGCACGCGGCGGCGCGCTACATGCCTTCGGCGGGCAACGCGCCGTTCTGGGCTCTCTCGAGCCTCGGCGGTGACCGCAGCGTGACCGCCGAGCGCGAGCCGCTGCGTGGCTACGGCGCCGATCGCTTCATCGACCGCAATATGTTCGCGACCGGCATAGAGCTGCGCACGCGCGTCGCGAGCTTGAACGCCTTCGGCACCCACGTGAGCCTGGAGGTGGCCCCGTTCGTCGATGCCGGCAAGGTGTTTGCAGATCTCGGCGCCAGCCCCTTCTCGAAATTGCACGCCACCCCGGGGTTCGGCGTGCGCGGCGTGGCGAGTCCCTTCGTCGTCGGCTACGTGGATATCGGTTCTGGCCACGGCAAGGCCGCGGTGTTCAGCGGCATCGACTATCCGTTCTGAGCGGCCCGGCCCGCTCGCCGAACGGGTCGCTCGCCTCGGTGTCAGGGGCTCGTCACGGTCAATCGCGAGAGCGGCCGGGACGAGCGCGGGAAGTCGACGCTCATGCATACCGCCGCCGCGATCCCGGCCGCGATCGCTTCGGCGATTGTGGCGGAGGAGAACGTGCGCGCGGCGCTGACCGGCGTCCCATGCAACATCATGAACGCGGTCCCGAGCAAAAAGAACACGAGCGCGAGCCACTGGTAGCTCGCGAGCCCGCCCCAGTGGGCGGTCTGGGGTTCCCCGCGGTAACGCTCTTCGATGAACCGCGCGAGCGAGGTCAGCACCAGGTAGAGCCCGAAGATCACCGGCCAGGGCGCGCCCGTGTTCCAGAGCCTGACCAACACGAGCGTGACCGCCGCGTTGCCGACGATCGAGTAGAGCTGCGTCGGATAGATCGGCACGCCGGCCAGCTGTCCGAGCGCCGTCACGCGCGAGTGCGGATGCGTTACGCGGATGCCGCGCCCGACCGGGGCCGGCCGGCCATGACAGCATCCCTGTACGAGGCAACGCAGCCGCCCGACGGCCTGCACGAGCGGAGCAGCGGCCGCGAACGCGGCGGCCAGCGCACCGCTCCCCGGCACGCCTGCGATCGCGATCATGGCGAGCGACGCGAGCGCACCGATGAGGTATCCGTAGTAGCCGAACGGCCGCGACAGCCGATGGCCGCCTTCGAGCCAGTACCCCCAGACGCCCGCGCTCACGAGGCCGGTCACTATGACGAGCGGGGCGAGCAACAGCGCTGCACGCCCTGCGAGCCAGAGCACCAGCAGGGTTCCGAGAGCGGCGGCCGCAAACGACCAGAGCGCATGGCTGATGATCCGAACGGGGCCGAGTTCGAGCGCGGCCCAGGAGTTGCTCAAGCGCTCGGCGATCCGTAAGAGCAGACGCCAACACGCCTCGTAATGCCAGCCGAACACGCCGAGCGCGACTCCGGCGAACACGTCAAGAACCGCGTGCGAGCCGGTCAGCACGCAGCTCGCCGAGACCCCGAGCGCGAGCGACCACCACATGACCCTGAGCCGGGGCACGCTGTCGGACAGCGCGTACGCGGCAAACACGACCCACGCCGTGTGGAACGACGGGAGCGCGAGCCACTCGGCGTCGAACCGTCGGTTCGCGCTTACGAGCCAGGCCGCGGCACCTGGGTCGTCGATAGGCAGGAACGCGGCCTTTCCGGGCAGCGTGAGCATCACCAGGAAGCCGACCCCGGTCGTAAGCCAGGCGCCGAGCACGAACCTGCGCAGGCTCGCAGTCGAGCGGATGAGGAGCGGGCTCGCGGCGACCAGCCCGTAAGCGAGCGTATAGAGCCAGATCGCAAACTCCGGTCGTGGCAGCCGCTCCTCCCACGCGGCGCGCAGGTCGATGGCCTGCTCGGGCGAGGGCATTCGCGAGAGGACCGCATAACAGAGCGCCCACGGACCGAGTGCGGTGAGGCCTGCGGCGATGCGCCGGCCGAGCGTCGGACGCGCCTCGCCGCCGACCGGCACGCCGAAGAGTGGCGCAAGATGGCGGGCGCCGAACCGTTCTGCGAGCCGAGGCGCCTCGTACCCGGCGACGAGTCCGGTGGCCGCGAGGGCGGCAAGCGGAGCGACCAGCCACACTCCCGCCGCAGAGTTCGCGAGTGCCGAGGCGCCCACCACTGCGAGCACGAACGCGACGTAAATGGGGTGGGCGAACAGCGCGTAAGTCGAGCTCGTCACGAAGTATCTCGGCGGGTAGGCGTTCATCGGCAACCCCTGCCCGTCGTGCCACAGCGCCCAAATCGACGCCGCCATAAGTGCCGCCGCCACCGCGATCGCCGCAGCGCCGGCCCAGCCGGGAAAAGGCTGCGGCCAGAATCCCATGCCGGAGTCATCCAGTCGGATCGCGAGTGCAGCGAGGAGCGCGGGCCATAGCGCACAAAAGACCGCCCCATATCCGAGCCTGCCGAGCAATGCGTTTAGCTCCACGCGACTTCCTCAAAAACGGCGTGGCCGTCATCGGCGGCGCGCCCACCGATGTCGAGCTCGGCGGGTGCAAACCACTTGGTCTCGATCCCTTTGAAGAAGCGCATTGCCGGCAACCGCCGGGTTAGCGCCAGCCCCCGCAGCGCCCCCTCGTCCATCGCTTCGTGCACGAGCACCTGCCGCCCGCCGATGCGCAGCGTCGCGCCGGCGCACTCGATCCGCTCCCGGCTCACGTCCTCAAGCGGCACGGGCTCCCCGTTCAAGAGCGCGAGCCGTAACGGGTGGCGACCAAACCACGTGATCCACGTCAGGCTGTGCTGCGTCCCGCAATAGCGTCCCCAGCACAGGCGCTCGAGGCCGAGGCGCCACGGGCCGCAATTGAGCGTCAGCCGCTCCGCGTAGCCGCGCGCCGCGCCCGACACGCCCGCGCCTGTCACCGGGCCATTGAGCACGAGCGGGTTCCAGGTGAGGAGCCGGGTGCGCTCCTGCCAGAGCCGCCGCTCCCGCGGTGCGCTCTCGCCAAAGGTCAGCGCCTCGTCCTGACCGAACGAAGGCCACTCGACGATGCCGCGCGCGAGCTCTGGCAGCGGGATGCCGCCAGGCACGAAGCGGCAGTGCGTGCGTCCCCCCGGCGCGAGGCTCCCCGCGTAACCAACGACCAGCGGTCCGATCCTCAGATTGGCACGATAGTGAACGTGGACCGAGCGTTGATCGACGACATCGCCGTACCACTTCTCGAGATACACACAAGACCAGCAGTTGAGTGCCGAGGCTCCCTTATAGCCTCGAATGCCCGTGCGTGCACGCAAGCCCATTTGCGGCGCGCTGGTGCGAGTCCTCTACCGACGTACGCGCCGGCATCGTAGAATCAGAATCCTCAGCGGGTGTAGTTCAATGGTAGAACTGCAGCTTCCCAAGCTGCTAACGTGGGTTCGATTCCCATCGCCCGCTCCATCATCCGACCTCTTTACCAAGAGGCGCAGCGCACCGCCTAGCACGCGGCTTGCTTGACCGGCCGGCCTCAAAGCGCAAAGCTCGCCCCTTCAGCAGCTGGAGAGAGCCATGCCAGCCATGCGCGCGATGGTCATTGCACAACCGGGCAGTCGATTCCGCGTGGAGGAACGCGCGGTGCCGGAGCCCGGGCGTCACGAGGTTCGAATTCGCGTGCACGCCTGCGGCGTGTGTCACAGCGACTCGATGGTCGTGCAGGGCCACATGCCGGGACTCGTGTATCCGCGCATTCCGGGGCACGAGGTGATCGGGGCTATCGATGCGATCGGTGCGGATATCGATGGTTGGCAGGTCGGCACGCGTGTCGGGGTCGGCTGGCACAGCGGTGCCTGCGGCCACTGCGGCCGCTGTCGGCACGGAAACGCGTTCGCGTGCGAGAACGTTCAGGGAGCGACTGGCATCACGCGCGACGGAGGCTACGCCACTCACATGCTGGCACGCGCCTCGGCTCTGGCGCGCGTACCCGAGGAGATGGATTCCGTCGAATCGGCTCCTTTGCTGTGCGCCGGGATCACGACGTTCAATGCGCTCAGGCACTGCGGTGCACGTCCCGGGGATCTGGTTGCCGTTCATGGCGTGGGCGGACTCGGCCATCTGGCCGTTCAATTTGCTGCGCGCCAGGGTTTCCGTACCGTGGCGGTCAATCGCGGTCGGGAGAAAGAGCCGTTGGCGCGCTCGCTGGGTGCGCATGAATACATCGACGCCGAGCGCAGCGACCCCGCGGCAGCACTGCAGGCCTTGGGGGGCGCCACGGCGATCATCGCCACGGTCACGAGCGCCGAGTCCATGCAGGGGATAGTCGGCGGACTGGGTGTGAATGGAACGATGATGGTTATTGGCGCTGTGGGCGCCCTCACCGTCAACTCGCTCGATCTGCTCGGCAAGCGCGCCGCCGTCAAGGGCTGGTACTCGGGGACCGCAGTCGACTCGGAGGACACGCTGCGTTTCAGCCAGCGCAACCATGTCATCTCGACGAACGAGGTCTATCCGCTTGAGCAGGCTCAGACGGCGTACGAGCGAATGATGAGCGGCAAAGCGCGCTTTCGCGTGGTGCTCAAGGTCGGGGAATAGGCCGTTCAGCGCCAGCCGGCGCAGAAGGGTTCGGGTTTCATATCCTCGGGACCGCCAAGCTCCCCGTGCGGTGGGTAGCGCCGATTGAACGTGAACGCCTGCGGCGTCGGGCCGTGCCGGCGCAGGTGATCAAGCCGATCGAGCGCTTCGCGCACGCTCGGCACCTGTCCGGCGCGAACCCACCACAGCACCTGGTACGCCGCGGTCGGCTTCTCGAACCACTGGCGACGCCGCGCCATCACGGCGGTGTGGGCCGAACGATAGACGAAATCAAACAGCGACTCGATCGTTGCCCACACCGACATGTTTACCAGAAAATTCGGGTCTGCGGAGACCCGGATATCGGTAGCGTTGCCGCTGTCAGATTGCAGTCGCCAGATGAAGCCCGGCGCGGCTTCCGCCCGCGCGTTGATCTCACCCAGCGCGGCCATGAATTCGGCCAGTTGCGGACTGTCCGTCGGCGCGAGGATGCGGCCGACGTTGAGTTGGGCAATGTGCCATCCACTCATGTGTTGCCTCGCTTCGGGTGTGTATCGCCAGGAAAATAACACTGATCATGCTGGCAGGCACCGTTCCCGCAGCCTGTGACCGTTCCGTGACACTCGTTCCCGGTCCGGGTAGGTAAGCTCCCGCAATGCACCAGATCGGTGTGGTCGGCCTGTCCTATCGCCACGCAGGCGTCGACGAGGTGGCCCGCTTTGCCGTGCCGCGGACGGAGGTGCCGGCGCGCCTGCCGGAGCTGCGCACGATGTTGAAGGCCGCGGAGATTCTCTACGTCGGCACGTGCAATCGTGTCGAAGTCGTATACGCCACCGATGACGGCAGTGCGGCCGGGGATTCCCGCCAGGACGTTTTCCGCATTCTGACCGGCCGCGACCCGCAGCCCGGGGAGGCATCGCGCCTCCTGCGCGCCTGGACCGGTGAGGCGGCGGTCGAGCACCTGTTGCTGCTCGCCTGCGGACTCGATTCCGCGCAACTCGGCGAGCATGAGATTGCCGCGCAGCTGCGCGGTGCGTGGGAGGATTCGCGCGCGGCGCACACCTGCGGACCGCTCCTCGACCGGCTGATGGGCGAAGCTCTGGGAATGGCGCGGCGCGTGCGCCGCCTGAGCGCCGGCGTGCGCTCCCCGTCCCTCGGGGATCTGGCGGCCGACCGCGTGCTGCAGCACCTCGGCGGCCGTCCCGGGCGCGTCGCGTTGCTGGGCGTGTCACCCATGACACGCCGTTGTGCTGCCGTCCTGCACGAGGCGAGGATTCCGCTCCTCATCGTCAATCGCACCCTGCAGGCGGCGGAGGAGCTTGCCCGGAGCGTGTCCGGCGAGGCGTTGCCGCTGGATCGGTTCCGCGCGCAGCCCCCGGCGCTTGGCGCGCTGGTGCTGGCGACGGGCGGGGGCGAGCCGGTGCTCGATGCGCAGGCGCTCGGGCGGCTCAAGACAGCCGCCGCGCCCGCGCCCCTGATCATCGATTTCGGCGTGCCCCCCAACGTCGATCCCGCGGCCGCACAGCGCGCAGGAGTGGCGCGCGTCGGCATGAACGATCTCATCGAGGCGGCGCAGGGGCGGCGCCTCGCCCAGCTGGTGCGCCTGGCGCCGGTGCGCGCCGCGATCGACGAGCGCCTCACCCGCCTGCGCTCCGAGCTGGCGACGCGCGCCATCGGCCCACGGCTGGCGGACCTGCGCGGCGCCTTTGAGCAGATTGCCGCCGAGGAAGTGGCGCGTGCGCTCCGGCAGGAGTTGCGTACACTGGACGACCAGCAACGCGGACAACTCGAGCGGCTCGCGTCCACCGTGGCGCATCGGCTCGCGCATCTGCCGCTCGCGGGCCTGCGTGCCGCCGCGGTGCACGGGCCGGACGCGATGGACGCGTTCTTCGATGCGGCCAAGGCGGGCCGTGCGCGCACCGAGTAATCCAAGAGACACTCATGACAAATCCGCGGCCCAACACCCTGCGCGAGTCCCGGCATCCGCGCTCCGCCGAGCTGTACGAGCGCGCCTGCCGCGTCATTCCTGGAGGCGTAAATTCTCCGGTGCGCGCATTCCGGGCGGTCGGTGGCACGCCGTTGTTCATCGCACGCGGCACGGGCGCGCAGGTGTTCGACGCCGATGGCCGCGGTTACCTCGACTTCGTCGGCTCCTGGGGTCCCTTGATCGCGGGGCACGCCCACCCTGCGGTGCTCGCGGCGGTGACCGAGGCGCTGGCGCGCGGCATGACCTACGGGGCGCCGTGCGCGGCGGAAGTGGAGCTCGCTGAGCGGGTGGTGGCCTGCTACCCGGCCGCCGAGCAGGTGCGCTTCGTGTCCTCGGGCACCGAGGCAGTCATGAGCGCCATCCGCGTGGCGCGCGCGTTCACGGGACGGGATCTCATCGTCAAGTTCGCCGGCTGTTATCACGGTCATGCGGATCACCTGCTGGTCGCCGCGGGCTCCGGACTCGCCACGTTTGGCCGCCCGTCCTCCGCCGGCGTGCCCGAGGCGTTCACGGCCTGCACGCGCGTGTTGCCGCTCGATGATGAAGCGGCGCTGCAAGAGTTGTTTCAGCGTGAGGGCGCGCGCATCGCGGCCCTCATCATCGAGCCGGTGCCGGCCAATCACGGCCTGCTGCCGCAGCGGCACGAATTCCTCACCCGCCTGCGCCAGCTCACGAGTGAGTACGGTGCGCTTCTCATTTTCGATGAAGTGATTTCCGGATTCCGGCTGGCGCGCGGCGGCGCCGCGGAGCTCTTTGGCATCGCCCCGGATCTTGCGACCTTTGGCAAGGTGATCGGCGGCGGCATGCCGGTCGGGGCGTTTGGCGGCGCGCGCCGCATCATGGCGCGGCTCGCCCCCGACGGCGACACCTACCAGGCCGGCACCCTGTCGGGGAACCCGGTGGCGATGGCGGCGGGACTCGCGACGCTCGAGCTCCTCGAGCGCGAGTCGGGGTGGGAGCGCCTGGAGGCGTGCGGCGCCGAGCTCGCGCGGCTCTTGAAACCGGTGCTGGCGCAGGCGCCTTTTCCGGTGCAGCTGGTGCGGGTCGGCTCGCTCTTCTGGATGTCGTTGCACGAGGCAGGCGCGCCGCGCACGGCTGCGGCGTTGTCGGAGCGTGAGAGCACGCACTTTGCCGCATTGTTTCACGCTCTGCTCGAGCGCGGGATCTACCTGCCACCGTCCGCTTACGAGGCCTGCTTCCTGTCGCTGGCGCATACCAGTGCCGATCTCACGCGCTTCGCGCAGGCGCTGCGCGAGGCACTGGCGGCAATCGAATGAAAGCGACGCGCGTCTTTCAGCTGACCGCGCTTGCGCTGGTGGTGGTGTCCGTCGTGCAGGTGGGCTATTGGCTCCTCGACCGGCACGCCCAGACCCACGAGAAGGTGCGTGCCGCCCGCGCCGCCTACGCCGAACAGACGGCCGCCGCGCAGGCGCTCGTCGATGCGGGAGTGAGCGCGCCGCGCGTGCAGGCGCTGCTGCCGCAGATCGTCATCGCCGACGGGCACGCGACGCTCGCGCCGCAGGTCGATGAGGCGCTGCGCACCGAGGAGCGCCACCGCGACAATCAATACGCCTGGGAAGGCTCGTTCTTCCTGCTTGCGCTCGGGGCCTGCATCGCGGTGATCGCGCGCGCGCTGCGCGCCGAGGCGCGGGTGCTGGAGCAGCAGGACAGCTTCCTCGCGCTCGTGTCTCACCAGTTCAAGACGCCGCTCGCGAGCCTGCAGCTGTCGCTCGAGACCATGGCGCTGCGCACGCTGTCACCGGAGCAGTCACGCACTCTCATCGATCGCATGCTCGCCGACCTCGCCCGCATGGAGGCGATGGTCACGCAGATCCTCGAGAGCGCCCGCCTGGAGCGCGGTCGGGTCGAGTTCAAGTCCGAGCCGCTGGAGCTGGGCGCGGCGGTCGCGCGCGTGGTGGCGCACCTGGAGGAGCGCGCGCGCCAGGAGCGGATCAAAGTCTCCTGCGACATCCACCCGGGTCTGTACGTGGTGAGTGATCCGCTGGCGCTCGATGTGGTGGTGCGCAACATCCTGGAAAACGCGCTCGCCGCCGTGACGCCGCTCGGCGGCGGCAGCATCGCACTCAGTGCGCGCGCGCTCAACGGCGAGGTGGAGCTGTCGGTGCGCGACAGCGGCGTGGGCTTTCGCCCCGCGGACGGCGCGCGGCTGTTCGAGAGGTTCACGCGCCTGCATCCCCGTGGCGGCAGCGGCCATTACGGCACCGGCCTCGGGCTCTTCATCGTGCATCGGCTGATGCACCTGGGGCAGGGCCGCGTCAGCGCGCACAGCGAGGGCGTGGGCCAGGGTGCGCATTTCGTGCTCACCTGGCCGGCGGCGCAGGGGCAGCGCTCATGAACGCCACCCTGGCTGCCACGCGCGTGCTGGTGGTGGAGGACGATCCGCACCTCGCCGCCGGCGTCATGGAGAACCTGCGCGCCGAAGGCTACGAGGTGAGCGCCGCGGGCGACGGCGAGCGGGCGCTCGCCTGGCTGCGCGAGCAGGCCTGCGCGCTCATCGTGCTCGATGTGATGTTGCCGGGGATCGATGGCTTTGGCGTGTGCCGCACCCTGCGCGAGCAGGGTAACAACACGCCGGTGCTGTTTCTCACCGCGCGCGGGGACCCGGTGGATCGCGTGCAGGGCCTGGAGTCCGGCGGCGATGACTACCTTGCCAAGCCCTTTCATCTGCAGGAGTTCCTGCTGCGCGTGCGCGCGATCCTGCGGCGCTGGGACTGGTACCGCAGCGCCTCCTCGACCGCGGCCACCGCGGTACTGCGCTTCGGCGGCAACGAAGTCGACTTCCGCGCGTTCCGCGCCCGCGCCTGGAACGGCGAGGCGCAGGAGCTCACCGAGAAGGAGGCGATGATCCTCAAGGTGCTCGCCGAGCACGCTGGTGAGATCGTCTCGCGTGAGGACCTGCTCGAGCGTGTCTGGGGCTACGACGTGTTCCCCTCGACCCGTACCGTGGACAACTTCATCCTGCGGCTGCGCAAGCGCTTCGAGAAAGATCCCGCCCGGCCGCGCCACTTCCTCACCGTCTGGGGCGTCGGTTACCGCTTCCTCACCGAGGGCGAGCCGTGAGCGCGCGGCAAGCGCTGCGCATCGGCACGCGCGCTTCGGCGCTGGCGCTGTGGCAGGCGCGGCACGTCGAGAGCCTGGTGCGCGCGCAGCCGGGCGCACCGCCCGTGGAGCTGGTGCACATCAAGACCGAAGGGGATGTGCAGAGCGATGTGCCGCTGTGGCAGGTCGGGGGACGCGCGTTCTTTACCAAGGAGATCGACCGCGCGCTGCTCGCCGGCACGGTGGATGTCGCGGTGCACAGTCTCAAGGATCTGGCCACCCAGATCGAGCCGGGTATCGAGCTCGCCGCGACCCTGCCGCGGGAGGATTCACGTGATGCGCTCGTGAGCGGCAGCGGCGCGGCTCTGGCCGCACTGCCGCGTGGCGCGCGTATCGGCACCAGCAGCCTCCGGCGTCGAGCCTTTCTCGCGCGCGCGCGTGCGGATGTAGTGCTGGTGGAGCTGCGCGGCAACGTGCCCACGCGCATCAAGCGTCTGCGGGAGGGCGACTACGACGCCATCATTCTCGCCGCCGCGGGACTGCGGCGCCTGGGGCTTGCGGACCAGGTCAGCGAATATCTGGCTCCCACGGCGTTCCCGCCGGCGGTGTCGCAGGGGGTGATCGGCGTGTGTGCGCGGGCCGGGGATGCGGCCAGCCTGCGCTGGCTGACGCCGCTCGATGATCGCGCGGCGCGGCTGACCAGCACCGCGGAGCGCGCACTGCTCAGGAAGATCGAAGGCGGCTGCCAGGTGCCACTCGGTGCGCTGGCGACGCTTCACGGGGACACGCTCGAGTTGTCGGCGAGCGTGTGTGCGCTCGATGGCTCGCAACACCTGAGCGCCGGGGATGTGGCGAGCGCCACCGCCGGCGCGCAGCTCTCGCCCGAGGACGCGGTCGCGCTCGGCGAGCGCGTCGCGGACGAGCTGCTTGCCCGCGGCGCCGCCGATCTGATCGCGCGCGAGCGCGAGGCGCGTGCGGTGGAGGAGCCATGAGCGCGGACCCCGAGATCAAGCCGGTCGTGGTCACGCGCGCCGAATCGAGCGACGGCCCGTTGAGCCGCGAGCTGCGCAGCCTCGGATTGCGGGCGCTGTTGTGGCCGGCGGTGAGCGTGACGACCGCGGACCTCGGGCCCCTCACCGCCGCACTCGCCGCGGTCAAGTCCTTCGGCTGGATCGTATTTGCCAGCCGTCATGCGGTCGCCGCGGTGCTCGAGCGGCTGCCCGCCGCGCCCGCGGGCGTGCGCATCGCGGCCGTGGGCCAGGCGACCGCGCAGGTGCTGCGCCAGCGCGGTTGGCCGGTGGAGCTGGTGCCGGATGAGGCCAGTGCGGCGGGGCTCATCGATGCCTTCGCGGCGCAGTGGCCGGCGCGCGATGCCGGCGTGAAGATGCTGTATCCGGCGAGCTCGCGCGCTCTGCCAACCATCGCCGCCGGGCTCACGCAGCTCGGAGCGCAGGTCACGCAGGTCGAGGCCTACCGCACCGAAGGCGCGGCGCTCGATGTGGCCGACTGTCGCGCCTGGATCGCGCGCGACGGCGTAGGCGCGGTGACCTTTGCCAGTCCCTCCGCCGTGACCGAGCTCGCGCGCGCCCTCGGAGACGAGGACTTCCAACGGCTGCTCTCGGGCGCCGCCGCGGTGGCCATCGGGCGCACCACGGCCCGCGAGCTTTCCGCGCGCGGTCACACGGCGGTGGTGGCGGAATCGGCGACCCTGCAGGGACTGGCGCGCACGACCCTTCGCCTGTTGCAAACGAGAGCTTAAGACCATGGGATTCCCTCAAGACAGACCGCGACGCACCCGCCAGTCCGACGCCTGGCGCCGCATGGTGCGCGAGACTCGCCTGACGCCCGACGCGTTCATCTATCCGCTGTTCGTCGTGCCCGGGCGCGCCGTGCGCCATGCGCTCGAGAGCATGCCCGGGATCTTTCAGCTGTCGGTGGACGAGGTGGTGAAGGACGCGAAGGCGGCCGCCGCGGCGGGTGTGCCCGCGGTGCTGCTGTTCGCGGCGCCCGCTCACAAGGACGCCCGGGCCACGAGCGCGACCGATCCCAAGGGGCTCGCCGCGCAGGCCATCGCCGCGATCAAGGAAGCCTGTCCACAGCTGCTGGTGTGGGCGGATGTGTGCCTGTGCGGCGCCACCGATCACGGGCACTGCGGCCACGTGCTGGCGCAGGGCGCCATCGACAACGATTCCTCCGTTCAGACCCTCGCCGAAGTGGCGTTGAACTACGCCCGGGCCGGGGCCGATGCCGTGGCGCCCTCTGACATGATGGACGGACGCGTCGCGGCGATCCGCGCGCGGCTGGATGAGGAGGGCCACACCGCCACGCCGATCGTCTCCTACGCCGCGAAGTTCGCGTCCTCTTTCTACGGCCCGTTCCGCGAGGCCGCGGAGTCGGCCCCCGCGTTTGGTGATCGCCGCTCCTACCAGATGGATCCGGCGAATGCGCGCGAGGCCTTGCGCGAGGTGCTGCTGGACGTCGAGGAAGGCGCGGATCTGGTCATGGTGAAGCCCGCCGGGCCCTATCTTGATGTCATCCGCCAGGTGCGCGACGCGGTGCGGGTGCCGGTGGTCGCCTACCAGGTGTCCGGTGAGTTCAGTCTCATCAAGGCCGCCGCCGCGCGCGGCTGGATCGATGAGCGCGCCGCGGTGCTCGAGACGCTCACCGGGATCCGGCGCGCGGGCGCGGATCTCATCATCAGCTACTTCGCACCGGAAGTGGTGCAGTGGCTGCGCGCGTGAGCGCAGCGGGCACGCGCGTGGAGACGGCGGCGTTTCTCGCCGCCTGCCGGCGGCAAGCGGTGCCGCACCGACCCATCTGGATCATGCGCCAGGCCGGGCGCTATCTGCCCGAGTACCGCGCGCTGCGCGCCAAGGTCAACTTCGAGGCGCTCACGCGCACGCCCGACCTCGCCGCCGAAGTGACGCTTCAGCCCCTGCGGCGCTTCGAGCTCGATGCCGCCATCCTCTTCAGCGACATCATGACACCGCTCCAGGGCATGGGCGTGGATCTCGCCTTCGAGCCCGGACCGGTGGTGCGCGAACCCATCCGCACCGATGCACAGATCGATGCACTGCCGGCGCTCGTGCCGCAGCGTGACGTGCCGTTCGTGCTGGAGACCATCCGGCTGGTGCGCGCCAACGTGCCGCGCGCGGCGCCCCTCATCGGCTTCGCCGGCGCGCCTTTCACGCTCCTGTGCTACCTCGTGTGCGGGAGGCCCTCGAAGGAGTTTGCGGCGGCGCGCACTTTCCTGTACGCGCAGCCGCACGCCGCGCAGCGCCTGCTCGAGCGGCTCGCGGACGCCATGGCGGAATATCTTGCGGCGCAGGCGCGGGCGGGGGCCCAGGCGCTCATGCTGTTCGAGTCATGGGCGGGGCTGCTCGGCGTACGCGAGTTCACGCAGTTTGCGTTGCCGGCCGTACGGCGCACGGCCGCCGCGCTGCGCCGCGCCGGCGTGCCCCTCATCTACTACGTCAACCAGGGCTCGGCTCTCATGCCGGCCGTGGCGCAGCTCGATGTGGACGTGATCGGGGTCGATTGGCGGTCGGGTCTGTCCGAGGTACGCCGCGTGCTCGGGCCCGGCAAGGCCGTGCAGGGCAATCTCGATCCGGCCGCGCTGTTTGCTCCGCCGGCCGAGTTGCACCGGCACGTCGATGCGGTGCTCGCTGAAGCGGGCGCCGCACCGGGACACATCTTCAACCTCGGGCACGGCATCTGGCCCGACACCGCCCCCGATGCGGTCGCGCGCCTGGTGGATTACGTGCATGAGCGGCGCTAGCGATTTTGCCGCCACCGCGACCGCGTACTTCCGCGACCTGCAGGCGCGGCTGTGTGCCGCGTTCGAGGCGTTCGAGCCGGTGAGCCGGTTCGAGACGCGCAGCTGGACCAAGCCCGAAGGTCACCGGCTGCACGGCGGCGGCGAGTCGCGCCTGATGCGCGGTGAGGTGTTCGAGAAGGTGGGCGTCAATGTCAGCCACGTCTGGGGCGTGCTCGCGCCCGAGGCGCACGGCCAGGTGGCGGGGGCGCAGGCTTCCGATGGCCGCTTCGTCGCCTGCGGGATCTCACTCGTGGCGCACATGGTGAATCCCTACGTGCCCGCGGTGCACCTGAACCTGCGCTACCTGTGCACGAGCCGCGCCTGGTTCGGCGGCGGCTCGGATCTCACGCCGACCTTTCCGTTCGCGGAAGACACCGAGGCGTTTCATGGCGCGCTGCGGCGCGCCTGCGATACCTACCGGCCGGACGCGTACCGGGAGTTCAAGGCGTGGTGCGATAAGTACTTTTATCTGCCGCATCGCCAGGAGCCCCGCGGCGTGGGCGGGATTTTCTTCGACGATCTCGCGAGCGCGGACCCGGCGGCCGACTTCGCGTTCGTCCGCTCGGTGGGGGAGGCGCTGCTTCAGGTCTATCCGCTCATCGTCGCGCGGCGCAAGGACATGGCCTTCGATGAGCCGGCGCGTGAGCGCCTGCTCGTGAAGCGCGGGCGTTATGTGGAGTTCAACCTGGTCTACGACCGCGGCACGAAGTTCGGATTCAGCACCGATGCGGACCCGGACGCCTACCTGATGAGCTTGCCCCCGCTCGTGAGATGGTGATCCGGCGCGCGCTGGGCGCGCGGCCGCACGTCGGGGACGGTCAGCCAGCTCACCGAGCTCGCCCAGAACTGAGCTTCCGGGTGGGCCGTGGCGGTGCGCCAGTGCTCACCGAGGACTGCCGCGATCGCCTCGAGCGTTTCGCCCGAGGGCTGCCAAAGGCGCCGAAAGCGCTTGTAAGTTCCCAAGGTCCCCTCCTTCCATTGCGTTGTACATGAAGGGAGTGTTCCAGTGGCGTCCGAGTTCCAGAAAAAAGTGTTGCCGATCAGCGACTTCTGCGATTTAAACGTGCGGGGCCGGCTGCCTCTCTAAGGAACAGATGACACAGGCGCAGGCCGAGGACACGCAAATTGACTGGGAGGCGGCGCTGGTTCAGCGCGCCTGCACTGGAGACACGCGTGCCTTCGAGCGGCTGTATCGCGAGCACGCGGGCCGGGTGTACGGCCTGTGCCTGCGGATGACCCGGGATGTGCAACTGGCGGAGGACTGTACGCAAGAAACTTTCATCAACGCGTGGCGGGCGCTGCCGAGGTTCCAGACGCGCAGCTCGCTCTCGACCTGGCTGCACCGGATCGCGGTCAACGCGAGCCTCGCGAAGCGCCGCAAGGCATCGCCGGTCGAGCCGAGCCTCGAGGACGAGGAGGGCCCGCGCGGCGCACTCGAGTGGACACTCGAGACGCCGGTGGAGGTGCGGGAGATCGAGGCCGCGATCGGCGCGTTGCCCGACGGCGCACGCGATGCGCTGGTGCTGCACGCGTTGTATGGTTATTCGCACGGGGAAGCGGCCCAGATGCTGGGTGTGGCGGAGGGCACGTGCAAGGCCCAGTTGCAC